>Ga0265798_10007685_pt1 | contig 13895 bp, 23 predicted proteins | sample P3T30metagenome_FD_192430 | JGI IMG/M metagenome (GOLD analysis project Ga0265798, IMG submission 192430) | Plant litter microbial communities from East Loma Ridge, Irvine, California - P3 T30 | ecosystem: Environmental > Terrestrial > Plant litter > Unclassified | place: USA: California...
GTATGATATACATGTCAGCTACAGAAAACACTCAAGACTCAGACTGACATTGCCATTCTAGGAGAACTACGAGGCGTTCGAAACCCCGGCAGCAGAAACCTACGCACACCTCCCAAAGCCCATCCGCGACAACATCCACTTCTGCATCCAAGCTATTCAGACAAGCCATTCCGAATGGCAAGACGCCATCAATACCATCAACGCAGCCTTCGAAGCCCAACGAGTATCCCTAGACGAACAGCACGCCCGCTCCAAAGCCCAAGAAGCCGCCTTTGAAAAGAGAGAAGCAACCTACATCCGCTTGCCTACCAACCAAGCCGTGAACCTGGTTCATAACGCTTTGCTTACGGAACATGCGCATGAGAGAGTGCTTATTGCGGATATGTTCAAAGCGGTTAAGATGGGGAAGGTGGATATGAGAGCTGCGCGGGCTGATGGACTGGCTAAGGCCAAAGAGGTATATCTAAGGCAGCGGAGAGCATTCATGAAGTTGATTGAGGGCTTGAGTGGTATGGCTGGAAATATGGAGAATGAGCGAGTAGTTGCTGAGCGGGGATCTCGAGCTACTGGCGCATCGGCAGCTGTCAGGTCGCCTGCTCCGGCATCTTACCCTCAGGCCAGAGCGCTTGCACGTCCAGGCCCCCTACCAAGGCTGTTCCCACTGGTATGTGGCTTGGTCCTTCTATCTGTGGCAAGAGCTGACTGGTTTCTAGATTCATATAACCACTGACTCGATACCCACCACTATCTCAGCCGGATGGGCAAAGCATCTCAAGAGCATTATCGAAACCGCGATTCTCCGTTGTGAAGCTGCTGAGAAGCGCAGCTCGAGAAACCTTCGAGTGGAATATCATAGAACCGTTCTGGAATGGAGAGCAGACCGGAAGGCCTTCGACAAGATCCGTAAGCTCGAGAACCTCCACCGTGCAGATTACAGGGCGAGAAAGGGCTTGATCACTAAGCTGATTGACGATTCGGATACTCCCTCAATCTTCAACGACCTCGTGAATGGAATGAACAAGGAGGTTTCTCTCTTTGAGACCTACAGAGCGATTCGAATTACAGAAGAGGCACGGAGCTTGTCCACACTAAGAATGAGAGCAAAGGTGGCTGAAGATCTACGTGAAGAACAGCGTGCGATCTTCGACAACCAACTGCACAGTCTCAGATGCATCGCCACTATCGCAAGCATTGATATGAGCACTGAGATGTCTGGTGGATCCCATTGCAGAAAGGAGTTGGATATGGATATGCAAGGACTATGTTCCGGAACACTTGTGGTAGATCATCTCGATTGGTTCAAGTGTCTGCGACTCAAAAACATCTATTGCTGAGGATGCATAGCAAAAGATAGCGAACAAAGAACCGATACGGTTTGACCGGATGCTGAATGAAGAGATCATCCGTTTCCATTTCCACGTTCACCTTCACTTTTTGTCTGGCGATTCCGCGCTAGTCGCTCCTGCTCTTTCTGGAAGGCTCTCTGACTCCGACCAACACAACACGACCACAGCACCAACCGAAACGAATATTGCGACGCCGTCCGCGAAGGTCGCGCTAACCGACTATGTCATCCGACGCCATTATCAAAGGCCTGAAGCAAGGCAACGCGCTCGAGATGGCCTCGCTCGAAGAGGTGAAGGAGGGAATGAGCTCTGTCATTGATGGACTGCTGAAGGAGTGCTACAACCGTAGCGATGCGTTGAGTGATCTTATGGAGAAAGTACAACTGGTTCGTACTGCTCAATTGTGATGGTTCACAGATCATGGACTGACGTTAGCACACAGGAAAGCTCGAGCGCGGCGGCCGAGACTATGACGGCGGAACAAAAGATTCAGCTTACGAGAATCATTCAAGACGCTATCCGGGACTGCGAAATGGCTATCCGTGCCAACGATGATAAGAAAGCGAGAGATCACGATCAAGCGGCGGCAACATTCAGAGCTGAGAAAGAAGTTCTGGACATGATGCTCGCTCATGGCGTAGCTCATGAAGGCCTGTACCGCCGAAGACTAGACTTTCTCAATGACAAGCGCGAAGATGCCGTTGATGATGATCTATGCAAGATGAAGGAGAAAGAGTCTGCTCTCCTTCATAAGCTTTGCGCCTTTCATAGAGACGCAAAGTCAAAATACATGAAAAGGAAGAGGAGTCGCAGTGAAGAGATCAACAACGGGCATGAGGCAGCCCAGAGTGCATGGAGGAGGCAGATCGCAAGCCTTGAGCGCATCGCTGCTATTGCGAAGATTGATCTCGAAGCTACAAGGATGAGTGATGCGCTAGCTGCCGGTAAGTCATTCCACGAAGCTCAGGCACTTTGGAACTCTCGTGCTCGTCATGTTCGTAGTTTCAACGGTATGACTAACCCGCTGGACCACGTCGTTCTGCGTGGTGGTCGTGGTAACTTTCCGATGAGACACACCGAAGTCTAAGCCATCGAGAGCAAGGGCATGGTTCTCACACTATACGGTTGTTAGCAGGATTGCGTCCAGGAGGATGACTTTTGGAAGGGCTCTATGAGCAAGGGGATCATTGAGATGGGTTGATGTTCAGGGTTTGCAAAAAGTCATACAACTACTATTAAAGTAGACTCTGATAGCGAAAGCAACTGAGACGTCAAGAATACATCTACACCGTGCTCATGATGTGTTGAGGGGCCACCATGACATGTCCATGGACCCTCGATCCACCACATTCTCTGGTTGGCGGCATCCCCCACTCACGGTACCAAACTTCACAAGCCTTCGGTGGACATCTTGACGTTGCACTTGACAGCTGTACTCAGGAACGTTCCTTGCTCTTCTTTGCAACCTCATCCTTGATCTTCAACGGCAAAGACTTCTTGAGGCATTCGCCCAGTATGCCCAAGATGGGTTTGATCAATACGGTAAGCAATGCTTATGGTTCACCAGCATTGTAATATATCTCTTACATTCGTTTCACATTCAATGTCGAGAGACGCCCGTACCGTTGTCTAAGAAAGCCACATACTAACACCACAACAGATTCGGAAGCGCCACCAAGAACGCAAAGACAAAAAGAAGGCAGTCCGCCAGACAGCACAACGGAACGAACAGCTTGAATCCGATACCAACCAAACACCTGTCGAAGCCACAACACCTACGCCAACCCAGCACCTCCCCTTCACAGGACCCACTCGCTTCTTCTCCCTCCGCCGCAAACGCGGCGTAAGCATCGGCATGTCCACCTACGAGCAACTCCCCAACGGCGTAGAACCCGCACTCATCGACCACTCCTGCCACCTAATGCACTGTCCCAGCGGCGAAGAACTACCCCGTAGATCCCCCTTCGCCACACCGCCGTTACCCACGGAGGCAGCCTCAGACTCCAAAGACACCAGCCCCAAAACCTGGCTCAGCCGTGTAGGCGGCTCCCTCCGCCGCAAGCCAAGCGGCATACGCTCAGCCTTCTCCTACACGCTACTGCGGAACTGGAAGACCAACAACAACAGCACCGGTGTCAGTGCACAGGCCCTCGCAGAGACAGCGCACGAGTACAAAAAGTCCCAAATCCGGCGTCTCCATCCCAGCGACATCGACGCCGCCAACGACGACGGGCGTGAAAGAAGTCCCCTCCCGCACCACTGGCGCGAGCAATCCAGTTCCTCGGTCTCACACTCACGCGACACTACCATGGAAGGGAGTGAGATGGGGGATTGGATTGATCCGGATGAAGAGACGAGGGAGCAGGAGTTTGAGGACTGGATCGTACATAATCGGTTGTTTGTTGAGGGGGAGGGGCTTGATGTGGCGAGTAGAAGGGTGTCGAGGGTGAGTGCGCTGTCGAAGAGGAGGTATAGTGATTATTAGGGGAGGGGTGGGGGTATACGATGAGATTTGAGCGATGGTGGGGTAGCTGGTGGTGAGGTTTGAGGTATACGTGGGTGCGCGTCTTGATGTGAACAGTGCACATGTGTGTGTCTGTGGCCTACGTGAGGCTGGGGTGAAGGTGAAGGCGAGGTACAACTGGATCCCTGTCTTTTGTCAGCTTCTTATTTTTCTTATTGTTATTGGCGTTCCGGGGTGAAGGCGACGTTTTCATGAGTCCGCTATTGTTCAGTTGATAATGTAATGGGCGGAGGTGAAGACAGCAACGTACCTATTGCAACAATAGCAGCTATTGTCAACCATCTCAGCCTCACCCACAAGCCCGTACTATATAAACAGCTCATCTGCCTCTACCTCTTGCTCTTCAGCAAATACCACACCTGCTCATTTTCAAGACATTTCCAAGTTCCCTCTTCCTACCATCATCACCATCACCATCACCACCACCACAACAGCAACAATGCTGTCCCCGCAGAACAAGCTGCGCATCTTCCTGAGCCTGGTGCTCATCACCATCTTCGCCGCGAGCTCAAATGAGCTACGCATCGCCATCGGCACCCTCTTCTCTTGGGCCCTAGGCCACGTCCTCATCCACCGACTCTCTTTGTCGATCTCCTTTCGACAAGCCCACAACACCTACATGATGGTGTCGTTTGGCCTGCTGGCGGGCCTAAACGACCCATTTTGGGAAAACACCTTCGGCCACCTCCTCGACCTCTTCTTCGACCGATGCCGCTTCGACCCAGACGTGCCTGGGTCGGGCTTCACAGACTGGCACGAAACCTTCCGCCGCCGAAAGGCATACGAGATCGATCTCGTTTGGCAATTCCTCCGCGCCGCACTCTTCTGGTCCTTCATCGCCGTTTTCCTCGTCGTTGCCGTTCCGCTTTTCCTCTGGTTCACTCACGAGAGTGAGACGACGAAACTGGAGCGGGCCTTCGAATACATGAGGGAGCACCCCGGCGAGGGTCCTCCTTGGCTGCGCAAGCAACCAGAGGCCACAGTGGTGTCCAAGAGGGACACAAGATACAATCGCCTGAGCAGCGAGCTCATCTTCGTGTGTGGCCCTGGTGGTGGGCTAGAGACGGTGATCGATGGCGACATCGAGGGCGCAATCTCTCGCCGGCGGGCACTGAGGCCGAGGTTCGCATGATCGCTGGTCGCCATGCTGGTGGGGTTGTGTTGGGCGGTGGGCCATTCTGGCGCTGGTCGTTGGGATGGCCAGGATTTCTTGTTTTGTTTTGTTTGGGTTTGGGTTCGAGTGTTGTCGACGGCGGGCTGTCCTGGCGCTGGTCGCTGGGTAGTCCAGACCGGTCGGTACTCGTTATGTAGATTGGTGGGTGGAATTGTACTTCGGGGTCGTGTCCGATGTCCTTTGTTTGGATATGTTTGTGAGACCCAATCTGGCTTGTCCTGATTGCAGTTTTCGAATGCATCCTCCTTCCTTCCCACTAAAACGTTCTCCTCAAGTCTGCGTGAAGGCCACTACCAACCTCCTCTTCATACACAAATCGTGTGTCTGGGCTCATAGGGTTGCGATTGGTGGGGATTGGCAATTGAATCGCTTCGCACACGTGCTCCAACAGATCAGGAAGTAGTTCATTAACTTTGGCTAGCAGCAAAGGTATGAACTTTGACGAGCCGCCCGGTAACTTTGCGATCAACAGCATCAACTGGGTTAAGTAATCTGGCGGGCTGAGTTCGGTATGTGATGCAGAGCGAGGCACGAAATGAAGAACGTCCGCTAAAGCGCAGGCTATGTCGAATACCTTCTCCGTCTAAGGTTGTTAGCAATGAGACAAGCTTGCGGCTGAATGACGTACCATGCCGACGCCATGTATCTGCAGACTCTGAACGGGTAGCTTCATCGAGAGAATGGTCAAGTCTTTGCCAACCAGAATGGGGTATCTGAATGTTAAGCAATCGTAAACAGACTCTGTGGAGAGAAACCCGAAGCGGGGAAACAGCTCCCACAGTTTGATCTGTAGCCAGAACTGCGATATGCGAACATTTGCAATCTCTTCGTTCGAAAGTTCGAGATCAGTGGGCAGCGCGGTGCGAACATCGTTCTCGAGCTGGATTAACCACTCTTTACTGCAGTTTTGCGCAGCACCGTTCCACACTGCGAAAAAGACTTCATCGAGCGGTCGGAAGACTGATGCGAGGTGGAGCAAGCCAAGATCATCATGACCATCGAGTGGGTAGCTTGAGGAAGTGACAGATAGTGTGATGGGCCGATTCCTACGAACGCCATGCGCTCTAACAACTAGTAAGCAATACACTCATTACGATGCCCATGGGTACTGCGAATCGTCGCTGTCTCCGCTCATAGGTGGGTTTAGATAGACGAGAAAGGGACAAATGATATCATGAAGTCGGAAGTGCATATGATGGACCACGATGCATCGAAGTGGGGGAACAGACGTAGGAAAGACGGGAAGTATTCAGCGTACCTTTCTGACACTACCAGAATCCAAAACAGCCGTGTCCTTGTCTTCATGTCGAACCAATCCCTGTCCTCGTCTTTGAGCATCATAAACAAGGTTGTTGCTTCTCTCAAGTAGAACCATGCTTGACGATAGTCGCCTCGGCCAGCGTAAGCTCCGTATAGAAAGAAGGAGGTATAAACTGATCGATGATCAAGCTGCGTAATCCTATCTCGCTGCAGCGAGAGCAAGGTATGGTCTAAGTAGTAGATTTGTGAGTCCGTTTGTGAAGACTGTGTAGATCCGCAATTGGCATTAGTGGAGGCTTCCGCAAAGTTTGCCATGTATGCGCAAAAGGCATATATGAGCTGTCGAGATGTCGGCGAAGTCTGCATTCGCATGAACTCTTCTCGCAGTCTTTCGGCTGGTATGAGAGCTACTATCCTGTATATGCGCTCCTCGTAGACGTCGACCAACGTTTTGAAGACATCCCTTGTCAATTCCACAGCGGCGGTAACGACCGCGGTCGGTGCAGCATCCTGTGGGTCGAAGACGTCGGCATCGTTATGGGGTATCGCTCTCAATTCGTTGAGTACGTTAGCCCTGGGACCTGTGCGACCTCCTTGACCCCGTGGTGCATTGAAGGTGCAAGCTAGTTTTGCCGATAAACATCCTGCGCAAGGCTGCGCGCCATTGCACTTGGTTTTGCGGCGGCGACACGGGTCACATGCCTTTGCAACTTGTTTCCGGTAGACTGTTCTAGACACGGTGTTTTGCATCAAGCTCGAGTGTCTACGTGGGGTTCATGATGTTGATTAGAGATGTGAGGAGGCGTGGTGTGGAGTGGCCGCAGCCCGAGGTAGCCCGCGGGCTGGTCAGACGCGTCGCGTGATGCCGAGGCTGCTTACGTCAAGTCAACACACTAATCTCTAAGCAGATGCGCGTCACTGAAGAGGCAAGACATCGCCAACACGAACAACCATCTACGAACATAGCTCATCGACGTTTGAGACGCGTAGCACTATTACATTAGCACCGCAATTATGGCTATTCTCACTCCTTCCATTCCGAGCCCACAGCAGCCTTCTCATCCGCGACGCGCCCATGCCCGTACGGGTCGACCTGCGTGCTAGCAAACTTCCTTGCGCTGACCCTCTGCTCGAATAACATATCTAGCTCTCCATATGTCCGGCCCTTTGGTTCTGGGAGCCTGAAGTACACCCACACTACAACGCATCCGCAAGTACCTGCCCAGAAAAACGCCGTCTTCGCTCCCCAGGCCCAGTTGGCATCTCCAAGCTGGTAGTTTGTCAATACGTTGACCACAATATTCGAGATATTGTACAGCGCTCGCGCGAGTACGATCGTCTTGGCCTTCAATCTTGTGGATGACATCTCCGATACGATTGAGTATGTCACTGGACCGATCGTGAAGTCGTAAACGAAGACGAAGAGGATCAACACCGCGCCAATAGCCCAATTGGAAGCTTGGGTACCGGCAAAAGAGCATGATCCAACGATTATCAGGATGATGAAGAGTGTGCAGCCGCCGGAGAAATGGATCGTTCGTCGACCGAACTTCTGCATGAGGTACCACGAGCCAGCAGTACCGACGAGGCCAAGGGCGAGTGAGATCATCGACATGTTGAAAGATTGTACGGTGGGGAGACCCGCCTTCTGCATAAAGTATGCGCTACTTGATGTTAGCCCAAAGTTCCTACTGACTTCACGTCCAATACTGACAAGTAGCCCATGATGTTGGTCCCGCAGATTGTCTGAGCAATCCAGGTGAAGCATACGATCTCGGTTCGTCGGAGATCTGTTCCCTTGAACAGGTCCGTCCATCGGGTCCCTTCCGACATGTTCTTCTCCATTTCGTTGGTATGCTCAATCATGGCAATGGTCTCGTCGGCGTTGAAGTTCGGGTCCTTGTCTGGCGAGGTCAGACGAAGCAATGCAGCTTTGGCGCCTGCCTTGTCGCCTCTGCGAACATGCCACCAGGGACTTTCAGGTGCGAGAAAGACACCAACCATGATCGGTATAGGCCAGACCCATTGCACAGCAAACGGAATGCGATACGCCCATTCGTCTGAACGCTGGACGCAACCGCGATTTACACCTGCAGCTATGAATTGCCCCATCACCCAGCACCTGGAAGGTCATTAGCATTCGGTCTCGGGGAAAGTGAATGCAAATGCTTACATGTTGACGAACGTGGTCAGAATCGGCCTCAGACGTACAGGTGCAACTTCCGATGCATACTGCGTTGTGAGGGTCTGAAACATGCCCCACGGGATCCCGCAGAAGACTTCGCCGATGACCAGAGTCTGAACATTGGGCGCAAAGAACAGGATAAAGATGAAAGCAGTCATCGATATCAGGGCACCTATCATGGTCTTCCGATACCCATACCGCTCGCTAACGAAGCCGTTGATGACAAGACCGATGACCTCGCCAGCTCGTGCGCCATTGGATCTGACGGTATCAGCCACAACCGAACCTCGGGTAACGTTCCATTGATACTCACAGTGCGCTTTGCCAACTGGCTTGAACACTGTACTTGCCAGTAGCAGCGTTGAGAATTCCGTACTTGCGATTGAACTGAGGGCTGCCGTATAAACTCCCCAGCAATGCGAGATCGTAGCCTTCCATGATCAGGGCACTCGACAAAACGACTGACCAACCAACGGCTTTTGGGTAAAGTCTGATCGCCTGAACGAGGCTCATAGATTTCTCATCGTCAGCTGCATGTTGCGCCTCCTCATTGGGCGCTGCGAGCTGTGTCGCCGTAGGTTGCTCAAAGTCCTTGTCTGTCATTGTCGCAATGAGTCGCAGCTCGGGTGAAAGAGACTGGAATCGATGCCATATTATTGTGGAGGCGTGACAGGCTTATAACCATCTCCGAGCACAGATGATCATGGTCAGAACAGGGCTGCCTTTGATGCGGGTTAGCGAGGGCCCAGCACCTCGTACCTCCCCATGGTGCCCCAGCTTCGGTATGAAAATCACTCATACTACGCCCAAAATTAACCCAACAGCACCAGAGAACGCCAAATTTCTCGTAATTACGAGCTCTTTTGTTGCCGAATGATCAGAAGCGACGCGGATGGCCTATGGTGGTTCGGCGTACCAATAGATTTTCGCGGAGCCAAGGCGGAGGCGATGCGGAAGCAACACGGAAGGAACACGGACGCCACATTGCGGGGCTAACACGACTCGCACCAGGGTGCCAACCGTTTACAAGTAGTCACCAAAACGACGAATGAGAGTGACTATTAAAATGGACTGCATGACGATGATCATTGGGACGGAGTACAGACCAAAGTGTAGTTTACTCGAGCCCGTAACGACTTCTCTCCTTCACCTCCCACTCCGTACACCAAACGGTCATCATCTTGCTACTGCCTGGCTTCCACCAGTAACTTCCCATCAATCCATGGATCATACCCGCTTACGGATAGCCTGCATCCACCAAGTCTTACAGTCACTGATACCCCAAGCTCAGTACACATAATTTGTCCGTCAACTATCATGTCACCACATGTGGACCTCTCTTACCACAAACGCGTGTGGTGGAAGGAAGCAACATTTTATCAAATCTACCCGGCATCTTTCAAGGACAGTGATGGCGATGGTTGGGGAGATATCCCGGGTATCCTTGAGAAGATCAGCTACATCGCGTCCCTTGGTGTAGATGTGGTATGGCTTTCGCCCATGTTCGACTCACCGCAGATTGATATGGTGAGGAACACGATGTACGGGATATATAGAACGTCGCTGACCTCACACCTCACTATGACAGGGCTACGATGTTTCCGACTATGAAGGCGTTTATGCACCGTACGGCACTGTCAAGGATGTAGAGAAACTCATCAAAGCCTGCCACGATAACGATATGAAGATCATCCTCGACCTAGTTGTAAACCATACGAGTGATCAGCACCATTGGTTCCAGGAAAGCAGGAGTTCCAGAGATAATCCGAAAAGAGACTGGTACTTCTGGCAGCCAGCACGCTACAACGAACAAGGCAACCGCATGCCGCCCACCAACTATCGCTCATATTTCGCCGGTGGAACCTGGACTTGGGATGAGCACACAAAAGAGTACTACCTCCATCTCTATGACAAGTCCCAGCCAGACCTAAACTGGGAAAACGAAGACTGCCGGCAGGCGATATACGACTCAGCAATGCGCTTCTGGCTCGACAAAGGCATCGACGGCTTCCGCGTAGACACCGTAAACAAGTATTCCAAAGTCCTCCCTTTCGCAGACGCGCCCATCACCGACCCAACCAGCTCCATCCAACCCGCCGCACAAATGTGGTGCAACGGACCCCGGATCCACGAGTTCATCAAAGAAATGAATCATACCGTCCTCTCCCACTACCGCACCTACGACAACCAACCCCTCGTAACAGTCGGCGAACTCTCCTTATGTCCCGACCCCTCCTCTGTTCTCCCCTACATCAGCGCCGCACAAAAGGAACTAGACATGGTTTTCCAATTCGACATCACGCACCTCGGCCAAGGCCCACCAGGTTCTGACAACAAGTACGATTACGCTACTTGGACACTGCCAGAAATGAAGCGCATAGTAGAGAAATGGCAATGCTTCATCGAGGGTACAGACGCATGGACAACCGTCTTCAACGAAAACCACGACAACGGCCGCAGTATCTCCCGTTTCGCCAACGACGCGCCCGAATGGCGAGTCGCAAGCGGCAAACTACTCGCTTTGTGGCTAATCGGTCAATCGGGCAGTTTGTTCTTGTATCAAGGCCAGGAAATCGGTATGATCAACGCGCCGCCATCCTGGGACATAGAAAGCGAATACAAAGACGTCGAAAGCCAGAACTACTGGGCCGAAGCCGTGCGGTTAGCGGAGAACGGGACGGATCCTACGCGTAAAGAACGTATTAAGAGAGGTTTACAGCGTATGGCTAGGGATCATGCGCGGTTGCCGTTCCAATGGGATGACAGTGTCAACAGTGGGTTTTCGACGGGAAAGCCGTGGATGAGGGTGCATGATGAGTATGCCACTATCAACGCGGCGGCGCAGGAAAAGGATGAAGGGAGTGTGCTTTCGTTTTATAAGCAAGCACTCCGCCTGAGGAAGGAGCATAAAGATGTTTTCGTATATGGGTCATTTGAGCTGGTCGATCCGGAGGGGACGGATCTGTTTATCTATCGGAAGAGGTGTGAAGGAAAGATGGCGCTTGTTGTGTTGAACTTCACGACCGAGGAACGGGCGATGGAGTGTGATGTCGAGGGCCTAAAGCTGCTTGTGAGTTCGTATGGGAAGGCGACGGGATCAGTGCTGCGACCGCTGGAAGGAAGGGTCTACATCGATTACTGAGCAAGTGCGAGCGAATGTACTGGCGAGAAAGTGTAGACGTTTGTCGATGCGCTATCAAGGGTATACTACAATGCAAAACTCGCACCACACATTCCTCTTACTGTCCTACCCATCGTCCAACGATCGGAAGATACTTGTACAGCTCATCGTACTCTTTGCCTACCCAGCCCACCATCTTGCCGTCTCGTCCAACGACACCCAAACCACCCGCAAGCCAAAGCGCTGTCAGAGCCGCGCTGATACCGTTGATAGTGTACCACCTCCTCTTCCGGATCAAAGCTCTGTTCTCTTCCGTGTGTTTGACCTGACTTGGCGCAAAACCCAACCATTTTGCTGCGCCCCAGACGAAATGCCACACCCCAACTCCTACCAGTGCTGTAAACCCGGTGAAGGAAACAGCAGGGTGTAGTGCGAAGCCATGGGATATGTATTGCAGGTTAATCAGCGACGAATCACCATGCGCATACAACGGAAGAATCCTCGTAGTCCAAATATGGAAACTAGCAAAAGGTACCAACGCATAGCCCAACGCACTCGTGCCACTCAGTGCTGGCCAAGGAATCGTGCGCTTATCCGTTCGTGTCTCGGCACCGTATCTTTTCAGCGCTTGTCGCCTTCGCCATAGCCGCAGTGCGATTCCAGAAGTGACGTGTGCGACGAGGGGGAGGCCAACGAGGAGGGGTTCGGTGAGAGCGGATTGGTAGTATGGTCGTGTGAGCAGGAGGTAGCGGTTTGATTCGAGGACGGAGCGGGTGGCGAGCGGTATTATGGAGACGTTTGTTATGTGGAGGGCGGCGAAGGCTGTGAAGGTGTAGGAGGAGTACTTTTGTATGCGGAGGACTGGGGAGTGTTGTCAGCATTGCAGCTCTGCATTTGACAATTGAAGGAAGACGTACGCCACCAAGCGGGTCCGTGATCACCCAAACGCAATCCCAATGTATTCATCCTCCTTATGCCTCTCATCTCCTCCGTCTCTTTCTCAGGCCGTTCCTCATCCGGAACCGGGAAATATTGATTTACTTTCAACTCTTCTGGTGTGTCGACCGGCGAAGGGTCGACTTCGGTGAGGCCCATGACGCCCATCTCTTCGTCCTCTACCGGTGGCAGGCCCGGACTCTTCTCCATCTTGTGGTCTGTGTCGTGGTGTTGCGAGGTAAGGGAAATGCTACGTTGCTGAGACATGGAATGACGTTGATTCGGTGAAGATATAAGTGGGGCGCTGCATGCTTGAGCCGAGGCGCGTGCTGTTGAGCCGCAACACCAATTGTTCTATCACCACGCGCGACTACGCGACTGAACGACTGCACGACTGAACGATCCCGCTACCACACGATCCGACGAATCGCTTACGAAGTTGCTATCACTGGTGATATATCACCTCGCCCACATATCCCCATCGCGACACACCACACATAGACGCGACCATGCCACCAGTACGTCTCCCCGGCCCTACCCTCACCCACGCATCACTAACACCCCTCTCAGCGAAACAACCCCCTTCCAGCGGCCGTCCGCCTCTTCAACTGCACAATCTGCGATAAAGGCTACCCGCGGCAACTCGACTACGAGAACCACCTCCGCTCCTACGACCACAACCACCGCCAACGTCTCGCCGACATGAAGAAACTGACTGCCTCCAACGATACCGAAAGCAACAAGCCGAAACAGGGTCTCGAGATGCGGAGTATAGATGTGGAGAACGCGAATAAGAAGCCGGGGGTTGGGAGTCGGTTTACAAAGATTGGGGGTGGTGGTAATGCTGCGGCGGGGGGTAGGTTCAAGAAAGTTGGGGTTGCGGTTGGCGGGAAAGATGGAATGGAGGAAAAGAATGAGGTGGTGGTGGTGAAGACGGAGGATATGCCTGAGAAGAGTATAGAAGTACCTGTTGCCGCTGCAATGCCCATCGCAGAGGCCGAGATCAAGAAGGACGAAGATGTGCCTATGGCAGATGGCAAGGAGGTAGACGAGATTACATGGGAGGAGTACGACTTCACAAAGCCAACTGGATGCGACCACGCGAGTTGTCCTGGATGCAGAACAGATGGCATCTGGAGTGGTGGATGGGTGGCTGTGGATGCTGTTTGAAAGACAGGCGTTTATCGTTCTTATGTTGACATTGACACTGTTACCGTATTCGTACCCAGGATACAGCCATAGTCGGGACTTTTTTTACATTGCATAGCATCGGCGTTCAGGGAGCCATTACCCAGTCCACGCTCACGTCATTTCAGATATCTGTAAGTGTGTTCCAATCACCCCACAAT
>Ga0265798_10007686_pt1 | contig 13893 bp, 15 predicted proteins | sample P3T30metagenome_FD_192430 | JGI IMG/M metagenome (GOLD analysis project Ga0265798, IMG submission 192430) | Plant litter microbial communities from East Loma Ridge, Irvine, California - P3 T30 | ecosystem: Environmental > Terrestrial > Plant litter > Unclassified | place: USA: California...
GTCCATCGGCGGCTTTGTTCACGGTGTGCGACCTTGAAGACGTCCATGAATTTGCGCCCGCTGAACTGTTTGACCGGTAAGCCATCGCCTTTCCACTTCTTCTCCGTTACTAACATCTGGAGCTACGATAAAATGACGCTCCAGACTTTCCTGCGCAACCCTTTCAACTTCCGCTATTGCAACCTTCTAGAGTACTCTTTCGGCCAGCTGCGGCACACAGAAGATATAGAGTCTTCATCTGCGCAGCATGTGGCTATCTCAGCTGTTTCAAATACAGCGTTGCTTTGCACCCCGGCGAAACGTGCGAGCGTTCCGACGCCCGAAAGGTGTATGGAGGCATGAGCTTTCATGGGGAAGGCAACTAGCAAATTCCTCGAGAAAGAGACGAAGAACTACCCTGGCTGCAGAACGTACTTCAGTCCAGAAGTATAATGCAAACGATAGGAGAAGCGCAGCGGCAAAATGGGTGAAGATGCTTCGTGTGCCTGGTGCCTGTCGAATACTCTGATCCCTTCTTTCAAATCGGCGTGAGCACGCGATCTTCCAACAACTAGGTATACGATGAGTCTTATTTCTGATTCACGGCAGCTGATTGAACCATCGTGACTGTACCTTTAACTGTATCTATAGTACCAGTCTTCGAGATAATCCGTGAGAGGCTCATAGGCCACTGGGTGAACCCCGTCATTGTCTCTCTCACCGTTCGATACCTCGCCTAGCGCATCGACTATATCTCGCGCGTAATATCACTAACTATGATGACGCAAAGAGTCAAAGCATAGCACAAAAGAGACAGCTCGCGTTCGTGGCACGCATATATTATATGCTCAAACACATGCATCATCCCCGTATCACTAACAGAGATATTTGGCATGCTTATCTTTGACTCTCAGCAGTATGACAGCTTTCTGAACGCTGGGAAACCAACATGTATTCGCGTCGCACGATCGACGTGCCCATGCCTTTGACTGATCATGATCAACACATTCATCGGTCTCTCACTGGAGTCAACAGTTATTTCGTGGAGTCATGCTGGGTATAAAACGGAGGCGCATCAACACCAGTATGGATGCACAACAACAATCTTCAGCATACCATTACTTCCGTCTACTTCACAAACATATCCTTCAAAACAGCTATTCAACCGAAATAACACGTCACATCAACATCAACACGTCGTCCGCACGGCCTGCGAGGAAGGAGTTCGATTACTTCATTGAGCACGAGGCTCGGGAATACAACAGGATTAAAAGAGAGAAGGCAGAAGCCGAAAAGAAAGAGGATGAAGCCAAAAAGCAGACCGAAGAGGACAACAAGAACAAAGACAAGAGCGCCACTGAAACCTCGAAGGCCAGCAGCAGTGGCGGGACGTAGTGCAGTGGTTGGAAAACAGAGATGTCAACAAGCAAGTCAAGCAAGTCCAATCTCTTATCTGTTGCCCATCTATATTCTAATTCGACTAGCCTACCACCTCAAGCAGAACGGTCGCTCACGGGGCAAGCAATAAAAATTGCTTGTTGATATTTCTGATGGAAGGTAACGAGGCACATGGGGTGTGTATGGTCGTCGAGGCATGTAATTTGTAGCCAAGCTTCACTGGTTGAAGAGCTCCAAGATTACAGATTGTGGGTTTCCTTAACACATTCATTATGTCAGATCTTGTAATAATGTTTTCATACCTAATTGAACACGGATCCTGTGCCCACTTCTTGAGTAAATTTACCGTGCGTTGATACCTCTAGTATCGTTACCACCTTACGAGATTTCGAATAGCTAGCAGGGTCACCGAGAGTTCGTCACGAGGCTGCGCGGATAGAGCAACCGATAAAGCATCGCTGTGGTGTACATAAACGGTGTATGTATCGTGTTGGCTAGCAGAGGCCACTGGTCCATGAATGCCACTGGGGCTGGAATTGATCGACATGGGTGGGGCTCAATTGCGTCACGCGTCGCGGCGCGTTCTTTCCCACACCAAGCCCGCCTTTCATACCTCACGCAGCTGTGTACACATTGCGACATCTCAGTTGATACTCTCTGGTCTTGCGATTCGCTACCCTCGGGAGACGCAACATATAGTTGGTCCGCTAACCTTTCGCCAGCTTCTCGCCGTCGCGATGCTCCAAACCACGCGAAATGCTACGCGCAGGCCGTAGCAGTCTGCGTGGCGCGCCTATCACAGAACTTCGAGAGATTACGCGACCCTTGAAGCGATGAAGCCTCAGTCGTATGCCACACGACACCATATGTTATATTTGGGACAGGCTGGTCAGTCGACAGCAGCGTCCGCATACGTCAAACGCGTAATGTCCCACTACATCTGACCAGATAATGTTGCGTACCAGCTACCCTACCGGGTTGGAGATCTTCTAGCTTGACTTTTCATTCAGGGTAATGGTTCATTATTCCACTGTCCTATTCCACTGTCCTAATGTTAACGTCATAGCGCAACAGGCCCACGAATAACCTTCGGCAAACCGCGAGATACCCAAATCCCCGCCGTCTCGATGCGCGATACCCAACCGAAGCCGCTACACAAACTGGCGTATGCGATCGATAACCTCTCCGCGAGACAGTCACCTTCATGCAAATTCGCGCGATACTGCCTTGGTTACGGGCCAACGGAATGAACAAACCCATGGCTGGGCCGACCTAAGATGCACATGTTGACATCTAGGTAAAAGCATAGAGACTAGTCAATACCCATATTAGGCATCATTCTTTTAGGTCACAGCGTGCCTGCTATGCACGATATTCTCAGGGTGTCTGGACATAGATACTTCACCCAAGTGGTGTAGGGACGTGGAGGAAAAGACCAACTACACAAGCTTGAGTCAAACACCCCTATGCGTATCCGTCCAAAATCGCCAGATAACACGGCCAACGCCACCCTAGTACTCCGGCCATTGCTACCGCATCTCGGCTTCTTTGAGGATGTGCAGACAGTTTGACGCGCATCCGAAAGGAGATCAACAGTACTCATCTACGATCCTTTATCGTATATGTTTAGAGCGTGAACAAAGCTAGAGGTCACATAAGGTTAACAGTGGGTAAAACCGTGAAGCAATGATTGAGCAAATAGTTGGTATTCTTTGTGTGCTTGATTTCTGCACGCAGCCTCACGTTGGCCTTTGTCGGTTTGTTTCATTGTTACTCATCATTGATCCCAACGGCAGAAGACATACACAAAGCAGGTACAGCGCAACATGTGCCGAAGGCCCATGTTTGGTTCCATAGATATGGCAAACTGTATAGAAGCTGATGTAGATTCAAGATGCGAATTCTCAATAGCTAGATGTACCCTACGAAGCCACTTCTGGACTACACTATAGCTTCGGAAGTCTTAAAACACCTTACACGGCATCATGACGAAAGGGCCACCGTACAAAACCGGGCAACCTTACTTTAAGAGAACTTTCGAGACATGGTGTCGGACTCACCGACCAAGATGGTCAGGAGGTAAGCCTTCAAAGATGGGCATGCTGAGATGGTAGCTTACTCTATTAGACGATGTGAGATTGACTGCTCTGACCTTGTGGCATGGAGACATAATCATTCAAAACTATTTCCTTCGAAGGGTTGGGAAGAAGTTTGAGTATCCTATGCAGCGACAACATCAGGTGCCAGCCGCACCATGGACCCAAAATGATGTAGACACCGCAAAGAGAACGAGACAGCTACCTGGAGTTGCGCCTCTTGTCATTGCAGCTCCTCCGGCAGCTCCTCCAGTTCAACCCTACCCTTGCAGCTTTTGGCCCAACAGGCCGTGGGACGCAGATCCAGAAGACGCTTCTATCCGTCCGGAGATTACGATCGAGGCCATCAAGGATGACGTTATGGAGGATAACGCCAGACTAGAGTGGGTGACGACAAAGCCGTTCTTTTGGCCAATTCGAGATGAGCAAAACTGGGAGAATAAGAGATTTCTCGGCGCTGGCGCCTATGGCTGTGCGGGATTGTGGTGTCAAAGTGATGCCCAAGGTAACATATCAAGGGTATGTGACTTCAGGCATAGGATCATTACTCAGGTTTGAGAGAGCGTGCTGACAAAGAACAGCGGATGGTTATCAAAGAAGCGAGGCTTGACAAGTCTCATTGGCGTGACCCTTGCCTTTGGCGAGAGCAGTTGCCATGCGAGATCCGCATGCACCAGCTAGTCGATGACGGCCGCGTGGTGTCTGATAACGCCGATGAGCCTGCTGATTCTGCTTACAAAACTCTGGTTAGACATCATGGGTACCGCTTGATGATGACCCAGCGGCGTTATCGCATTTTCTTTGACTACTATGAAGGCGGCGATCTTTGGCATGCTTTAGAGAAGCATTGCAGCAGATTGAATAAGATAGTCTATACTTACCAAGGTGACCAGCCATGGCTTGACACCGAATGGGACGAAGATTTTCGTTGCTACCGTAACTCGGAAGGGGAGTCCGGAGAAGCAGGATTGTTAGCGAAGATACCCGAAGGCCTTATCTTGAGAATCGCTAGCTCGCTAGTTCAAGCTTGTCAGATCCTGCATTTCGGCCAGGTCAGTCAAGGAGGTGTGCAGAACACCACACCTGAGTGGAAACCGATCAAACACTGCGATATAAGACTCGACAACATCTTCATCAAGCCAGCGGCTCAGGAGAACGAGAATGAGGTCTGTGATCAACCTCCATAGATTACGTTGGAGATCGTGTGCGCTAACCGGCCCAGTACCCAACATTCGTCTTGGCAGACTTCGGCCTCTCGTTTACGGACATGGGTGCTCCTGCAACTGACAACCCATCTGAGTATGTCAGGGAAACGGCAGACCCACGATATGCGCCTGTGAGTAACAAGGCTACTATCCGTATATTCTTACGAAGCTAATCAGAAGCAGGAACACCAGTTTGTAGTTGATGACGCAGCAGAAAGCGGTGGGGTAGTACCCCTAGACGAAAAGACAGATGTATGGCAGATGTACGTACACCACCGTCGAACACCTAACCGAATTTTACTAACTACAACCCTAGTGGTGCAGTACTTTACTCACTACTCAGCAATGGTTTCTACCCCCCTCTCGACCAAGGGCCATGTCGCTTTGTCGAGCATTTTGACGCAGCTGTACCTTTTGCCGGTGAACATGGCGATTTGAGAACCTACATCGACACAGAGGATGACCCATGGAATGACATGGATTTCTTTCCTACTTTCAAACGTTACAGTGAAGATCTGAAGCGTTTGGCGTTGGAGTGTCTGACATGGCAATCGAATGAACGGCCGACGCTGTTGGAGATGAGGAACACGATCGATAGTTTCCTAAAGACGCACCCGGATGTTGCGAATGATCGGAACATGGAGTCGCTAGAGGTCGTTCGAGATTTGGAATTCGCGATTGGGAAACCTATGAATTAGACGTGGCTTTAGTCTTGGCAGGTCGATGCGCGACTTTGACATCTGTACGCACCCATAGCTATGGTAACGGCTTCACAACATCCACTAACCTATCTGTAAATACGTGCTTGTATTCATGTCTTTGTCCTTTTGCATCAGCCATCTTCCGGCGTCGGCATAAGTGTCGCAACAGGAAGTTTGCATCTCTTTGTTCGGCCGTTGTAGTCCTGAACGCACCTTGCCGATATAGCCTTTTGGGAAACAAATCGAATGACAAGTTGTTCTAGCACATCCTCCAATGCCACGGAAGTCACCACCATATAAGTCCGGTCTCCCCTACTTCAAACGCGACTGCGAAGCCTACTTCCCCACCAATGCCTCGACCCTCACATGGAGCCGCGCCGAGCAAAACAACACGGTCAACGCGTTATGGTATGGTAGTCGAATTATCCGCGATTACTACAACGCGCGAATTAGGCGACGAGAATCATTTGGTCTACCAACACCAAACCCCATCCCAGATAACCCATTCAATGCGAGCGACGTCACGTTCGCGCGCGCAAATAAGAGTATGCCGCCGTATCGTGATGGGTTGGGAGGAACGGAGCCGGCGTGGGTGAATGCTCCAGCGGGATTTGGCGCGCTTGCGATGACTGTGCCACCACCCGTTGCGGTCGTTCCTGGTCCTATTGTAGCGCCTGTACATGCTGTTACAATACCGCCACCGCGGCCGGTGAACCGATATCCCTTCGACTTCTGGCCACTTAAGCCGTGGGAAGCGGAGCCAGATGATGCGACTTTAGGCATGACCATAAAAGCCATCAAGTCTAAAGAAGGGCCCGAGAACGGAGAACAATGGATGGATGATACCCTTGATCCATATGGCGACGGAAGAAGATGGATAGGCGGGAAGTTTCTAGGTGCCGGCACTTTTGGATGTGCAGGTCTGTGGTGCGCAGTAGACGATAATAACATCGTGACGGCCAGAATGGTCGTTAAAGAAGTTCGCCCACATGGCTGGAAATGGCGGGATCCAGCGTACTGGAGAGATCGTCTTCCGCGCGAAATTCGCATACATGAGCGTGTTGACGGGAACCGACCCGCCGCTGACGCTGACACCTCGGGCCATGATAACTTGTTGAGGCATTTAGGATACAGGCTGATGATGCAGTAGCGCCGCTTCAAACTGTACCTGGACTTCTGTGAAGGTGGCGATTTATTCCAGGGATTGAAAGAGCACTTTGACCGATGGAAAAGAGGACAAGCAACGGATAAAATTGAGCGCCTCAAAGTCGTACCAGAGAGCTTGGTCTGGCATGTTCTGTCGCAGCTTGTTGATGCATGCCTGGTACTCCAAACGGGATCGAAAGATCCCGCGACGGCGGAGTCGGCTTGGTTACCAATCACGCATCTCGATATCTCATTGAGCAACATCTTCTTGGAGCCAGCGGCTGACGATGCTTACCCAAACTGTGTCTTGAGCGACTTTGGTATGGCAATGTATGCTCTAGAGCAGAGCGATCCCACGGTGGGACCTACAGACAACCCCCAGGAATATGTGCTGGGCCACACCAGTTTCAAGTACCCTCCCGTAAGTCAAATTTGCTCGGTATCGAGACATCCAGAACAAACCGCGCTGATCGCATCAGGAGCAACAACTTGCACAAGGTACTCCGCCTGACTTGACACCGTTGAATGAGAAGACGGATATTTGGAGTATTGGAGCAGCAGTCTGGTATATGATTGCGAATCGATCGGTCGCTGGTCCGCAGCGCGAACTGCATTACTCGGAGGACTTGCCGCAAAACGTGAACATTGGCGAAGCGGATCATGGGCGACTAGACGAGCCCGGGGCGAAACCGTTTGAAGGTTTGGGCTTTCCAGCACTGAGCAAATACTCGGAAGAGCTGAGGTCGTTGGTTGCGCGCTGCATGAACTGGGAGCAAGAGCATCGGCCAGATCTAGCAACATTGAGGGCCGAGATCAATGCGTATCTGGCAAGCCGCCCGAAAGTAAAGGATAGCAGAGACTTTGGGCCGCTGAGAATGTCGAATCTGGAACAAGGACTGGGGATTGGAGACACATTTGTAAGAAAGAGGCGAAAACCGGTCGCAGGAAAGCAAGCCCGTAAAAGGCGAAAGGAAGACGAAGATAATAGTGAAGAGTGATTAGATGCCGTTGAATGCGAGTTTCGCTTTGAAAGACTCCGTCGTCCGGCAGGCCTAAGCTGTTTTTCGCAGGCGAAAATAGAGTGTTTTTGATAGCACTTTGTCCATCTTCCCTTTGCCTGCGCTGTCCAGCCCCTCCGTTCCGCCTGTTATCGTTGCCGATTACTGGTTTTGCGTGCATGTTCGAATCGATATCCGCCTAACCGTACACGAGTGCATGCGACGAGCGATTCTTCATGTCCATGCTCGCCTCTGTTCCCGTCTATGTCCTGGTCCGAGTTTGCTCGTGCGATCGACTTCAGCAAGCTGCTTATCACCCAAAGGCATCGCGCAGCTGCTGGTGTGTAGGATGGGTAGGGTAAGGAATTCGGATCGGTAGGCCATGGCCTGTCAGACGGTTGGATTAGGTTCTCGGGTCGTGTTTTTTAGCGGTGCCGCTCCCGTGCTATCACGCGGTGATATTATATGCTCTCTAATTTAGTCTTCGGGTCAGAATCTAGCAGAAGTGCGACATGCTCCAACATACCTCTCGCATAACCGATGCTGTTCGTCTTCGTGTATTCGCCGACATCCCAGCAAAATTAGCTGCCATGGCCTTGATACGCCCTTACCATTGTGAGTCTGTTCTCGCATGAAGTAGGTGGTCAGCTGTAGCTACACATAGCTTTCGAGATCGTCAAATAATCCGAGTCTGTTGCTGGAATAGAGACAACGCGGATACGGATCTACATCGCTGCGAAGGCCACGGAATATCGAGGGGAGAATTGGAACGCGTTGTGTGCTAGGTGTGGGCCGTACTTGAAGTGAAGATGGTCGGGCATGGTGGTCAACCTCGGAATGTGACATCAGGGAAAGACGCGGTGGAACGTGCACGCTTATCTTATCGGACAGTGGTGGTGGAGTACTATCAAGCCACTAGGTACGAGTACCGCAACAAACAAACACCTCTGCATCATTCAAGGGCAATTACGGAAAACGCAAAATGGGTATCATGCAGTGATCCTTTTCCTCAGCCACTACCGGCATCGATTCTCGACCATACTTAGGTAGCGCTAATCTCATTCCTCATCCTACCTACCCTTCACTTTGTCATTGCAATTGATCTCTTACTTCGTTGACCATCGCTTTACCTCACAACTTGAAGCTGTCCTGCACCAGCTTCTCACTCAACGTCCACAGTCGTTCGGCCAACTTCGGATCGGTCGCGTATGGCATCGCATCACACATCTGACAGTCAGACAGCATGATACCCTTTGATTCTAGTACGTTGTCAGTATTGAGTTTTGCGGACTGAACCTTCACTTACCGTCCAAAGCTGGGTCTAGCGCCGCAACCAGTACCGTCGCGGCACCTTGATCAAGGCTTTTCCAGAAGGGACTGACACTTCGGATCGCAGCCTCGCCATCCGCGTCCAGATTTCGACTGAGACCAGTCCAGATTGCTAAGCTCATCAGCGATTCTGAAACTACGCACTCAAAAGGCTTGCGCAGCGGGGTACTCACATCCGGGATGCACCGCATAACTTCTCACACCCTTTCCTCTGTACTTCTCGTTCAAACCCACTGAAAACAGCATGTTCGCCGTCTTCGCCTGTCCATAGGCCAGCCACCCGTTGTATCCATCATCTGCGCCCTTCGCAAACTTCGGAGGAAGCTGCACGTGCCTCTCTTCTTCGGGTATCTCGTCTTTGCTCTTCTCCCAGTTGTAATCAGAGAATCGAACAGGGCTCAACCGATGACCAGCAGAAGTGAGGTTGATGACGCGGGTGGCACCTTCATCTGAAGAGGAAGCAGAAGCCAGAAGTTGATGCATGAGCAGGTTGGTCAAGAGGAAATGGCCAATATGGTTGGCGCCAAATTGACCTTCGAGGCCTTCTTTGGTAGTTTGACGCGCCGTTGTCATGATACCAGCATTGTTGATGATCAGATCCAAGCGGCTCGTCAATTGTGACACTTCTTTTGCAGCAGTCTTGACAGATTCTTGAGACATCAAGTCAAGAAGGACTACTTTGACTAAGACGTCTGGATAGACATCCTGGATGCTCTTTACGACCTCTTCTAGTTTGGACTTGGTGCGTGAGGCGAAAACGAGGAGCGCTGGATTTTGGGAGGCGACCGAGAGGGCTATGGACGAGCCGATGCTTTCAGGGGATACACCGGTGATGAGTACTTTTTTAGGTCAACATCAGCTTTCAACAGCGTAAGCACATGGACGTCCTACCATTCTTGCCATGAATTTGCTTGGCGAAAGCTTTCGCGACTTCAAGACCGCCCGTCTTCTCGTCCCATTCAGAATGTGTCAGGGTCGACATTTTAGCTCTTGATATATACAAGAAGTAACAGTCTGAGTCTCAGAATCTTATCAAGGGGAGTGCGTAAGTCTCGCTCTCGCTCTCCCTGGGACTGAGCTCGTCCACCACAGCGACTGCCATCCGTAAGCATCGAGACTGCACGCGCATTTCCTGCTGTTTCCACAGCATCTGTGTCACCTTCGGGACAGAATGCACTGGAAATGGACAAGTGCAGTTGGGGTGAAAGTTGCGGGGTAGGTACAAGGCGGGGAAGTTAGCATTATGTGGGGCAGCTACGACCTATACTTCGCGTCCCCAATGACCTCGCATCACGCGTCAACACCCTTTAACCGGCAGATACGCCGATCCACTTCGTCATGATACGACTCCACCCCACGGAGGGGACATGCCGGGAGAGGCGACCAGCACCTGCAGGCCCTCAGCGCCACGACTCGCGCTTGCACCCTCGGTCATCGGCTCCATCTCGCCTGGGTGAAGTTACTGAGAGCGATGGGTACATGGCCATATCATCGGTAGATGCAGGGTTGCCGAGCCCCACGCTCATGAGCAATTACCTGGTCGATGCGTTTGGATACCTGGAACCTTTTCTCGCATCGAATCGCGTTGTGTTACCTTATTCCGCCCAGTCGTAGAGCTTGATTGAAGTCGCGTATGCCACTCCGTGCGCGAATAGACGAGACCAAACTACCCAAGATGTCTTCTCTAGAGACGAACGAGAACGGTCCAGTCACCAATGGCGCAAAACCACAGACTGGCATCAAAGTCATCATTATCGGCGCAGGTACGTCCTTCACAAGAGTCCATGCCACAGCTCCGTTCTAACACGCATCACCAGGTTTCGGCGGCCTCACAGCAGCCATAGAATGCATCCGCCACGGTCACACTCCCGTCATCTACGAATCATTCCCCTCGCTCAAGATCCTCGGCGACATAATAACCTTCGGTCCCAATGCTGGGCGCATCTTCGCGCGTTGGAGTGATGGACGCGTCGCACGCGACATGCGCAAGATCTCGATCGATCTCACCGAATACGGCTTCAACATCCACAAATGGGATACTGGCGAGATTGTCATAAACCAGAAGACACCACCACGCGACGAGAAGGCGCCGAACTTCAACGGGCACCGCGGTGAACTACACGAGATTGTGTTCAACTATGCCAAGGAGATTGGCGTCGAGATCAATTTGGGACAACGAGTGGAGAAATACTGGGAGGATGATAAGGAGGCGGGCATCGTGCTAGAAGATGGCACGCGCGTTGCTGGCGACCTCGTGGTTGCGAGTGACGGTGTTCGAAGTAAGGCGAGAACACTGGTGTTGGGTTACGAAGACAAGCCAAAGAGCAGTGGCTACGCCGTATGGCGAGCTTGGTTCACCAACAAGGACATGATCGCAGACCCGGAGACAAAGCAGTTCTGCGAGAATGGCGATACCTTTAATGGATGGATCGGTAAGCCTTCATCCACCCCACCGTTGAGACTAATCGCATGCTAACAACTTCATAGGCCCAGACGTACACTTTCTCTTCAGCACCATCAAGAACGGCACTGACTGCTGCTGGGTGCTTACCCACCGTGACGACCACGACATCGACGAATCCTGGTCCTTCCCTGGCTACCTCAAAGACGTCAAGACTGTGTTGGAGGGCTGGGATCCAATGTGCTGGAAGATTGTTTCTAAGACACCGGAAGAGAAACTCGTTGATTGGAAACTTGTCTACCGGGACCCGTTGCCCAACTGGGTTTCAGGGTATGGCTCCGCGCCAGGTCATGGCCGGATATGCTTGCTAGGCGACGCAGCGCATCCCTTCCTTCCAACAAGTGCGCAAGGTGCGACGCAAGCACTCGAAGATGGTGTTACACTCGCCGTGTTGCTACGAAAAGCTGGAAAGGATAACGTACGAGGCGCGTTACGAGCGTACCAGGATATACGTTACGATCGCGTCAAGGCTGTGCAGAAAACGGGTGAGACGACGAGGGACATGTGGCACAAGACGGATTGGGAGAAGGTGAAGAAGGACCCCACGTTGATTCAGTTCCCGAGAGAGGATTGGGTATTCCAACATGATGCTGAGAAGCATGCGGAGCAACTGGGGGATGAGTCGATCAAGAAGGCTAGTGCTGTTGCTGCGTAGATATACCGAGCGGAAACCTCATAAGGATAAGACCAACAAGGTTTTAAAGTTTATTGAAACTGCTTCATGATGTACGTGTGGCAAACGGTATCAGTCTTGCACGATGTCTCGAAAAAGGTGCAGGGGTCATAGGCACGTAAGTCACGTTCAGCATTCCGTCAGTTCGGTAATAACACCGAGACACATCAGCAATGAAGGCGAAGCAGAAGTACCGCGTAGTCAAAGGAGTGAGAAAATCGATTGGTCCTAAGAGCAAAGCTTAACTGTATGTGCGAGCCAGAGGCGTCAAGCGACGTCTTCTTCCACAAAAAGATACACTCGTTGCTTCAAGTCATAGCTCAGCCACTCTTCTCGGTACCGACAACCTCGTGATGCACAACTTCATCCTTGTCGCTATCGCGCCTTTCGATCTTGTCGTCAACACCAGCCGCAACACGGCCAGTACAGACGTACTTTCTGAACTTGCGCGCCGGAAGCCTAGCTTCAAACATTTCGTCAATCTCTTCGAGAGTGCGGTTCTTGATCTCGGGCAGGTAGAAGTACACCCATGCTGCTGTGATGAAGCAAGATGGTCCCCAGATCCAGCCTACATATGGCGTTAGTATGCTGTTGGGGTAGAGAGCGATGGGTGTTGATATCTTACCATATTCAGGGCCCCAGTTGAGAGAGTCAGGGTTGATGAAGTATGGTGCAGTGAAGGTAGTGAGCCAAGCACCTGCGAAAGCGACTGCCGATGCAATACCAAACGTGTATGAACGCAGGCGCTGCGATGGGATTTCTCCACCAGAAAGCCAGGCGTAAGCAGCGATCATACCGTTGTAACCGACGATGTAAATGACCGAGAGACCGACAATAGCCTTGAATATGTCAGTAAGAGTCTCGCATACTCCACGAAAGAAACATAAACGTACCTTTCCAGTGCTAGTCGTGCCAGGGTTGACGTGATAGACAGCCGCGATGATAAGTTGCGTGACACCACAGATAGAAAGACCAGTCATGAGGAAAACGCGGCGGCGACCGATCTTCGAGATGACACTGCTGTTGATCATGACTACGACGACACCGACGGCGGTCAAGATGCAGGAGTTCATGAAGGGGCTACCGACATTCGCCATCTTTCTCAATGTTAGCCTGGCATACTTTCGACGACGGGAGCGATGCACTGACCTGGAAGAAGTACGTTCCGTATGCAATCACAAACATGGCACCCGACGCAGCCTGAGTCGATACCGCAGCGATAGCCAGCAGCGTGCGCCTACGATCAACAGGATCTTTCCAAATGTCCAGGAAGTTCGCGCTCGACTTCACAGCCTTCTCCGCATCGATGGCTGCTTGGATCTCTGCTACTTCGCCGGGCACGCTTTCGGGGTGCGGACGCATCCACAGGAGCGCCTTCTCGGCTTGCGCTGGCTTTTCGACTAGAATAAGCCAACGTGGCGATTCAGGAATGAAGAACAGGCCAATCGACATGAGAACCGGGACGATGAAGATCATGCCAAGTGGGATGATATACGAGTTCCGACCATTCATGTCGTGTGTTGCGTTGTCGATTACCGTGCCAATGAGCGTACCGACTGAAGTCCAGATCTGGAAAACGGATATCATGAGACCGCGGTATCGAGCCGGTGCTGATTCCTACTTGTATGTCAGTAATGTACCGACGAATGAAAGGTAACACGAACCTGGATGTAAAGCTGCGAAAAGGTCATATACCACCCATTTGCAATCCCAATTAAGAGTCGTCCAGAATACAATCCCGCAATGTTGGTCGTAGTCATCATGACAATGTTCGCAACGCAGCAAAGCGCACTGGCCATCCAGAGACATTGGCGCCTCCCCAGCTTCTTCGCGAAGACACCGGCGAACATTGAGCTGATAAAAGCCCCCAGTGTCATCAAAGACGAGATGAGTTGCTGACGCTCGGG
>Ga0265798_10007687_pt1 | contig 13893 bp, 20 predicted proteins | sample P3T30metagenome_FD_192430 | JGI IMG/M metagenome (GOLD analysis project Ga0265798, IMG submission 192430) | Plant litter microbial communities from East Loma Ridge, Irvine, California - P3 T30 | ecosystem: Environmental > Terrestrial > Plant litter > Unclassified | place: USA: California...
TGCTGTTCAGCACCAGCTCGACGAGACGCTCAGTACCCGGCATGGCGGCCCTCCTCGGTGAGGCCGTCCGTGGTCAGGACCACCCCGTCGTGGTCTACCTCAGCAACGGGCCGTGGAACCTCGCAGGATTCGTCTCCCGCTTCCTCCACAAAGGCGGGTTCCCTGCCGGCACCGTCCTCATGACCGACTGGGGCATCACCCCTCGACGCTGGTTCCGCGATGGGAAGAAACACAAGAGCTCGGCCCTCGCTCGCCTCCACGACGACTTCCCCGACATCGCCTGGGTCCTCATCGGGGACGACGGCGAACACGACCCCGGCCTGTACGGCGACTTCGCTCGGGAACACCCCGACCACGTCGCAGCGATCGCCCTCCGCGAAGTCGACCGCGACAGAACGGGCCACCCCGCACCGGCACGAACCACCACCACGGGCGTCCCCGTCGTCCGCGGCTCCGACGGCCACGACCTCCTCCTGCCCTTACGAGAAGCGCTGGGCGCAGTACCCGAATAAGCCCGCTGAACGCTCCCCTACCGGGCGGATTGGGCAAACACCTCGGGACGGGCGCTGCGCCTATGGTCGAGACATGTACGACCAGATACCGACGCGCATCAAGCCTCTCTGGTGGGAGGGTCTCGCGGGGGCGGGTTACGCGCTCGTCGCGTTCAGTGTGAGCGCTCTGGTCTTCAAATTCGCCCGGGACGACGGAGCGGCAGCCTGGCTGTGGGCGCTTCTCGTCGGCATCATCGTCGGGTTCCTTGTCGGTGCGGTTCTCTTCGCCAGATGGGCAGGTCGGCACCGCCGAGCTGCACGCCTAAAAATGAGGGGCGAGGCGACACCTCCGCCGTCGCCCTGAGCGATCCCCTATCGGGCGCTTCGGCTGCGACCTGGGCGCGATTCAGGCGCGTGCGCTCGGCGGTCTCTAGACAGGAGGTGCCTAGTGGCTATCGAGGCTGCTAGAGCGGCAACGGTTGTGACGACGGCACCGACCATGGTCTCGGAAAGGAAATGCACGAGAGTGTCGGCGGGTGTCAGGTACTGCACGATGCCACCTGCCACAGAGATGACGTCGCCCAGAAGGACGATGCTCCGCAGCGCCCCGACAGTCGTGAGGGCAGCGATGACGGCGAAGGGCCCTCGTCGCTCAGGGCGTCGTGCGAGGCCGAGCACCCCGAACAACACTGCCGCAAGGAGTGCCGCGGACAGGGTCAGTGGCAGCAGAGCCCAACCGGAGTTGAGCCCGGCAGAGAAAGCTTCGATAGGCGATCGACCGTCCAGCAAGACTGAGACGCTGGCATACGCGACGTACGTCGAGAAGACGTACGCCGCGAGGACCATCGCCGTGAGCCCCAGGCGTTCACGCCGACGGAAGACCGGCCTTCTTCTCATCCCGACCCCCTAGTCGTCTTCCCACCGGAGGATGTCGCCCGGTTGGCATCGCAGCACGCGGCACATGGCGTCGAGAGTCGAGAACCGGATGGCGCGCGCCCGACCATTTTTGAGGACGGCCACGTTCGCCGGGGTGATCCCGACGGCCGCCGAGAACTCGCCCACGCTCATGCCCCGCTCCACGAGAAGCCGATCGAGCATGATCTTGACCACCACTAGACCACCTCGTCGAGCTCGAGTCGCATCGCTGCCGCTTGCCGCAGAAGCGAACGCAGCACGATCACGACGAGCACGAATGTGGCCCCGGTGATGGCGGCACCGAGAACAGCAAGACCCAACGCGGGCGGACCAGGCAGGACGGGCAATGCGGCCACGACCACGACCGTCGCGACTACGAGGACCACGATGAGGGCGTCCATGAGCCTCAAGGCAGCCCTGTCGAAGATGCTGCCACGGTGGATGGCGCCGACCAGCAGGGCCGTGATCAGCAAGACCACCTCGAGGCACAGGCTGAACGCGATCGCGGCCGCGAGCAGCGCTGGCAGGAGGTGGGCGAACTCTGGGTGGTCGTCGGCGAGCGTGCCGGCGGTCTCGACAACGACAGCCCCAGCGACGACGACGCCCAGCGCGAGTGAACCCAGGGCCACCCACGACGCGATGGTCGCGGCCGGGGAGGAGTACCGAAGGGGCGACGTCATCTGTCGATACTCGATAGGTAACGATCGAAAGTCAATGCACCGGGGTGTGCGCTCAGACGCGCCAGCTGCCGCCTCCGGCGATACGGTCGCCTCATGGACGGGGCAGTCGGCAGAGCGGATCTCGCGATCAGGATCGAGGAGGCCCTGATCCAGTTGGCGAAGACTGATCGCGAGATCAGGGCGTTCCTGCCAGAGTCAGACCGACGAGACAGGATCCAGGCAGTCTCGTCGGCGGCCCTCGACGGACCGCTCGCGGGGATGCTCGTCGGGGTGAAGGACGTCATACGGGTGACCGGACTCGACACCAGGGCGGGATCTGCTCTGCCCGCTGAGGCGTTCGCTGGCCCCCAGGCGGCCGTCGTGGACAGACTGATCGCTGCAGGCGCCCTCGTCGCGGGGAAGACGGTCACGGCCGAGTTCGCGGTCACGGAACCAGGCCCGACACGTAACCCCCGCGCTCTCAGCCACACCCCGGGTGGGTCGAGCAGCGGGTCCGCGGCCGCTGTCGCGGCAGGCATGGTCCCGCTGGCGTTGGGCACGCAGACGGTCGGTTCGATCATCCGCCCGGCCGCCTTCTGCGGCGTCGTCGGCTTCCGCCCAACATGGGGGTCCCTCCCCCTGGACGGCGTGGTCACCAATGCCAGGTCTTTGGACACCGTCGGCTTCTTCGCCCGAGACGTCGCCACGGTCGCCCTCGCAGCCCACACCCTGTGCGGGTGGGAAGCGGAGACACCGCGGGCGCGTCAGCCAGTCCTCGGCGTACCCACGGGCCATTACCTCGATGCCGTCGACCCGGACGCCCGACGACTCTTCGACACGCAGATCGATCGCTTGAGGGACCACGGCTACGAGATCCGCACAGCACCCCTCGTCGACGACCTCACCGAGATGCGCCACCACCTGAGGCAATTCCAACGCTTCGAGCTCGCACAGGCCCACCAGCAATGGTTCACCGCATACGAGAGCCTTTACCGCCCCGCCACGGCGGCAGCCATCCGAGACGGGCAGAACATCACCTCCGCGCAGTACCTCGACAGTGGTCGCTGGCGGGATCACTTCATCCAAGCCATGACCCGCCGCATGACCGGCAACGCCATCGACTTGTGGATGACGCCGGCTGCCCCTGGCGCTCCCCCGAGGGGGCTGTCATCGACGGGGAGCGCAGTCATGTCGGCGCCGTTCAGCTTCGCTGGCCTGCCCGCGCTCTCGCTCCCGAGCCCGGACGGCACCTTGCCTCACGGCGTTCAATTCGTCGCAGCTCGCCACCAAGACCAGCCACTCCTGAGCTCCGCAGCAGACCTCCATCTCTCCCTGTCCATGTCCTGATGGCCGATCCCCTATCGGGCATTCATCAACAAACTTTGAGACCAGACCGACACTCGACCAGCCGAGGCAATCCGCACGGCACCCCACGGGCACGTCGTCTAGGACGTCGAGCGGGTGCGCGCACCCAATGAGAGATCGGCCGCGACCGTGTGCCGCTGAGCTCGCAGAACCAAGGCGCTCATCACCACGAGAAAAAGAGACACCGCCAGTGTGAGGTGGGCAGCGGGATTGATCCCGACCTTAAGGAGCCATCCACCCCACCACAACGTGAACTCGTCATCCACGCCCCGGACGAAGGAGTACGTCTCGATCTGGACGATCGAGCTGACGGCGATCTGCAGGAGAGTCAGAGCCGCGAAGCTGAGACGAAGCGCGAGCTGGTCGGCCACAGGTCGACTCCGCGCAGCGAAGATCAGCACGAGGAGGACGACGCAGCTGACGGCTGTCGTGCCGAGCGACTCGAGTACTCCTGGGCGGGGAGTCGTGATGGCGACGAGCGAACTGTCGATGCCGAAGACGGCGCCGCCCCGGACGCCGATCATGCGCAGCGTCAGGAACCCCACCACGGCCACGTAGGCAGCGGACAGCAGAGCCCCGCCGAACGCCCACGAGACTCGACTTGTCATCGTCGCCCCGATCGCCTGACGATGGCGGCGATGAGCCACGCAGCGAGAACGACCAGCGCAACGGCAACAACGATCACGCCGACCAACACGGCGACGTGCGAACCAGTCAAATTTCCAAGCATCCCTCAACGCTAACAACCCGACCCATCCCCGCACGCCCCTGCGGCCAGGAGCGCTTACGACGGCGACACTCTGAGCGCCCCGATCATCCATCGTCTATCGGGACAGCCAAGGGTCGAGCATGACTGACTTGGTCAGCTCGCAGAGCCGGCTCCTGATCGTCGGGCATCTCGTCCGAGAACGAACCAGGCGACCACTCCGAAAAGGGGCAAGGCAATTGCCACGGCGATCCACAAAGCCTTAGCGAGTCCCGTCAGAGGAGAGCGAACAACTGTCACGATCATCCAGATCACACCTGCAACAACAGCGACGACGGCTGCGGCCCATGCGAAGTTGTAGGAAGCGGGAAAGAGCACAGCCTGACCCTCCGGCGCGGCAACTAGCGGACCAGTCAGAAGAGAGCTCATGTCCACCACGGTAGGCAGCCGACGAACACCTCACAACTGCACTGCGGCAGGCGAGAAGCCCAGTGAGCGATCGGCTATCGGGCGGGCGCTGTCGCCAGACCGACGTGACACGATCACTTCATGAGACCTGAACACACGGAAACTTCGACGGGCGTGGCCATCTCGGCCATGGTCGGGGTCGTCGTCCTCGGTCTCCCCCTCGCGTTCGTCGGCTGGTACGTCGTGGCATTTGGGTCGATGGCATTCGCCGGTTGCGCCTCGCGCCCGGGGAACTGCAACTACGCCCTTGGCAACTGGACTCTCGGCGCCTACCCATTCCTCGCCGGCCTGATGGTCCTGACCTCCGCAACCGGCATCTGGTTGCTCCGTGACCGAGCTAGCTCTCTCCGCCTCGCCGGCCTTGCCCTCGGCGCACTACTCGCGCTGGGCGCTCTCACCGTGATCGCGGCTGCCCTCGTGTCCTACGCCGCAAGACTATGAGGCTGCCTGACCTGCCCGCAGGGCGCGCCCCGGCCGCCTCATCTCTCCGGGTTGGAGAAGCAGGCACGCCCGCTCGTCGATCGTCTATCGGGCAGCCTTTCCTCCTACGCTGGCCCCATGGAGCCTCGCATTCGCTTTGCCCAGCCAGCTGACGCAGATCTGATCGAGCAGATCGAAAACGAGGCAGACCGACTCCTGACAGATCGACTCAACCCCGAGCAGTGGCCCGCGGCGCCCTCCGGAAACGAGCGGCTGGCACAACCCGGCTTCTTACTCATCATCGAGGTGCAGAAAGGGAACATCGCCGGTTTCGCCCATGTGATCGAAGTGGACACCATGTGCCACCTCGAACAGCTCTCGGTACGTCCAGAGCACTCCCGTCGGGGGCTCGGCCGGGAGCTCCTCGACGCGGCTAGAGAGCGCGCTCAGGAGCGCGGTTATAAACAGATTTCGCTCAGGACCTACGCGGATATCCCTTGGAACGCTCCGTTCTACGAACGGGCTGGCTTCGTGGAAGAAGATCCGGCGACGGACTTCCACAAGTCGCTCGTCGACGCCGAGGCTCAGCTCGGTCTCGACCGGTACGGGCGCCGGGTGCAGATGGCCGCTCAACTCGAAATGAGACGCCCGTAGGCGGATCCCCTATCGGACGATGCGATTTTTAAGGAAAGCGGGTTGAGAACGACGTCGCCTGTACCGGAATCGATGTGCACGACCGGTGGGCCACCCCGATACCCCTCGGCTCGGACGACGACGTCCTTACTCAAGGCTGAACTCACCAGCCGAAAGAGTCGAAGAAGCCCACCGAAGACCTCGTCGTCGACTATCTCCCGGAAGTCGAAGTCAAACTCGATGGGCGCTCCCCAGCCGAAGAAGAAGTTGACTTGAACGCCATCGACCGGCCAGACGACGAACCGTTCGGATTCGTCACCTTCGCGGGGCTCCTCAACCCGCGCCCAGGGTGCGCCGCTAAGAGCATCGCGTAGCGTGTCGATGTCAGCCTCGAGGGAATCGATCACTTCAACGTCAGGAAGAACCAGCGGCTCCAGGCCGTGGGCTTCCCGGAAGGCCTGCCGAAAGGCCGTGGCCGTGATCTCGTGTTTCACGGCTCGAACCTCTCAGCTCTGCCCGCTGCACGCAACATGCCTGTCGACCATCGTCTACCGGGCAGACCTGTGAGGCGAATCCGCTCTACGGTCGAACGCATGCCCAAGCCCACACGTAAGCCGGCACTTTGGGCGGTCATCGCCTTCTACGTCGCCGGTGTGCTCTCCATTGCTTACAGCTCCTACCGGTGGGCGACGAGTGGTCCCAACGACTTCGTGGAATGGTCCTCGGGGAGAGGCATTGCTCTTCCGGGCTGGGGGTGGATAGCGCTCGGATATGTCGTGGGTCTCGCGCTGCGCGCCCTTGCCGCGTACGCCGGTCGTTGGCGTCGACGCTGGACGTAGCTGACCGGCACCGCCAGTTCGATAACCGATCCCCTATCGGGACGCCGCTGGTGGCGATGCCGCAAGGACCGCGAAGGTGGTCGAGGGGCCGGCGCAGCTGCCAGTGTCGGCGCACGTCGAGTAGTCCCAGTCCTCGATTTCGATCCACGCTTCGCCCGTTGGAAAGTCGTCCGGCAGCTCGAGAGAGACATCGAACGAGCCGTCGAATGCTTCATCGGTCTCGGCGCTGATCAATGCCGTCCCGTCGCCCACGTGACCAGCCGACACTCTCCACCCGCCAGGCGGGGGCTCCACCTTGCAGACATCAGCCGTGACGAGCGAAACCGCATCGCCCTGAATTACCTCGTCAGAAGAGATGCTCATCCTCGGAACGCAGTTCCCGGCCCCCGGGCTCTCCTGGAGAACGGCACAGCCAGACGCGAGCACGCACGCCGCCAGCCCCACCAGGCCGGCTACCGGCAAAACTCGCTTAAGCATGTCAACTCATCCCACCCTCACGTCAGTCCGGCAGCCTGCCTCCACCCGAGAAAAGCGAAGCCGCTGAACCCGTTCAAGTGTCAGCTTGCCTCTGCGACCGCGCCGAGGGAAGAAGTGCAGTCAGGAATCCCCTATCGGCACGGCGACGCACGAGCCCGTCGAGCTACTGTGCAGCTATGACCACGAAGACCACAGGAACTCTGCTCGCTGTCGTCGGCGCACTCGTTCTGGTTGGTGGCGTTGTGCTCCTGGCCACGTCTCGTGAAATCGACAACGTGTCTGGTTTCTCGATCGCTGCCGCGTGGTGCGTTGTCATCGCTGGCGCCGCGAACATCGCATCCCGCTTGGTCTTGCGCCGACAGGTCTGGCGAAAGAGACGACCTGACGCCGACCCCTGACGGATCCCCTATTGGGACGTGATGGTCGGGGAGCAGCGCGGCTCCGTGTGGCCCTGAGCTGACGGCTCAGGTCGACGTCCGCTTCCGCGCCGAACGCGGCGGAGCCGCCCGGAGGTGCTCGCTCACGCGGCCGAGGATGCGGGCGAGCTGCTCGGCGTCATCGTCCGTCACTTGAGAGAAGAGCAGGCCGCGGACGGTCTCGATGTGCCCCGGAAAGACTGCGGCGAGGACGTCGCGGCCTGCGCTGGTGATGGCGACCACGGTGCTGCGCTCGTCATCAGGCGACGGAGAACGCGAGACCAGGCCACGCTGCTCGAGCAGCTGCGCCTGGTAGGTGAGACCGCTACGGCTGTGGACCACCCCGTCGGCGAGGTCGGTCATCCGCTGCCGCCCCTCCGGGTCATCGCCAAGCCGTGCCAGGAACTGGAACTGGACGTAGCTGAGACCGCCCGCCTCCCGGAGCTGCTTCTCAACCGACGGCCGGAGGAGCGCGCTGACCTCGGTGAACGCGAAGTAGGCGGCGAGCTGGTCCGGCGTAAGAGCGGGCGAGGCTTCAGTCATGCCCCGAGCCTACCTGTTGCTTCTAGTTCGAAGCAGTGCTACGTTCGGGGCATTGCTTCGAACTCGAAGCACATGACGAAGGAGAAGGCCATGAAGGCAGTGCGTTTCGAGCAGATCGGTGGACCCGAGGTCCTCCAGCACGTTGAGGTCGAGCAGCCCACTCCCGCGGCGGGAGAGGTGCTGGTGCGGGTGGCGGCATCTGCCTACAACGCCGCCGACGGTGGCATGCGGGGCGGGTTCCTCCCCATCCCGGTCGTGCTCCCCCACGTACCCGGTTACGACGTCTCGGGCACGGTCGAAGCGCTCGGCGACGACGTCGAGAGCCTCGCCGTCGGCGACGAGGTCGTCGGCTCCCTGCCGATGGAACGCGACGGAGGCGCCGCCGAGTTCGTCATCGCCCCGGCCGACGCCCTCGTCGTCGCCCCGACGAGCATCCCCCTAACCGACGCGGCGGCCCTACCGTCGGTGGCGTTGACGGCCTGGCAGGCCCTGGTCGACGACGGCGGTCTGCAGGCCGGACAGCGCCTCCTCGTCGTCGGGGCGGGCGGCGTCGTGGGCAAGTACGCGATCCAGCTCGCGAAGCGCCTCGGCGCCCACGTGATCGCGACGGCGAGTCCCCGCAGCACCGCGGCCGTCCTGGCTGCTGGAGCAGACCAGGTCGTCGACCACACCGCGGTCGACGTGCTCGACTCCCTCGACGGGCAGGTCGACGTGCTGCTCAACCTGGCACCGCTGGACCCTGCGCAGTTCGAGGCCAGCGTCGCCGCGGTTCGCGACGGCGGAGTCGTCGTCAGCACGACTGCTTTCATCGCCACGCCGGGCGACGCGTCGCGGGGGGTACGTGCCGCGACGGTGTTCGTGCGGCCCAACCGCGACCGCCTCGAGAAGCTCGTCGCGCTCGTCGACGCCGGCGAGCTCACCGTCGAGGTGACCCGGCGCATCTCCCTCGCCGAGCTGCCCGCGCTGCACGCCGAGGCGGAGACTGGCCGCATCGCCGGCAAGGTAGTCGTGCTCCCCTGACAGCCACGAAGACGAGAATTGCTATGGATCACCGGGCCCCACCGGCCCGGCGATCCATCCCTCGCCGGACACGAATCGGAAAAACGGTCCGCGGCCGTCAGTAGCCGCGACGGACTCGAGCCAGCCAGTCCTCGATCAGGAAGGCACAGAGGGCGGATCGCTCGAAAAGCAGGTTGTGGCCGGCGCCGTCGAGCGCGGCGAACGACGCACTCGGGTAGTGCTCGAGCCGGTCCCAAGCGTCGGCGTATCCGACGACGTCGTCCTGGCGACCCGTGATGAGCAGGGTGGGCTGGGTGAAGGGCTCCGGGTGGCGGTCCTCGGGCTCGTGTTCGAGCGAGTAGCTCCTGGCGATCCGCTCCAGTGCGGTGTCGTCGGCGCCGACGACGCCAGGCAGAACGTACTGCAAGAAGGCTCGCGCGTCGGAGACGGACTCCACCACGGCGTCCTCGCGGTACTGCTCGAGCGCGGTTCCGAGGATCGACACGACCTCCGGCTCGTGATGCAGGACTTTGCGCGACGGCACGATCCTCTCCGCATGAGGCGCCACGAAGACGCCGGCGATGGTGGCGAGGCCCAACACCCGCGACCGTGAGCTGTGCGCCACGTATCGCGCGATCATTCCGCCGAACGAGTTGCCCAAGACGGCGAATGGCTCGTCGCCGACGTGCGCTGAGATCTCCTCGACCACGGCGTCGGCGATCCTCTGCGAGCTGGTGATACCACCCGCGGCAGATTGGGTCGCCCCTGGGAGGTCGAGGTAGATGCGACGCCATCCCAGCGATTTCTCGAAGATTGGCTCCAGCGGCAGCAGGGACTGGTGGTCCAAGCCGAAGCCATGTAACAGCACCACCGGCGTCCCGGAGCCGATCTCATACGCGAACACGGAGTGAGGCTACCGGCGAGTCACCTGTCGCCCGTACCGGGAGAGAATACGGCAGACCGCCTCAACAGCCGATCCCCTGTTGAGACAGCGCAGGAGCCTGAGACGCATAAGGCCCCTTGCCGTCACGGCGGCAGCGGCCGTGTTCGCAAGGGGCCGTGATGCTACTTGCTGTCGACGTGCCCGATTGGGTTGGCAGTGTGGGCGAACGCCTCGCGGGCTGCTGCCCAGGCGTTCTCGTCGAGGTGCAGGGCGGCGCGGAGGTAGGCGGTGCTCAGGCGCTGGATGACGGCGACCCGCGCGGGGTTCTCGTCGGTGGTCTCGGCGACTTCGTAGCCGACGATTCCGCCGAGGGCGTGCTCTGCGCCGTGGAGGGTGACGAGGTCGGTGGCGCCAGGGCTGTGCGTGTAGGCGTCGGTGAACCAGTCCGGTCCGCGGCTGGACATCTTGGATTGGTCGTGGTCGCCTGCGAAGACGAGGGTCGGGGTGGTGAGCTCACGGAACGACGGGCGCATGAAGGGGAAGTTCGCCTGCGCGAAGGGGTGCAGGTCGTCGCCGCCGAGACCGGTGGCGGCGAAGAGAATGCCCGCGGTGACGCGGCTGTCGGACATGTCGTCTCCGACGTGGCCGTCCTCATCGAAGAGGCGTGCGCCGAGGAGTGTCTGCGCTGTCTGGCCGCCCCAGGAGTGACCTGTCGCGGCGATCCGGTCGCGGTCGACGCGGCCGGCGAGACCGGGGACGGCCGCCTCTATGGTGTCGAGCTGGTCGAGGACGCGGGTCAGGTCGGCGATGCGCTCGGTCCAGATCGAGGGGAAGACCTGGTGGTCGAACCCGAACCCGTTCCTCCTCGAGTCGAGGTGCGTGGGCTGGATCACGACGAAGCCGCGCGAGGCCCAGAAAGCGGTCAGGGGCGCGTACCCGTCGAGGTTCCAGCCGTTGCCGTGCGAGAACACGACGACCGGCAGGTCGCCTCCCGTAGCGGGTGCCGACACGCGGACCTCGAGCGGGACGGCGCGCCCCGGGGCCGAGAGTGCCACCGGGGAGACAGAGACGACCGGGTCGCCGGCGCCGATGATCTCGTCAAGTGCGGTCACGAGTGATGAGGACATGAGCAGGGCCTTTCGAGAGGGGAAGCGCTCTGCGATACTGGTTATCGGAGCGCTGCTCCGCAACATTACGGAACGCTGCTCCGTTAAGCAAGTACCTGATTGTCCGAGCCGAGGAGGCGCCATGACCGACACGCAGGACAGCGACGCCACAGCCGTGCGACCGAGGCCGGTGGGCCGCCCCCGCCGGAGCCAGCAGGCTCTCCTCGACGCGGCTGCCGAGGTGTTCGTGGAATCCGGCGTGGACGCTCCCGTCCGCGAGATCGCGACGAAGGCGGGCGTGGGGGTGGGCACCGTCTACCGGCACTTCCCGACTCGGCCTGAGCTGGTCGTCGCGGTCTACCGCCACCAGGTCGAGGCCTGCGCCGAGGCCGGTCCGCGACTCCTCGCCGAGAGCGCGACCCCGGAAGGAGCGCTGCGCAGGTGGGTGGCGCTGTTCGTGGACTTCCTCGTGACGAAACACGGCCTCGCCACCGCCCTTCACGGTGACGCCGCCGGATCGGACGCACTCCACGCGTACTTCGTGGGTCGGCTCGTACCGGTCTGCGGTTCGCTCCTCGCCGCGGCGCGCGCCGATCTCGGCCCCACGAACGACGAGGCGGCCCCGGATGGGTACACCCTCCTCAAGGGCGTCGGCAACCTCTGCATCGGCGCCGCGAGCGACTCTGACTACGACGCAGATGCACTCGTCCAGGCCCTGATATCCGGCGCACTCACCCCTGAGTCATCACGGCTCGAAGGCCCCCGGTAACCCATCCCCTATCGAGCAGCAACTACTTCACATGTGCGTGATGCTGCCCCTGCCTCAGCTACGACTCCGTCGCGAGTGCGATCTTGAGCAGGAGCCGGTTCAGCTCCGTGCTCTCGTCCGAGGTCAGCCCGGCATCACCGAGGTCGTTCGCGGCGCCGGCGATCACCCATGCGTCGTCGAGCACCTCGCGTCCGGCCTCCGTGATCTGCACCGGATTGCGTCGCCCCTTGGCCCGAACGCCGACGCGGCGGATCAGGTCCCGCTCCTCCAACCCGTCGAGCAGCGGCGCGACGCTCTGCGGACGAAGCAGCACAGCCCGCGCGATCTCGGCCGTGGTCAGTTCCCCCTCCTTTTCGAGGAACGCCAAGACGCCGAACTGGATCGGGTTGAGGCCGTTGTCCGCGAGGCGAGCCGCGAGGCGGTTCCCGACGAAGCGCGCCACCCGGACCACGTTCCAAGTCACGACGTCATCCAGGTCCCGTGACGAGTCGGGGTCCGGACGGCGCTGCATGCCCTCATTCTCCCATCGCGCATGTCGAGCGCGTACGCTGCCACAAACAGATTTCTGTTACTCGATGAGGAGAATGACTCATGCCCGACACCACCCCCACCCAGCACCACGTCGCGGAGCTGGTCAGCGACGCGAAAGTCGCGATGCTGACGACGACGACCCCTGAAGGCCGGAACGTCAGCCGCCCGATGGCTCTGCAAGAGGTCGAGTTCGACGGCGACCTCTGGTTCTTCACGTACGACGACTCCGCGAAGGCGCAGCAGATCGGCGCGCATGACCAGGTCAACGTCGCGTTCGCCGACACCGAGGGCCACACCTGGACCTCGCTGGCGGGGCGGGCGACGATCGTCCACGACCGCCAGAAAGCCGAGGACCTCTGGGCAAAGCCCCTCCAGGCCTGGTTCCCAGACGGGCTCGAGACGGACGGGCTCTGCCTCATCCGGGTCGAGGCCGACTCGGCCGAGTACTGGGAGGGCCCCAGCAGCACCGTCGCCTACGTCGCCCAGACCGTCCGCGCGGTCGTGACGAGGAACCCCGACCGCGACCCGATCAAGAACGACACGGTCCAGCTGTGACTGCCGCCAGCGAGACGACGGCGGGCAGGAACGGGGAGCACCTTCCGCGCCTGTTGGTCCTGGGGGCCAACGGCCCCACGGGCCGGGAGATGGTGCAGCAGGCGCTCGATCGTGGACACGACGTCCGTGCGCTCACCCGCAGGCCGGACTCGTTCCCCCTACGCCATGAGCAGCTCAAGATCCTTGCCGGTGACGCGACCGATCGCGTCGTGATCGACGACGCCGTCGCGCAGACCGACGCCGTGATCTGCACGATCGGAGCGAAGTTCACACGGCACGCCGTCGACGTCTACTCCACCAGTGCGCACCTGCTCATCACGGCCATGGCGAAGCACGACCGGCAGCGACTGATCGTCGTGACATCGTCCGGGGTCGCCCCGTCAGAACATCGGCACGGCCCGGTGCAGAAGGGCTCCTACCTTCTGATGCGACACACCTTCGCCCGCACGGTCTACGACGACATGGCACGGATGGAGTCGTACGTCACCGCCAGCGACCTCGACTGGACGATCGTGCGCCCTCCCGGCCTCACCAACACCCCAGGCCAGGGATACGTGACACAAGAGACGGAGATCGACGGGGCCTTCTGTGCCCGTCCGGACCTCGCCGCGATGCTCCTCGACCAGCTGACCCACGACCGATACGTCCGCAAGATCGCCGCCGTCACCACACCCGGCCTCTCGGTCAGCGCTCGTCAGATGTTCACAGAAGAAGTCCTCAAACGGTGACGGCGCCCCTGCCCGAACCCCAGCACCGACACGAAGGAGACACCGTGGTCCCGGACCAGGACATCACCGCGATCACTCAGGCCGGGCCAGGCCCAAGCGATGGGCTCCAGCAGCAGCCCGAAGAAGGCCGCGGCGAACTGTGGCACTTCGACGCCCGTCTCGACGACGGCAGCACTGTGGGCATCGCGTTCTGCCTCGTCGACATCGACCCTGACGACCCCGAACGGTACACAACGGTGGTCAACGTCATGCGCACCGATGCCCACGGCGACAACGTCGTGCACACCACAGCCGGCACCGTCCTGGCGAGCACGGTCGGCGCTGAGCAGTGCGAGCTGACCTTCGGACCGAACAACGTCCGGGGCGACCTCAGAACATACGACCTGCACG
>Ga0265798_10007688_pt1 | contig 13893 bp, 7 predicted proteins | sample P3T30metagenome_FD_192430 | JGI IMG/M metagenome (GOLD analysis project Ga0265798, IMG submission 192430) | Plant litter microbial communities from East Loma Ridge, Irvine, California - P3 T30 | ecosystem: Environmental > Terrestrial > Plant litter > Unclassified | place: USA: California...
CTTGGCCTTGCCCAGCAACAGGGCGCTGCGGCCTTCGATGTCGCGCAGGTTGACATCGTTGCCGAGCGTGGCGCCAACCACTTCGGCGCGGCTGTTCACCGCCAGCACGATCTCGGGTTCCGGGTTATTCCAGTGCGACGACGGGTGCAGGCCCACATCGGCGCCCAGGCCGACCGCCGACATCGGCTGCGACTTGGTAAAGACTTCGGCATCCGGGCCGATGCCCACTTCCATGTACTGCGACCACAGGCCCTGGGCCGACAGCTCGGTCTTGAGGCGCTGCGAGGCGTCGGAACCGGGCACGATCTCGGACAGGTTGCTGCCGATCGTCGCCTGCAGTTGCTCGCGCAGGGCCACGGCGCGCGACGGATCGCCCTTGGCCTGCTCTTCGATCACGCGTTCGAGCAGGCTGACCGCGAAGGTCACGCCGCAGGCCTTGATCGCCTGGACGTCGCACGGCGCCAGCAGGCGGATGCCGTTGGCGGCCTGACCTTGCAGGGCAGCGTCGATCAGGCTATGCGCCGAGCCCAGGTCTTCGCCCTCGGCGCTGCCCACGATGGTCAGCAGGTCGCGGCGCTCGAACAGGTCGGCCACGGTGGCCGCGTGGCGGGTGATATCGACCAGGCGGCCGCCGCGTACGGCGACCACGGCTGGTCCTTCATTGCTGCCTTCGGTACGCCATACACGGCCGACCAGCAGCGCGCGGTCGATGTCCTCGGGAAGCGGATTGGCTTGGATGTTCGTCATGGTTCCTCTATTGCTGATACCGCCCATGGGACGGCAGGTGTGGGTTCGCGAAAGCGTCGGCGGACATGATTTTAACAGCAAATGTTAACGCAATCATTAGCATTTGCTCGATGGGCCTGGACTTTGCACCCGCGCTTGCCACGCAACGGCAAGCGCGGGTGGGAAAGTCAGCCCGCGCCGGCGCGATCAGAACTCGCCGCGCACACCCAGCTGGAAGGTACGGCCCGGGTCATAGAAGCCGAACTGCGCGTTCTCGAACTGGAAGTAGGAGTCACGCTTGGCCTTGTTCACGTTGACCACGTCGAAGGTGATGGTCGGCCAGCCTTCGCGATCGAACACCTGCTCCAGATCCACGCTCGACGAGAAGTCGGCCTGCTTGTAGGCGCGGCCATACAGCGCTGCCAGCGGGATGCCGTTCTGGTTGCCGTTGGCGGCCTGGCTGCCTTCGCGGTAGGTGTGCGTGATACGCGCCATGAAGCCATGGTTCTCGTAGTAGACGCCGAAGTTGTTGCTCTTGCGCGGCACGTTCAGCGCCACGAAGCCGTTGGTGCCTTCGCCGCTGGCCGACTGGTTGATCAGGGTGGCGGTTTCGCTGAAGCCGAAGCCCTTGATCGGCAAGAAGCGGTCGAGCGGCTGGACCCAGCCGATTTCCAGGCCGCGGATGCGCAGGATGCCGCCGGCGTTACGTTCCTGGCTCATCACCACGTTGGCCGCGCCCGGTCCGCCGCGGGCGTCGATCGCCGCCTGCTGGTTCGGAATCAGGTTGGCATAGGTGACGCCAAAGGCTTCCAGGGCGCTGAATGGCAGCGTACGATTCTCGATCACCGTGAAGCCCTTGAGCTTTTTCTGGAACACGGTCAGGCTCACATAGCCTTCGCCGCCGGTGTACCAGTCAACGCCGAAGTCCAGGTTCTTCGAGATATACGGCTTGAGCTCCGGGCTGCCGATGGTGCCGACGTCGGCCGACACCGAGCTGAAGTTAATACCGGGACGCAGCGAGTTCGGATTGGCACGCGTCATGCTCTTCGATGCCGCGGCGCGCACGATCACATTGTTGGCCACCGTCAGCGCTGCCGTACCGGATGGCAGCGTGTTGTTGTACGTGGTGTCCTGGTACTGCCACTCGGTCGCATTCGGGTATTTGGAACCGTTGAGCGTGAGATTCGCATTGCGTGGGTCGCTGAACGAATTGAGCGAACCGACCTGCTGCTTGGTGCGTACATAGCGCACACCGGCGTTATAACGGAACGGCATGTTCGCCAACAGGCTCGAACCGTTGACCTCGGTATAGAAGCCCGAAGTCTTCTCACGCATATAGCCCGAGCTCGCGCCAGTCGACGAGCTGGTCGAATCCGGCGCCGTCGAGTTGTAGTAATCGTAGTTCGAATCCTTCTTGAAGCGGTCCCAGTCGACCACCAGGCGGCCGTATTCGCCAGGCACCAGGTAGCTGGCCAGCTGGTTGGCCGGGATCAGCGAACCCTGGTAGGTCAGCGGCGTGTTCTGGCCGGCGCTGAAGCCCGTGCCATAGCCGGGATAGAGCGCTGCGGCGCTGGCGCCAGGCGTATTGGCGCCGTCGCATGGCGGCGCGCCGTTAGGACCTTGCAGGAACACGCTTGGATTGTTGCCGCACACCGCGGCCTGCCAGGCGCCCGAGTTGTCCTGGCCGCGGATGCGGCGGTCGATATCGTCGTAGGCGTAACCGAGCTTCAGGTTCAGCTTGTTGTCGCCCCAGGTCAGGTCGGTGTGGAAGCCCTTGGTGCTGGTTTCACGCACTTCGTTCTGGATGTTGACGCGGCCACCGGCCCAGACAAAGTTGGCCGGATCGTTGACGTCGCGGTTGAAGGTGATGTTCGGGACGCCGCCCGTGGTGGCGTAGCTTGCCACCAGGCCGCTGCCGGCCGCGGTGATCGGCATGACCGTCGGCGCTTCGTGGGTGAAGTCCGATTTGGTCGCGTTGGCCTGCGCCTCGAGTTTCAGGGTCGGCGCGATCTGCCAGGTCATGCCCGGATTAATGCCCTTGAGCGTGGTCTTGTCGCGGCGCGGGCCGTACTCGATGAAGTAGCGCGAGTTGGCGAAGGTGCCGCCGGTCGCCGTACAGCCGGCGTTGCAATCGGCGCGATCCACTGTCATGTCGAGCGGGATCGCGAACTCGTTGCGCATGGCCCAGGTGTAGGCGATGCGCGCCATGTCGTCGTCTTTTTCGCTGTACAGCGTGTCGACGTAGAAGTGCAGGTTTTCGGTAGGACGATACTCGGCGCTGATGATCGCCGATGCCTTGTCGCGGTTACCGTAGTAATCCATGTAGCGGCCCAGGCGCGGCACCAGCGCGTTATCGATCGCGGTGATGCTGGTGCCCGGGTTGCGGCTTTCCAGGAATGCCTGGTTGATGACGGTGCCGGGGACCAGGCCCGCGCCCGCGCCAACCGGCACCGTTGCCGGGATCGTCCAGTTGCCGCCACCGGTATTGTTACGGGTCGGCAGGCCGTTCTGTGCGGCCGACAGGTTGGCATTGGTCAGGCCGACCGTCTCGTAGCCGGTGGTGCGGGCCTTCTGGCGGTTGACGTAGAAGCCGCCGAGGATACCGAATTTGTCACCCCAGGTCTTGCTGGCCAGGATCGAGCCACGGCCACCGACGTCGTTCGCGATTTCCTGCTTCTGCGCGGTCGCGCCGTAGACCACGTAGGCGCCTTCCTTGTCGAATGGACGGGCGCTGCGCAGATTGACGGTACCGGCGGCGCCGCCTTCGAGCATCGACGCATTCGGGCTCTTGCTGACGGTGAGCTTGGTAAACAGTTCGGTCGGCAGCAGGTCAAGGTCGATCTCGCGGTTGGTGCTGGCGCCATCGATCGGGCCGGACGACGCCACCGCGATCTGCGCGTTGTTCAGCAAGACCTTGGTGAAGCTCGATCCCAGGCCGCGAATCTGGACGTTCATGCCCTCGCCCGTCACGTCGCGCGAAATCTGGACGCCGGGAATGCGGGCCAGCGATTCCGCGATGTTCTTGTCCGGGAATTTGCCCATGTCTTCCGAACTGATGGTGTCCTGGAAGCCAACCGCTTCTTTCTTGTCGCGCGCGGACGCCAGCAGGCTGCCGCGGTAGCCAGTCACCTTCACCACGCTCACGCTGGCTTCGGCATCGGTTGGCGCTGTCGCCGTCGTCGTGTCTTGCGCGTAAGCCTGGTGAACCAGGCTAGCCAGAACGGTCAAGCCGAGCGCCCACTGGCGCCGGCGTGCTACACCCTGCTGCTGAGAATTACGAGTCATTCAATGTCTCCTGATGGTTTTCTATTTCTACGTAAGCAACCGTCGACGGTTGTCTGATGATTGGCGAGCTCGGTCCGGGGGCGGAAAGTCGCCATGGCCCAGCGTCGCCATCGGCTGCGATGGCGAACGCTTCCAGGTTCGGAAGATGGGCGTTGCCCTATGTGGGTAACTGACTGATGCGGCCGCCAGGCAAGAACGCCGGACGTGCGGTGATGTGTTTCTTTTCCATGCTTATCTCCTGATTATTTTTTTACTTCAAGCACTGTTACAAACATTTCTACTAACACGAATGTTATCGCAACCATCGCAGTCTACTGGTCAAAAATAATGATTGTCAACAAAATATTCCGAACGTTGGTAAAGCGCGAATGATTGCTCTATCAAACTGCTGTCGACATCGCCCGTGTGAAGCCTCGTTGCCCCTGCTGTAGCCCCGCGCTGTCCAATAAAATGCTTTGAAATCGAAAAGGTTCGCGCTAACATTCTTGCATCCGAATGATACAAAACAAACATTCGGCACCAAAAAACAACGGAGACAATCTATGCAGCGACTTTTCGGGCGGCTTTGGACCGCGCTTCTTCTTGGTATGCTGTTTTGCATACCAACCCATGCCGCCGCGGAAGATGGCTATCAGCTGTGGTTGCGCTATCAACCTCTCCCTGCCGCCCAGCGCGCACACGTCGCCGATTCGATCCTGACGCTCGGCGCCGACAGCCCCACCAAGGGCGCCGCACGCGCCGAACTGCAGCGCGGCTTGCAAGGTCTGCTGGGCAAGGCTCCGACCACGGTCAACCAGGCACGTGCCAATACCGTGGTGCTGGCGCGCGGCGCCGACCTGCCGGACGGCCTGGACGCCGCAGCGGCAGTGCGCACGCAACTGAAAACGATGGGTGACGAGGGTTTCGTGATGCGGCGCGCCACGCTGGGCGGAGTAGCGGTCACGCTGGTTGCCGCAAATACCGACGCCGGCCTGCTGTATGGCAGCTTCGCCTGGCTGCGCCAGCTGCAGCTGGGAACGGGCGCCGACAAGATCGCACTGACCTCCACGCCCACCCTGCCGCTGCGCGTGCTGAACCACTGGGACAACCTCGATCGCACGGTGGAGCGTGGCTATGCCGGCGAATCGATCTGGAACTGGTGGGAGCTGCCGCACATCATCGATCCGCGTTATACCGATTACGCGCGCGCCAATGCCTCGCTGGGCATCAACGGCACGGTCCTGAACAACGTCAACTCCAAGGCCGAGGTGCTCGGCGCACCCTTCATCGCCAAGGCGGCCGCCATCGCCAACGTGCTGCGTCCGTATGGCATCCGGGTCTACCTCTCGGTACGCTGGTCGACACCGCTCGAGATGAAGCAAACCAAGACAGCCGATCCGCTCGACCCCGAGGTCGCGGCCTGGTGGAAGAACAAGGCCGACGAGATCTATCGCACCATCCCCGACTTCGGCGGCTTTCTGGTGAAGGCCAATTCGGAAGGCCAGCCGGGCCCGCAGGACTATCGCCGCAACCACGCCGACGGCGCCAATATGCTGGCGCGCGCGGTGGCGCCGCACAAGGGTATCGTGATGTGGCGCGCTTTTGTCTACGCCTCGCCAGAGGAATCGAAGGCCGGCAAGACGCATGACCGCGCGGTCGAGGGTTACGACCAGTTCCTGCCGCTGGATGGCAAGTTCGAGGACAACGTGATGGTGCAGGTAAAGAACGGCGCGATCGACTTCCAGCCGCGCGAGCCGGCCCACCCGATGTTCGGCGCCATGCCGAAGACGCCGCTGATCATGGAATTCCAGATCACCAAGGAGTACCTGGGCTTCGCCACCCACCTGGCCTATCTGGGACCGATGTTCCAGGAAACGCTGGAATTCGATACCCGCGTGGGTGGCCGCAAGCTGACCGTGGCCGACACCATCCAGGGCAAGCAGGGCCGCGTCGGCGGCATTGCGGGCGTGGCCAATATCGGCAGCAGCCGCAGCTGGAGCGGCTCGATTTTTGATCAGGCCAACTGGTATATGTACGGCCGCATGGCCTGGGACCAGGGCCTGGACAGCCGCGTCATCGCACGCGAGTGGGCGGCCCAGACCTTCAGCCCGGATGCACGCCTGCTGGACCCGGTCGTCAAGCTCATGATGCGTTCGCGCGAAGCCGTGGTCGACTACATGACGCCACTGGGCCTGAACCACGTGATGGGCAGCAGCCACCACCACGGCCCGGCGCCATGGGTCGACAACCTGGAACGCGCCGACTGGAACCCGATCTATTACCACCGCGCCGGCCGCGACGGGATCGGCTTCGACCGCACCGCCAGCGGCAGCAATGCGGTCGCCCAGTACGCACCCGAAGTAGCGCGCCGCTTCGCCGATCCAAAAACCACGCCGCCCGAGCTGCTGCTGTGGTTCCATCGCCTGCCGTGGGATTACCGGATGGCGTCCGGCCGCACCCTGTGGGAAGAACTGGTGACGCGCTACGACCATGGCGTGGCCGAAGCCGCGGCGATGCAGGCCGAGTGGCAGCAAATGAAGCCCCTGGTCGACGCCGAACGCTTCGCCGACACGGCGCAGCGCCTGGCCCAGCAACACGCAGAGGCCATATGGTGGCGTGACGCCAGCATCGCCTATTTCCAGAGTGTGTCCGGATTGCCGCTGCCGGCCGGCGTGCGCAAGCCTGCACACTCGCTGGAACACTACAAGTCGATCAGCTTCCCGTACGCCCCGGGGATTTGAGCGTCAGTTGCCTTGCCCGACTTATTCTGGAGATTTGTAGATGAACCCGATTCAACGCGCCACTACCCCGACCATCACCGAGATGCAGGTCATCCCGGTCGCCGGCCGCGACAGCATGCTGCTCAACCTGTGCGGCGCCCACGCGCCCTACTTCACCCGCATCCTGGTACTGTTGAAGGACAGCGCCGGCCGCACCGGCATGGGCGAGGTGCCCGGCTCCAACGGCATCCTGCTGGCCTTGCAAAAGCTGGTGCCGCTGGTGCAAGGCACCGAGATCGGCCACCACCGCCGCACCCTGAACCGGCTGCGCGCCGCCATCTCGGGCGTCAGCCACCAGGTCACGTCGAGCGCCGAAGCGGCGGTGATGAAGCAGCCGCATGAAATCAACCTGCGCCTGGAAAACGTGGTCACCGCAGTGGAAGCGGCCCTGCTCGACCTGCTCGGCCAGTTCATGGGCGTGCCGCTGTGCGAGTTGCTCGGCGACGGCCAGCAGCGCAGCCACGTACCGATGCTGGCCTACCTGTTCTATATCGGCGACCGTGGCCGCACCGATCTTGGCTACGATGACGATGCGGGCCGCGACGGTTGGTACCGGGTTCGTAATGCGGAGGCGCTCAGCGCCGAATCGATCGGCGAGATGGCCGCGGCGGCGGTCGAGCAGTACGGTTTCAAGGACTTCAAGCTCAAGGGCGGCGTGATGCGCGCCGACGAAGAGATGGCGGCGGTGGCCGCCATCAAGCGCCGCTTCCCGGATGCCGGCGTGACGCTCGATCCGAACGGCGCCTGGTCGCTGCAAGAGTCGATCGACGCCTGCCGTGGCCAAGGCCACCTGCTGGCCTATGCCGAAGACCCGTGCGGTCCCGAAGCCGGTTACTCGGGCCGCGAGATCATGGCCGAGTTCAAGCGCGCCACGGGCATTCGCACCGCCACCAATATGGTCGCCACCGACTGGCGCCAGATGGCCCATTCGCACCTGCTGGGCGCGGTCGACATCCCGCTGGCCGATCCGCACTTCTGGACCATGCAGGGTTCGGTGCGCCTGGCGCAGCTGTGCCACGACTGGGGCCTGACCTGGGGCTCGCATTCGAACAATCACTTCGATGTGTCGCTGGCGATGTTCACCCATTGCGCGGCGGCGGCGCCGGGCACGATCACGGCGATCGACACCCACTGGATCTGGCAGGAGGGCCGCGAACGCCTGACCACGGAGCCGCTGCAGATCGTGGGCGGCCAGGTGGCGGTGCCGGAACGGCCGGGCCTGGGCATCGAGCCCGACATGGACCAGATCAACCAGGCGCATGAACTCTACAAGAAGGTGGCCGGCGGCGCGCGCGACGATGCGATGGCGATGCGCTATCTGGTGCCCGACTGGACCTACGATCCGAAGCGCCCCAGCCTGGTGACCCCATGATCGCGGCAGTCCTGGGCCGGGTCCGGGGCGGCACCGTGCGCGGCCTGCGCTGGTGGATGATCAGCCTGATCATGCTGGGAGCGGTGGTCAACTACCTGACCCGCAGCTCGCTGGCGGTGGCGGCGCCCACCCTGCTCACGGAACTGAGCATCACGACCCAGGAGTACGCCTACATCACGGCCGCCTTCCAGGGCGCGATCATGCTGCAGCCGCTGTGCGGTTACGTGCTCGACGTGATCGGCCTCAAATACGGCTTCGCGATCTTCGCCACCGCCTGGTCGCTGATCTGCATGGCGCACGGCATGGCCACCAACTGGCAGACCCTGGCGATCCTGCGCGGCCTGCTCGGCCTGGCCGAAGGCTCGGCCAATCCGGCCGGCATGAAGGCTGTCTCTGAGTGGTTCCCGGCCAAGGAGCGCGGCCTGGCCGGCGGCGTCTTCAATATCGGCGCCTCGTTCGGCTCGATGCTGGCGCCGCCGCTGGTGGTGTGGGCCATCCTGCACTACAACTGGCAATCGGCCTTCGTCATTACCGGCGCGCTCGGGCTGGTATGGGTGTGCGCCTGGCTGCTGTTGTACGATGCGCCCAAGCGCCATCGCCGCCTGTCGAAAGCCGAGGCCGAGCACATCGCCGCCGGCCAGGAAGATCACCTCGCGGGCGACGGCACCAAGCCATCGATCCTCAGCATCCTCAAGAAGCGCAATTTCTGGGGCATCGCCCTGCCGCGCTTTTTGGCCGATCCGGCCTGGGGCACGCTGGCGTTCTGGGTGCCGCTGTACCTGACCACGGTGCGCGGCTTCGAACTGAAGGACATCGCCATGTTCGCCTGGTTGCCGTTCCTGGCGGCCGACCTGGGCTGCATGTTCGGGCCGCTCGTGGTGCTGGCCCTGCAAAAGCGGGGAGTACGGCTGATCAACGCCCGCCGTGGCGCGTTCACGCTTGGCGCGATCATGATGATGGGCGTGGCGTTTGTCGGCTATGTCGACAATGCGTATGCCGCGATCGCCCTGCTCAGCCTTGCCGGCTTTGCGCACCAGACCCTGTCGGTCACCGTCATCACCATGTCGTCCGACCTGTTCCGGCGCAACGAGGTCGCGACAGTCGCCGGCATGTGCGGCACCTTTGGCAACCTGGGCCTGCTCATTTTCTCGCTCCTGATCGGCACCCTGCTGGCCAGCGTCGGCTACACGCCCTTCTTCGTCAGCCTGGCGGTGCTCGACCTGATCGCGGCCGTGCTCTTGTGGACGCTCGTGCAGGAATCAACTGAGCCCCAACCCCTCTTCGACAAACCATGATCCACAACCCGATCCTGCGCGGATTCAATCCCGACCCGTCCATCGTACGGGTCGGCGACGACTACTACATCGCCACCTCCACCTTCGAATGGTATCCCGGGGTGCAGATCCACCACTCGCGCGACCTGGTCAACTGGCGCCTGGCCGGCCGGCCGCTCACGCGCGCCAGCCAGCTCGACATGCGCGGTGCCCCTGACTCCTGCGGCGTGTGGGCGCCGTGCCTGACCTATGCGGACGGCTTGTTCTGGCTGATCTACACCGACGTCAAGCGCTATGGCCGCACCTCGACCGGCGGCGCCGGTGGCAGCGCCTCACTGCGCGACTTCCACAATTACCTGGTTACCAGCCCGAGCATCGACGGGCCGTGGTCCGATCCGGTGCACATGAACAGCAGCGGCTTCGATCCTTCGCTGTTCCATGACGACGACGGCCGCAAGTACTTCCTGAACCAGCTGTGGGACCACCGCCCGGGCGGCAAGCGCTTCGCCGGCATCGTGCTGCAGGAATATTCGGTAGAGGAGCGGCGCCTGGTCGGCAGCCGCACCAATATCTTCGCCGGCACCGAGCATGGCCTGACCGAGGCGCCCCACCTGTACCGCCGCAACGGGTATTACTACCTGCTCACCGCCGAGGGTGGCACTGGCTGGAACCATGGCGTAACGATGGCGCGCTCGCGCAATCTGCTCGGGCCCTACGAGCTGCACCCGGACGTGAATGTCCTCACCACGCGTTCGCGTCCCGACGCAGCCCTGCAGCGCGCCGGCCACGCCGACCTGGTCGACACGCCGGATGGCCGCACGTGGATGGTCTACCTGTGCGGCCGGCCGCTGCGCAATCGCGGCACCTGCACGCTGGGACGCGAGACCGCGATCCAGGAAGTCGTGTGGGGAGAAGACGGCTGGCTGCGCACGCTCGATGGCCAGGGCATGCCGCAATTGCAGGCCGAGGCGCCGGGCTTGCCATCGCATCCCTTCGAGCCTGCGCCCGCGCGGGCCGAGTTTGATACCTTGGAACTGCCGATCGAATTCCAGTGGCTGCGCACGCCGTATCCCGAAGAGCTGTTCAGCTTGAGCGCACGGCCGGGCTACCTGCGCCTGATCGGCCGCGAAAGCCTGGGCAGCACCTTTCGCCAGACGCTGGTGGCGCGGCGCCAGCAGGCGCACTGCTTCAGCGCGGTGACCAGCGTCGAATTCGAGCCCGAGCACTTCCAGCATCAGGCCGGCCTGGTCTGCTACTACGGCGCGGCCAAGTTCCACTACCTGTACATCACCCACGACGACGAGACCGGCAAGCACCTGCGCGTGATGAGCAGCCTGCCGAACCACCTGCAGGCGGACGCCTTCACCGCGCCGATCGCCCTACCGACCGGCGTGCCAGTGCAACTGCGGGTCGAGGTGGACGAGGAGCGCCTGGTATTCGGCTATCGCCTGGACGACGGCCCCTGGCAGTGGCTGGCGCAGCAGTTCGACGCCAGCATCTTGTCGGACGAGGCCAGCGCGCCCGGCCAGCCCAACTTCACGGGCGCCTTTGTCGGCATGGCCTGCCAGGACATGGCCGGCACCGCCCTGCATGCCGACTTCGATTATTTCGAGTACCGCGAGCGGCCCTACCTCAGCCGGCTGTAGGCGCAGTGGTCGAATTGCTGGAGCGGCACCGCCGCTGCCAGCGCGGCGTAACCCGCGTGCGATGGATGCAGGCCATCGCCGCTATCGTTGGCCTTGGCCAGGTAGGATGGGCGCGATGGATCGCGCAGCACCGCGTCGAAATCGAGCACGCCGTCGAACGCTTTTTCGCTTCTCACCCAATCGTTGACCGCCTGGCGCAGCGCTTCATTGTGCTCGGCCGGTCCGTAGTAGCCGCTGCCCATGAACGGCGTGATGGTGGCGCCGATCACGCAGATGCCCCTGGCGTGGGCGCGCGCGATCATCTGCAGGTGCGCCTGCTTGAAGTCGCCCAGCATCGTCTCGATCGCTTGCGGCGTGTCCTCTTTTGAACGGCGCAGCACGCCGATATCGTTGACGCCGATGAAGACGATGGCGTGACTCACGCCATTTCTCGCCAGGACATCGCGCTCGAAACGGGTAATCAGGCTCGGGCCGAGACCTTCACGCAGCAAACGGCCGCCACCGATGCCGGCATTGATCACGGCGACTGGCCGCTTGCCGTCCTGCGCGATGCGCTGCACCAGGTGATCGGTCCAGCGGTTGTTGGCGTCGGTCGTGGCGCCATAGCCGTCGGTGATCGAATCGCCGATCACGACCACGGCGCGTGCACCCGGCTGCGCGCTGACGTCGATATCGGCCAGTTGGTGCCAGCGGGTGACGGTCTTGGCGTCGACCAGGCTCGCGGCCGTGGTCTGGCGGCCCGGCGCCAGGAAGGTAGTGGTGCGCGCGCCGGCATGGCCGGTCTGCTGGCCCGCCGCATTCTGCAGGTGCATGGTCACCGCGACATCGAGGCCGCTCGATGCCGCCAGGTCGACCGGATCGCTGACATACTCGGCCCCGGCGGGTATGCGCACTGCGCTGCTGCCGTTGAAGCGCAGCGGCTGGATCGACCCTGCCACCAGCTCGGATGAGCCTGGCCGTAGCGCGCGCGCGATACTGGCCTCGTTCACGACCAGCATCTCGCTGCCATAGGCATTGCTGATGCGCACCCGGACCTGGCTGCCACCCAGCGACAGGCGCACGATCTGGCGCACGGTGCCGTCTTTCCACAGTTCGGCCGGCATGGCTTCGGTCTGGCCATACGGCATTTGCGACGTGCCCCAGCTGGCGACCCAGTGCTTGGCCCCTTGATCGGATGGGGTTGGCGACAATGCGCAGGCGCTCAAGCCGCACGCGGCCAGGACGGCGATGGCCAGGCGGCCACGGTGGAATAGCTTCAAGATTGTCTCCGGTGTCGGCATGGCCTGCGGGACGCAGGGCTACCATATCTATAACGTCAATGATAGCGCAACCAAAGAAACGGGAGACGATGATTCAGGCGAATATGCGTATTGGCGGACGGATACGTGGCGCCGCGTCGGATTGGCGGCGCACGAGGGTGAAATCCGTCTTGATATGTTCGGGGCCGGACGGCAGCCCGGTGCGCCCCGCCGTGACGCGCTGGACGATGCATTCGATCGCCGCCTCGGCCATGTCCATGGTCGGCTGGCGCACCGTGGTCAAGGCCGGCCAGATCGTGGTCGATAGCGCGGTATCGTCAAAGCCGACCACGGTGATATCGCCGGGCACGTCGAGCCCCAGGCGATGCGCCACGGCGACCGTAGCGGCGGCCATATCGTCGTTGCTGGCGAAGATCGCGGTCGGGCGGTCGGCCAGCGCCAGCAAGATCTCGGAGGCGTCGAGCCCGGAGCGGTAGTTGAACATCCCCTGCGTCACCAGTTCGGCTGCCGGGTCCGCGCCCAGTTCCTTGATCGCGGCCTGGTAGCCCTCCAGCCGCGCCGCGCTGGCCGACTGGTAAGGATGGCCGGTGATGAAGCCGATCCGCTGGTGTCCCAGTTCGATCAGGTGGCGCGTCATTTCGTAGGCGGCCTGGCGATCGTTGATGCCGATCGAGCTGGCCCGCGGATCGGGCTGGCCGCAGGCGATCAGGGCCAGTGGAATGCCGGCGTCGACGATGCGCGCCACGATGTCGGCATTGTCGACCAGCGGCGGCGGCAGGATGATGCCATCCATCTGGTTGTCGATCAGGCGCTGGGTCTGTTCGACGATCTGGTCGCCGTCGGCGCACTTCTCGACCAGCAGTTGCACATTGTTCAGGCTGACCTTGTTGAGTAGCCCCAGCAGCACCTCGGTGAGATAGGCGCCGCTGCGTACGCTCGGCATGCTGTACAGGAAGCCGATGCGGATCGGCCGCGATCCGGCCAGCAAGCGCGCCTCGGGGTTGGGCGCGTAGTTGAGGGCCGCGGCGGCGGCCGTCACCTTCTTGCGCGTGCTGGCGCGCACCGTCGATTTACCGTTAATCACGCGCGACACCGTCATCGGCGACACCCCGGCGAGTTTCGCCACGTCGGCCATGTTCGGGCCGCGCTTGACCTCCAATGGATTGGTGAGCTCGATATTGGAAGTAGACATTCGGGATGACCTCTGACAGCGCGCATGTTAGCGCGAACTTGGATGCAGGAATTCTAACACGCCATACCGTATTTACCGCCAAAGCAAAGCATATATCTGGTATGCGGATTGGCAATAAAGCGATTGACTGAGCCTGGCATCTGATCCACAATCAAAAACAATGATTGCGCTAACTTTTATTGGTCAAGCGTGATACATGACTGACCCAGCCCCATCAACAGGCATCGGGTCGCGTGCCTTTTCAACACCTAGATTGGCAAGACAATGACGACAACTATACAAGCGCAGCCGACGCTGGAGACAACTGAAAAAATCGGCTATGCACTGGGTGACCTCGCAGCTAACCTGATCTTCCAGACCCTTCTTACCTTCCTCGCCTT
>Ga0265798_10007689_pt1 | contig 13892 bp, 10 predicted proteins | sample P3T30metagenome_FD_192430 | JGI IMG/M metagenome (GOLD analysis project Ga0265798, IMG submission 192430) | Plant litter microbial communities from East Loma Ridge, Irvine, California - P3 T30 | ecosystem: Environmental > Terrestrial > Plant litter > Unclassified | place: USA: California...
CCTCGAGACGCTGGCCGACGTGCGCCTCGACGACGAGACCGAGGCCGCGGCGGATCCCCCCGCGGCCCGCGAGCCGGTCGTCGCGGTGGTCTCGGGCCTCACGCCCCTCGACCTCGACTCCCTGTCGCGGTCGCGCGCCGTGGGCTCGTCCGCCGTCGCCCTCGTCGTGTCGCCGCCCCTCGGGTTCACCGAGGCGGCCCGGGGCGACGCCGAGCGCGCGCGCGTCGTGCCGCCCGCCGAGGTCGTCGCCGCCCTCCGGTCGACCGGCTGGCGCGTCGTCGAGGCGTCCTCCGACGAGGCCGTGGGCGACGTCGTGCGCGAGGCGGGGCTGCTCCGTGACTGACCGCGCCGTCGCCGCGCGCCGTCCGACCGGCCCCCGGTCGACCGATCGTCGCCCGGGCGAGCGGACCGGGGCCGACCGAGCGGCGCCCACCGACGCCCGGTGGGGGTCGACCCTGCTCGTCTGGCTGACCTTCGTCGCCTCCCTCGCCAGCCTGTCGTCGCTCTTCCAGGGCGCGGGCTGGTGGGCGGCCGGTGCCCTGGTCTCGGCCGTCGTCCTGGGCGTCTCGCTCCTGCTCCGCGCGCTGCGCGCCTCCCCGCTGGTGGGCTGGCTCCTCGGCCTCGCCTCGGGCCTGGTCGTGTCGACCGCGCTCGTGTCGGGCGGCACGGCCGTGCTCGGCGTGGTGCCGACGGGCGCGACCCTGCAGCGCTTCCGCGACCTGGGCGACCAGGCCGCGCTCACCATCGTCGAGGGATCGGCGCCCGTCGAGGTCTCGGACGGGATCCTCGGCACCGTCGTCGTCGCCGTGCTGGCCGTGGCCGTCGTCGTCGACCTCGTGTCGAGCGTCGGACGCATGCCTGGCCTCACCGGGGTCTTCCCGGGCATCGTGCTCGCGGTGCCGGCCTTCGTGCCGACGGCCGAGACCCGGTGGCCCTGGGTGGTGCTGACGGTGCTGCTCTACCTGGTGCTGCTCATGGTCTCCACGGGCCGACGGCCCACGGCCGCCGGGGTCGTGGGCGGCGTGGCCGCGCTCGCCCTCGCCGGGCTGGCCACGACCCTCGTCCCGCTCGGCGGCGTCTCGCCGCTCACGGGCGTGGCCTCGGGCACGGGCCTCGCCACCGGGGTCAACCCGATCGTGAACCTCGGCGACGACCTCCGACGGGGCGCGCCCGTGACGGTGCTGTCGTACCGGTCGTCGGACGCCGACGGCACCTACCTCAAGCTCGTCGACCTCGTCGACTTCTCCGGTCGCAGCTGGAGCCCGGCCGAGACCGCCGACGACGCGGGCCAGCCCCTCGACGCCCTGCCGGAGGCACCCGGCGTCGACCCCGACACGACCCGGCGCCAGGTCGAGACCCGGGTCACCGTCGGCGCGCTCCGCAGCCCGTACCTGCCCCTGCCCGTCCCGCCGACGGAGATCACGGGCCTCGACGACGACTGGACCTACGTCGACGAGTCGGGCGTCACCGTCCGCAGCGACGGCGAGAGCACGCAGGGGCTCGAGTACGTCGTCCGCAGCCGACCCGTGGCGCCGACGCGCGACGAGGTCGTCGCGACCCTCGGCGAGACCGGCGACGACATGGCCGCGTACCTGTCCGTCGACGGCGTGCCCGAGAGCGTGACCGCGCTGGCGGCCGAGGTGACGGCCGACGCGGCCAACCCGTTCGACGCCGCCGTCGCCCTGCAGGACTACTTCCGCGACGGCGACTTCACCTACTCCGAGCAGACCCCGGTCGAGCAGGGGTACGACGGCAGCGGCCTCGAGATGGTGCAGTCGTTCCTCGACGTCAAGAGCGGCTACTGCGTCCACTTCGCCTCGGCGATGGCGGTCATGGCCCGCACGCTCGGCATCCCGTCCCGGATGGCGGTCGGCTTCCTGCCGGGCTCCCTGACCGGCACCGGCGACTCCGAGACGTGGTCGGTGAGCAGCGACGACCTGCACACCTGGCCCGAGCTGTGGTTCCAGGGCCTCGGCTGGGTGCCCTTCGAGCCCACCGTGGGCCTCGGCGCCCCGCAGTCGTTCCTCCGCGAGACCGGCGTCGAGCCGACCGCGGCACCGTCCGACGCGGCCTCGGCGACCCCGACCCCGCCGCCCGGCGTCGACCAGACGACCGGGCCGACGGCTCCCGGCGCCTCCGAGACCCCGTCCGGCGACGCCACCGCCGGGGGAGCGGCCGGCTCGGGCGGCGCCGCGCCGCTCGGTGCCGGGCTCCTGGCCCTGGTCGTGCTCGCGGCCGCGCTCGTCGTGCCCTCCGGGATGCGGGCCGGTCGGCGACGTCGCCGCCTGGCCGCCGACCCGCCCGACGCGCTGGCCGCCTGGCGCGAGGTGCTCGACACGGCCCGCGACCTCGGGATCGACGTGCCGCCCGGGGCGACCCCCGCCACGGCCGCCGCGCTGCTCGCCGACCGGGTCGGCGGGCCGGGCTCCCCGGGTGCCGCCCGCCCGTCCTCGGGAGCCGACCAGGCCGCCGGGACCACGGAGGCGCGGCTCGCCCTCGACCGCGTGCTCGCCGCCCTCCTCGCCGAGCGGTTCGCGGCCGGTCGGGCGCCCGCCTCCGTGGGCGCGGACGCGCGCGTCGTCGTGGACGCCCTCCGTGCCTCCTCGTCCGCCGGTCGTCGGCTGCGGGCCGTGTTCGCGCCCCGCTCCCTGGCGGAACGGAGGGCGGCGCCGGTCCGGGTCGGAGCGTAAACTCTCCCCTCGTGTCCCACTTCACCCCCACCCCCTACACGCTGACGGTCTACGACCTGCTGCACCGAGCGGGCGAGATGCGCGAGCACTCGATCGACGTGACGGTGCCCGAGAAGCTCGGCGAGGCGCAGATCTCGGTCGCGGCCGGGGCGCCCCTCGAGCTCGACGTCCGCCTCGAGGGCCTGCACGACGGCATCCTCGCGTCGGGCCACGTGTCGGCGACCGCGACCGGCGAGTGCAGCCGGTGCCTGAAAGCCGTGTCGCAGCCCGTCGAAGTCGATTTCGCCGAGCTTTTCGCGTACGATGTCGACGAAGCTTTTGACTACCAGGTTCAAGACGATCACGTGGATCTTGAACCTGTGGTCAGAGACGCAGTGGTCCTGTCACTGCCCTTCCAGCCGGTCTGTCGACCGGACTGCCCTGGACTCGACCCGGTGACGGGCGAACGAGTCGAGGACATCCCCGACTACCGACCCCGTGAAGACGTCGACCCGCGCTGGTCGGCCCTCGCAGGGTTCCAGGCTGAATCGGCTCCCGCCGACGGCACGTCATCGGGGTCGGGTCGCACCGACTCCGACGCCACCGGCGAGCAGCACTGACACCGCCGCGTCACCCCACCACGTCAGACCAGGCACCCGCGAGGGCGCCGCAACAGAGAAGAGAAGCCCATGGCAGTTCCCAAGCGGAAGCAGTCACGCGCCAACACCCACGCCCGTCGCTCGCAGTGGAAGGCCACGCCCGTCCAGCTGGTCAAGACCATCGAGAACGGCAAGGTCACCTACAGCCTCCCGCACCGCGCGAAGGTCGTCGAGGACAGCGCCGGCACCGCCCTGTACATGGAGTACAAGGGCCGCAAGGTCGCCGACGTCTGACCACGCCCAGCGTGATCGCGTCCCCCACCGCGGTGTCGTCGTGACGACCACCCGAGATCAGCCCGTGTCGAGCCCTGGTGCCGACCGGGCTGATCTGTCGTCACGGCTGCAGATCGACATCCGAGACGAGCTGCTCGACCTCGCCCTGACCCACCGCTCGTACGCGTACGAGCACGGCGGCATCGGCAACAACGAGCGCCTCGAGTTCCTCGGCGACTCGATCCTCGGGCAGGCGGTCACCGTCATGCTCTTCACCGAGAACCCCGACCTCGACGAGGGCGAGCTGGCCAAGCGCCGGGCGAGCCTCGTCAGCACGGTGGCCCTCGCGGAGGTCGCGCGCCACATCGGCCTCGGCGCCCACCTGCGCCTCGGGCGCGGCGAAGAGCTCACCGGGGGCCGCGAGAAGCACTCGATCCTCGCCGACACGGTCGAGGCCATCATCGGCGCGACCTACCTCGACGCCGGGGCCGACGCGGCGACCGCCCTCGTGCTCCGCCTCGTGGCGCCCCTGCTGCTCGACCCGGGCCGCTTCGGCGCGGCCATGGACCCGAAGACGAGCCTGCAAGAGCTGTCGTCGTCGCTCGGCCGGGGCATGCCGAGCTACCACGTGACCGACAGCGGCCCCGACCACGACAAGCGCTTCCACGCGGTCGTGCGACTCGGCGGCGACGACGTCGCGACCGGCACGGGCAGCAGCAAGAAGCAGGCCGAGATGGCCGCCGCCCTCGACGCCTGGTCGTCGCTGAGCGCCGAGTCCCGCTAGGTGCCCGAGCTCCCCGAGGTCGAGGTCGTGCGCGCGGGACTCGCCCCGGTCGTGGCCGGTGCCGTGGTGACCGGGGTCACCGTGCTCGACCAGCGATCGCTGAAGCGCCACCGGGGCCCGTCCGACGACTTCGTCGACCGGCTCGTCGGCGGCACGATCGACGCCGCCGTCCGCCGGGGCAAGTTCCTCTGGTTCCCCTTCGAGCCCGCCGCCTCGTCCGACGCGCCGCTCGCCCTGGTGGCCCACCTCGGCATGAGCGGGCAGGTGCTCCTCCGCAGCCGCGACCACGAGGCCGACCGCCTCATGAGGGTCCGTCTCGACGTCGAGAGCCCGTCGCTCGGGCCGGTGCGGCTCGCGTTCGTCGACCAGCGCATCTTCGGGTCGATGGCCCTCGACGAGACCGTGCCGACCCTGGACGGCGCGCCGGCGGGCTTCGCCGGGGCGCGCCTCCTCGGATCCCCTGACGGCGACGGCGACGGCGACGTCGTCGGGGGCGAGCCCGTTCCCGTGCTCGCCCCCGACGACGAGCCCTGGGTCCGGCGCGTGCCGCAGCAGGTGTCGCACATCGCCCGCGACCCCCTCGACCCGGCCTTCGACGAGCCGCGGGTCCTCACCCGGCTCCTCGCGCGACGCACCGGGGTGAAGCGCGCCCTGCTCGACCAGGGGCTGCTGAGCGGCGTGGGCAACATCTACGCCGACGAGAGCCTCTGGGCCGCCCGGGTTCACCCCGAGCAGCCGACCGAGTCGTTCTCGCGCACCCGGGCCCGCGTGCTCCTGGCCGAGGTGCGTGCCGTGCTGCTCAAGGCCCTGGGCGAGGGCGGCACGAGCTTCGACGCGCAGTACGTCAACGTCAACGGCCAGTCGGGCTACTTCAGCCACAGCCTCGCCGCCTACGGCCGGCAGGGGAAGCCGTGCCCGCGCTGCGGCACCCCGATCGTGCGCGAGGCGTTCATGAACCGGTCGAGCCACTTCTGTCCGCGGTGCCAGCGCGTCCGCACGGCGTGACCTCCCGCCGAGGGCGGGTCTCCGTGGTCGAGGGCGGGTCGCCGGGCACCCGCCCTCGCGCGCCCGGACCCGCCCTCGTCCGTCGGCGCGTGAGCCGCGCCTCCCCGGGGCGGGGAAGGGCCGCGCTTATCCTTGAGGCCTGTTCACCACCCGTCACGAGACGACCGAGGGAGGCGCGCGCGTGCACCTGAAGAGCCTCACCCTCAAGGGCTTCAAGTCGTTCGCCTCGCCGACGACCTTCGCGTTCGAGCCGGGCGTCACGTGCGTCGTCGGGCCGAACGGGTCGGGCAAGAGCAACGTCGTCGACGCCCTCGCCTGGGTGATGGGGGAGCAGGGCGTCAAGAACCTCCGCGGCGGCAAGATGGAGGACGTCATCTTCGCGGGCACCTCGACCCGCGGTCCCCTCGGGCGTGCCCAGGTGGTGCTGACGATCGACAACGCCGACGGCGCGCTGCCGATCGAGTACGCCGAGGTCACGATCAGCCGCACGCTCTTCCGCAACGGGGGCAGCGAGTACGCGATCAACGGGGAGGGCTGCCGTCTCCTCGACGTCCAGGAGCTCCTGAGCGACTCCGGCCTGGGTCGCGAGATGCACGTCATCGTCGGGCAGGGTCAGCTCGACGCGGTGCTGCACGCGACCCCCGAAGATCGCCGCGGGTTCATCGAGGAGGCGGCGGGCATCCTCAAGCACCGGCGGCGCAAGGAGAAGACCCTCCGCAAGCTCGACGCCATGCAGCTCAACCTGACGCGGCTCAGCGACCTGGCCGGCGAGATCCGGCGTCAGCTCAAGCCCCTCGGCAGGCAGGCGGAGATCGCGCGCGAGGCGCAGACGATCGCCGCCGTCGTCCGCGACGCCCGGGCGAGGCTCGTCGCCGACGAGGTGGTGGGCCTCCGCCGTGCGCTCGCCCGACAGTCGGGCGCCGAGTCCGAGCGGACGGCCGAGCGCGCCACGCTCGAGGCGGAGCTCGAGCGCGCCAAGGAGCGCGAGCTGCGGCTCGAGGAGGCGATGACCGGCGACGCCGTCGACGACGCCCGCCGGGTCGCCTTCGGGCTCGAGTCGGTGCAGGAGCGCCTCCGCAGCCTGTCGTCGCTGGCCCAGCAGCGCCTCCAGCTGCTCGCCCAGCAGGCCGACCGGCCCTCCGCCGCCCCGACCGTGAGCGAGTCGATGGTCGACGACGCCGCGGCCGAGGCCGGGCGGCTGCTCGGGGACGTCGCCGCGGCCGAGGAGGCCGTGCGCCTCGCGGGCCGGGAGCTCGCGACGAGCCGGGCCGCCCTCGACGCGCTCGACGAGGAGATCTCCGCCCAGAGCGCCCTCGTGTCGCGGCACGACCTCGAGTCGTCCCGGCTGCGGGGCGCGGTCGACGCCGCGCGGTCGCGCCTGGCCGCCACGGCGGGGGAGCGCCTGCGACTGGCCACCTCGCTCGAGGCCGCCGAGGCGCGCCGCGACGACGGGCGACGGCTCGTGGCGGAGCTCGTCGCCGAGGCCCCGGGCGGCGACCGGGGCGACGATCTCGACGACGACGACGACGACGACGACGACGCCGACGACGACGAGGTCGAGGGGGCCTCCGCCGCGCAGGCCGCCGACCAGCGCGTCGCCGAGCGGCAGGCCGAGGCCGACCGCCTCCGGGACGAGCTCCACGCCGCCGAGCGCGAACGCGACGCCCTCGCGGCCCGTCGGGGCGCCCTCGCGATGGCCCTCGACCAGGCCGACGGCTCGAGCGCCCTCGTCGGCTCCGGGCGCCCCGGTCTCCGCGGCGTCGTGGCCGACCACGTGCAGGTGCGGCCCGGCTACGAGGCCGCCGTCGCCGCGGCGCTCGGCAGCGTCGTGGACGCCGTGCTCGCCGCCGACGCGTCCTCCGCCTTCGACGCGGTCGCGCACGCCACCGAGGCCGAGCTCGGCCGGGTCGAGGTCGTGCTCGCCGAGCCCGAGCGTGCCCTGCCCGCGCTCGACGTCGACCTGCCGACCGGAGCGGTGGCGGCCTCGTCGGTCGTCACCGCGCCTCCCGGGGTCCTGGGGCTGCTGGCCGCCACGGTCGTCGCCGACGACCTGCCGACGGCGCGTGCGGCGTGGTCGGTCCTCGCCCGGCAGCCGCTGCCGGTCACGGTCATCGCCCGCTCGGGCGAGGTGCTCACCGACTGGGTTCTGCGCGGCGGGTCGGGCGTCGAGCGCTCCCGCCTCGAGCTCGCCGCCGAGCGCGACGAGGCCGCGGCCCGGCTCGGGGAGGTCTCGCAGGTCGCCGACCGCCTCGCGGCCGAGCACCGCGACGCCGTGGAGGCGCTGGCCGAGGCCCGCACGACCGCCCACGCCGTCGCCGCCGCGGCTCGCGAGCACGCGGCCGCCGTCGCCGCGCACGGCCAGCGCCTCGACCGCCTCCGGGGGCAGGCGGAGTCGGCCGAGGCGGAGTCCGACCGCCTCCGGGCGTCGCTCACGGCGGCGGAGCAGGCCACCGCCGAGGCCGAGCGCGTCGTCGCGGAGGCCACGTCGGCCCTCGACGCGCACGCCTCCCGGCCCCGGCCGCTGCTCGACGCGTCGTCGCGCGACGGCGTGCTGGCCGAGGTCGAGCAGGCACGCGCCGTCGAGACGGAGCGGCGCATCCGCCTCGAGACGGTGCGCGAGCGGGTCCGCGCCGAGACCGCCCGCGCGGCGTCGCTCCGCCGTCAGCTCGACGAGCAGCGGGCCGAGGCCGAGCGGCAGGCCCGTCGGACGGTCGTCCGCCAGCGGCAGATGGCGTCGACCTCGTCGGTGCTCGAGGCCCTGCCGCCGGTGCTCGACGCCGTGGGGCGGTCGCTCGCCGAGGCGCGGGCCGACCTCGCGGCGCAGGAGGCCGCGCGCTCCGAGCAGAACGCCGAGCTCACCGCCCTCCGCCGCGACGAGCGGGCCTTGCGGGAGCGCGTGCACGCGGTCACGGAGAGCATGCACGGCCTCGCGATGGAGATCTACGAGAAGCAGCTGCACCTGACGCAGCTGCTCGAGCGCGCCGCGTCCGAGCTCGGCCTCGACGAGGAGGTGCTCGTCGCCGAGCACGGGCCCGACGTGCCGGTGCCCGACGACGAGCTCGAGGAGGGACGGCCGTACGACCGCGACGAGCAGCAGCGGCGCCTCGCCGTGGCCGAGCGGAAGCTGGCGCAGCTGGGGCGGGTGAACCCCCTCGCCCTCGAGGAGTTCTCGGCGCTCGAGCAGCGGCACGCCTTCCTCGCCGACCAGCTGACCGACCTGACGCGCACCCGGGCCGACCTGCTCACGATCATCGACGAGATCGACGAGAAGATGCAGACCATCTTCGCCAGCGCCTTCGACGACACGCGAGCGGCGTTCGACCGGGTGTTCCCGGTGCTCTTCCCGGGCGGCAGCGGGTCGCTCACGCTGACCGATCCCGACGACCTGCTCGGCACGGGCATCGAGGTGACGGTCAGGCCGGCCGGCAAGAAGATCGAGCGGCTGTCGCTCCTGAGCGGCGGCGAGCGGTCGCTGGCCGCGGTGGCCCTGCTCATCGCCATCTTCAAGGCCCGGCCGAGCCCGTTCTACATCATGGACGAGGTCGAGGCCGCCCTGGACGACGCCAACCTCGGGCGGCTCCTGGCGATCTTCGAGGACCTCCGCGAGACCAGTCAGCTCATCGTCATCACGCACCAGAAGCGCACGATGGAGATCGCCGACGCGCTCTACGGCGTGTCGATGCGCCAGGACGGCGTGAGCGCGGTCGTCGGGCAGCGCGTCGTGGCCGAGCGCACGGGCTGACGCGGGCCGGCCCCGCCGGTGCCGGACCTCCGGGGACGACGCGACCCGCGCCTCCCCGGTGATCGCGGGAGGCGCGGGTCGGTCGTGCGGACCGGTGCGGTCGTCAGTCGGCGTCGGCCTCGTGCAGGGCGCCGTTCACCGTGAGCACCGTCCACTTCTCGCCGTCCCACTCGACCGTGTTCGCGGCGGCGTTGTCGATGTGGGGCGCCTCGGTGCCCATGATCGCCGACAGGGTGAAGCGGATGATCGTGCCGTGGCAGACGACGACGATGCTCGCGTCGGGGCCGTCGAGGGGGAGGCGCGTGTCGCGGATCATCTCGAGGGCGCCGAGGCCGCGGGCCGCCACCGACTCGCGGGGCTCGATGTCGGGGAACGACTCGTCGGGCTCATCGGGGAGGGGCTCGTGGGGGACCTGCCCCTCCTGTGACGCGTAGTCGCGCTCGATGAGCTCGTCGTAGGCGTCGCCGAGCTCGATGCCGAGCTCGGCGGCGATGATCCGGGCGGTCTCGCGGGCCCGGGAGAGCGGAGACGACACGATCGCCGCCCACGGCTCGCCCGAGAGGAGTCGGGCCGCCTCGCGGGCCTGGCCGCGACCGGTCTCGTTCAGGGGGACGTCGGACGAGCCCTGGAGCTTGTCGTGGAGGTTCCAGTCGGTCTGGCCGTGGCGGATGAGTTCGAGGCGCATGGTGGGGTGGTTCCGTCTTCTCGTGAGGTGGTGGCGTGGCCCCCCCCGGGGGGGGCGACCCGGTCACGACGGTCAGCGTTCGCTGGGCTCCTCCACCGGGAGCGAGATCTCGCGCTTCCCGTCTCGACGGACCTTGGCGAGACTGAGCACCGTGGCGACGGCGATGGTCGCCAGGATGAAGCTGAGGGAGAACCAGATCGGGATCTCAGGGACCCACTCGACCGGCTGACCGCCGTTGATGAACGGTACCTCGTTCACGTGCAGGGCGTGGAACAGGAGCTTCACGCCGATGAAGGCGAGGATCACCGCCAGGCCCTGGGCCAGGTACACGAGGCGCTCGAGCAGACCCGAGATCAGGAAGTACAGCTGGCGGAGGCCGAGCAGCGAGAAGGCGTTGGCGGTGAAGACGATGTAGGCCTCCTGCGTCAGGCCGAAGATCGCGGGGATCGAGTCGAGCGCGAACAGGACGTCGGTGAGGCCGATGGCGACCATGACGAGGAAGAGCGGGGTGAAGAGGCGCTTGCCGTCGATCTTCGTGGTGAGGCGGTCCTCGACGTAGTCGGGGGAGGTGGGGATGATGCGACGGAGCAGGCGGATGAGCTTGCTGTCGGCCTGGTTGCCCTCGTCCTCGCCGCCCTTGACCTGACCGTAGGCCAGCCAGAAGAGCAGGAAGCCGAACAGGTAGAAGACCCACGAGAAGTTGTCGATGATGGCGACGCCGGCGGCGATGAAGAGGCCGCGCGAGATGAGCGCGATCGCGATGCCGACGAGCAGGACCTTCTGCTGGTAGATCCTCGGGACGGCGAAGGCCGTCATGATGATGAGGAAGACGAACAGGTTGTCGACCGACAGGGCCTTCTCGGTGATGTAGCCGGCGAAGTACTCGCCGCCGAAGGTCCAGTTCGAGAAGACGCCGACGCCGACGCCGAAGATGATGGCGATGCCGATGTAGACGCCGGACCAGATCGCGCTCTCGCGGATGGTCGGCTCGTGCGGCGTGCGCACGTGGCTGTAGAAGTCGAAGATCAGGAGTCCGAGGATTCCGGCGATCGTGATGATCCAGGTGACGAGTGAGACGTCCATGCAGTTCCCTTCAGTACGCATGAATGTGTACTGAAGGTCTCTTCCACTCGATCGGCGGGCCGGGGAGGCCTGCGGACGAACGAGCCGATGCACCGGGTCGAGACTGGGCTCTTCCGTATTGACGACGCACCGTGACGGGAATACTCCCCTTCAACGTGGATGACCCTAGCAGCACGGCTGCCGTCCATCGACTGCGAATAAGCTGTGACCCATGGCTTCTCCCTGGTCCCTCTCCGGTGCACTCCGTGGCATGTTCGCGAAGAAGACGATCGACGAGACGACGTGGGACGAGCTGGAGGAGGCGCTGATCGGCGCCGACTTCGGCCCCGACGTGACGGAGCAGGTCGTCGACGGCCTGCGCGAGCAGGTGCAGCGCTACGGCACCACCGATCCGGCCGACCTCAAGCGCATGCTCCGCGAGACGCTGGAGGAGCGCCTGTCGAAGCTCGACTCGACGCTCAAGCTCAGCGCTCGTCCCGCCGTCGTGCTGATGGTCGGTGTCAACGGCGTCGGCAAGACCACGACGATCGGCAAGTTCGCGAAGTTCCTCCGCAACTACGACCGCACGGTCGTCGTCGGCGCGGCCGACACCTTCCGCGCCGCGGCCGTCGAGCAGGTGGCCACCTGGGCCGAGCGGGCGGGCGCCCGCATCGTCCGTCCGCAGCAGCCGGGGCAGGACCCGGCCTCGGTGGCGTTCCAGACGGTCGAGCTCGCGATGCGCGAGGGCGTCGAGATCGTCCTCATCGACACGGCGGGCCGCCTGCAGACCAAGTCGGGCCTCATGGACGAGCTCGGCAAGATCAAGCGCGTCGTCGAGAAGCAGACCGAGATCGCCGAGGTGCTCCTCGTCCTCGACGCGACCACCGGGCAGAACGGCCTCGCGCAGGCCCAGGCCTTCATCGAGCACGCCGGCGTCACCGGCCTCGTGCTCACGAAGCTCGACGGCTCGGCCCGGGGCGGCTTCGTGCTCGCCGTGCAGGAGCAGACCGGCATCCCCATCAAGCTCGTCGGCCAGGGCGAGGCCATCGGCGACCTGACCGGCTTCACGCCCCACGTCTTCGTCCAGAACCTGATCGGCTGACCTGCCCCCGGCGGGGGAGGGGCGGAGGGGCCGGCGTCGGTTAAGATGGCCGCACCATGGCCACATTCGGAACCCTCTCTGACCGCCTCGCGGAAACGTTCAAGAACCTCCGCAACAAGGGCAAGCTCAGCCCCGCCGACGTCGACGCCACCGTGCGTGAGATCCGTCGTGCGCTGCTCGACGCCGACGTCGCCTTCGACGTCGTCAAGGCCTTCACCGGCAAGGTCCGCGACCGCGCCCTCGGCGACGAGGTCAACAAGGCCCTGAACCCGGCCCAGCAGGTCGTCCAGATCGTCAACGAAGAGCTGGTCGAGATCCTCGGCGGCCAGCAGCGGCGCCTCGAGTTCGCCAAGAACCCGCCGACCGTGATCATGCTCGCGGGCCTCCAGGGCGCGGGCAAGACGACCCTGGCCGGCAAGCTCGCGAAGTGGCTGGCGAAGGACGGCCACACGCCGCTCCTCGTGGCCTGCGACCTCCAGCGACCGAACGCCGTCCAGCAGCTGCAGGTCGTCGGCGAGCAGGCCGGCGCCGCCGTCTTCGCCCCCGAGCCGGGCAACGGCGTGGGCGACCCGGTCAAGGTCGCGAAGCAGGCGATCAAGTTCGCCAAGGACAAGGTCTACGACACCGTCATCGTCGACACCGCCGGTCGTCTCGGCGTCGACGCCGACATGATGAAGCAGGCCGCGAACATCCGCAAGGCGATCGACCCCGACGAGGTGCTCTTCGTCATCGACGCCATGATCGGTCAGGACGCCGTCGCCACGGCCAAGGCCTTCCAGGCGGGCGTCGACTTCACGGGCGTCGTCCTCTCGAAGCTCGACGGCGACGCCCGTGGCGGCGCGGCCCTCAGCGTGGCCTCGGTCACCGGCCGACCGATCATGTTCGCCTCGACCGGCGAGACGCTCGACGCGTTCGAGCCGTTCCACCCCGACCGCATGGCCAGCCGCATCCTCGACCTCGGCGACATCCTGTCGCTCATCGAGCAGGCGCAGCAGGCCTTCGACGAGGACGAGGCCCGAGCCGTCGCGGAGAAGTTCGCGACGGACTCCTTCACGCTCGACGACTTCCTCAAGCAGATGCAGCAGCTCCGCAAGATGGGGTCGATCAAGGGCATGCTCGGCATGCTGCCGGGCGCGAAGGGCATGCGCGAGCAGCTCGAGAACTTCGACGAGCGCGAGATCGTCCGCACCGAGGCGATCATCCAGTCGATGACGCCGCAGGAGCGTGCGCTGCCGAAGCTGCTCAACGGCTCGCGGCGCCTGCGGATCGCGCGGGGCTCGGGCATGACCGTCACCGACGTCAACCAGCTCGTGCAGCGGTTCGAGCAGGCCTCGAAGATGATGAAGACCGTGGCCAAGGGCGGCGTGCCCCAGGTGCCCGGCATGGGCCCGATCCCCGGGGCCTCGTACGGCGGCAAGAAGGCGCCGGCGAAGAAGAAGGGCTCCAAGGCGGGCAACCCCGCGAAGCGTGCCGCGCAGAACGCCGCCCTGGCCTCGGGAGCCAAGCCGGCCGGCTCGGCCGCGGGCGGCTCCGGCTCCGGTTTCGGACTGGGCGGGGGCGCTCCGGCGGGAGACAAGGCCCCCTCCGCGGAGGAGATGGCGTCGCTCCAGAAGTTCCTCGGACGCGGCTGACCCCTCCCCAGCCCCCTCCTCGAGACGCCCGGTGTGCACGACGCGCCGGGCGTCTCGTCGTCAGCTATCGTCGACCCGTGTCATGAGACATGTCGGACTTCAAGGGGGGCGCATGGCAGACCTGACCATCGACGAGGCGTTGCTGGCGATGATCGCCGGCGAGCTCGAGCAGGCCGCGGCGGGTCTCGAGCTCGGGGCCGAGGTGACGAGGCCGCGCGACCTCGACCTCGGCAGCGACGCCGTCCGGGCGGTGCTCGACGCGGTCACGACGGAGGCGCGGGCCCGGTCCGAGGCGGCGGTCGCGTCGACCTCCGCCCAGGCCGGCCTGCCGCGGGCGGTG
>Ga0265798_10007690_pt1 | contig 13892 bp, 14 predicted proteins | sample P3T30metagenome_FD_192430 | JGI IMG/M metagenome (GOLD analysis project Ga0265798, IMG submission 192430) | Plant litter microbial communities from East Loma Ridge, Irvine, California - P3 T30 | ecosystem: Environmental > Terrestrial > Plant litter > Unclassified | place: USA: California...
CACCCTGCCGCTCGTCTCGGGCTGGGCCGTGGCCGCCGACCTGTCGGTCAAGTTCGACGTGCCGCAGCTGAACGTGGCCGAATACCACAAGCCGTATGTCGCGATCTGGATCGAGACTGCCGACCAGGCCGTCGCATCGAACCTGGCCCTGCTGTACGACGTCAAGATGAAGGACAAGGGCGGTGAGAAATGGGTCAAGGACTTGCGCACCTGGTGGCGCAAGGCGGGCCGCGACGCCACCCTGCCGATCGACGGCGTCAGCGGCGCCACCCGCGCGCCGGGCACGCACACGATGAAGTTCGACGCGGCGCGCAACGGCCTCGACAAGCTGCCGGCCGGCGACTACAAGCTGGTGCTCGAAGCCGCGCGCGAGTCGGGCGGCCGCGAAGTGGTCAAGGTGCCGTTCAGCTGGGCGGGCAAGGGCAAGCTGGCGGCCAGTGGCGCCGGCAAGGAAGAACTGGGCGCCGTGTCGCTCCAGATCCAGTAATTATTATATTCAGGAGCACACATTATGCAAAAGACCCCACTCGTCAACACCGCACTCATCGGCCTGATTCTGGCCGGCATGTCGCTGTCGGCCCAGGCCCACCGCGCCTGGATGCTGCCGAACACCGCCATGGTCGACAACAAGGAAGCCTGGGTCTCGATCGACGCCGCGATCTCGAACGAAGTATTCGAGTTCAACCACCATCCGCTGCGCCTGGACAACCTGACGGTGACCGATCCGGATGGCGTGACCACCAAGGTCGAAGGCGCCGTGGTCGGCAAATACCGCAGCACGCTCGACCTGCGCCTGCCGAAGGACGGCACCTATCGCCTGGCGATCGTCAACAACAACGTGATGGGCAGCTACAAGCTGAACGGCGAGACCAAACGCTTCCGCGGCGCGGCAGGCAGCCCGGCGGTGGCGATCCCCGCCGGCGCCAGCGATGTGCAGACCACCGCCGTCCACTCGCGCAACGAAACCTTCGTCTCGGCCAACAAGCTCAACGACACCGCCCTGAAGCCGAGTGGCGTTGGCCTGGAGATGATCCCGGTCACCAACCCGTCCGACCTGCGCGTGGGCGAACCGATCCGCGTGCGCTTCCACCTCGACGGCAAGCCGGTTGCCAACCTGCCGTTCAGCATCGTGCCAGGCACCGTCAAGTACCGCGGCGCTTCGGGCGAGCAGCGCTTGAGCACCGACGCCAAGGGCGAAGCGGCCATCACCGTGCCGGCCGCGAATATGTACTGGCTCAGCGCCAACTTCCCGTTTGCCGAAGGCGACAAGAAGCCGGAACCGGGCGCCAAGCGCTACAGCTACGCGGCGACCCTCGAAGTCTTGCCGCAGTAAGGGCTGATGCGCACCGTTCTCGTCCCCCTGCAGGTCGACATGGCGCCGCCGCCCGGCGGCAGCACCTTGTATGCCACGTCCGGCACCTCGATGGGCACCGGCTGGTCGGCGCGCATGATGCTGCCGCCCGGCTTTGACGGCGACGCGGTACATCGCGCCCTGCAGGACGAGCTCGGCGAGATCGTGGCGCAAATGAGCCATTGGGAAGCGGATTCCCTGCTTTCGCGCTATAACGCGGCGCCGGCCGGCAGCTGGCATGCACTGCCGCCGCAGTTCTACGAAGTCGCGGAGTATGCGCTGCAGGTGCTGGACGACAGCAGCGGCGCCTACGACCCGGCCGGCGGCGCACTGGTGAACCTGTGGGGCTTCGGCGCCAGCGGACGCTATGACCAGGCCGGCTTCACGACGCCGCAGGCCAGCGCCATCAACGCCATCCTCGCAGGACGCCGAGCGCGCCAGCCTATCCTCGACCGTGGGGAGCGCCGCCTGCTGCAACCGGGTGGCGCCCTCCTCGATTTTTCCTCGATCGCCAAAGGGTATGCGGTCGACTGCATGGCGCGCTGCCTCGAACAGCGCAGCGTGCGGCACTTCGTGGTCGAAGCCGGCGGCGAATTGCGCGGCGCCGGGGTCAAGGACAATGGCGAGCCATGGTGGGTCGAGGTCGAGGGCGTGCCCGATGCGCACCTGCCCGGGGCCCGGACGGTCGTTGCCCTGCACGGACTGGCGATCGCCACCTCGGGCGACTACCGCCGCTATTTCCGGCATGGAGAGCAGCGAGCCGCGCACACCATCGATCCGCGCACCGGCTATCCGGTCACGCATGGCGTCGCCTCGGTAACAGTGCTGGCACCGACCTGCATGGCGGCCGACGCGCTATCGACCGCATTGACGGTGCTGGGTCCAGAGCAAGGGCTTGCCTTCGCCGAGACGCGCAAGATCGCGGCCCGCTTCCTGGTCCGTGGGCCGAGCGGCCTGGTCGAATCCACCTCCAGCGACTGGCGCGCGCTCCTGCAATGATGCTAACGATCGAACCCCTGCGCTGGGGCGGCGCGCTTGCGCTGTCCGGCGTCTACCTTGCGATGTGCCTCGGCATCTGGCGCAGCCGCCTGGCGCGTGTGCAGTCTGCCGGCGGCCCGGCCGATTGGCTGGTGGTGTATGCCAGCCAGACCGGCAGCGCCGAATTCCTGGCCGAGCGCACCGCCGCCACGCTCGCCCTGGGCGGCCTGGCAGCGCGCGCCGTCTGCATCTCGTCGCTCGATGTGGGCCAGCTAGCCGCTGCCGGGCGCGTCCTGTTCATCTGCAGCACCTATGGCGAAGGCGATGCGCCGGATACCGCGGCCCGCTTTGCCGGCCACGCGATGGGCGGCGCACCCGACCTGTCGCGGTTGCACTACGGCGTGCTGGCGCTGGGCGACACCAGCTATGCCAACTACTGCGGTTTCGGCCGCGCGCTCGATGTCTGGCTCGCGCAACGCGGCGCCACGCCGCTGTTCGAGCGGATCGACGTCGACCGCGGCGCCCCCGAGGCGCTGGCCGCATGGCAGCATCACCTGAGTCACCTGGCCGGCACCAGCGACGCGCCCGACTGGGAAGCCCCGGCCTACGGCGAGTGGCGCATCGTCGCGCGCAAGCTGCTCAACCCGGGCAGCCTGGGCTCGCCCTTGTACCGTATCGCCCTGGCGCCCTGCGACGGCGCCCTGCCCCCCTGGGAAGCCGGCGACCTGGCCCAGGTCAGCGCGCCGCTCGACCCCGACCATCCACGCGAATACTCGATCGCGTCGGTGCCGGCCGAAGGCAGGCTGGAATTGCTGGTGCGCCTGCAGCAGCGCGAAGATGGCACGCCGGGCGCCGCCTCTGGCTGGCTGTGCCTGTGTGCGGATGCAGGCGACACGGTCCGCTTGCGGCTGCGCGCGCATGCGCGCTTCCGCCTGGGCGACAACGCTACGCGCCCTTTGATCGCGATCGGCAACGGCAGCGGCCTGGCCGGCTTGCGCGCACTGTTGACGGCGCGGATCGACGCTGGCGTGCATCGCAACTGGTTGCTGTTCGGCGAGCGCAATGCGGCCCACGATTTCCTGTGCCGCAGCGAGCTCGAAGAGTGGCGCGACACAGGGGCACTGGCCCGGCTCGACCTGGCGTTTTCGCGCGATGGCGCCAAGACGCGCTATGTGCAGCACCTGCTGGATAACCAGGCGGCCCAGCTGCGTGAATGGGTCGCTGACGGCGCGGCGATCTATGTCTGCGGCAGCCTGCAGGGCATGGCCGGCGGCGTGCACGATGCACTCGTTGCGGCGCTCGGCGTGGAGAAGGTCGACGCAATGATGGCCGACGGGCGCTACCGACGCGACGTCTACTAGTTCGACAGGTCGCGCCAGGAATGGTCTACCATTGCCTGTCTCGTTTTTCCTGCCTGAACCGTGAAGATCGCCATTGGCTACCGCCTGTTCGCCTCCGTCCTGCTTGCCACATTGATGGTGGTGGCGGCAGCCATCCTGCTGCTGCGCCAGAATGTGATGGACAGTTTCGGCGACTACGCGGTCGCGATCGAGCTCGATCGCCTCGACGAATTGTCGAACGCCCTCGCGCGCCAGTACCGTGAGCGTGGCGACTGGGCCTTCGTTCCCGCCGCCGACGCACGGCGCCGTGACTGGATCGGTGCCGAACTGGCGCGCCTGCAGGCCGAGCGGCTTGCCCCGGTCGCACCCGTTGGCCCGGTTGGATCGGTTGCCCCGGTTGCCCCGGCTGCACCGGCGGCGCCAGCCGCACCGGCAGCACCGGCAGCGCCCATGGCCATCCCGGCGCCGCCCGCTCCCCCTGCACCGCCCCTGCCCCCATTGCCCCCGCCAGCGATACCGGCTGACGGCATGCCCCCTGGCGCGCCCGGCGTCACCCTTGACCTCCACGAGCGCATCACCCTGCAGGACGCCGATGGCCGCTACCTGGCCGGCCGCGTACCGGGCGCCCTGCCGCTGGTGCATCGGCCAATCCAGGTCGATGGCCGCACGGTGGGCTTTCTTGGCGTGGCGCGCAGCCATCGTCCAAGCGATGCGATGGCCTATGCATTCCTGGCGCAACTCCAGCAAAGCCTGTGGCTGATCGGCGTGGTCGCCATCGTCCTCAGCGCGCTGGCCGCAATGCTGCTGGCGCGTCACTTCCGGCGCCCGATCGACCGCCTGGCGCGCGGCGCCGCGACGCTCTCCTCGGGCGACTACGCGGTGCGCCTGCCGCACGACCGCAGCGACGAACTGGGCGACCTGGCGCGCCACTTCAACGCGCTGGCCGAACGTCTCGACCAGGCCGAAACGGCGCGCCGCCAATGGGTGGCCGATACCTCGCACGAGCTGCGCACGCCGCTGGCCGTGCTGCGCGCACAGCTCGAGGCGATCCAGGATGGCGTGCGCCAGGCCACGCCGGACACCATCGACAGCATGGGGCGCCAGGTGCTGGCCTTGAACAAGCTGATCGACGAGCTGTACGCGCTGGCGCGCGCCGACGTCGGCGAGCTGGCGTTCCGGCGCGAGGCGCTCGACCTGTGGCAGTTGGTCACGCAGGAAGCCGCCGAGTTCTCGGCACGCTTCGCGGCGGCGGGAGTCACGCTGGAGATTGGCGCTGCGCCGGCCCGGTCGACGGTGCTGGCCGATCCCGACCGCATGCGCCAGGTGCTGGCGAACCTGTTCGAGAACAGCCTGCGCTACACGGCGGCGGGCGGCGCCCTGCGCATTGGTGCGCATGTCGATGCCGCGCAGCTACAGATCGTCCTGGACGACAGCGCTCCCGGCGTGCCGGACGCGGCACTGGCCCGGCTGGGCGAACGGTTCTATCGCGTGGACGCCTCGCGCAGCCGCGCGCACGGAGGCGCCGGGCTGGGACTGGCGCTGTGCCGGCGCCTGCTCGAGGCGCAAGGCGCCGCCTTGTCCTTCGCCCAGTCGCCGCTGGGCGGCTTGCGGGTGACGATGTCGATGCCGCTGGCCGGCGAGGAAGGCCAATGAGCGCCACGATCATGATCGTCGAGGATGAGCCGGAACTGGCGGCGGTCATCGCGGACTATGCGCGGGCGGCAGGCTACGTTGCGACCGTGTTTGGCGACGGCGCCGCGGCGCTGGCGGCGATCCGGAACGAAGCGCCCGCGCTGGTCGTGCTTGACCTGATGCTGCCCGGACTGGACGGCTTGTCGCTGTGCCGCGCGGTACGCGCCTTCTCCGACCTCCCGATCGTGATGGTCACGGCGCGAGTCGAAGAAATCGACCGCTTGCTGGGACTGGAAAGCGGCGCAGACGATTACCTGTGCAAGCCGTTCAGCCCGCGCGAGCTGATGGCACGCATCAAGGTGATCCTGCGCCGAGTCGGCAACCTGGTGCCGCCGCCCCAGTTCATGCTGGACGAAGGCGCGCGCCGCATCAGCATCCGGGGGCAGGTTCTCGAACTGACGCCGAGCGAATACGCGATCCTGGCCGCCCTTGCGCGCCATCCGGGCCAGGTACTGTCGCGCTCCCGGTTGCTCGACGCCGCGCAAGCCGACAATCTCGATGCAACCGACCGTGCCATCGATAGCCACATCAAGAACCTGCGGCGCAAGATCGAGGCCGCCGCGCCGGGCCTGGAGCCGATCCGCTCGATCTACGGGCTCGGTTATCGCTGCGACTTGTGAATGTGGCGAAGGTCGGGTTCCGGCAGGGTCTACGCCTGCTCACAAGCCGATATGGCAGCTTGCGCGACTGCGATATCCTGCGCAACCGTCCCTGCGCTGGCCCCGACGGCGCCAATGATTTCACCATCGAATACCACCGGGATCCGCCACCGAAGATGACCACCTTCCCGGCATTGCTTTGCTGAATGCCGAAAAGAGGTTCACCGGACTGCGAGAGTTCCGCGAGTTCCGCAGTCGACTTGTTGAATATCCGCGACGTCCACGCCTTATTGATCGCCAAATCGATACTCCCGGACAAAGCGCCGTCCTGTCGTGTAAAGGCGATCAGGTGACCGCCGACATCGACAACGGCGATGTTGTAGGCGATGCCGAACGATTCTGCTTTGGCTTCCGCTCCGGTGAGCATGCGCTTGGCGTCACTGAGAGTCAGGGTCTTCATTGAGCGTGGCATCGGTTCCTCCAGGATGGTCTGTGTCACAGCTGCTTGCCGCTGTAGAGCCAAGTCTATATCGCGGGCCTGGAATTGCTACCCGATGACCGGTTAATAGTGGTCAAAAGCGGTAAGCCCACGGGTTGCGCTGCAGCCGCTCTGGACGATCTCCATGTTTTCTCCACATTCGACAGGCAGGATGGTTCTCATCGCTACCAAGGAGAACCCTATGAAAACTTCGATCCCCCTGATCCTGCTTGCCATGCTTGCGCTCGGCGCTCACACCGCCGAGGCAGCTGTCCGTTACGAGTGCGACGTCGCGCGCGGCAAATGTCCGCCAGCGCCGCCTGCACCACCCGCCCCTCCTGCCCCACCGGCACCGCCAGTTGCCGGCCACGCGGCCCCGGTACCGCCCGCGCCGCCAGCGCCGGCTGCTCCCCCGGCGCCGGACCTGCCCGAAATTCCCGCATCCATGCACGCGGCCTGCGCCGGCAAGAGCGATGGCAGCAGACTGAGCATGACGCTGCGGCCAGGCGAAACGATGGCCGGCCTGTGCGAGCGCAAGGGCAACAATATGGTGTTTCATTTGCGCAGCTACATGCGCGAGGATTGACATGGGCGCGCAGTCGACGGCCCGCCCCACATCCTCTATGCTGGGCATATGTCTATCGCACCAATGCCACGCCCCCAACCGCCCGTTGCGCCAGAACTGGAAGACTGCTGCCGCAGCGGCTGCGCGCCCTGTGTCTTCGACCTGTACGAGGATGCCCTGGCGCGCTACGAGCAGGCGCTTGCCGCGTGGGAAGCAGCGCAGGCGACACGCAACTGAAAGTCATTGTGTTAATAAATTGATTACAATGTGCTCAACCGTGTCATGCCTGCGGAGGGCATATGTTCGAACTGGATCTTCCTTGGTGGGAACTGATTGCGCGCGGCGCGATCGTGTACTGCGCATTGTTGGCCATGATGCGCCTGTCCGGCCGGCGTACCGTCGGCCAGTTCACGCCGTTCGACTTGCTGGTGGTGATGCTGCTGTCGGAATCGGTGTCCAACTCCATGACTGGCGGCGACGAAACGCTGTTCGGTGGCCTCATCATCGCTGCGACGCTGGTGTTGCTCACGGTCCTGTTTGCCTTTATCACCTCACGCAGCAGGAAGCTCGAAGAACTGATCGAAGGCAGCCCGGTGCTGGTCGGGCGCGACGGCGTGTTTTTCGACAAGGTCATGAAACGTTGCCGCCTGTCGGAAGCCGATGTCGAGGAAGCCCTGCGTGGGGCGGATTGCCCGCGTCACGAGATGAAATGCGCCTTCCTTGAAGCGAACGGGAGCATCAGTATCCTGCGCAACCCGAAATAATCACCCGGCCTCGCCATGCTGCGCCAGCAGCCGGCCCCAGGCCGGCACCGCCAGGCGCCAGAACGCTTCGCGCGAGGTTGGCTGCCCTGCTTCAGCATCAAGATCAAGCCCCAGGAACCGCGCCGCATCCAGCAGCGCGGCGACAGCGGCCGGCTCATCACCTGCCATGACCGCCAATGCACCGGTCTGCTTCGAAAGCTTTTCCCCATTCTCGTTGCGCACCACCGGCACGTGCAGGTAGCGCGGCGTCGGAACATTGAGCAGATGCTGCAGGTAGATCTGGCGTGGCGTCGAATCGAGCAGGTCGGCGCCGCGCACGATGTCGGTCACGCCCTGTTCGATGTCGTCGACCACTACCGCCAGTTGATAGGCCCAGAAGCCGTCGGCGCGCCTCAAGACGAAGTCGCCCGAATCGGTAGCCAGATGCTGGGTCACGCGGCCGGCAAAGCGGTCGATGAAGATGATCTCGTCCGCGCCGGGTTCCGGCACGCGCACGCGCAGGCTGCGCATCTCGCGTCCCGGGCCAAGGCCATGGCGGCAGGTGCCGGCATAGACTGCGGCGCCGTCGGGCGCAAAACCGAGGCGCGAATCGGCGATCTCGCGCCGGTTGCAGCCGCAGGGGTAGGTGTCTTGGTCGATTCGCTCTGCCGCCGCCTGGTACAGGTGCTTGCGCCGGCTCTGCCAGACGATCTCGCCATCGGCATGCATGCCGAGCGCATCGAGCAGCGCCAGGATGCCTTCGGCGGCCTCAGGCGAGCAGCGGTCTTCGTCGATGTCTTCGATGCGCACCAGCCAGGTACCGTTGTGCCAGCGGGCGTCGAGGTAGCTGGCCAGGCCTGCTACCAGCGAGCCGGCGTGTAGCGGGCCAGACGGCGATGGCGCAAAGCGGCCGATATAGGGTGTGTTCACGTGCTGCGTTCGATATTGCGGGAAACGACATTATAGGGTGGGCGGGTCCCCGCCCACGCGTTCAACCGGCTGCAGCGTCATGCCGGCGCGGCAGTCCGTTGAACACGTGGAAGGCACAGCCTTCCACCCTACTTCGGCTTGGCCTCGTGCTTGCCGATGATGCCGGTGACCTGCTCGGACACCTCGTTCGGGACCGCCACCGACAGCTGGTAATGCACGATCTCGAAGCCGGTCCTGGTTTTGCGGATCACGCCGCTGGCCATCGCGGGGCCCATATTCTTGGTGTCGAGCAGTTCGTCAAACCAGATCAGCGATTTGTCTTTAGATGCATACACATTGCGGCGGGTCGCCTTGAACGTCCAGGCCGACTTGGCGTCGAAGTACTTCTTGGACCAGGCCTTGAATTCGTCGCGGGTCCAGAGTTCGGTGCGGTCGGTGCCGATATAGACGCCGTCCTTGGCGATCTTGTCGAAATAAGCCATGCGGGTGTTGGCCGCGTCGTCATGCCAACCGTCGACGAAGGCATTGACCTGTTTCGTCAGTTTGGCATCGGTGGCGGCATGCGCCGCGCCGATCAGGCCCAGGCACAGCAAGCAGGCGGTCAAAAAGCGTTTCACGGGAATTCCTTCGATCGAGTTGTGAGCGCGAACATTGTACACACGCAAACGTGGCAAACAATGCAATCGCGCTCCGATCGCGCTACCGGTGCAGCTCCCCGGCCCGCTCCGGTTGATAGTCGATATCGAGCACGATCGCCTCGAAGGTGCCGCCGCCGGGGCGCTCCCAGCTGATGCTGGCGCCGATGCGCAAGCCCAGCAGTGCCGTACCGACCGGCGTCAGCACCGACAGTTGCTCGCCGCTGTCGTGCATGTCTTTCGGATAGCTCAAGGTCATCGTCACCTCTTCATCCGAACCGACGAAGCGAAAGCGCACGCGCGAGTTCATGGTGACGACGTCGGGCGGCATGTCCCAAGGCTCGACCATGTCGGCGCGTTCGAGTTCGCCCAGCAGCGCGTCGCGCGCGTTGGCCTGTGCGGCGGGAAGACGATCGAGAATGCGCTCGAGACGTTCGAGGTCAAGCCAGGATACGACGATGGATGGTTTCATTTGTTTCTCCACGAGATGGCCAGGTTTGATGCTGGGCCAGTAACTTGATGGCAGCGCCGGCGTGATCGACGCGGCGTTGCAGTGCGATGGAGGCGGCTCGGGAGAAAAGGCAGGCGCTGGCCTGCCGTGCTTCCTCACCGAGCCCGGGAAAGCCGGGCGAGGTGCGGGAAAGAGAGGTGCGCCGCTCGGGACGAGGCGGTGCAGCCGGCGCCATACGCCGCGCACGCGCGCACGCCGTCGACCGCGCTGCGCAGCGGTGCGACGGGTAACGCTGGCGGGCAAGAAGAAATCATGGCGGACGGAAACGACGGATAGCCTCAGTATAGCCCGCTGAGATACCGCGTCAACCGGCGCGGCTAGTAGAGGTCGTGCTTTACCGCATGCGCATAGTGCGTGTCGAGTTGAACGGTTTCTTCATGCGACAGGCCGGTCAGCCTGGCCAGCATCTGGCCTGGCGTGGACACGCTGGCGCGGTCGATCAGGCTATCAGCTTCCCAGAGGCGCGCCCGATTGCCCGCTTTTCCGCAATGGAACAGCACTTCTTCACGCGCACCACGGTGGCTGTCTTCGGCGCCTTGCCGTTCTCTTGCAGCCTGGCCAGCAGCTCGGGCCAGGCGCTGACGCGCGCGATGCCATTGATGCGCAGGAACACGTCCAGCCCCGGAAACAGGAACAGCATACCAACCCGCTCGTCCTGCTGCAGATTGCGCATCGACGCGATGCGGTTGTTGCCGGGCCAGTCCGCAAAGGCGACCGTCTGCGGATCGAGCACGCGCACGAAGCCCGGCGGACCACCGCGCGGTGAGGCGTCGAGGCCATCGTCACTCGCAGTGGCCAGGCAAAAGAAGGTGGCAACCCTCAGGTACTCCTGGTGCACGTCGACCAGGCGGTCGAGCACGGCTTTCTGGATACGTTCGGCGGGTGGCGCATACAGTGCGCCGAGATCGACGCCTCCCGGTACGGCGGGAAATGCTTCCAGCGCTGGCATGTTCGGCTTCCTTGTAGTGAGGTTGGAAGCACTGTAGCATCGGGGCTCTTGGCGGCCATACAGTAGCCGCGCCATCCAATAACAAAACGACGCCATACCGACCAGGATGTCCGACTTCTCGATCGACCACGGCATGGTCAACTGGGCCGATGGCCCGTCCGTCATCGTGGCCGCCGGCCGCGATGACGAAACCCGACCCATGCAAAGGCACTCGCATGCGCGCGGGCAGCTGTTCGCATCGATGCGTGGCCTGCTGACCGTGGGCGTCGATGATGCCGTCTGGGTGGTGCCATCGGTCCACGCGGTCTGGCTGCCGCCGCACCGGCCGCATGCGGCGCGCTCGCACGGCCGTTTCGAAGGCTGGGGCGCCTACGTGGCCGAAGACCTGTGCGCCGACCTGCCCTCGTCGGCCTGCACCATCCGTATCTCGAACCTGCTGCGCGAGGCGGTCATGCGCGCAGCCAGCTGGCCGCTCGACCGTCATCAACCCTTGTCGGCGGCGCAGGAGCGCATCGCCGGCGTCATCATGGACGAGATCCGTACGCTGCCGCCCGAACCGCTCGGCCTGCCGATGCCGCTGGACGCGCGGCTGCAGCGCATCGCCGGCGCGCTGGTGGACGATCCGGCCTCCAGCCGCGACCTGGATGCGTGGGCGGCCTGGGGCGCGGTCAGCAGCCGCACCTTGAGCCGGCGCTTCGTGAGCGAGACCGGCCTGACCTTCACCGTATGGCGCCAGCGCGCGCGCCTGGTGCGCGCGCTCGAGATGCTGGCGGCCGGGCAGCCCATCGGTGCGGTGGCAATGGACCTGAACTATTCCACGGCCAGCGCCTTCATCGCCGTGTTCAGGCAGGCGTTCGACTGCACGCCGAGCGTCTACCAGCAGCGCCTGCTGGCGGGACGGGCCGGCGCTTAGCGCCGGTGCTTGTCGAAGAACTGCCACATCACCTCGTTCGCCTCGATGTCCCGGGTGGTCTTCCCGATCGGCAGGCCAACGTTGAACGGATCTGCGCCTGGCCAGGTATGGCCGCCGTCCTTGATGATCGCCAGCGCCACGTGCTGTGCGCCGTTGCCCTGCTCGATCCAGCTAACCTCGGTGCCGTCGCTTTTGTCGGCATCGATGACCCGCGCGGCAGCCTTGGCGTCGGCAATGCCATTGTGCTTGAGCCAGTAGGTGTAGGTCTCCTGCGCGGACAGGTAGCCGCCTGGCTTGCCGCCGTAGGCAACCACCTGGTCGGCGGTGCCGTGCATCAGCAGCACGCCGACCTTGCCCGGACTTTTGTGGTGCTTGATGACAGGTTCCGGCATCGGACCGCCGACCGAAGCCACGGCGGCGAACAGGTGCGGCAGCTCGGCGCCGATGCGCAGCGCGAAGAAGCCGCCGCGTGACAGGCCGGTGGCGTACACGCGCTGGCCATCGACACGATAATCCTGCTTCAGTCTGGCCAGCAGCGCCTCGGTGAACCCGATGTCGTCGCTGCCTTCGAGGTAGGACATGTCGAAGCCGACGTTCCAGTCCTGCCTGATGCCCAGTGGATAGATGGCGATGAAGCCGTGGCGATCCGCCGCCTTGTTCATCTGCGTGTACAGCATCTGCTCGGCCCTGGTCATACCGCTGCCATGAAAGTTGAAGACGACCGGGTAGGCTTTCTGCGGGTCAGCGGCATATGAGGCCGGGGTATAGACGATGTAACGGCGCTTTTCCTCCTTGTGGACGAGGGTTTTGGTTTGCGCCAGCGCGGGAAGAGAAGTCAGTGCGAGGACGAGAAGGCCGATCAGGATTGTCATGGTGCGTGCTCTGGTAGTGGACGAGCAGGCAGGATAAAAAACCGGCGGTGAAATCCTGGTGAAATCAGGCCAGTTTCAAGCGCCGGGCCGCGGGAAGATGTCGACCCGGTAGCTGGTGGGCCCTGCTTGCACGACCAGCTTCCAGTCCATCGCCGCAGCAATCCGGCGCAGCAGGTCCTGGCCGTGCTGGAAACCCTGGATGGCCTGCGGGCGCCGAGCGTCGCGCGTGTTCTCGATACTCAGCACGCCATCGGCGAAGGTGCAGCGCAGGCTTGCCTCGGGACCGCCGTGGAACAAGGCGTTGCGCAGGCAGTTATCGATCAGGAGCATGGCGAGATGGCGGTTGCCGACCACCGCGAGCTGCTCGGGCAGGTCGATCACGAGCAGGTCTTCGATCGGTTCAAGCTGGTCCACCAGACGCAGCAAGCGGTGTTCGATACAGCCGCGCAGATCGAAGGTCTCGTGCGCGACATGTCCGGCGCGCGCCAGCGCGAACAGCAGGTCGACCGTCTTGCTAATCTCGTCGACGCCAGCGCGCAGCTCGTTCGCATCCTGCCCGCTCAAAGGGCGATCGGCCGCCCGCACCAGCGTGTTCTTCATGACCGTGAGGGGCGTGCGCAATTCATGCCCGACATCGCGCGTAAAGGCGTGCTCGCGCGCCAGTGCGGCGCGCAGCTCATCGAGCGTGGTCCCGAGCTTGTCCGCCAGGTAGCCGATCTCGTCGCGGCGCTCGCGCATGCCAAGGGCGATCGCGCCGCTTGGCTCCAGCCCGCGCACCTGGTGCGCCAGGTCCTGCAGCGGCGACACCAGCCGCCGCGCCAGCAGCCAGGCCAGCAGCAGCGCCAGCCCGATCAGGCCCAGCGCGACGAAGATCAGTACCCCGCCGACATCCTGGATCAGCTTCGACACGACCAGCAGCGGCGCGACATCGGCCAGCAGGTAGATGCGCTGCGGCCCTGCCCCGCCCTGCAGGTCAAGCGTGCGCAGGTGATAGTGCTGGCCGGCGCCGCTGAAGATCTCGGCGCGCAGGCGGCCTGACTGGACCTGCTCACGCACAGCCGGCGGCAAGGTGTCGGCACTGGCGTAGGCGCGAATCCAGTCACTGGCGGGCTGCCCCGGCTGGCCATGTTTGATGAAATGCGCCGTCATGCTGGCCGCCTCGCGCTGCAGCAGCCGCTCGACCACCATGTCTTCGGTGACATAGGCGATCGCCAGCGCCAGTCCGGTATAGCAGATGCAGATCAGGACCGCGAAGCCGGCCAGCGCGGCGAACAGGCGATGCCGGATCGAGCTAAACATCGTCGCCCGCCTCCAGAGCAAGACGATAACCGAGCTG
>Ga0265798_10007691_pt1 | contig 13890 bp, 17 predicted proteins | sample P3T30metagenome_FD_192430 | JGI IMG/M metagenome (GOLD analysis project Ga0265798, IMG submission 192430) | Plant litter microbial communities from East Loma Ridge, Irvine, California - P3 T30 | ecosystem: Environmental > Terrestrial > Plant litter > Unclassified | place: USA: California...
AGGTTAAAGATGCTTCGTACCTCAGCATGACAGTAGGGTTTTTTATCTATAGGTTGGTATCTCACTTACCGAAATTAAATGATATAACCACTAGCAACCACCCCGCCCTTTGGGCACCCCTCCTAAATTAGGAGGGGAGTTTTCCCTCATAGCTGTATAGGGTAAATGGCCAGTTAAAATTTGAACGGTTATAGTGTAGCTGCTAAACCGATAGTTTCATTACATTCATAACACTCAACAGCATTACACCAGGCATCGCAGTCTGACAGCCAATCATAAATTATTTTATAGGCAGCAGTAATTTCGGCAGAAAATTTTAAGGTTGCGCCTTCAAAATCATCCTCCTGAAAGATGTAGGCATTTAATCCAACATATAATAGTTCAGCAAGATGCTCCACATCAAATTGGCCAACAGCTTGTAGGTTATAACCCAGGTTTATGGCATAATGCTGAAAGGTTTCTTCATTGGCCAAAAGTTTTGTTTTGGTAAGCAGGCTGATGATATTGTTTACATCATAAAGGGCGTTGGCAATGGTAATGGGTTTGTGTTTGCCAGAGCGCGGATCGGGCCCGATAGCTGCGCTAAGCATTTCGGTAAGGAATTGATTTACATCCGATAAACTAATCATATCAAAATAGGCTTCAATCAGTTTCCGGAATTCTGTTACAGCTGCTACCTGATTTGGGAGCTGTGTGTTTGGGTTTTTACAATTGTTGTTCTGCATAACATTTGATAAAAAAGTTCCTGAGTGCTGCAGAACAACAATTAACTCTTTTCAGAGATATTGAAAGATGCGGGTCTAAGCCGCTCACTCAGGAATATTGTGAAATTTTTAATTTATTTTATGTCTCTCCGATTAAGTTAAAAGATATTGTTAATTACTGTTCTGCACTACTAAGATAAGTACAATTAAATAATTCACGAAATCTTTTTGCTCAAATAAGGCATAAATGATGGCCGGTCTATACTTGCAGCTCATAGTTCAGGCCTTACAGTCGTTAGTTCAGTCATCGCAGTCGATAGTTCAGGCTTTGCAGTCGGTAGTTCAGGCGTTGCAGTTGATAGTTCAGACTTCGCAGTCGACAGTTCAGACTTTGCAGTCGATAGTTCAGGCTTTGCGGTCGATAGTTCAGATGTTGCGGTTGATAGTTCAGACTTTGCAGTCGATAGTTCAGAGGTTGCGGTCGATGGTTCAGACGTTGCAATCGACAGTTCAGACGTTGCAGTCGATAGTTCAAGCTTTGCAGGCGATAGTTCAGATGTTGCAGTCGGTAGTTCAGACTTTGCAGTCGATAGTTCAGACTTTGCAGTCGATAGTTCAGATGTTGCAGTCGACAGTTCAGACTTTGCAGTCGATAGTTCAGGCTTCGCAGTCGGTAGTTCAGGCCTTGCAGTCGATAGTTCAGGCGTTGCAGTCGATAGTTCAGGCTTTGCAGTCGATAGTTCAGAGGTTAATGGTTTAGGCGTTGCAGTCGATAGTTGAGGTGTTGCAGGATATTAGTGTTCATACTCTCTATTACAAGTAAAGCACCACCAGTATGCTCTATCTATATCTTTTAACGGTGATTCTGATTTTTGCCTGCACACGTTACAAATACGCATTAGCCTTTCATCTTCCAAAGCCAGATAATTACAGGTGTAACAACCCCAATTAGTTTTAATATAAGGCTCATCTTCAATAGCCCATGTAAAGCTTTTAGTGCCGCATTTAGGGCAGATATATAAGGACATAATTGCTAATATAATGATTCATTGAGATTAAGAGCTTAGCTTACTGTCAAAAGGATAGTTTGGACTTATGTATACTTATTAAATTTATCATTATAATTTATACTTCTATTTCAAATCTAAAATAGGTTTATTAAGTGTTACTTAACTAAATGAATTGTTCACTTTTTAGTTCTTATACAATTCGGGCCTGGTTTTGATCATTCCCCATTTTAACTTAGGTAATTCAAAGATCTCATCATAAAGTGTCTTAACTTGTTTATTTCCACTTAAAGAAAGGTGCACTATGTTTTTTAGTGATAAAATTGGGCTATAGTCTTTGCTTTGAAGTCTTTCCGTTAAAAGGCGGAAGAACTTGAGTTGAGGCATGTTATTTAAGAAATCTATTTGCTCAATTTTGATGTATTGCGGTCCGAAACCATCACCTTCAATGCTCAAACTTTCGAGTGTCGATAGATTTGAAAGTTCATCATAGTTAGTTATTTTTTGAAAGTTTTCGACCGATAAACCTATCAGATTTTTAAGTTTTGTTAAAGGTTTTATCGATTCAACACCTGCTCCGGAACCAATATGCAATAATTCGATATGGGTTAATCCTTCAATTGCAGAAATATCTTTATAGCCGCCCCACTTAATCTCAAGGCGCTTTAATTGCTTTTGATTACAAACCGCATTAAAAAGTTCCTGAGGCATCCTTGTTCCAAAATGTAACTCTTTGAAGGCTGTTTGATTCTGTGTTAAAAACTCACACCATTCCGTTACCACACGCTTTTTGTCTTTTGGGCTTTTATATTGAGGTGTAAAGGAATCACCTAATTGCGTACAATTAATAATGAGTTTTTCTTCCTCATTATATTCTGAAACTTCCACAACCGATTTGATCAGATCGTGTTCTGCTGCAAAGTAGTAATTGAAACCAAATTCTATTTGTTTGTCGGTTAATTTCATTGGTCGTTTTTAAAAGAGTTTTTGTTTTTATAAGCTTCAACGTGGTAGTGAGGGAATTGTTTTTTGAATAAAGGATAGGGCATGCCCAAGACCGTAATTTCAAAAACCGTATTCCAGCGAGAGTCTTAGCACCAGTTGCCTTAAGCATTGGTTTGACTTGTGCTTAATAAACCGTCAATTAAAACTCTGCTAAGCACAAGTCATCCAGCCCACTAGCGTTGACACTAAGACTTGCGGTAGTAAGGGTCATGTTTGTTGTTCTTAAATATTCACAGTAATTTTTCTTATTATCCTATCTAGCGCAAGTCTCAGTGCTCTTGGCCAGAGTATAGGCCTGACTTGTGCTTAATAAATTCGTCAATTAAATCTCTGCTAAGCACAAGTCATCCAGCCAACTAGCGTAAACGCTAAGACTTGCGCTAGTAATGGGGTTTACATTCAGCTATCAAAGACAATAGCCTTTCATATTCTCCAAAATATGCCTCATTCTTATTAATTAGTTCTTCTTTCCATGGTGTTATCCATTCCATGTCATTAACATCTGTTCTCCCAAAAAAACAAAAGTTTCCATCCGTTTTTAGTCTGTTTTTGAGTGATAGCCAAGTTTGGCCATGGAAATTTTTCCTGTCTTTAAATCTCAAGCAAACAAAAAAATATTTAATATTTGGAAAAACACTTTTAAAGTTTTTATACGATATCTGGATGATGCCGTCATTAGAAATCATTTTAGGGTGACCCCATTTTTTTAGTTCAATTACAGCTAAGCAATGTTTTTCTTCAACAATATTTATATAAGGATTCACCTCCCTCAGGAATTCCAAATGTGGTGTTTGTTTGTCGCAAACAATTATATCATATTGAGATGATGTAAAGCTGTCTTTTAAAATCTGTCCCTTGTAAAAACTAAATTGAGGTAAATCTTCACGAAGAAATTTAATAAAAATATCTTCATAAAGGTTTCCATTTATCCCTTTATGCCTTAAACCTAGGTGATAAATTTTTTCTGAGAATTCAACTAAATCAATTTGACGTCTATTCATACAATTTCAGCATCATTATATTATTATAGCTAGCAAAGACTGAAAAATTAACAGACGGGTATAAAATATCCCAATGCGCTGGCGCACGCCTGTAGTGTGTGAAATAAATATTAAGATGCACCAGTGTCAAATGCACAAGTGGGTTCATTGCTATAAATCCAAATGAAGATATAAACCCTAAAACCGCTCCTATAATGGACCCAATAATAGCACTCATTTTTTTACCTCCTGTTTTTCTATTAATCTTAGTGATGCGTGAATTGTTGCGAGATAGTAATAGAACATCCAGCTGTACCAGATGGCTTTGTCATACTTCACTTTCTGATTTGGATTATGGTGACGAATACCGAAGTTATTGGCAAGGTTAAAGATATCCCTTTCATCATTACTCATTAGAGCTTCTTTAATATTTGGTCTTAAAAACTCTAAAACATCAGCCAGTTCTCTCAATGCGTCCTTGCGATCAGCCAGAGTTGCTTTATGCTTTCTGAACTTGGAAACAGCAACATCTATCTTCGCTTTTATATTCTCCTCGTCAGTTGATGGCACAACCGCCTCAAATAATGGAGATAAGTTTGAATCTGGAAGATTAAGAATTTCGCCATTTTGGGATAATTCAAATCCTGTATGGTAATCTAACAATAGGACATTAATCCTTGTTTTAAATTCCGCCTGCCCTTGTTCGTCATCAAATGAATTGTAGTGCCATCCACACTCATTCCAACTATGATAATCTCCAGCGAGAGGTTTTGAACAATTATCATATAAAAATTCAATGATACTAAACAAATCATCCTCACTGTAGCCTTCTATACTTCCATGTATTGGCCAAAGATTATCTTTCCTTAATGCTAAAAATACGATTGATACCATATCGCCACCGAGTTTGCCCTCAACTTCGCCCTGATCAACACAATAGTAACCAAAATACTTTTGAAAGTACCCCTCATTAGATAGCTTGTTATAAGTTATAAGAAATAGCTTTTTTAACAACTGTAAGCTTAATAATGGACTATCATCTATTTTTCCTGTTCGCTGTGCGTAATATTTCCTTTGTTGCATCTTTAAATCAGTATCATGTTATTACCACTTCCAAATCTGCATATTCAGTCCACAAAGCTTCTCGCCATGACAAGACCTTAAGTAAAATCTCATCGAGATCCCAAGCGGCAGATAATAATTCCAACCCATCAAAGATTGGTGTGCTATCAATGCCACCATCAAATTTAAATTCCCTAAGAATTCCCTTAGTCGCCTTTGTCAATTCACCATCTGTATGCTTGCAGTAATTTGCTAAAACGATGATTAGTTCAATTTCTGTTCTGTTATAACGTTTTAATATCGGGGATGTTAATCTTGCCAATTTAGCTGTCTCGATACTCTTAAACCGATCTTTGATACTTCCATAGATATAGTTTTGGAATGCTATGAATGCTAAGCCAACGATTGGTTCCGTATCCTCCAAGAAGAAAGATGTGTCATACCAATCCCTCTCATCAATTCGTTCTTCAAGTTTCGTTATTGCTGCTTTCAATCCTGCTATAATTTGAATTATACTCTCCTTGCGATAATCTAATCGCCAGATGTGGGTTTTAAACTTATCTATCATATCTATTCTGTTCCAAGATTACTCTAAAGACCAATCTTATCAGATTTTGAACGATTACATGGCTCGCATAACAATTGAATATTACGATAAGTAGCTGCACCACCTTTAGCGTGGGGTATAATATGGTCAAATTCTAGCTTCTCATTTCCTCCACATATAACACATCGGCCCCCATCTCTGTTCCACACCATATCCTTAACGGCTTGGGGGATTGGCATTCTATCGTTACTTATTAAATTAGTTATTTCACCATTAGCGATCATTTCTTTTAACACTTGTTGCTTAAGTTCTTGCAATCTGTATTCTTCCTTTTTCTGCTCTTCTTTAATTAAGAACTCATTTCTAATTTGAGCTTTAACTAAAGCTGTTTGTTCATTCTGTTTAGCTAGTTTGATTTCAGCAACACGTTGCTCTATAATAGTTAGTTTCGATGGCAGAATTTCACACACAAAGTATTCCCTTTCCGGCGATAAAGATTGTAATTGACCACTAAACACTAATTCTAGCTGTTCCTCTGTGGTAACGTAAACTTCCCTTGCTTTTGATCCTTCGAAAGAACCAATTATTCCCATTTCCTCTAATTGTTCAATTATCCTTCCTGCTCTATTATAACCTAACTTTAATTTGCGCTGAATAAGTGATGTTGATCCTTGCTGATGTAATACGATAAGCTTTGCAGCGTCTTTAAGGAAATGATCTGGACGTTCAATCTCAGTTGTTTGCTTGTTTAAAACCCTCTTGTTTACTTCTGCATCTATAAATGCATCAATCTCCTGTTTACTTAAATTTATAAACGGAGGATGTTGGTCGTAATCTTCCCGTTCAATATGATTAGAAACACTTGGGTCGTTGATCTGAATATCCTCTGCTGAAGGTTTAGTTGAAAAGAAAGTTATTAAACGGTTAATCATATCAAGAGTTAATTAAATGTCACTAATATACGCGTTGAGTGTAATGATTGCAACACCCTAGGCTTTCTTATGATATTCAATAACTTATTCTAGCGCAAGTCTTAGCGCGCATTGCCTTAAGCCCTGGCCTGACTTGTATTAAAAAAGACTCTCAATTAAATTCCTCATCAAAGCACAAGTCATCTAGCCCCGACACTAAGACTTGCGCTAGTAGTGGTTAGTTAATTCCTAATTTTCTGTGCATCTCCTTCACTTAACTTTTAGTAGCACCTTTTATAAATTGTTCTTTTTCTCATATTCGTCTATGATTTCCTGTACTACATCTGTTGAATACTTTATTAAATGTATACTATCATCATAGAGGGTCTTGATCTCCTTAAAGTTTATTACATCGGTTTTATCTTGGGTATCACTTTTATCGAAGTTAGGTGTTATTCCATCATTTGCTACTGGATACCTAAAAGCATAGGATAATTCGTCCAGCTTATGCATCATTACTTTTAATTCTACCAATTTAGAATTTAATTTATTAAACTGCTTCACTATCTCCTTATCGGCTTTGTACTTGGAGAAGATTGCTCGCATTTGAATTTCAAACTCTCTATGCAAATCGTCTATTTTGTGAGCAGATTTGCCTTTATAAGCAATTTTCGCCCTTACTCCTGATACCTTCTCCAGTTCGATTAGGTTCATTTTATAACCCAGTTCAAGCGTATGTCTTATTAAGTATGCTAAAGGTAGAGCAACAACGGTTACCTCTCCACCAGTTAAGGATTTAAACAATAACTCTACTGTGTATTGGTATTCGCCAAAATACCGCCACCAATCAGCTTTATAAGTAAGTTTTAAATCGTAATTGAGTTCAGGTCGCCTTTTCATAATTGCTTTTTTGAGCCGTGATGTTAAACAAAAGAATTGATTATCCATTCATAAGCTATTCCAAATCACAAAATCAATGAAGAGGAATAGTTTGTGCCTGCCTAATATGAAGTGAGCGCTCATGGCATAATGATAATAAAAAAGTGCCAGATTGCTATCCCTTTATAAAATAATACATAGCATGCACAGTATCTTATAAAGACTGAACCATTCCCAACGCCCTTGTGAACTGCCGAATAAGCTATAGAATGGATTTAGGATGAAATATATTTTATTAGAATAACTCTTGCAACGCTTCAGTCGATTCCTAATTTTTCATGCATTTCTTGCCATTCTTTTCCAAACTTAATCGTTTCTATTGCAGCTTTTTTCTTATCTTTTGGCAGACATTGTAAGCATGTTGGATACTGAATACCTTTATAGTGCTCTTTACACTTAGGACACAATTCCATATTATTTATATCGTAGCTAAATGCACATTTTTTGCAGGCTGTTATTGTATCTTCAAAAGAGAGATATTTGATGTTATCGTTTAAATAGAGCAAAAACGCTTCTTTCTCGATTGCTTCGGCATTATTACTTTTTACACCTTCTCTTTGCAACCAATATCTTACACTTGATAGGTTGTGCTTATTTCTCCAGTTTCTTGACACGAAACACTTATCTCGAACTTCAATTGCGTGCTCACCCCCATAAAAAATAGAAACAAGCTCTTCAACTGATTTGTAAACTGCTTCATCAAATTCGTGCTTACATACAGTACAAAGGTATTGAGGGCATTTTGTAACTCTTTTGTTGGGATTACTAAACTTACATTTCGGGCAAAGTGGAACAGGTAGATAATCGTAATTTTTGTTTATATGCTTAATAAAATCACTCTTATTAATGTTGGAATTTGTGTCTATATTTTCTCTAGCATAAGCTCTAGTTACTTCTAATTTATATTCAGGAAATCTTCTAGGGTGAGAAAGATGTTGTAAGGTTAAGGTTTCTTTACTGTCACATATTTCACATTTGTCTTTAATAACTGTGGCTCTTCTTTCTTTCCAATCTTTTGTATGCCATGACTGTTTTCCTTCTTTAAAGTCTTTCCAATATAATTCAATCACCGCTTCTATAGAAAGATCGCCATTCGCTAAATTTTCCTTTAATTCTATAAGCTCTTTGTATGTCAGCATCGCTTTCAATGTGTAATTGATAACCTATTATATCTAAATCGTTATATGTTAAATGCTCCTGAACGCAGCCAAAAATCTTGAAAGTTTATTCCCTCTTCTGTAAGCTCATAAAATGCCTTTTCCTTATCATTAGGGTCAGTACGTTTTACATTAACATAATCTTCATCTATAAATTTCTTTATAACGATACTGTCCTTATTAATTGATTTATTGGCTTCAATATCCTCAAAAGCCTGATCGACATATTCTTCTCTAGAAGCGGTACGTAATTCATTGGCAACTGTACGATAAATTGAATCGTCTAAATTGGTGCTGTTTTGTTTTGTTAAAGCGCTTAATGCCTTGTCGACACGGTCTCGTTCAGTTTGTGCTCCAACTTTAGCTAATCTTTCTTCTTCAAGCCTAATTTCTAACTGCTTAACAACTTCTTCAAGTGCTTTGTATTCTGTTTTTAGTACGATACTGCTCTTGTCTGTAATTTTAGAAAGATATGGTAACACGAATTTATCGTATGTATCGGTAATAAGTCGACCTAATGTTAACATACAATACGTTGAAACAAGCACTAGAAATGTAATTGCTACAACGATTAATAAATTGGGAACAAATGCTTGTGATTGATAGTGGTCTGCAATGTATTTAAGCTTTTTATCTAATGTAAAACCTTTATCGAAGTTGAATAATCCATATACTAACGTCCAATTCCTAATTATCCACACGACCAGAAGTGTTCCTAAGAAAGGATTTGTTGTTCGCTCCTTAATATTATCGAGCATTGAATTGAGAGTATCTTTAACCATTTAGATGTATTTTTAATCAAGTATAATAAAAAAGAGCCACATTGCTGTAAGCTCTTAAATCTTATTTCCTTTCTATAATATTACCACAATGATTGCAACGATACTGCGAAACTTTACCTTTACAATTTCTTCGATCTATAATTCTTTATGGGGTTCCAGTTATCATTCAGTAAAGGAACTAACTCTAACATGATTTTTCCATCTAGGGCAAGTCTTAGTGCCCCTGGCCAGAGCATAGGCCTGACTTGTGCTTAAAAATCCGTCAATTAAATCTCTGCTAAGCACAAGTCATTCAGCCCACTAGCGTAAACGTTAAGACTTGCGCTAGTAATGGATGGTGGCAGTAATATTAGCTTTCTACTGTCATATAATCCAGTTGTCCGTTCTCATCAGTATTTATTACTACCAAATAATTTGTTATATCTTTTCCAATTGAGTAGTCAAAAATGGCGAAGTTATCTTCATTATCAGGATAAAGACCAACTCTAACTAATTTCAATTTCGACAAAAGTTGCTGTTCAGGTTCTGTTATCGTGTCGTCAAAGTTTACAAGTTTTGTAAGTTCTTCTTTATCAAGTTCCTCAAGATGGTGTTCTAAGTAAAATTTCACGGTGTCGCCATCTTCGTCATTATAGTCATTGAGAATATAAGTCTTATTCAGCTTGTCAAATTTTTCTAATTTTTCAATGAAATTTTTTACTTTGTCCAGTATTAATGTGTCAACCGTCTGGTTTTCAAAGTTAAGGTCTACTTGAATTTCATTTCCATTTAATTCAATATCAACATCATAATATTCTTCTAAATTTTCTGTCGGTAAGTTTCCGAAATATGGTAAAGCGTATTCTGCCATTTTTGTTATTAATTTATATCCACAAGATATTAATTTTCATTGAAAATGATATTCCGAAAAACTAATCAATTTTTAATATTTTGAAAATCCATTCTTTCCAACCTATTTTCTAATCCGTTCTGTTTTGTTAGTTTTGAGCCTTAAATAAAGAATAAGATGAACCATTGGTTAGTAAAATCAGAACCTTTTAAATACAGTTGGGAAAAATTTAACGAAGATGGCCGTACCTTTTGGGATGGTGTGCGCAATTACCAGGCCCGGAATAACCTGAAAGCCATGAAAGAAGGCGATTTGGTGCTTTTTTACCATAGTAACGAAGGGAAAAACGTGGTGGGGATTGCCAAGGTGGTGAGGGAGTTTTACCAGGACCCTACAACTGATGATGCTAACTGGGTAGTGGTCGATTTATCGCCTGTAGAAAGCCTGAAAAACCCGGTTTCGCTGGAGCAGATCAAAGCTGAACCAAGTTTAACAGATATTTCATTGGTTAGACAAGGACGTTTATCGGTAATGCCGCTTAAGGCTACTGAATTTGATAAGATTTTGGAAATGGGGGCGTAGTTTTGAGTCCGAAGTCTTTAGTCTAAAGTCTTTAGTCGGAAGTTTGGAGTTTATAGAACGAGAAGTTATAGTTTGCAATAAAGTATGGAGTTGGGCGTTTGGATTTGGTAGTGGATTAACCGGTTTAAACAATTAATAGAGATAATCTGTCTATATAGATCTCTCCATTTCGCTGCGCTATAGTCGAGATGACGATCAGCACAATGAACCAAATGAACTACTGAACCAATTTATACAATTAACTAAATAACCGCTCTCCAATGAAAATTTTCTTTGTATCGCTCTGTTTCTTTGTGGCTAATCTGTTTCTTAGTGAAACGAAGGCGCAGGAATTTATTAATTACCAGGTAAAAGTGGTTTCAGATTCTTTACCTGTTGTAAAAGGTACTTTAGAGAAAATTTCTCCTGAAGGTGTCGCTGTGAATGACGGTTATGGGAATTGGTAGGGTTAGAATTTTTCAAATACATAAGATGGTTGATGACAGATATACAAGGGGCGTCATTTCGACCGCAGTGGAGAAATCTTTTAACATAGTTCAAAGATTTCTCCATTTCGCTGCGCTCCAGTCGAAATGACGGCGATTTTTAAATCAATCATTGATAGCGCAGAGAAGGATCTTATTGAAAGTTTTAATACCGGGCTTAGAGACAATTAACCAGTTTATACAATTTACCAAATGAACCAATAACATGATAAAGTCTATCTATTTTACCCTCATCTTTTTCTTTTCTCTAAGCTTAGCAAAGGCTCAAAGTGTTAAACCTTACATCGCCATTCTGAAAACCCAAAATGAAAAATACAAAGGGGTTTTGTATAAAGTTGATTCGGTAAATGTGATTCTGAATCATGATGGTGAATTTATTACCGTTCCCATCAATGAAATTAAAACCGTACAGATCAGAACGGTTAAAAAAGGATATAAAGGAATGAGTTTTATTAAAATTGGCGAAGATAGGGCAGAAGAGTATAAAATGAATGCAGCTGGTAAAATGGTTGATAAATGGGGTAAGGAAGAGCCGGGTTTTAAGGAAGATGTATCGGCCACGGCATTTTCTGTTGTTTTTACTGCAATAGGAAATGTTGTTGCCCTGCCTATCCATGCCATTAATCCGAATCTTGCACGGTTTAATTTTAATAAGATAGATAAAAATAAGTTTAACGAACTCAGTTATTATTCTATTTATTATCAGGCCAATCCGAATGTGCTGGCCGAATTACACCAGCTGAAATCTATTTCTTCTACGGTTAAGCCTTAGCGGTTGGCGTTGGGGGTTTGGCGTGGATTAACCAGTTTAAACAATTAATCGAGATAGCTCCCTCAATCTATCGTCCTTTCAAGCGGAGTGCAACACAGTCGGAAACCACGATATAAATCTGTCTATATTGATCTCTCCATTTCGCTGCGCTACAGTCGAGATGACGATCAGCACAATGAACCAATAAACTACTGAGCCACACTATTTCTCTTACTCAGCGTAATCCCCAGCGTCATTACGATACTTGAGCCCAATACCACGAGGAATAAAAACGGCGTACCCACTTCCTGTATTTTTAGTGAGGCGGGCAGGTTAAAATAAAGTAAAATGCTGATCAGTCCGCGGGGAGCGATGTATAAAATCGGGCCTAAAGTATCCTTTTTAAATATTTTAAGGAAGAGCATCCTGATGAGGTATATCGTGATCAGAATGAAAAAGCCATTGGCCAATACAATCCTATTGTTCAGTTCGCCGATGTTCATCGTAAAACCGAAAATCACGAAGAAAAAAGTCCGCAGAATAAAGGCACTTTCTGCCGATAACTGGTAAAGCTGCGATAAATCGGCCGTTAAATTCTTGTATAAAAAAATACTCCTGAACCAAACGTTCTGGATGGTATCGGCATTGTTCAGGAATAAACCTGTACTCAGGATTAGCACCAGCGAAGAGAGGTGGTAAGATTGACCAATGGCATAAACCAGGATGAGTATGGCGATAATCAGGAAAAATTTGATGTGGTGTACCAACCGGCCCATAATGTACAACAATACCACACAGGCAATGGCCGATAGCAAAAGGATGAGGAAGGTACTTAAGCCGAGGCCGATAAATGCGGAGGTAGTGACCGAATGGTTGGTAATGGTGAAGTTAAAAATGATGATCCCCAGGATATCAGAGAAAGACGATTCGTAGATCACAAACTCTTTATCTTTATTGTTTAAAGCTGCGGCCGATGGAATGGCAATGGCCGAACTGATTACACTAAAAGGGATGGCATTGGCAATGCAGGTATATAAATCGTGGTGCGAAATCTGATAAATGATAGTGGTAATTACGCTGGTGGTACCGAGTAAAATACTTAAGGCCGAAAAAAAAGCGCTTTTAATGACCTTGTTTTTATGCTGATCATATTTAAGTTCGAGCGAGCCCTCAAAAACAATCAAAATCAGGCCTACAGTACCCAATGTTGGCAAAATAGAGAGGAAATTGAAGGTTTGTATCTTAAGGTTATCGACCAGTAAACGTAAACCAATACCTAAAAGGAGCAGTAATAAAACCGATGGAACTTTGGTTTTACTCGCCACTAAATCAAACAGATAAGAGAATATTACTAATCCGCTTAAAATAATAAGAATGGTGTAAGTTGTCATATTTTTCAGCGTAAGGTAGACCGCTAAAATAAAACAATCATGTTAAGCTGAAAAGGAATTTAACGTAAAAATTATGCTTTGAAGAAAAGTGCCTTGAGTTCGCTGGCCTCATCAGGATGCATTTTGCCTCCTAAAACCAAACGTAACTGCCTGCGGCGCAGGGCCCCATCAAACAAATCAATTTCTTCCTGCGTTTCGGGAATAAGTTCTGGTACGGGTATGGTGCGTGCACTCTGATCAAGTGCTACAAAGGTATAGTAAGCTTCATTGCTTTTCTGCCTTGCACCACTCGGAATATTCTCAGCCCATACATCTAAACGCACTTCTACCGAGGTATTAAAAGCACGGGTTACTTTGGCTTCGATGGTAATTACATCACCTAATTTAATGGGCTGTTTGAAAGAAACATTATCAACAGAAGCGGTAACCACGATACGATTACAGTGTTTTTGAGCCGAAATTGCCGCTGCAATATCCATCCAGTGAAGCAAACGCCCACCCATCAGGTTATTTAAGGTATTGGTATCATTTGGTAATACCAATTCGTTCATAATGGTAAAACTTTCTCTAGCAAATTTCTTTTTTAAACTCATTAAGGGCAAAAGTAGTTAAAATGTGGGTAAAATAGCATAGACAGTCAGTAAGACTGAGGGTTAATTTATTTTATAAAAATCAATATGAGTGGCTTTTTTTCCTTACCACAAGTCTTGCCTCGGCTCGCCGCCGCCGAAGGGCTCTTTCTTTTTGGCATCAAAAAG
>Ga0265798_10007694_pt1 | contig 13886 bp, 10 predicted proteins | sample P3T30metagenome_FD_192430 | JGI IMG/M metagenome (GOLD analysis project Ga0265798, IMG submission 192430) | Plant litter microbial communities from East Loma Ridge, Irvine, California - P3 T30 | ecosystem: Environmental > Terrestrial > Plant litter > Unclassified | place: USA: California...
TCATGCTATGGGACCTTGGTCTCGCAATTCTGAACTTCATCCTGCCCAAGCGCAAACCCGGTTTCGTTGTCCCAGCCGGTGTTCCAGGCCACCAGGGCAAATGGCCCAAGTACATCGCGCCGAAAGAGGGTGACTCGAGATCTGCGTGTCCGATGTTGAACGCAATGGTAAGAAACCATCCAGACTGCTCCAATTCAACCCTCCTCGCAGAAAGCTCATACACCCCTCCTCACAGGCCAACCACGGCATCCTGCCCCATAACGGCCGCGACATCACTTTCCGTGACCTCAAGACGACAATCCACCAGACTTTCAACTTCGCCCCGACTTTCTGTTTTTTCGTGCCGAACTTTGCAGCCAACTTCCTCGAACGCTCGTACTGGCGCGACAGCTTCGACCTCGCCGAGCTCAGCAAACACAACGCCATCGAGCATGACGCATCTCTGACGCGCCGCGACTCCGCCCTCGTGGCCGATCAAGGAAAGCCGGATCTGGATCTCGTCCGAGAGCTTCTCGACGGAGCTACAGGTCGGGCACCTAACGGACAGAGGCTGCTCACCAAAGCCGATTTGAGCAGAGCTTTGAGCAAGAGGAGGTCTGCGGCAAGGTTCGAGAACAAGCAGTACTCCGAGAGCTTGTTCCACAACATGTTCGGAAGTGCGAACTCGTCGACTATGCTTACGATTTTCGGCGGTCGTGTGGATGATCTTACGACGATGCTGGTCGAGGAGCGGTTTTCGGAGAACTGGGAGCCGAGGATCATGACACATTTTGGGCTAACGATGGCGGAGTTCAATGCCACTGTTTTGCCGGTGGAGTTTGGTGTGCATACTAGGATGAAGTCCCAGTAGAGATCGGTGACAGAGGAGGTGGGGTGTGTTCGAAGATTCGTACTCATGGGCGTTTGTGGATCATTAGGCTTGGGTGTGTCGAGGTGCCTGCTTTATGATCGTGGTGGCGCTCTACGACGGCATCTCAGGGATAATTTCCTTCTAACAGTCGATTGTGCGCAACTCCATAGGTGAATGTACTCCGTAACCCGAGCAAAGCCGGCAACGACTCGGCGACATTCCCCTGCACATAGAAATCAATGTCATCCATATCGTCTTCTTGTTCCGGCCGTAGATGCTTTTGATTGAAGTGCATCACTCTCGCGCCTTTCTCTGCCGCCGCTCTGTAGATGTACGATGCGGCTGGTTGCACCAGAGCTTCAGTTCCGATAACCATCACGATGTCGATTTTCGACACACTGTCGAACCAGGCATCAATGCGGTCTAGTGAGCCGGGAGGAAGCTTCTCGCCAAACCATACAACTCCAGGTCGTAATGTGCCGCTGCCGCAAGATGGACATGAGGGGATATCGATAGGCGTGGCTGACTGGCGTTCTTTATGAGGAGAGAGGGTATCCTTGTCAAGTCCGGGAACCGATGACTCGGTTGAGTAGTTGGTGGTAAGATAGGAACAATCTTCGGATGCACATTTGATGTCGAAAAGCGAGCCGTGTAGGCACACGAGCCTTGAAGGTGGGTGTTGGGCCCTAGTGGAAAGTTCTGCGGGCTTGTTAACGGGGTACATCGATGGGAAATAAGTACAGGGCCTCAGGAGCTTACCGTCTACGTTTTGAGTGATAGTAAAAACATGCTCATTTCTCCTTGCAAATTCCGCAATGGCTATGTGACCTGCGTTCGGTACAGCTCGCTGTGCCTTCTGACGACGGTCCTCGAAGAATCGCCAACTGGTCAAGGGATTCGCCTTAAAGAATGAGGGCGACGATATTTCTCGGGGCATTTTTCCTTCCCACGGTTCTTGGAAGGTAGGGATCCCAGATGGCTGTGAGAGTCCAGCGCCGAGGAGAATGAGAACATTGTCGGCCGCATGAAGTAGGCGGCTTGCTTCTCCTATGTCAACTTGGTCCATCACATCAACTGGACTGGGGGCGTTTTGTTGCGTTGAGTGCGATGGTTGAAGAAGTAGAAACTGTAAATCAACGACATGAGATACATGCCTCGAAACGCTGATGGTACAATCCCTATAGCTTCCCCGCTCGTTCTGCAGATGCTCTGATGCTCTGATGCGACAGCTGCAATGCATGAGCATGCAGCAATGCGAGTTATCACATGTGCCGTTCAGCGCGCATTGCACCTTAGTGCGCTCCAAAACCTGGGCGCTGGTGCAAAATCAGCGCTCAGAAGTCGTTGTCAAGTCTCTAGCAAGGCGGCTGCAAGATCTCCCGCGGGTTTGCAAAGCACTCGTTCTGAATCCGCGCTGTGATAAGGACGACACCAACTTGTGGTCGCAGAGCTTTCGTCCCGCACAATCTTGCAGTGCTAACCTTTACTTACTCAGATCATCGAACGTCGGAGTCGAGTCGTATCTTGTTAGAACTGCTGAGGTAGGTCGGGCTGTAAATCCCCAGAAAACCCTTGAGTAGTGTCGGCAAGAATGTCCAGCCATGGATCGACTGACAAGTCGCAGGTTTCCAGCCATGAAAGCCATTCGGCATCGTCAATGGGTGCGAGCTGGCTGTCTGGAGTCAAGAGATTCGCTGTTCCAATGTCAAAACTTCGCGAATGAGGCACCGCAGCAACGGGTCGTGTGGGAATGTGGTTCAGAATCCGGTCGAGGCTTCGCGAGAAGAGCGATTGTGCTCGTCTGCACAACTTGAAATTCATCTGATCAGGCTCGATCATCCAGTCACAAGAAATGAGAACGCTGATCTCTTGTATAATTTTTGATCTGTTGATGATGGCAGGTTGTTCTGGATGCTCGTGCTGGCGTAGGAGTTCCAGTATCAGAATGCTGGCGCAAGGCATTGCGTAGTTAACCAACTGTACGAGGAATCAGTTGACAGTATCGCTACAGATGACGATGGTCTACATACCGACCACTCAAGGTCCACTTTGCACAAGTTTCCAACGGGTCTCTTGCTGAGCACCGAGAGCACAAGGCTGAGTATCTGATGCGATTTCTGGATTAGTGCGCTGCGGCTTGTGTGGTCTTCGTTGACGATCAACTTTAGGAGAAGGAACTCGGTGTACAAATTCTCTAGGCGGAGAAAGACCAGAAAACTGACGGCGTGAGGCGATGTCGGGTTGTACCGCAATTGTGGCGGAAAAGATTCCCATATTTTCGCGGACTTCTCTAGAAGTCGTCTGAACGTCAAGTCAGTACTAGAAAACTATTATCTGCGACTAGCCCACTCACTGTGAATGTAGGCTGACATCTTCTGCGTTGTAGCTCATGGCCAGCTCGAGAGCCTCCTCACGGAGAGTGATAAGCTTGTATTGAACCCGGAGTCGCGAAACCGGATATATGAGGCCTTTGGTGTTCCAGCCTTCGCCGTCAAGTTCTTGGATTGCAGACTGAATATCTGCTGTCGTTCCGAAAAGAACGTCTTCGGACAAATCAAGTGGCGTACCTAGATCGTAGTGGCGCCTGTAGAGGCGCGGCGGTCGTCCAACGAATGTTGCTAGTCCTTTATCAAGCTCGTGGCACGACTCCATAGCCCGTTTGCGAAGCTCTTGTAGATACATTGGCACCACCTCTCCGTCCTGTGGATTGCAGTGGAAACCGACAGCGCTGACCAGACTTGTCAGATCGCCCATCAAGCGCCACGCCTGGTAAGAGTCGTCGCCATAACACCAAGTAGCAAGCATAGTGGTGTTGATCAAAAGCGATACAGTGATATCGTTAACTTGACCAACGCGTTCGCAGAAGGAGTAGCATTGCATAGAAGCTTGCAGCATTCGTTCCTTGGCCGCTTTCTGGCTTGGCCCCCAGTTTTCGTGGGTGAAATCGATAGCCTCAGCACCGTCTCCAAGTACGTTCCCAACAAGCGCAAAGTATATGCCCACGACGTCCCAGCGAATTCCGTCCATGGAAAGCGTTCGCGCGAGGGCGCCATTAGCTGGCGAATGGGGCCACCGCTGCGGCTGAGAGGTTTTCGAGAACATGGTTCTAGATTGGCTGGAGAGATCCACGAATTGGGACTCGTCTTGCAGACTCTGGACAAGCACGTCATGCACAACAGTCCAGCAGATCTTGAAGAGCGGGCCACACGGATACATGCCTTCAAAGCTTTGATACCACGAATCAACAAGACCTCCCATCGCCTTTGGGGAGTCGCGCAGAATTTCCAGAATGGATTCGCCCTCTTTAATGAGAGCGGGCGATGGAGCAAAGGGTGGAGTAGCAATGCCCGTTCGAGTCAGAGCTGTGTACGTACGTGTTGAATTACGCTCATTCACAGCCGGTTCGACGAGTGGTGAGAGAACATCATCCATACTCACAAGACTGGTGCCTCGGTCGACAGCTGCCTGTTGAATAGTGTCTCGGGATGTAGTAGTCCTAGGCTTGTATTAGCATTGCGTTCAAATTTGATCCAATTCTTTTCAGCGCTCTGGGAACCAGCTAAGCAGTCTCAAGGTGCGAGGACTATAATCACTGCGACTCACCGAGCTTGATGAAGATCGCGATTTCTACTCGAAGTCGAGGTCGTCTTCACAACACCAGAAACTGATGATCTCGCGCCTCGCGTCATCGGATTGGGATGGTAATGACACCGCGCCGCCTGACCGCGTTTCTGACATCTCATACAGTGCGGCATACCATGATCACAGCGTTGCTTAGATCTCCGACAAGGTTCGCATGACATGAGCTGTCCATTGCGACGCGTCTTGACCTCTGTCGCTCCGGCATCTGTGTCTCCCATGTTGTCGGATGAGCAGCTCAAGCGGCAAACCTCCTTGAAGATCTACTGAACGGAATCAGAGGCCCAGTCCATCAAAAGTACAGAGATCCGGTCCGAGTGGTTAAGGTCCGAGGCTGATTATGGGTGCCGTTTGGTTTGCTGGCCTATACCATTTTTGTGTGGGCGAAAATAGCAGCGAAGTTCCTACTGTACCTAGTGACCTTTCTCATGGATAGTTGCATGTATAGGCTTACGTGCTTGGAGTATTTAGTGTGGAAGATAAATCGTGTGACTTGGTTGCCTCGTCGGAGTTCGCCTGAAAGATTTGGTCCGAAGTTGTGCTCGGACACGATGAGCCCAGCTGATAAGCTTTCGAACTCCGATGCCTGCGCATTCTTATCATCGATCATCTTGTTGACAGGAAAAGAAGAATAAGTTGTTGCAGACCAAGTGTCTATGCCTTCCAAAAAAGGGCAATATATGATTGTGGTCATCATAGTTCTTACGAAATCAAATGAATACTGTCGGGGCTTTGTTTTGGGTAGCACCAGGATTTCACACCGATCAAGCATTTTGTACAAGTGACATTACAACATATCTTACAGATTCATCCCCGAATACATCAGCGCTGAGGATGCTCAATGTTCCCTCTTCTTCCTGAAGATGCCCAAGAACCCACCTCCAACCACACCTTTCCCTACTTTGGGTCTGCACACCGTATGCCACTTACCCTCGTCAAGTGGTTGGGCATGCGCGGATTCCAGAGTCTGATCCTTTCCATCATCCCGAATGCTTTCTTCTCCAGTAGCCTCAGTACTCTCATCCTCTGCAGAGGCAGACTTGGATTCCGATTGCGCCTTTTGTTGCGCACGAGGCTTCACTGGTCTCACGTCCCACTCCCTTCCTCCAGACCCACCATTGACGCCCAGCTCAATAAACCTGTCCAGATCCAGAGCAATACCTTCCTGCTTAATTTTTAGTGCAGCCTCAGTGATCTGTGTAATGCTCGGGTTGAACACTATCAAGAAACCGTCCACTTTGAGCGCTTTCGCAACGTTCTCGAGGTGCATGTCTGCGTTTGGCAGATCGAGGAATGCGTGTGAAAGGAACGGCTTGTCGTCTCGAGCAGACAAGGCGGAAGCGATCCAATCGCTGACAGAGCCAGTATGGAAATCAATGTTATTTACGTACTGACCGCGGCGGAAAGCGCGGATCGTCTGGCGTGCGTGTGCGCTGTATTGCGAAGAGATGTCGATTGTGTGTAGAATGGCCTGGCGACGAGTCTTCCACTCGGTTATCCTGGCACTTGTTGCCTCGGGATCCTCGTCAGGGACCGGTTTGGGTGCGGGCGGGTTGCCGGCATGGATCGCCCGACTCAGGTGTAGTGTCAGACCACCATGTCCTGTACCTGCTTCCAGAATCTCGAGCTTCTCATAATCCGGTTTCTCAGGATCGTACACCTCCGGGTGCAAATCCAGTAGGCTCACGATCAAGTTCGCGTCCGCAGGGTATATAGGCGTGACCAGCCTTCTGCTGAGCCGCACATACTCGTCCAGCGAGCACTCCTGCAGCCTGTAGTGAAAACCGTCCTTGTCCACTTTTGTCGGCGCAGTGCGGACAAGGTCGCGCACCCGTTTTCCTATTATATCATCGTAGGACAGCACTCCTCTGTGTGTGTCGATTATTTTGCTTTGTTTCAAAGGTCCTCGGAGGAGAGGAGCAGAAACGCGAAGATTCTTGGTCGGATGGAGGACGACATGGTCGCCAACAGCAAAGGGCCGGGTGTCTGCGTAGCTACGTCTGCATTGAGTGCGCAGAAGCCTAGGAACGTGGCTGGCGCGGCGGGAAGCGTGGCATGAGAGGCTCATGTAGGTAGGTTGGAGTCTGACGAGCTATTGGGTCACGCGATTGAGGTATCGAAAGCAGAATGCACGTGGTTGGTCGAAGAAAGTGGCCAGACTTTCTTGTCGATCTCCTGATGGATGACAAGGATCGCATTTCCCCATGCTCGAGTTTCACAAGCCGACCCTTGCGGTGGAGGTGAGACCCTCGCGCTCGCGTGTTCTTACATCTAACAGTCTGGAGTGGAAGTATCAACGTGGTTCTTGAATGCAGAGCATGGCGCATGTTGGTTCAGGAAGACAGTATCCTCCCTGACGTCTAGTCGCTCTTACTACTGCTTACTTGCGCTTGCCTACAAGGCGATACTACCGAGCAAGACTCGAGACGACAATATGGCTAAGCGAATCGTACGTGTATCGCATTGTTCGCAACATCCGCGAGACTAGCTAACACTTTCTACAAGACCCGCGCCCTCACGCAAGTCTGCGCCTTCGTCGCCATTGTCTGCATCCTTGTCTTCATCGCCGACTCCCGTTACCGTGTGCTCCCAACGAGTATTCACTCTGCCCTTCCGTCTCACCATGTTGGCTTCGTTATAACAGACATCACGGTCGCATACTGTTCTACCCTGAACCCTCTGTCCACTTGTCGTCTGGACGCGAACAAGTGGCACCGCGTTGAGAAGGACCTTTACCTGAATTCAGGATGGGTCCAAAGCGCTTGGGTGCATGTGCAGCGGAAGAAGGAGGAAGAGTTGACCTCCGAAGACAGGATTGTCATGGGTGTTAAAATTGGTCGATTGGACCCAGGCGTGGGCGAGAAAGGACAGCAAGGCGAGAAATGGGAAAGCAGACCCGGTGGAGTATGGATCCTGAGGAGCAATCGTAAGCACGACAGCGACTCGGACAAGGCTGTGACGAGCGTGGATGTGCTATTTGGCTCGGATGCTGTGGATCCCAGGCCTGGATGGACGCTCGCTCGGACACCTCTTCTGATCGAAGCGGACAAGAACCTCTTGCCTCCACGTTTGTCGACCCGACACGGACAGCCACACCCTGACCACAAAGAGATTGTGCCTCGTGTCCGAAAGGATGGAAAGTTCAAGATTCTGCAAGTTTCCGACGCGCATCTTGCCACTGGCACAGGAGTTTGTAGAGATGCGATCGATGCTTCGGGGAACGTGGTACCGGCGAAGAACTGCGAGGCTGACACCCGAACTTTGGACTTTATCGAAAGCGTGCTCGATTCCGAGGCACCAGACCTTGTGGTCCTTTCTGGCGATCAAGTCGAAGGTCCACTGGCACCCGACACGCAGAGTGTTATCTTCAAGATCGCCGCGCCTCTGATTGAGCGCTCCATTCCATATGCCGCCATCTTCGGTAATCATGATGATGAAGGCAACCATTTATCGCGTGAAGCGCAGATGTCGCTTCTCCAGACATTGCCATTCAGCTTGTCTCAACCAGGTCCAGAGAATGTTGCAGGTGTAGGAAATTACTATGTCGAAGTCCTCGCCTCATCGAGCCACCACAGCGCGATTACTCTCTACCTACTCGACACGCACAGCCTTACGCCAGACGAGAAAAAATACAAAGGCTACGACTGGCTGAAAGACTCACAAATTGACTGGTTCAAGACTACATCCAACGGCCTGAAGCAGGCTCACAAGAAGTACTCACATATCCACCTTGACCTTGCCTTCATCCATATTCCTTTGCCAGAATACAGAGAAGAAGGACTCATGGTCAAAGGCGGCGCATGGAAGGAGGGCGTCACTGCGCCGAAGTTCAACTCGCACTTCTACGACGCACTGTCAGAAGCTGGCATTGTCGCTGTTGGCTGTGGCCATGATCACGTCAACGACTACTGCGCTCTCCGTCGACCTGCAAACGCTGCTCGCGATGCAGAAGCTGAGCCTCAGACTTCTCATAACGACAACCGACCTCACCTAGGGCCTTGGATGTGCTATGCTGGCGGTTCGGGCTTTGGTGGCTATGCGGGCTATGGTGGCTTCCATCGTCGTGTGCGCGTATGGGAGGTGGACACCAATTCCGGCCGCGTTGTGACATGGAAGCGTGTCGAGTGCTGCGGAGCTGATACGGAGAAGAGGATTGATGAGCTCGTCATTGTCGATGGCGGCAGGGTTGTTGAGGGCATTTGATTTGATGAACGAGTTCACACTGTGCTCAGGGAACGGTGATGGTCTGACTTGTGCTTACGAGCGTGGCGTTTGGTGTTGGATCTTTGTATAACATTTCGGCTCACGAGAAAAGCTGTGTTTTAGATAGGACGAATGTATCGCCTCTCCTGTTGACATTAAATCATCAGTTTAAACTACACTACTTATTAGATGATATCTGCGTTGTATAACAGATTGTTCGTTGATGGCCGGCCTCGTGGTGGCGGCAAATGCCGCTTCGGGCGTGATGCTTGGCACCCAAGTTTAACCTCACTTCACTCGCGTTTGGTCTCTTCCTAGACTGCCATCACATCGCAACAGAGACCTACTTCAGCACTTCGGCCTTTTACGGAGGGATATCCCTGCTCTTGTTGAGGATGTTGACTGGTCCAAAAGAGGGGGAAATGCACCCGCAGCAAACCACGACGTCACCTCCCATTAACCTCACTTCACTTAAGCATCAGCTTTGGCGAGGCTCAGATCAACGACTGATGGGTGAAAAACGATTCTCAATGCGCTGTAAGTGGCCTACTACCTTTTTGTAAACGATGCTGACCTTATAGATGTCCAAATCGTCGATTCCATCTCCCCGTGCCACCACGATCTCCCTCCCAGTGCGCTTCTCCCGCCGTGTGTCCTGTTGTGTTTGTCCGCGTCTAGTCTCGATATCGCCGTCTCGCTCTCGCAGTACTCGAGATGTCTGAGACTTCGAGAGTCCTGCTACGTCCAATGCTACCAATGCTACGTTTCAGATGATCTTATCTTTGGCTATGCCAGTTGTGAGAGTGCGCAGTCTGAGGAGCCCCAGATGTCGCTATCAGAGGCGGGTCTTGCCTAGCCGTGACAGTATCTGCACAATAGACACAGCTCTGTAGAGCGAAGATGATCCCCTCAGTACAATGAGAGCATTCTAGTCCTCCATGGGCCAATCGCAATGGGAGCAGATTTGCATGTGATCATGCGCGATGCCGCATTCGTCCTGGCGCATGTGATCGTGAGCTCAGAGTGAAGCTCATATCCTCATGAGCGCCCTTCTCAACCTCTCCCACCGACAACCACCTTTTCAACAGCAACACCACACACATCACCAACCCACGACGATACTCTACAAGCTGCCGAACACCGACAACAACACCACTCGGCGCTCCGTCAAAGTGGTTGAGGACAGAACGTCGCCATTCCGCCTCCTTTCAACCTCACATCATTTTGTCCGAGCTTCTCGCTTCACGCTGCGCACCGACAATCCGCCCTTTGCGCACTCCAACCACAAATCAGTTATACCTGATCATCACACAGAGTAGGTACACGCTCAACATTTCCTCCATTTGCTTTGTCATATAGCTGCAGGCTCGCACCGCAACATCAACACTTCATCCTTCATTTGCACCTTAACTTTGCTGCAGCACCGTAACGCAACGCACAACATCTTCGCGGTAGCACCACACCACGCATCATTTCCTCTGCAGCATCACACCGCACCGCACAACATCTTCTCGCATCCTCATTTACAACATGGCGACTGGAACTTCCAACATCATGTACCGCTACTACAATTCCAGCGGCCGTTACACCATCCTCACCGGGCTCATCGGCGAAGTGCAACTCGAGCCCTTCCGTAATGCGATGGCTGATGGCACACTTAAGCCGTTTCCGACCATCAAGGCCAAAGAGATTCTCAAGGCTGTCGCGAAAACCCTCCACGAGCAATTGAAGTTCACCCCGCAGTACCGCCAGAGGGTATGTAGTATCCGACGACATTCACGTTGAACTATACTGACTGAACAGCTTCGCACTGGCGAAACTATGGTGACCTGGTGGTTGAATGCGGAGCACCGCATCATGCCGCCGAGAAGCGCCTCTTACGCCAATTATCCGTCAGGGAGCTCCGAGTACGCTCCGTTCGAACACTACTCAGCAATGCCACCGTGGTTCATCGACGTCGATCCAAACAGCCCTGAGGCGCTTGGCGAGTGTCAGCTCCAAGAACTCGACGATCTGGACACGCTCCCACTGGCCTTCTGGGATGGCCTCTTCTATGCACTGATTGCCGAAATCAAGTTCTTGTACCACGATCTCAAGGAGTCCTACGGCGAGAGATTCGAGATGGGCAACACCATTCTCCACAATCACATCACTGAAGGAGAAGGCCGGCGCAAGATTCCTACCACTGTCCTGGACCTTGCCCAGCTGGTGGAGCAGTGCTGGGATCTGATCACGAACCCTCTCTTGACATCCGCCCTCGACTACGCCGTCATGCAGCACGAATCTTTCCTTTTTGACGGCGAAGTACCCACATACGACAAGATGTCCAAGTTCAGCGGTCTTTACGACGTGACATCGCACTCTCCTGGAGAGATCACTCGCTGGCTGGCGGAGAATCACGCTCGCAAGATCAAGATCGCAGTCCGTACTGAGGTGAGGGATATTCCTGGTATGCTTGACGCTTGCTCTGCCATGCAGATGCGTCGTGAGGAAGTGCACGACGACTGCAGAAACTCGAATTCGACCCTCATGCCGTCGAAACTTCAGTACAACAAACCGGCTCGTAAGCCGCTACCAGCAGGCTCCAGCATTGCCAACCTTTCTGGCACCAGCGAGATCGACGAGAGCAGCATGACGCCACCAAAGACGTCGCTCGATACGCAGTCGACTCCGTTCTTGCAGGAGAACATCAAGAGCTTCCAGAAGGGAAAGCAGAGTGTCAACACTGCTTTCAGCACCGACAACGTGACGCGCAGCTTCCCTGCCTACGAGGAAGAGCGCCACCATGAGAGCCTGCCAGCAGATCGCCAGCAGCACGAGGAGACCCTCAGGCTTCTCGATGGTAGCAGGCCGGTCGTACTGCGCCAGAAGGCAGCAACCTCGCCGGTCGAGCAGCCGGAGCGTCATGCATTCATGCGCTCCAACACCACTCCGACGCGCATGGCGCCGTACGACATGAGAGATCCGCTCCTGCCGACCCCGCGTCTGCCGAGCGAGCAGCGCTACGTCTCCGCGGGCGGCAACACGCCGCTCCACCAGCGCGATGTCATGAAGGACTTTGACCTGGCCAGGGATGGGATGGAGGAGGGGTTCAGCATCAAGAAGGACGATTTGTTTGCTCAGCTGGACAACAAGGAGCAATTGGAGCACTATGCGAAGGTCGATCAGGCCAGGAAGAGCAGCAGTGCCAAGGGCAAGAAGAGCACCGGGAGTAATGGCTGGAAGCGCGTGTTCTCGCGCAAGGGCAGCAATGCCGACGGTGAGTGAGCATTTCCCCTTGTTTTTCCCCTTCTTTCCCTGGCTTCTGGTTTTCTTGTGCGGGTGGCAACGGTAGGTAGCAGCAGGCAGCTGCGGAGAAACGGCGAAAAGAGGCGAGAAACACGGTAAGGATAGGATATTTTACTGCGGACATCAATGAAAACCCAAGTACGAAATGTGTATCTCACTGGTCAACAGTGCGTTTCAGTATATCAATGCCGATGGCATCACTACGTGAGCTTCGCCTGGAGTCTGAGATCGCGGCTATGTTAGTGTGGACATCAACGAAAAATGGAGTTGGAAATGTGTGTCTCTCACCGGTCAACGATGCGTTTCAGTATTCGAAAGGCGATGGTACCACCACATAAGCGTAAACTGAAAGCTGAGATACGGGCTACATCAGTGTGGACATGAACGAAAAATCAAGTCAGAGATGTCTGTCTCTCACTGGCGAACAACACGTTTCAGTGTACCAACGCCGATGGTACCACCACATAGGCCTCGCCTTGATGCTGAGATATACGGATCCTGCTCCATGTTTCTCACTGGGTGATGGGTTGATTTACCATGTCAATGCCGATGGTACCACCATGTTAGCGTTGCCTTGCCGCGGAGATACACTGCGACTGTGTCAAGTCTCTCACTGGCCGACAGTGCACTTTGATATACCAACGCCGATGGTACCACCACATGAGCCCTGTCTTGAAGCTGGGATTCACTGATATTAGTCCATGTCTCTCGCTGGCCAACAATGTGTTTTGATACTCCAACGCTAATGGTAACACCTCGTGATCTTCCCACTGAGCGAGAGATTTATAACTTTCACTTCGAGTTTCTCAATGGCTAGGGATGTGCTTCGGTATACTAACGCTGATGGTATCACCTCATGGGTTTTATGGCAAAGCAGGGATACACTGCTTCTGCTTTAGGTCTCTCAATGGCTAACAAGTCACATTCTGAGTCTATCGTTAATGGTAACACCACTCGAGATCTGCTTTGAAGAAGAGATCTACTGCTGCTGTTTCAAGTCTCTCAATGGCTAACACACGCCCTTAGCTGTCCTTCGCTGATGGTAACACCGTGTGGGATATTGCAAGAGGCGGAGGTTCGCCGATAATGCTTCACATCTCAGTGGCTAACGTGTGGTTTGTACAGTCTATGGTTGTTGATAATACCACATGAGGTTTTCTCCGAGCCAGAGACAGGTGCTTGCTGCTCTACGCCTCTCAAGGGCCGACATGTCGTTTTACATCTCCCTCGCTGCTGATACTACCACGTGAGCTTTCGATTGGCGTTGAGACAACTGCTGGTCGTTCCCGATCTCTCTATGGCTGACAGATATCCACCTCATCTCCATCGTTTATGATAGCAAGATTCGGTGTGTGCTTCAGATCGGAGACGTCTGACTATCGCTCAAGATATCTCGGCGGTATACATCAAATCATCGTAGGAACATAGCTGATGGTTTCAGCACGTGGTGCTCTGATCTGCCACGGAGTTTGATCTCATGATTGCCTGAGGTTTCTTTAGCGAATATTGCGTGTTTTCCAATCTATAGCTGATGGTACAAGCGACGACACGCGACATTGAGATATGCCCGAAATCAAATAAAAACGGACCGGAATGATACAGTGATATCTCAAGATAGCTACTTCGCAGTGCCTTGGATGATCGTGCGCTGCCGCAACAAGTCGTTCAGACATGTCGCTCGGAGCTGCTGCAGACGCGATGCCAATTCTTTTCAGGTGAGTTATGGATGCAAAGCCCTCAACGACTCTGACGGCTGCTTCAAAGCGCTCTCGGCGGTTCATGGTGCTCAAGACCGTGATTCATTGGTGTTGAAAAGTCCGTTGCGCGTAGCGTATGAAAGGTTGGAACTCACCTTACCTGCTTACATCGCGCCGTTGCCACCACCGCACTTGACGAACACTTCCGA
>Ga0265798_10007695_pt1 | contig 13885 bp, 13 predicted proteins | sample P3T30metagenome_FD_192430 | JGI IMG/M metagenome (GOLD analysis project Ga0265798, IMG submission 192430) | Plant litter microbial communities from East Loma Ridge, Irvine, California - P3 T30 | ecosystem: Environmental > Terrestrial > Plant litter > Unclassified | place: USA: California...
TTTAATGGTATGCGCGCTATGGATGATTTTCCTTTTTGCCTCCAGGATGATGCGGTCGTGGATGATCTGCATTCCTGTTTTATTTAGTTTTTCTTTTAAAATCTGATTTAACCTTTTGGAACTGATGCCAATTTTACCGGCATAGAAATCGGTATTCCTAACCTGCTGGTAGTTGCTTTCGAGTAACATCAAAAATTCGTAGACTCTTTTTTGCTGTATATCATGGCTGGTAAATTCATGTTCTTTTACCTGGATCAGCTTTAATAGAAATACCTTTAGCAGTGCTCTGGTAATGATAAAAGTATTACCTGCCTTTTGGTATTCTTCCTCAATTAATTTGTAGATATTACCGAGCTCCAAAGCGGTTTCCTGGTTTAGCCTTAAACAGGAAAATTCGCCCTGAACATTAAAAATTTTAAACAGATCGAGGAGGAATTCTTTTTCTTCCCCTTCAAGAACAGATCTTTTAAAGGAGATTAATACACCGTTTTTACCGGCTTTGTTAAGCTGATGTACGCGGTACGGAGGAATGAGATAAATCCAGTCTCCTTTACTGTCGAATGCTGATTCTTGCAGCGCGTGTAAGGGTTCTTCATTTTTTAACCAAACGATTTCGAAGAACTCTTTTCTGCCCGGGTCATTAAGATAACTGGGCGGGCAATTGCTCAAATCGCGGATATAGATAATCGATTTTTCCAGGTGTGTTACTTCGGGGGATAAACTCATGATATTAAAGTTAAACACTTAATTTTTTAGCGATTGGATTAACTGGTAATTATGGTGGACTATTCGGAAACCATGCCTTTAATATGGCTAATGGATGACTTTTGTAGTAATGTATCCTGATTGTCCCATATTAGTAGCTAAATGTATAACCATACTGCTAAGGTAGGCCCATACCTTTGGGCCAATAAACACAGCGCATAAAATGGACTTAAAAGCCCCGGTAGTAATTACAGACAACCAGTTAGCAATAGATAGCATTGATAACCAGCAGCTGGCTTGGGACCTACAAATGAACCTGGATAAAATTATCGAGGAGAATACCCGGTTAGCCAGGCAGATGGAGTTAGATCAGTTGATCCCTTTTGTATATCACATTCAGCAGGCAAAACGGATTTTTATTACTGCTGCAGGCCGCTCTGGTTTCGCCATGCAATCTGCAGCAATGCGTTTAATGCATCTTGGTCTTACTGTTTATTATGTTGGCGATACCACGAGTCCGGCCATTGAAGCGGGCGATTTATTAATTGCTGCTTCGGGTTCAGGAACAACCGGATCGATAGTAAGGGCGGCAGAAAAATCGAAAGCAGTAGGTGCGGAAGTGGTAGCCATTACTACGAATGCCGGATCGTCACTGGCCAAACTAGCCACTCATGTGGTATTGGTACCGGCGGCAGAAAAAGAAGACCATAGTGCAAAAGTATCTACGCAGTATGCCGGAAGCCTGTTCGAGCAGTTTTTGCTTTTACTCAATGATGCCGTTTTTCAATCACTTTGGAAACTGAGTGGACAAGCTGCAGAAACGCTGTGGAAGAGACATGCTAACCTGGAATAACAATTAATTTAATTATATATAAAATAGAATCATGGCAAAATTACAAGTAGCAATAGATTTATTAACAACTGAAGAAGCATTGGCATTGGCAGCAAAAGTAGCTCCGTACGTAGATATTATTGAATTAGGCACTCCGCTGATCAAGAATATGGGTTCTACCGTAATTACCGCAATGAAAACTGCACATCCTGATAAGCTGGTTTTTGCAGATTTAAAAACAGCAGATGCGGGTGAACTAGAAGCTGATATCGCTTTTAAAGCAGGGGCTGATTTGGTTACCGTAATGGGTGCTGCAGGAAATGCAACGATTATTGGTGCGGTTAAAGCGGCAAAAGCACATGGAAAAGGCATAGTGGTTGATACCATTGGTTATCCTGATCGTGTTAAAAGAGCACAAGAGGTTACTGCATTAGGTGTTGAATTTGTAGAACTACATGCAGGTTTAGATGAACAGTGGACGGCTGGTTATTCTATTCAGGTGCTTATTGATGAGGCCGCAAGAGCTGGAGTTCCGGTTTCTATTGCTGGTGGGGTAAATATTGATAACGTTACCGCAGTTATACAGGCAGGCGCTATAGTTGCCGTTGCAGGTGCTGCAATTTATGGTACTGAAGATCCTGCTGCTGCTGCAAAGGCGCTTCGGGAAGCAATTGATGCTGCATAGTTATTGAGGTATAATCTGTTACCATAGGTACTTTGTTTATGGTAACAGATTATATTTTTAATTCCTTAGGTTATGGCTAATCCAAGACGCCTAAAGCCAGTAATAATATGGGAATATCTTTTAAAATCTTTTGAAAAAGGAACAGTTGGTATTATGTAGTTGTTTAGGAAATCAAATTCCAAAGCTAATTGCTTCAGGGAAATCGCTTTTAACTTTTCTCTGATAATTCTTCCTCTTTCTGCGCATACCTAAGCATTATGTTTGCCACGGAAGTACGAAAAACACGGAAAAACTTAATCTCCTCGGTGATTTCTGTGCTTCCGTGGCTAATTAATTTTTTGCAAATGTTTTAAAAGCAATTTTCCTGCTCATTGCTTAAACCTGCCAGATGTTGGGTGAGAATTTATTATATTTGTTATGTACTAAATTCAATTATATGTTATTGTTTCTTGTCCCTTGTTATCTGATCCTGTTTTTTGGCTGGCTAATTTATGCAGGACTGATTAAAGGTAATTTAAAAAAGCATATTCAAGTGGCTTACGTTGGTGGGGTTTTTAGCCTAATTTGGCTTGTTATTTTAGTTTTTTCTGTAACTTAACTCTCTGTTCTCAAAATCTTCAACGGTGGCTGGTTCAGGATACTTCTTGTACTTAATACACCGGTAATTACCACAAGCAATACAATTGAGCCGAACAACAATAAGGTTGGTACGAACGGAGGCACAAAGGCAGCATCGAAAGTGAATTTAGCTAATGCCCAGCTTCCGCTTATGGCTAAAATTAGTCCGGCGCCTGCTGCAAAGGCACCTAAAAAGAAATATTCAATCGCATTTATGGCTAAAATCTGCTTTCTGCTCGCACCCATAGTTCGCAACAAAATACTTTCTTTTATCCGTTGGTTTTTACTGGTTAATACCGAAGATATTAAAACAATCCAGCCGGTTACCATACTAAAACCAGCCATAAACTGAATTACGAAACCGATTTTGCTTAACAGCTCATCTAATAGTTTCAATACGAGATCTAAATCGATGACGGATACATTTGGGAATTTTTGTACCACTTGGCCCTGGAAACGAGCTGAAACTTCGCCCGATGGCACTCTGGTCATTAATACATGAAACTGTGGTGCTTCTTCTAATACTCCAGCCGGAAAAACGACTCTGAAATTGGTCTGCATCCTGCTCCAGTTTACTTCCCTTAAACTTCCAACAACCGTCGGGATCATCATACCCTGAACATTAAAAAGAATTTTATCATTCAGGCCAACATTAATAGATTGGGCATAACGCTGATCCAGTGAAATATAAACCGTTTCATTGGGCTTTATTTTTGCGGTCCATTTACCAGATGTAATTTTCTCTGCTGCGGTTAAAGTATCCTGATAAGTAGCCCTGATTTCGTTGCGGTAAGCCCTTCTGTTATTGGTGTCAGCACTGGCTTTCTTTCCATTAATTTCTTCTATCCGCATGGTAATTACCGGTACCTGGTTCATTAATGGTAGCTTGAAAGCTTTGGTTAAACTGTCTAATCCTTCTTTTTGGGTATTCTGGATATCAAACATCACCATGTTGGGCTGATTCGCACCTGAAGAAAGCGTAACGCGGCTCATTAATATTCCCTGAACAAAAAACAGCGTACAAATAAATGCAGTTGATAAGCCTATAGAAACGGTAAGCATTAAGGTTTGGTTATTCGGACGGTAAAGATTGGCAAATCCCTGTCGCCATAAATAAGGGGATGAATTTGGCAAGAGTTTTCTTACCAAAAACATCAATAATTTAGAGAGTATAATCAACAGCACAAAAGCGATCGCAATACTTGCGGTAAAAGCCAGCGTTTGTATCCATGTTTTCATCTGCAGGTGTGTAAAAGCTGTGATAAAAGCCGCCATAAGCAGATACACTAACCAGGTTAAGGGATCTCTTCTTTCAGCTGCTTTTTCAAAAGATATCCTGATGGCATTTAACGGTGAAATCTTCCTGACAGATAGGAGTGAGGGCAGGGCAAAAAGGATCGAGATGATCAAACCCAATAAGATACCCTGACCGACTGCAAGCCACGAAACCTGCATGGTGATCTCGATGGGTAAAAAATCTTTTAATACCAGTGGAAGTAAAAATTGGATACCCGTACCTAATGTTGCGCCTAGAACAGAAGCAATTAAACCAATGAAAAAGACCTGGATAAGGTAGATTAAAAAGGCATGACGTGATTTTAATCCTAAACACCTCAGCGTAGCAATCGCACCTAGTTTTTCCTGAATATACACATGAATAGCGCTACCTACACCAACACATCCCAGCAGTAAAGCGATAAAACCAGATAAAGCTAGAAAACGGTTTACATCTTTAAATGATCTTCCGGTCTGTTCTTTTCTCGATTCAACGGTGTCGGCATCGAAACCTTCTTTTTCTAACTTGACATCCTGCTTTTTTACCCATTCGTCTATTTTCGACGGATCATTGTACCTGAAATAGAATTTATTGTTAATGCGGCTTCCGGTTTTAATCAGATTGGTTTTATCGAGCGTTTGTAGTGGAATATATACCGTAGGAGCGATACTTGCACCAATGCCGGTTTGGCCCGGAGCTTTGGTTAAAGTACCTAAAATGTTAAAATTGAGATCACCTATTTTTACCGAGTCACCAACTTTTGCGTTAAACTGCAGCATCAGGATTTGATCTACCAAGGCATTCCTTCCGGTTTGAAAATGTTTTGCTGCGCCTAGCGGAATGGTTTCTATTGTGCCATAATAAGGGTAATTCCCTTCAAGAGCTTTCATCTGTACCAAACGGCTGCCTCCACCTTTCTGAAAATAAATCATTGAGGCAAATGTTTTCTCCTGCGATCGCTCATCACCAAGGGTGTCGAGCATTTTTTGCATCGCTTTGCTTACACCTTTCCGGCTATCCAAAACCAGGTCTGCTCCGGTAAGTTCTTTTGCCTGAGCATCAATATCTTTTTGCAGGTTATCTTTAAAAGAATAAACGGCAACAAGGGCCGCGATGCCCAAAACAATAGATGAAATAAATAAAAATAAACGCACACGGTTTTTCCTGCTATCGCGCCAGGCCATTTTAAACAGCCACGAAAGCTGAACAGACTGTTTCGGAAGGGTATTAGACATAAGTTGGATTTTCGTCTGAAATAATTACGCCACCTTTAACTTTGATACTTCTTGATGTTCTGGCAGCTAGTTCAAGGTCGTGCGTTACGATGACCAATGTGGTTCCCGCATCTTTGTTTAAATCAAAAAGCAATTTGATTACTTTTTCGCTGGTTTCTGCATCAAGGTTTCCGGTAGGTTCATCGGCAAAAAGAATAGCAGGTTGATTTGAAAAAGCCCTTGCCAGCGAAACCCGCTGCTGCTCGCCACCCGATAATTGTACGGGATAGTGGTGTGAACGGTCGGCAAGGCCAACCTTATCCAACAGCTCCAGTGCATGTGTTTTAATGTTTTTTGCTCCCCTTAATTCTAAAGGAACCATTACGTTTTCGAGTGCCGTTAAAGTTGGCAAGAGTTGAAAATTCTGAAAAATGAAACCTACGTATTGATTTCTAACAGCTGCCCTTTCATCTTCGTTCAGTTTCTCCAGGGCAATACCATTCAGTTCAACTGTTCCGCTACTCGCCCGGTCCAAGCCTGCACATAAACCAAGCAGGGTTGTTTTTCCGCTTCCCGAAGGACCTGTTATGGCCGCAGTTGAGCCTGCAGCTATCGAAAAATTAATGTTATCCAAAACGGTGAGTTTCCGTCCGGCACTTTGGTAAATTTTGCTTACATTTCGGGTGTTCAATATGCTTTCCAATAGCTGAATTTTTAGGGTTTGCGTATAGATTTTGGCCAAACATAACCAGGCATTGCCTGTTAAGATAATGGTTAAATAATAATTAGATATAGATCAATTAGATATGTTACGAAAACGATTAATGGGACTATTTGTTTTGAGCCTTGTACTGCTAAGCTGCGGAAATAAGGAAAGTAAAAGCAATAACGATAAAACTTTAGATTCGGCTGACCAAAAAGTTTCAGTTGCTGCGGCGAAAAAGAAAAATATCCTCTTTTTCGGAACCAGTTTAACAGCAGGTTACGGACTCGATCCAACGGAAGCTTATCCAGCTTTGATCCAAAACCGGATCGATTCTTTAAAAATGCCTTATAATGTAATTAATGGCGGTTTAAGTGGCGAAACTTCTGCGGGTGGAAAAGGAAGGATTGATTGGTTGCTTAAACAGCATGTGGATATTTTTGTGCTTGAACTCGGAGCTAATGATGGTTTACGTGGCTTACCTGTATCGCAAACGGTTAAGAACCTCCAGGCGATTATTGATCGTGTAAAAGCTAAATACCCGGATGCTAAAATGGTGCTGGCCGGTATGCAGGTTCCGCCAAATATGGGCGCAAAATATGCTTCGGATTTTAAAAACATGTTTCCGGAACTGGCGAAGAAAAACCAGATGGCCTTGATCCCTTTTTTATTGGATAAGGTTGGCAGTGTTCCGAAATTAAATCAGGCCGATGGCATACACCCAACGGCAGAAGGAGATAAGATTTTGGCGGAAAATGTTTGGGTGGTGTTGAAAGGTTTGTTGTAAGCTTTCTCAATTTTAACCACAAAGATCACGGAGAAAAAGCACAGGAGGCACTGAGCGGAGTGTCCTAATTTGATCAGGAACGACTTGCATGCGGTGATGGTAAAAACCATCACCATTAGCATGACATTTTTAAAATTGAGGCGTATAAACTTCCTGTTAATATTTACCAACGAATGAAGACTTGTCTTCAAACCATTTGCCAATAAGAGGAACAGGTTTTAGTACACCATTAGCTGCATTGATAATCCCCATAATCCAAAGAATTACAAATGCATAACCCACAAATCCTAAAAAGGATAAAGCAGGCACTATACTGGCAATGATGGTAAAAGCTATATTGAAAATAATGCTGACAATAGCAATGCCTAGTGACTGTCTCAAGTGGTATTTAAGCAAAGTGTCAGCTTTATCTTTTCCAATAAAATAAGCTACTAACCAACCGATAATGGTAATGTAAGAAACGATTGAAAGGGTTTTGTTGTCCATGATTTCTGATTTTTAGGTTGAAAAATTATTTAGGTCAAATTTGCTGTTAAATATCATCACCTAAAAGAATCTGCCACCTACAGAGCGTCTACATCATTTTGAAAAGACGTCTACAATACATCTACATGTGTTTTTAAATTACTGTTTATTAATAACTTATGTGATTATGTCGTTCTCGCTATTTGTCTACAAATTTGGGGTTAGGTAAAGATGAAGACCATAAAGCTGTTAATGCAGGATATAGGTTAAACATGCGTCTTGGAGCATTAATCTAAATTGTTGACTGAATTAAACTGTTTTTGTATTTCGGCTAATTGCTTTTCTCTTTTATTAATCACTTTACGCATTTCCAATTTGTGCTTTAATAATTGCCCCTGCTTTGCTATCAAACTATCCCGCAACTGCTCTGTATTGGCTTTCTGGCTTTGTTGTTGTGCCATAATTTCCTGGCGATCAAAAACTTCCAGCTGTTTAACAGCTTTATAATAGTTACATGTTGCCGATTTTAACTCGTTGCCATATTTAATACCGCCTGTTTCAAGCGCATTTATTTCACTGATGATTTTATCGAAAGCCTGTTCCTTTTCGGTTATTGCCTGCTGGGCGCATTTAAAATCGCCATCAATCAGGCATTTCAGTTTCCGCTCATTCGGGCCTTTTTTGCCCACCAGTATATTGAATGCTGTACGTTCCTTTTGCTTCAGGGCAGTCTTTAGATGAACTGCATTTTTAGACTGGCAAGAAGCTATAACAAAAATTAGCATGACTAAAAGGATATTTACTGGTCTCATATTGGTTAAGGCAAGATTTCTAAATTATTTCCGGTTAAGGTCGTTAATTAACAGGGGGTTATCCTTTTTGAGGTTTTCGATCAGTTCTTCGACAGCCCCTATAGTGGGATTTTTTTTCAGTTCTTCTACCTCAGTGTCGGTAATGCCCACCAATTGTAGAAAACTGAGTTCGCCATGAGGGGTATCAATTTTTCCCAGTTCCGGATCCAGTGCAAAAACAAAACCCGTTATTTGGGTATCAGTATTTAATCTTATTGGTCCATTGGCAGGGATGAAGTGGTTCTCCTCAAACCATTTGCCGCTCGAAAACACATATCTGGCTAAATTATTCATCACCTGTATAGCCCAGATGGGATCGTTTTCATCATCTTTAAATGGCGCTAACCTAAAGGTAAATTCAAAACCCCACTTGCTAAATTCACCGCCGGCCTTTTCTTCATTATAGTACAATTCGCTCATGCCGTAGCTGATGATATGGCGGTGAAAGCTTTGGTGGTTACTATCATAAATACTGGCCCCATCTATCGGGTCGGTTCCGCCAGCCACATAATGGATTCCACACAAAGGCGGGTAATGGCGTGCTTCGGAAGTGCCATAAATTTTTTCCAGTTGATCATCTATTGCCCGCCATCCAGGTGTATCATCGGTTGTAAACTTTTGTCTGTATTCTTCAGTGGTCATCATAAGGTTGATTTAAATTTAAAATGCTTTCAAAGATTTTGCCATTTGTTGATAACAATTGGTAATGGAATATTGTGAAATGTTTTTCTGCTTTTTACTGGGAAAATACAGTAGTACCATCAATAGCCAGCGTTTTTACATAAAAGCTCATCTGCGGAGAAGTACTGCCACCGGTAACGTAAAAGCTCTCGGACGACCCCGCTAGCTGTCCATCTGTAAATGCTATTATACGTGGTTTTTTTATATCGCTAACGGTTACCACCGTAATCACGCCTGATGTATTTTTAAGTTGTCCGGACATCCATTTAAATAAAAATTCGTCAGAGTTCTGACCAAGTTCGATACTGATGCTGCAACTGCCGTTATTAATCAATTTGCCTTCCTCCTGTGCATAAAAGGGATTGCTTAATGAATAATTAGCGCCATAAAGTTTATAGCTATGGCTTGTATTAGTGGCCTTGTCCATTAATTTTAATTCAACTTCTGCCTGCGCCTCATTTTGCGCAAATGCATTAAAACTGCATAAAGATAATAGCAGGATCAGCGTTTTATTATACCATTTAGTTTTCATAATAGGTGTTTTTTAAGTTGATGTTAGGAAGCAAAATTGAATTTTCCTTCAAAGATTTTTCCGATAATTGGAACAGGTTTTTCCAGTTGGTTGTTGGCTGCTATAATACCCAGCAATAACAATACAAATGGAATTAATAAAGTGAGATAAAAAATAGCACCTAAAGATGGAATAATTGCTAGAATAATACTGCTCAAAATGCTTAAAATAATAGAAGTGATGATCAGCCCAAGCGATTGACCCAAATGATAATTGGCCAGGGAGCTTTTTTTGGTCGATTTTTTAAACTCCAGGTAAGAAATGATCCATCCGATGATTGTAATGTAGGCAACTATTGCAATTGTTTTCTGTTTCATAGGTTAAATTTTAATGAATTGAATAACACAAAATTACTGGTGACTATGTGCTCCATCAAGAAAGGCAGACCTACACTGCGACTACCAATTTTTGAAATAGTGTCTACAAGGAGACTACAAAAAACCTTTGAAACAGTTTAATTTCAATTATTTGTTGTAATTCTGTTCCTGTAAAAGGTTTCTTTTTATTTTTGATTATGCAGCTACCACTGAAAAAAATATCCAGTATCTTACTTTGTCTTTTACTTTTTTTTAAAAGTGCCGAAGCACAAAAGATCTATATCGATTCCTTAAATCATTTAATGGCGCAGAACAGAATTTCGAAAGAAGAAAAGGTTAATCTGCTTTGCAAACTGGCCAAGGCAAATTTTGAAAAAAACCTTCAGCTTTCTTTTCAACAAGCCAATGAGGCCCTTAAGCTTGGAGAAGGGTTAAAGGACGGGAAGAGTAAAGCTATGGCCTACGCAACACTGGTTCATTTGTACGTGTGGAAAAAGGACTTGAAAAGTGCCTATGCAAGTTTAGACAGCGCCATGTACTATGCTCATAAAACAAAAGACAGCGTTGCACTGGGTTTTGTATGGTTTAGAAGTGGTTGGTTAGATTTAGTGAACGATGATAATGATAAATCGGTGGCAAAGCTGCTTAAAGCCCTGGATTTTTTAAAGGGCCAGCATGCAGATGACTATGAAAGTACCATATGCCATTATCTGGCCAGTTTTTATGGCTATGGCAATGATCCATCTAAACAGCAGAAATACGCCCGTTTATGTTATGTAAGTGCAATAAAAAGTAAACAGATTGACCTGTTAAATAATGCCTATCTCACTATCGGACAAACTTATTTTGACCGTTTTAAGCTTGATACGCTAAAACGTAATCTGCTCGACTCGGCATTGTTTACCTATAAAAAATCACTTCAGCTCTCAAAAAAGCAGGAGGGGCGCATGCTTATTTACAGTAATACTGCTGCGGCAGCTTTAAATACCGCCAATACTTATTTTCAATATTTTCCGCCTTCATATCGTGATAGTGCCGAAAAATATGTGGATATCGCAATGGGTATTGCTACAAAAACAAATTTATTGGAAGTTTTACTAAACTGCTACGGCTTAAGGAGCGAATATGCACTACGCGACGGAAATTACGATGAAGCAGAAAAACTCTTACTCGCCGGATTGGGTAAAATTTCTGGCAGTATAATAAAGATGCCTTTAACTCAGGCACGGATATACCAGGGGCTTGCAACTATTGCCGAAAAAAAAGGTAATCAGCAGGCTGCCTTAAATTATTTGAAACAGTATTTTAATTATTATAAAAAGGCTTTTGATGAAGAAAAGATCAACAGCACCATTAGGATAGAAGCACAGTATCAATCTGAAAAAAAAGCGCAGGAGATTGCCTACTTGCACCAACAGACCAAGTATACAAAAAAACTGAATGTTTATTACATTATTTCAGGTTTGACGGGGATTGCCGCATTGCTTTTATTGCTCATGTCTTATAATTATAAACTCAAGGCATCGATTAGAAAACAAGAGCTGATCGACCAGGGAAAAAAGGCCGCAGAATTAAAGGCACAGCTAAAAGAGGCAGAAGCGATGCAACTTCAAACTGAACAGGTTTTGCTTAGAGAGCGTCAGGAGCGATTGGAGAAAGAAGTATTGGCCAGTAATTTACAGATTGAAGAAAAAAATGAACTATTTGAGCTTATACCAGAAAAGGTAAATATTGAAAGCCACCTTTCGCTTGATGAACAGATTAAACGGATTGTGAATCAGCAGAAAAGGATGGATAAAGAATTTGAGGAACATAAGACAGATTTTTTTGATACTAATCCTGCTTTTTTTGAACGCCTGCAAGAGAAAGCGAACCAGACACTTACGCGGCTTGATTTAAAATATTGTTCTTATATGTTGATGGGTTTAACCAATAAAGAGGTTTCCATCCGTTTAGGTATCGAACCCAAAAGTGTGCGTATGAGCCGTTACCGGATTAAACAAAAATTGGGTTTGGGAAAAGAAGAGGACTTGAATCTGTTTCTGCAGCAGTTAGGGTAAATGCCCTTCCAATAGGCTCAGAATAATATCTTTTTGCGATTTATCCCTTAGGGGATGCGTCAGTTAATACCATTGCTTTTCTATTGGTCCCGGATACCGATATCCGTTTACCTTTATCTGGATCAGGATAAAATTAATCTAAAATGGAAACAGGCCAGAAGTAAAATTTTCCACTCATTATAGTCAAGGATTTATTTATTTTTATTTAGTATGATTATAAATAAATATTTTAGATTTGCGCAATTATCAGATAAACCAATTTTTTATGCTTAAAAATCTACAAAAGTGCCGTTTCGAAAGATTCTATTTCAGAAACAGAGGACTACTGTTTCTATTGCTGCCTGTATTTTTATTATTATCATTTACGGCAGGGGCGCAGACTGCTTTGCTAAGTGGTACCGTAAAAACGGCAGATGGGAAACCGGCAGATTTCATAACAGTATCCATTCCGGAATTAACTAAGAGTACAATGACCAATGAAAGGGGTGAGTTTTCATTCAGCCGTTTACCATTGGGAAGTTATAAAGTGGTTGCCAAAGCGCTAACTTCTTTGGCGCTGGAGCAGCAGGTGAACCTGGTTGCAGGCAACAGAAATAAGGTAAGTTTTATACTTTCTGAAACTTCAAAGCAATTGGAAGAGGTACATATCCTGTCGAGCAAAAGCAAGAAACTGGCCAGTAAGAAAACCGATTACGTAGCCAGGATGCCGCTGGAGAATCTTGAAAATCCGCAGGTATATAGCGTGGTTAGCAAGGAACTTTTAAAAGAACAGCTTACCGTTGATATTAAAAGTGCCGTTCAGAATACTCCGGGCGCGGTGGCCTATAACTTTCCTGCGGGGGGCGTGGGCATTGCCTTTAGGGGTTTCATCAGCGGTGTTAATGCCAGAAATGGCATGGAGACATCTGCTTCCCGCTCATCACTTGATATTTCCAATGTGGAAAGGATCGAGGTACTAAAAGGACCTTCGGGCACTTTATTTGGTTCTTCTGTTTCCTCATTTGGCGGTGTGGTAAACCTGGTAACCAAGAAACCTTTTGATAGTGCAGGCGTGGAAATCTCTTACACAGGCGGAAGCTACAACCTTAACCGTCTTACTGCTGATGTGAATACCCCGCTTAATAAAGACAAATCTGTGCTGTTCAGGATCAACCTGGCGGTAAACAAAGAAGCCAGCTTCCTGAGTTACGGTTTCAATAATACCTATGCCATTGCACCTACGCTGACCTATAAGGTATCTGACAAGCTTAGCTTTAACCTGGATGCAGAACTTTTCAATGCAAACAATACACGCCGTACCTACAACACTTATGCAGCCAGTTCAGGGATAAAGACTCCTGGAGAGGTTTTATTGGATTACAAGACCTCGATGTTCCATGATGACAATAGTGGTAAAACTTCTGCTTCAAAAATCTTTGCACAGGCAGTGTATGAAATTTCAGATAATTGGAAATCGACAACCTTATTCTCTTTTGTAGGTGAAGACGTTGATTATAGCTACCAGTCTTATGCGAACTGGACCTCACCGAGCCAGGTAACCAGACAGGTGGGTTTATGGGGACCGATTTCGAATAACTATACCAATATCCAGCAGAATATAAACGGTCAGTTTTCAACCGGTGGAATAAAACATAAATTCCTGGGCGGTCTAAACTATAGATTCTATGACGGTAGTCGCCGTGCAGGAGGAAATGTACTTACCCTTGATAACATAGATGTAACCAAAACCTTTGCTCCGATAAGAAGAAAGGCAGTTGATGCCGGACTTGTATATTACACCTCTGCCATAGCAGACCAGGAAACCTTGAGTGCCTATGCCTCTGATGTGGTTAACTTCACTGATAGGCTTTCGGCAATGTTAAGCCTGCGTTTGGACAGGTTCGAACGCAGAAAAGTGGCCGCTACAGAAGGATTTAAGCAAACGGCTTTATCTCCTAAATTGGGCCTGGTTTACCAGGTGGTTAAAAATAAGGTGTCGCTATTTAGTAACTACATGAATGGCTTCCAGAATCTTGCCCCTGTAACACAACCCGATGGAAGTACATTGGTTCTTGATCCGGTTTATGCTGTTCAATATGAAGGCGGTGTAAAAGCGGAGCTTTTCAATAAAAAATTAAGTG
>Ga0265798_10007696_pt1 | contig 13885 bp, 11 predicted proteins | sample P3T30metagenome_FD_192430 | JGI IMG/M metagenome (GOLD analysis project Ga0265798, IMG submission 192430) | Plant litter microbial communities from East Loma Ridge, Irvine, California - P3 T30 | ecosystem: Environmental > Terrestrial > Plant litter > Unclassified | place: USA: California...
GGCCCAGCTGTTCAGCGAGCAGGGCGCGCAGTACACGCCGGCCCGGCTGGTGCTGTTCGATGGACGCACCAGCACCGCCTGCGGCGTCGGCGAAAGCGCGAGCGGCCCATTTTATTGCCCGGCGGATAGCAAGGTGTATATCGATCTGGCGTTCTTCCGCACCATGCAGCAACGGTTCAATGTCGAGGGCGAGTTCGCCCAGGCCTATGTCATCGCGCACGAGGTCGGGCATCACGTGCAAAACCTGCTCGGCATCTCGAACAAGGTGCATGCGGCGCGCCAGCGCGCCAATGAAACCCAGGGCAATGCCTTGTCGGTGCGCCAGGAGCTGCAGGCCGACTGCTTCGCCGGCGTATGGGCCAACCGCACCAACCAGCGCGCCAAGATCCTGGAGGCGGGCGACGTCGAAACCGCGCTCAACGCCGCCAGCGCCATCGGCGACGACGCCCTGCAAAAGCAGTCGCGCGGCGTGGTCGTGCCCGATTCGTTCACCCACGGCAGCTCGGCCCAGCGGGTACGCTGGTTCCAGCGTGGGCTGGAAAGCGGACAAGTCGCAGCATGCAATACATTCGATGCCAAAAATCTATAAATGGCATCGAAAAATTGCCTATAGTACATAATTTACTGATTTAATTCGATAAAACCTGCGTTCGTTTCCGTGCGCCTATCGCAATTCGTGACGTTTTGACATAAGTTTGTGTCACATCAGCTTGGTGTCATACCGAGCCGTCACCAATCCGAATTGTGAAGGAGTACTCATGCTGGCAATGAACTACCGTGGGCCATACCGGGTCCGCGCCGATCACAAGCCCGACCCCGTCATCGAGCATCCCGGCGACGCCATCGTGCGCGTCACCCGGGCCTGCATCTGCGGTTCCGACCTGCACCTGTACCACGGCCTGGTGCCCGATACCCGGGTCGGCCACACCTTCGGCCACGAGTTCATCGGCGTGGTCGAAGAGGTCGGTTCCAACGTGCAGAACCTGAAGGTCGGCGACAAGGTCCTGGTGCCGTTCAATATCTTTTGCGGTTCCTGCACGCTCTGCCAGAGCGAGCTGTTCGGCAACTGCCACAATACGAATGCGCAAGCCACCGCGGTGGGCGCGATCTACGGCTACTCGCATACGGCGGGCGGCTACGACGGCGGCCAGGCCGAGTACGTCAGGGTGCCGATGGCCGACGTCGGCCCGATGGTCATTCCCGACGATATCCACGACGACGACGCGGTCCTGCTGACCGACGCGCTGCCCACCGGCTACCAGGCGGCCGAGATGGGCGATATCAAGGAAGGCGATACCGTGGTCGTGTTCGGCGCCGGTCCGGTCGGCATCTTCGCCGCCAAGTCGGCCTGGCTGATGGGGGCGGGGCGGGTGATCGTGGTCGATGAGGTCGAATATCGCCTCGAATTCGTCAAGCGCTACGCACAGTGCGAGGTCATCAACTTCAAGGAAGTGCGCGACATGGCGCTGCACATCAAGAAGATGACCGACTGGATCGGCGCCGACGTCTGCATCGATGCGGTCGGTTGCGAGGCGGCCGGCAACACCATGCAGACCATCACCGGCGTCTACACGATGATGCAGGCCGGCTCGGCCACGGTGCTGCACTGGTGCATCAATTCGGTCCGCAAGGGCGGCAATGTGTCGATCGTCGGCGTGTATGGCCCGACCTTCAATGCGGTCCCGATCGGCAACGCGCTCAACAAGGGCTTGACCTTGCGCATGAACCAGGCCAGCGTGCGGCGCCACCTGCCGCGCCTGATCGAGCACATTCGCGCCGGCCGGATCGATCCCAAGCAGATCATCACCCACCGCGTCCCGCTGGAAGAAGTGTCGGACGCCTATCACATCTTCTCGAGCAAGCTCGATAACTGCATCAAGACGATCCTCATCCCGCCGCGCGCCAATGAAGTGCGCGCCGTCAAGGCCAGCGTCCAGCATTGAACCCAGGAGAGAACATGGAAACACGCAACGATATCGTCAGCGCCAACGACCAGCACGATGGCCACCATGCGCCCGGCGAGCATGATGGCGACGGCCACGTCGGCCACGTGCACGGCCACATCGCGCCGCGCCGCCCGACCCGCGACCAGCTGCAGCACATCCAGGGCTGGGGCGCCGACCTTGACCGCAAGGACCGTCCCGGCGTGCCGATGGAACGCACGCCGCCGCGCTTCATCCACGTCCCCGACAGCGATCCGGTGCCGCAGGAGCAGCACGTCGAGGTATTGGTCTCGACCGAACGCCCCGGCCGCACACCGCTGTTCGGCTCAGTGCAGCCGCCATCCGGCCTGTCAGGCGCGATCCGGCGCCTGGCGTTCAAGTCGACCGAGAACGATGTGCGCCACTGGCTGCTGTTGCTGCTGGCCGACCGGGTGAACATGGTCGAAGGCATCGGCGACGACCTGGCCAAGGGCAAGGTACCGAATATCCTGGCCGAGATGGGCATCAAGGCCGAGCTCAAGCACAATCCGGCCGGGCTGGCCAAGAAGGTCGCCATCGGCGCCGCCGTGGTTGGCGCGGCCTGCTACCTGATGAAACGGCGCGATCGCCGCTACCGTTGAACCCGGTTGGGCCCTGAACCGTGACCGCGTTGTCAGCAATGGCAACGCGGTCATTGTTTTTGAGCAAACCAACCTTATCAGGCTCGTCCATCATGGTCGGTGACCGGCGCCACCCGGCCCGGCATACCGGATGGAGACGAGATGAGTCCGCAACCGATTCTCAAGGCAGCCGTGCTGGCGGCTGCCATCCTGTTCGCGCCCGTGGTCTTGCCGCTCGCCGTGCCGGCAGCCCAGGCCGCGCCGATGATGGGCCCGCCGCTCAAGCTCGACAGCAAGGCCCAGACCCAGGTGGTTAATCAACTGGCGGCGCGCCGCCCGGCGCTCGGCCTCGATACCGACCACGGCTTCAAGGTGATGGCCCAGCACCCGGGCGTGCAGGGCACCCATGTGGTGCGCGCCGCCCACCTGTACAAGGGACTGAGGATCTTTGGCTCGGAATCGGTGGTGGTGCTCGATGCGCGCGGCCAGATCGTGTCGGAAAGCGCCTCCAAGCGCCGCCTGTACCTGGGCCGCGGCGCCGCCAACCGCATGCAGGGCGCCACCGCCGGCTTCAACGTCAAATCCACCATCAGCCGCCGCGCCGCGATCAACGCCGCGCTGCGCGAGATGCCCGAGGGCGTGACCAACGTCACCGCGCCGACCGCCGAACTGCTGATCTATCCGATAATGCGCGATGAGCGCGCACCCGGCGCCGAGGGCAAGCTCGACTCCGAACTGAACGCGGTCGACCTGGTCGAAACGGTGGACCGCTACGCGCTGGCCTGGCTGGTACGGCTGCGCATGCGCAGCGGCGAGCAGCCGCTGTACTACGACGTTGTCGTCAGCGCCCGCAATGGCGACATCATCGACCGCTGGAACATGCTGCAAACGGTGGAGGGTGTCGGCAAGAGCCAGTACAACGGCGACGTCCCGGTCAGCACCACCCTGGCCAATAACGTCCACCAGATGCTCGACCCCGAGCGCGGCAAGGGTGGCGCCTTCGGCGCGATGGCGATCACCAATGCCAACCACGGCACGTCCAGCGGCCGGGTCTACAGCAACACAGTCAACACCTGGGGCGACGGCAAGCAGTTTGTCGAGGGCGGCAGCACCACCGGAGCCAATGGCCAGACCGCCGCCGTCAACGCCATGTGGGGCTTGAGGAACACCTATGACATGCACAAGAATGTGCTCGGCTGGCGCGCCCTCGACGGCCAGGATACCGCCACCCACATCGCGGTGCACGTCAACCGCGGCTACGACAATGCCTACTACAGCGACACCTGCCGCTGCATGTTCATCGGCGACGGCACCTTCTTCACCAACCTGGCGTCGCTCGACGTGGTCGGCCACGAAATGGGCCACGGCATCACGGCAGCGACCTCGAACCTGGTGTACTCGGGCGAGTCGGGCGGCCTGAACGAATCAAGTTCGGACATCGCGGGCGAGGTGGTCGAGGCCTACGCACGCGGCGGCGGCAAGGGCGACGTGATTCCCGAGAGCGGCAACGACTGGATGCTGGGCAGCGAGATCAGCCGCACCGGCACCCCGCTGCGCTTCATGATCAAGCCAAGCAAGGACGGCAACAGTCATGACGCCTGGAGCACCGGCCTGCGCCGCCTGGACGTCAATTACAGCAGCGGCCCGAACAACCGCATGTTCTACTTCCTGGCGAAGGGCTCGCATGCGGAAAACGGCAACGACGCCTGGAGCCGCTTCCTGGTCAAGCAGCCGCTGGCGATGACGGGGATCGGCGTCGACAAGGCGTTCCGTATCTGGTTCCGCGCCAACACGACCAAGTTCACGTCGAGCACCAATTACGCGGACGCGCGCGCCAAGATGATCGAGGCCGCCACCGAGTTGTATGGCGCGGGCGGGCGCGAGGCGATCGCGGTGCAGCACGCCTATGCCGCGATCAATGTGGGGGCGGACGTCGACGAGCCGGTGGCGCAGCCACCAACTGCCGCGGCTACTGGTCGGACATTAGTGGAAACGGATTAAGCGGCGTGCCTTTCCACCACTGCTTCTCGGCCGTCAGCGCAACGACGGCGAAGTGCAGGTGCGGCGCGTTCGGGTCGGAATTGCCGGTCACGCCGACGTAGCCGACGATGTCGCCGCGCTTGACCTCCATGCCTTCCTTGATATTGTCGGCATAACGGTCGAGGTGGGCGTAGTAATACGCGTATTGCTCGCTCGGGTCGAACTGGTAGACCGTCAGGCCGCCCGGTTTGCTCTGGAACAGCTTGACCACCTTGCCGTCGGCCACCGCCACCACCGGCGTGCCGGTCGGCGCCATGATGTCGAGCGCTTCATGCTGGCGCTGTTCGCCGCGCGGTTGATAGAAGGTGTCGGTCAGTTCGGCCGAGCGGATGCCCTGGACCGGCACCAGCAGCTTGCCCGGCACCGAGGCCGGGGCTGCGGGCGCCTGGCCGGCGGCCAGTTCCGGACGCAGCGGCAAATCGGCATCGAACAGGTTCGGCTCGACCACCGGCGCGGGTGGCAACTGCCCTTCGATCTGCGAGGCCGGCACGCCGCCGGGATTCGACAGCGGCGGGGCGGTGGCGACGACCTCGGGCGCTGGCGCGCCCGACCGGTCGCTCAGCAACACGAACAGCACCCCGGCGCCAAGCAGCGCGCCAACGATCAAGGTCATCAACCATTTCATTGCGTTCTCCGTCCGGCGCCTCCCGCGCCGATGAATGAATTACCAGACAATCAGCTGACGAGTTCGACCTCGGTGCCTTCGCCGACCACCGCACCCACTTCGGCGGCGCTCCAGTTGGTCAGGCGGATGCAGCCGTGCGACTCGGTCTTGCCGACGTGGCCAGGCACCGGCGTGCCATGGATGCCGTAGTGCGGCTTGGACAGATCGATCCACATCACGCCGACCGGATTGTTCGGGCCCGGCTTGATCTGCGTCTTGCTGTCGCCCGGCTTGGCATCCCAGAACAGTTTCGGGTTGTAGTTGTAGACCGGGTTGGCGTGCACGCCATTGATCTTCCAGTTACCGATTGGCAGCGGATCGCGGCTGCTGCCGGTCGAGACCGGATACTGGGCCAGCAGCTGGCCGCCGGCGTCATACAGCTGCAGGGTCTTGGTCGAATCGCGCACCACGACCTTGGCGGCCGGGGCCAGCGGCTGCTTGCCGCTCACGTGCGGCACCATGATCCGTTCGCCGGCGCGCGCCAGGCTCTTGCCCGGGTTCAGGCGTTGCAGCAGGGCCGGGCTGGCATGGAATTTCTCGCCCAGGCCCTCGAGCGCATTGGCGTAGCCGAGCGTGGCCAGCTTGGCCTTGCCCATCATGGTGGCGGGAACCGGCTGGAAGGGGCCGGCCACGTCTTCCTCGGCGATCGTGTATTCGGCCAGGGTGGGGCTGGTGTCGGTGTTCAGGGCGTTCCAGGTAGCGTCATCGAGCTTGCCGGTGACCGGCAACTTGCGCATGGCCTGGTAGGTGTTCAATGCCTGGCGCATGTTCGAGCCATACGCGCCGTCGATCTCGCCCGGCGACAGGTACTGGCGTTCGAGCAGCACCTGGGCCCGCAGCAGGCGTTCGAATTCGGCGTGCTCGGCGATGGCCGGGTCTTGCACGGCGCCGGGCGCGGTCGTGCCTTGGGCCGGGGCATTCTGGAGTGGCGCCGGTTGCGTCATGGTCGGCGCCGGCGCCTGTGGGGCTACCGGCTGCTGCGCGTGGGCGTGGGAAAAAGCGCCTGCGAGGGCGGCGATCAGGGTCAGTGCGGTAGCTTTTTTCATCGGGTTTCCTGCAATATGCGTCTGGAAACCTTATCGTAATGACATCGCTGACGCAGGTCTGTGCGTGAACGAACTCACCGCCCGGGCCCGGTTCGTTCCATCCGGCGCTACAATCGGTGGCCATGTCGACCGCTACCCACACCGTTACGCTATTGCCTCTGAACGCCAGCTTTGCGGCGCCGGACGACACGACCTTGCTGCAGACGCTCGAGGCGGCCGGGTTCGACGCGCCGAGTTCTTGCCGCAACGGTACCTGCCGCACCTGCATCTGCCGCCTGCAGCAAGGCACGGTGGCCTACACCATCGAGTGGCCGGGCCTGTCGTTCGACGAGAAACGCGAGGGGTATATCTTGCCGTGCGTGGCGCTGGCGCGCAGCGACCTGGTCATCATATTGCCATTGGCGCGGCAGGTGCGATTCGACTAGCTAAGCCGGCCTTTGCGCAACGCCTTTGCCAGCGCATCGCTGACCGTCCCGATCGTGAAGGGCTTGCGCACGAACTCGACATCGAGCGCCTGCAGCCTTTCCGGCGCCAGCATATAGCCGCTGGTAAGGACCACCGGCAGATGCGGGTGATGCGCCGCCAGCCATTGCGCCAGCTCGATGCCATCCATCCGGCCAGGCATCATCACGTCGGAAAACACGATCTCGACATCGTCCAGTTCGGACTTGATGGCGGCATCGGCGCTGGTGACGACCTTCACCTGCGCACCGATAGCGTGCAGCATCGCCACGGTGGATTCGGCGACGTCGGCATCGTCCTCGACATACAGGATGCGCAGGTCCGCCAGACCCGTGCTGCGCAAGGCGGGGACGACGGCAGGTGTGTACACCTGTTCCAGACTGCGTGGCAGCAGGATGCCGATGGTCGTGCCGACCGTCTCGCGCCGGATGAACGCCAGGCCCTGGCTCTGGATGGCAAATCCATACACCTGCGACAAGCCGAGCCCGGTTCCTTTGCCGACCGGCTTGGTCGTAAAGAAAGGCTCGAAGGCCTGGTGCGCCGTTTCTTCGGACATTCCTTCGCCCTGGTCTGTCAGCGACAGGTTGACGAATTCACCCTGCAGGTGAGCACCTTCGGGCAGCGCCGCGTTTGGCAAGCGCCAATTGCGCGCTTGCAGGGTCAGGATGCCGCCCTGCGGCATGGCGTCGCGTGCATTGCCGACGATATTGAGTAGCGCGGCGTCGAGCTGGGCCGGATCGACCAGGACCGACCACAGGTCCGGCTCAACGTCCATGCGCAGCTTGATGCCGGGACCGAGCGTGCGCAGGATCATGTCGGAAGTGGCGCGCAAATGCGCCTGCATCTCCAGTGCCACGCTCTCCAGTGGCTGGCGGCGCGCGTAGGCCAGCAGCTGCTGGGTGAGCGAAGCACCGTGGCCGGCAGCGCGCCGGATACTGTCCAGCGCCCGCGTGAGGCGCGCATCGGTGCTTGCCGCGAGCACGATGCGCAGCAGGGTTTCGCTGCCCGCGATCACCTGCAGGATGTTATTGAAATCATGCGCTATTCCGCCGGTCAGTTGACCCAGCGATTCGAGCCGGCGCGCCTCGGCCAGTGCCTGCTCGACACGGCGCCGTTCGCTCACCTCGTGCTCGAGCAGGCGCGTGCGTTGCGCCACCGTCGATTCGAGGCGGTCGGCATGTCCGGCCAGTTCGGCCAACTGGTCGCGCACGGCGAATTGCAGGCGTCGCGTGCGCAGCGCCGAGCGCATCGCCATCGTCAGCGCGAGGCGGGTCAGGGGGCGGGCCAGCAGGATGACATTGCCGATGTCCGCCAGCCGGTCGAAACGCGTGCTGTCGATATTGCGGCTGTCGGCATCGGCCAGCACCAGGATCGGCAGGTCGGACCATTCGCGCTGGTCGTGCAGCGCCGCGCTCAGTTGCTGGAGCGAGCACCTTGCCAGGCCCTCTTCGGTGATGGCGATGGCGAGGGCGTCGTCGTCCAGCGCCGCGTAGAAGCTGGCAGCGTCGGTGCACACGCAGGCGCGCACGTCCTCGCGTTCCACGATGGCGCGCAAGGTCTCGGCATCGCCCTGCAGCGGGGCGAAGACCACGACCGCCTGCTGCAGGTCAGGTTTCAAGCGCGGCCGCTCCAATATCGTCCCCGTGTACCTCGATGGGGCCGCCGATCCGGATACCGTCGTCGGTCAGATCGAGTTCGCGGATCTCGTGCTCGTGCTTCCCCTGGCGCTTCTTGAGGACGCAGATCGCCTTGCGCACGATGTTGCCCTGCTCGTAGTAGCGCATCGAAATGATGTTGTCGGTGATGATGCTGACCGCGTCCGGTTCCTTCGAGGTGTCCAGCCGCGCCGAATGGGCGCCCACGACGATCACCATCACGCTCATGTTCGAGAGATAGGAGAACAGCTCATTCATCTGCGGCAGCAATGACTTTTCCTCGCGGATCACGTCAAGATAGGAATTGATGCTGTCGATGATGACCAGGTTGACGTCCTGGTCCTCGACCATGCGCCTGACATTCCAGATGAACTGGCCTGGCGAGATGCGCGAGGGATTGACGCGGCGCTGGAAAAAGCGGTGCGCCCCGTCGTGTCCATCGCCTCCGTGTTCACCGATCGGGTCATCCATGGCCTTGTCTTCGCCCATGCTCGCGATCATGCGCGAGCGGAGGGTGGTTTCCGACTCATCGAAATTGAAATAGGCAGCCTTGTGGCCCGCCTTCACTGCCGCTACCGCGTACTGGAGCGCCAGCGTGGTCTTGCCGATACCGGAGGGGCCCAGCACCATGGTCGAACTGCCGGCCGTCAGCGGACCGCTGAATAATCGGTCCAGGCCATCGACGCCGCTGAGGACCTCGAATTGCTGGCGTGGCCGATGGTGTTCCTCGGCGATCAGGCTGGGAAAGACCAGGATTTCGCCGGTCTGGATCGCATAGTCATGCCAGCCGCTCTGGAAATCGCCGCCGCGCAGCTTGATGACGTGCAGCCGACGCCGCGCGGCGCCGAAGCTTCGCTCGTTGTACTCGAGCGTGATCACACCATGCACGGCGCTTTGCAGCTCGAACTCGCGGCCGTCGGATGTGATGTCATCGAGCAGCAATACGGTAGCGCCGATCCTGCTCAGGCGCTCGCGCAGGGCGATGATCTGGCGCCGGTAGTGGGCGCTGTCGCGCGCCAGCAGGCGGATCTCCACCATTGAATCAATGACGACGCGCACTGCGCCTGCCTGTTCGACCCGATCGGCAATCCGGTCGACCAAGCCGACCAGTTCGTTGTCAGTGGGCAGCAGGATGGTCTGCGGGGCGGGCGCATCGGGCAGCGGGATCATTTCCTCGATCTGGATATTGCCGAGTGACCATCCGTGGCTGGCTGCAGTCTGGCGCAACTCGTCTTCCGCTTCGGACAGGCTCAGGTAGAGTCCGGCCTGGCCGGCCCGATCGCCGTCGATCAGGTAGCGCAGGCCGAAGGTAGTCTTGCCAGTGCCGGGGCGCCCCTCGATCAGGTGTATCCGGTTGCGCAACAGACCACCGTGCAGTACCGAGTCGAGTTCAGGAATACCAGTTGCAATACGTGTTGGTTGTGAAGACATGTCTTCGTTGACCCTCAAGCGAAAGAGTTGTGCGGCCACGCGAAGCTCGGTATTCACGGTGGCGATTGCGGCGATACTTTCTTTAAAACACGCCTGTTGGGTAGAATTCTCTCAAAGTCAGACGTGATCTGATATTAGCGAACGTACAACACCAAGCTAATTGATGGAAAAAAGCCGACCGCAACTATGTGAGAATGCACCGATACGTCTTTGCCCTGGAGCCCCATGTTTGAAATCAGCCAGTTGCGCTGCTTCGTCGCCGTCGCCGAGGAACTGCACTTCACCCGCGCCGCCGAGCGCCTGAACATGACGCAGCCGCCGCTGAGCCGCCAGATCCGCCTGCTCGAGCATAGCGTGGGCGTGATCCTGCTCGAACGCAGCAGCCGCGCCGTCACGCTTACCGCCGCCGGCAAGGCCTTCCTGCCCGAGGCGACGCGCATCCTGCGCCTGGCGCAAGAGGCTGCGGTCAAGGCGCGGCGCACGGCCAGGGGCGAGCAGGGCATGCTGTCGATCGGCTTCAGCGCGGCATCCGGCTACAGCCTGCTGCCGGAGGTGGTGCGCGGCATCCGCCAGGCCTGTCCCGACGTGGCCCTGAACCTGAAGGAACTGGTGAGCACCGCCCAGGTCGAAGCGCTCAACGCGGGCGAGATCGACCTGGCCCTGATGCGGCCGCACACCATCAACAGCGAGCTGGAAAGCGTGCTGATGGTGACCGAATCGCTGATGCTGGCAGTGCAGGCCAGCCAGGCCGGGGCGTGGCCGGACGAACCGACGCTTGGCTGCCTCCATGGCCGACCGTTCATCATGTATTCGCCCTATGAGGCGCGGCCCTTTTACCAGATGCTCAGCGAGCGCTTCGCCAGGGAGGGCGTGGTGCCGGACGTGGTCGAGCATATCGGCCAGGTGCATACGATGCTGGCGCTGGTCGGCGCCGGCCTGGGCGCGGCGCTGATCGCGGAAGGGGCATGCCGGCTCAAGTTCGAAGGCGTCGTCACGCGCCGGGTGGCGACCGAACCGGTGCAACTGGTGTGCGCCTACCGTCGCGGCAATGACAATCCGGTGCTGGCGCTGTTCAAGAATACAGTTCTACCATCGTTCCAAGGGGTTGATGGTGGACGTCTGGATTAAGTCAATTATTGAATTGGACGCGATATGATTTGAATTGTTCTTGAATGATTCCTTGTCCTATGATGGCTCCTGCCTCGTCGATATCGATCGGCCAAGCAAGGTACGGATGACAACAATCCGGCCATGAATAAGGAGACATTCTTGAAAAAAATCGCCGCACTCATGCTCGCATGTGGCAGTACCCTCGCGCATGCCCAGACCTCCGTCACCTTCTACGGCATCGCCGATGCCGCGATCGTGGTCGAAAAAGGCGGCGCGGCGGGCCGCATCACCAAGGTCACCAGCGGCGCCGGCGCCGCCTCGCGCTTCGGCTTTCGCGGTGTCGAGGAACTCGGCAACGGCGTCTCGGCCTTCTTCACCTTCGAGGGAGGCGCCAAGATCGATACCGGCGAAATCGATGCCGCCGGCACCATCTTCAACCGGCAGTCACTGGTCGGCCTGCGCAGCGCTTACGGCGCGATCGCACTGGGCCGCCAGTACACCCCGTACCACACGGCGATGGTCACGATCGTCGACCCGTTCAACACCGGTTATGCCGGCAGCGCCAAAAGCCTGTTCCCGCATAACGGCACCAATATCCGCACCAGCAACACCATCACCTACGCGTCGCCGAAGAAGAACGGCTTCGACGCCGAACTGGCCTACAGCACCGGCGAACAAAGCGATTCGTCGACCGGACGCCAGTTTGGCGGCGCGGTTGGCTACGCGGCCGGGCCGCTCACCATCCGGCTCGTCTACAACAACAAGAACACCGACGTTGCCGCGAATGGTTCCACGCCCAGGGTGGAGCGCACGCTGGGACGCAACTACCTGCTGGCCACGTCGTATATGCTGGGCCGGGTCAAGCTGCATGGCGGCTTCAGCGTCGACAAGGGTGACAACGCCGCGCCACTGATCAATCCGAACAACCCTTATGGCGGCTTGCGCCCGACGCCATCGACCGACGGGCGCAGCGCCCTGCTGGGCATCAGTGCGCCGCTGGGTGGCGGCACGCTCATGGCCTCGGTGCTGCACAAGGACGATCGAACCAACTTTAATCAGGACGCGAACGCATGGGGCATCGGCTACCTGTACGCGCTGTCGAAGCGCACCGGCCTGTACGCCGCCTACGGCCACATCGACAACCGCAACGGCGCCGGGTATACGATCGCCAACAACACCGAATCGGGCAGCGGCGACACCGGCTACAACCTGGGCATGCGCCACAGCTTCTGAACACGCTTGCACACCAATAAAGAGGAGACACCATGACTAACCGAATCAAACTGTCGTCAGTAGTGCTGGGATTGGCGTTCGCGGGCTGCGTCCAGGCGGCGGGCTATCCGACCAAGGCCATCAACGTCGTCGTGCCGTTCCCGTCGGGCGGCTCGACCGACGCCATCGCGCGCGCGATCGGCCCCAAGATCAGCGCCAAGCTCGGCAAGCCATGGGTGGTCGACAACCGCCCGGGCGCCACCGGCGCGCTCGGCGGCGGCTATGTGAAACGCGCCGCGCCCGATGGCTACACGCTGATGGTGGCGTCGATCGCCGTGTATTCGGTCAATCCGCTGCTGCAGAAAACGCTGCCATACAACCCGTCGAAGGACTTCGATCTGCTGACGGTGGCGGTCCAGGCGCCGAATGTGCTGGTAACGAACGCCACCATCCCCGCCACCACGGTCGGCGACTTCATCGCCCACCTCAAGAAGCACCCCGGCCAGGTCACCTTTGCGACCTCCGGCGCCGGCAGTTCGGATCACCTGACGACGGCCTTGTTCTGGCAAAAGACCGGCACCTCGGGCCTGCACGTGCCGTACAAAGGCGGCGCACCCGCCATCACCGACCTGCTGGGCGGCCATGCCAACGTCTCGTTCCAGAACATCAATGTCGTGCTTGGCCATATCAAGTCCGGCAAGCTCAGGGCGCTGGCCGTGACGGGCGCCAACCGCTCGGCGGCGCTGCCCAATGTGCCGACCTTGGCCGAATCGGGCGTCAAGGAAGTCGACGTCTATTCGTGGCAAGCGATCGCCGCGCCGAAGGGTTTGCCGAAGGACGTCAAGGCAAAGCTCCACACCACCATCGTGGACGTGCTGCGCGACCCGCAGATCAAGGACAAGCTCAACGAGCAGGGTTTCGAGGTCGTCGCATCGACGCCGGAGCAATTCGCCAAATTCCAGCAGCAAGAACTGGCGCGCTGGCGTGACGTGATCACCAACGGCAAGATCGAAGTCCAGTAACCCCATTTACCTTTTACTTTCTACCTCGCGACCATCATGTCCCAGCCTAATTTGAATGCCCCCGTCGTCACCAGCCTGCGCGTCGTGCCTGTCGCGGGGCAGGACAGCATGCTCCTGAACCTGAGCGGGGCGCACGGCCCCTGGTTCACCCGCAATATCGTGATCCTGACCGACAGCGCCGGCAACACCGGCCTGGGCGAGGTGCCTGGCGGCGAAAACATCCGCCAGACCATCGAGGATGCGCGTCCGTTCATCATCGGCGCCACGCTGGGCGACTACAACAAGGTATTGAACGCCATGCGCAGCGCGTTCGCCGGCCGCGATGCCGGTGGCCGCGGCCTGCAGACGTTTGACCTGCGCACCACGATTCACGCCGTCACCGCGGTCGAATCGGCGCTGCTCGACCTGCTCGGCCAGTTCATGGGGGTGCCGGTGGCGGCGCTCCTGGGCGAGGGCCAGCAGCGCGACGCGGTCGAGATGCTGGGCTACCTGTTCTATGTGGGCGACCGCAAGAAGACGCCGCTGGCCTACCGCAGCGCCGCCGGCGCCGACAACGACTGGTTCCGCCTGCGCGACGAACAAGCGCTCACGCCCGAGGCGATCGTGCGCCTGGCCGAAGCCACGCGCGAGCGCTACGGCTTCAACGACTTCAAGCTCAAGGGCGGTGTGCTGGGCGCCGACCAGGAGATGGAAGCGATCCT
>Ga0265798_10007697_pt1 | contig 13885 bp, 13 predicted proteins | sample P3T30metagenome_FD_192430 | JGI IMG/M metagenome (GOLD analysis project Ga0265798, IMG submission 192430) | Plant litter microbial communities from East Loma Ridge, Irvine, California - P3 T30 | ecosystem: Environmental > Terrestrial > Plant litter > Unclassified | place: USA: California...
GTTGTGGCCCTGCGCAACGGCTACGTCTACGCCTTTGACCAGGCGGGCGGGCGCTACCCCGGCTTCCCAGTGAGCGCCGGGGCGCGCCTCGAAGGGCCGCTGCTTACCACGGCCGGCCCCACGCTGGCCCGCAGCCAGCTGCGCGTCGTCAACCAGCACGGCGAGTTGCTGACCATTACCCTGAGCGGCGACATCGCGGCCCGTCGCCGGGTGGCTACCTGGAGCCGCACCGCTAGCTTTCGGCTCGTGCCGGAGGCCAGCGGCCGCGCCGGCTCGTTTGTAGTGGTGCGGCAGGATGGCGGCCAGCTCGACGTGTTTGGCCCCAGCGGCGTGGCCCCGCTGCTGAGCCGCCAGCTGCTCACCTCGGGCGATAAGCCGGTGCAGTGGTTCGACTTTGGGGCCGACCGCCAGGTGCTGGCCCTCACCGAGCCGCTGCCCGGCCAGGTGGCGCTCTTCGATGGGCGGGGCCGCCCGCTGGGTGCGGGGGCGGGCAGCCCGTCGCCAGCCGGCACCTGGCCCAGCACCGGCACCGGCGTGGCCCTGCGCTACGACGCGGCTCGCCAGCACTACCTGCTGCTGCGGCTCGTGCGCCGCGAGCTGCACCGCGACCAAGTGCGGTAGGCGTTGCCTAGTAATGACTGCCGTTTAATTATACAGTGCGGATGGCGCGGGGCTCTGCCCCGTGCCCACTAGTTGCCGGCCTCTGGCCGGCGGTCGTTGCCCGACTCGTTCGGCCAGCGTACCACCGTAGCGGGCCAGAGGCCCGCAAATAGTCGGCACGGGGCAGAGCCCTGCGCCATCTGGGTTTACGTTAGGAAGTGGGTAGGTGCCAAGCTGCCCGCTTGCTTGGCTTGCCTGTAGTGGAGTTTATGTCAATTTGCGAGTAAGAATAAACTCCACGCGCCGGAGTTTATTCTTACTCGCAAATTGACATAAACTTTGTAGGTAGCTCATCGGGCATACCTTTTTTCAACCAATTTTCCTTTTGCCAGTAGCCGATGACAACCCTCCCCATTCCCGCTGAACAACCCATTTACGCCGAGTTGCAAGCCTGGCAAAAGCAGATGCAGCGGCCGCCCTCGCGGCTGGATAAGTTTACCCGGCGCGTGCAAACCCGGCTCAATGGCCTGCTGCCCGAGCGCCTGCACCAGGGTATTACGGCCACCATCAAGCAACTGGTGCGGGGCGTGCTCTTTGGCTCGACGCACACCACGCGCCGGCCGCTGGAAGCCGGGTCGCTAGCCGCTCGTGAGGCGGCCGTGCGCGACCACCTGCGCGACTACCGCCTCATGGCCACCGCCGAAGGGGCCGTGACGGGGGCGGGCGGTTTTCTGCTCGGGCTGGCCGACTTTCCGCTGCTGCTGGGCCTCAAGCTCAAGCTGCTGTTTGACGTGGCTGCGTGCTACGGCTACGACGTGCGCGATTATTCCGAGCGGCTCTACGTGCTGCACATCTTCCAGTTGGCCTTCAGCAGCCAGCACACCCGCAATGAGGTGTACCACCGGCTAGCTCACTGGGAGGAATATCGCCGAACCTTACCCGCCGAGGCGGCCGAGTTCGACTGGCGCACTTTCCAGCAGGAGTACCGCGACTACATCGACCTGGCTAAAATGGCCCAGCTCGTGCCCGTTATTGGGGCGGCCGTGGGCGCCGTGGCCAATTATCGCCTGCTGCAGCAACTCGGCACCACAGCCATGAACTGCTACCGCCTGCGCCACTTCGCCGCCCGCCAAGCCGCCCTGCTACCACTGGCGTAGGCCCGGTGGCCGGGGCGGCCCGCTGGCGGCGGCTACTGCCGGCCCCGGCCGGCGGCGGGCTAAAAAAGGGTATCTTTCTGGCTAAAAATAACGTCTTAGGCCAAACAGTTCAGCTCGGTTGCTTCCCCGGCCGGCCTAGCCCGCCCCAAGCCGCCGGTTAGGTTGCCCCGCGCAGCCTCATTTCTACTCCGGCGCCCGCTTATGGCTAGCCCAAGCCGGTGCCCTCGCTGCCACCCAATGGAAATACTTTTTAGCTCGCAATACCTTCATATCATCTTACATCGCACTTCCCATCAAACGCTTGAGCTTCAATGGCTGGATTTTGTGCCGAGTGTTGATTTTCGTGCTTCCATCCTGGAGCTCATGCGCCTGGCCCGCCAGCACCGCGCCCAGGCCCTTATCGCGGATAATCGCCTGCTGCGCGCCCTGCGCCAGGCCGACCTGGAGTGGAGCGGCGACCTGGTGTTTAAAGGCCTGAGCGACCTGGGTGGTCGGCGCTTTGCGGTGGTAGAATCGCTGGACGCCATGAACCGTATGGGTATCACGGCGCTGGTGGCCAACGTTATCCCGGGTACGGCGCTTGCCAGCCAGTTTTTTGCCACTATTGAGGAAGCCCGTGCCTGGGCTACGGGTTCCTTTTAGGCACCTGCTAGCTGGCTCCGCAAGGCATCGTTTGCGGCCGGCTATACCTACCAGGCGGCGCGGTAGCCGCACTGTTGGCGTGGGTGGGGCAGGTGGGTGAGCAAGCGAGGCGAAAAGAAAAAGCAGCCCTCAGTAGCGTCTATCCGTACGTTAGCGAGAGGGGGTAGCCTACTGCTTTGCGACAGGGCTGTGCGGAGTCGCTGCGCACTGGCTGCGCCCCGTAGGCGGGCTCCGCTCGCTGCTCACACGCGCTCGCTGAATTTTCTTTTGCCTTTTTTATTGCCTTAGTAGCCTAGGCAGACGCCCGGCTCGGCCCCACGTAGCTAGCCAATGCCGGCGTCAACTATGTCTGACCAAGTTATTTTTTCCGCCGTTTACGGGGCGGTGCTCGTCGATGAACGGGTACCCTGCGTTATTTCTCAATGGCACGCGTTTGCCAAGCGGCAGGAGTTCAAGGCTATGCTGGAGCTGGCCCTAGCGTATTACCAAGCCCATAGCACGCCCGCCCGGCCCTGGGGCTGGGTAGCCGATACCCGGCACATGAGCGTCATTCCGCAGGATGTGCAGCACTGGCTGACCACCGAGTGGAACCTGCAGCTCTCCCAGGCTGGCCTGCGCCAAATGAGCGTAGTAATGTCAGAAAACGTCTTCGGGCAGCTAGCCGTGGCGCACTATGCCCAGGCCACAGCGGCCCAGCAGCCAACTTATGCCTTAGCCACGGCCTGCTTTGCTACCCTGGAAGCCGCCAAGCAGGGCGCTCGCCAAGCCCTAGAGGACTAGGCAGCTACGAGGCATTTTACTGAAATACTTGTGCTTGTTGTTGATGCTAAACTTATTTTGCTACCGTAGCGCCCGGGAGGTGCAGCAGCTAAGTGGCGGCGGCAGGGCGGCCCAGGCCCTGAAGCGCTAGGCCGGCTCACCTAGCCGCAGCACTTGCGTTACGCTGGCCGGAATATCGGCCGCGTAGTGGCTCACGTAGACCAGGGCTACCGGGCTCACGGCGCAAATGGCTTCTAGCACGGCCTTGAAATGGGGCTGCTGCGCGTCGTCGAGGCCCTGACCGGGCTCATCGAGCAGCAGCAGAAGTGGGTTTTTGACCAGGGCGCGCGCTACCAGGCACAGGCGCTGTACGCTGGCTGGCGCTTGCCGCAGGGGCTGCAAAGCAAAATCGGCTAGGTGCAGCACGGCCAGCCAGGCCCGGGCCGTGGCCAGTTGCTCTGGCGTGGGGCGCCCCGCTGCTGGCCCCAGGGCCTCGCTAAAGCCGGAGGCCACCACTTGCAGGCAGGTAGGCTGACCGGGAAAATATTGCAGCAATTCGGGCGATGCGTAGCCGATGCGGCGCTTCAGGTCCCAGATGCTTTCGCCCGTGCCCCGCCGCTGGTCAAAGAGCGTAATTTTTTGACTGTAAGCCTGCGGGTTGTCGCCATTCAACAGGCTGAGCACCGTGGACTTGCCCGCGCCGTTGGGGCCCAGCAGCGCCCAGCGCTCGCCGGGTTTTATGACCCAGTTTAGCCCGTTGAGGATGAGGCGCTCGCCGTAGCGGATGGTCACGTTTTCGAGCTTTACCAGCGTGCTGAACGCAGGCGGCGCGGCGGGCCACAGAGCGAGCAGGGCCGCCGCATCGGGCAGGCGCGGGGCCGGGGCGGCGGGCGGGTGGTAGTCGGCCACGGGTAGAATGTGCGCGATGCGGCGGGCGGCCAGCACCGCCACCTGCGTCACGATGGCGGGTAGCTCGGCGGGCGCCGTGGCTACTACCACCGTGGTGCCCGCCGCCGCCACTTCGGCCAGCAAGTCGTCAAAATCGGCCCGGCTAGCCGCATCGAGGCCCGCCAGCGGGTTGTCGAGCAGTAGCAGCACGGGGTTGCGCAGCAGAGCCGTAGCCAGGCGCAGGCGCTTGGTTTCACCATTAGAGAGCTGAATGAGCGGCTGCGCCTGCAAGTGACCCAGGCGCAGCCGGGCCACCACCCGCTCGTAGGTCCAGGGCAGGCCGGGCACCGGGGGCGGGCCGGCCGTAAGGTACTCGCGCACGGTGGGTACCTCCTCGGCGGCAGTGGCCTCGTAGCGCTGCTGATAATACAAGGTACTGCCGCCGGGCCGCGCCTTGAAAGGGGCCCGCGTACCCACCAGCGTCACCACCTGCCGCCAGCTGGCCAGTGGGTCGGTGGGGTGCCGCTGCCGGGCCGTGGCGGCCAAGCCGGGGTAGCTGGCCGCGCCATCCGTGAGCAGTAACTGCCCGGCCAGCGCGGCCAGCAAGGCACTTTTGCCCGCGCCGCTGGGGCCCACCAGGGCCCAGTGCTGGCCCGGCTCGATGCGTAGGCTAAGGCCCGCAAACAGCACCCGGTTGAGGTGCCGCACGGTTACGCAGTCAAGGGCCAGCAGGGGAGTAGGCGGGTCTTCTGAACTACGAACTGCTCCGGATTTTTTGGCTTTCACGGATGGAAGGGGTGCTAGTGGTGGGGCCGCCCGCCGGGGCCAGGTAAAGTAGGCTTCCGACGCATCTTTGCGCCAGCGGCGGGGCAAAGATGCACGGCCGTCCTTACCAGGCCTGTTTTTGCCCTATGTCTTACGCTACTGGCCTCGTGGTAGGCAAGTTTTGGCCGCCCCACCGGGGCCACCAACTGCTGCTCGAAACGGCCGCTGCCCAGGTGGCCGAGTTGCTCGTGCTTGTTTACGCCAATCCCGACGACCACTTGCACCCAGCTCCCGAACGCGCCGCCTGGCTGCGGGAGCTGTACCGGGGCGACGATTTGGCCCAGGGGCCGCGCATTGGCGCTACGCCGCTACGCATCATTGCCCTCACCGCCGCCGATGGCCTGCCTCCCGACGCGGCCCCCGACCACGCTCACCGCGAGTTTGTGCGCCAGTGGCTGGCTAGCCACGGCTATGTTATCGACGTGGTATTCAGTAGCGAAGCCTACGGCCCCGGCTTTGCGGCGCACCTGGGTGCGGCGCACGTTGCGGTGGATGCAGCGCGCCGGCAGGTGCCCACCAGCGGCACGCAGGTGCGGCACGATATAGCGGCCGGCGCTACCACGTACCCTGTACCCGGCGCCGCTTTTCTGCATCCCTTCGTGGCCGCGCAGTACGGGGCCGTAGCGCCGGCCGCCGTGCCCCGGCTGGTATTGCTGGGGGCTGAAAGTAGCGGCAAAACCACCCTGGCCACGGCGCTGGCTGAGGCGCTGGGCACCGTGTGGGTGCCCGAGTACGGCCGCATCTTGCACGAGCAAAAGCACGGCGAGCTTGTCTATGAAGACCTGCTCTACATTGGCCGGCGCCAGCTGGAGCTGGAAGACGAAGCCGCCCCGCAGGCCCGGGGGTGGCTCATCTGCGATACCAATGCGGCCACCACGGCGCTGTATTCTTACTACTATTTTCATCGTTGCGACCCGGCTTTGCAGGCGCTGGCTAGCGTGTGCCGGCAGCGCTACGCCCGCACCTTTGTGTGCCTGCCCACCGTGCCTTTTGAGCAAGACGGCTGGCGCGGCCCCGAGGCGCTGCGGCAGTTTCAGCACGGCGCTATCCTGATGCAGCTGGAGCTGCTGGGCATTCCGTATACCTTGCTCGATGGTAGCGTAGCGGCGCGCGTGGCGCAGGTGCGGGCCGCCCTGGAATAATTAGCCAAGTGCTCTGGCTATGAAAACGAAATTTGCTTATGATAAAGAGGCGGCGAGATTAGCAAAAGCAATCGACTTAGCTATCGCTGCCCTGCAAAAATATCCGCCACCAGCTTGGACTACCCAGCACCTGGCGCATTTTACGCAAGTCTACACCGCGTTCCGAAGCTCAGTTCTTAACCCGAGCCCGAAGCTTAAAAAAGCGGGTTATTTAAACCAGCTTATGTGCGACGTCCTTACCTATTTCCAAGAGGGAGTTGGCGAGGGTATTACGTATTTCTGGCAGCAGGTGGAAAAAGAAAAGCTAGGCTATGTGCGAGAAGATAAGCTGCGTAAAATAATGAGCAAAAGCAGGTTGAAAAACCGCGAAGAGTATGAGTGCCTTACCGATGTGCTGGTAGCCGCCGGGCAAGAAGGCCGCCTAACCACGCAACAGGCACAGCAGCTAAGCGAGATGATTGGGGAGTTTGAGAAACGAAAAACCAAGGCCTGATTATTACGCATCAAATTATTGCTCACCAATTGGTTATGGGCAGTGGCTGCCTGGAAAAACGCCTGCCCTGGCGCGAGTTTAGCGTAGCGTAACTCGTGCCGGCCTTGATGTGGAGGCTGTGCCTCCACTGCCGCGCTAGCGGCAAAGCAGGACTGGCGAGCTTCCGCCTAGCGTAAGCTTGCCGCTAGCGCGGCAGTGGAGTTGAAAACTCCACGTCATGAGTAGGCACGAGTTGCGCTACGCTAAACTCGCGCCAGTGTGAGGCTAGTCACTAAAAAAGCAGGCTACCTTGCTGGCTCGGCTCACGACGCGGCCACTATGCGCAAGGCGGTGGCCAGAGCCATTGGAGTGGTGTACTGCACCGTGGTGCTAGCCGGGCTGACAGGTTTTTTCTACGGAAAATATTACTTGACAAAAACCGGGGTCAACTAGTGACTGCCGACTAACCTGGTGCATAAAAACGAGTTTGTAACTGTCGGCTCCATCCATAATTTCGGCTACGCGGGGGGGCTGCTGGGCTGGCTACTGGGGGCTTTATACTTACTGAAAACCTATTATTTCGGCGCTGCTACGCGCTAGGGGCAAACTCTACCACGAAGGCCGTCCCCTTCCCCACCTCCGATTCGGCGCGCAGGGTGGCCTTGTGAAAGATGGCGATGGTTTGGGCGATGGGCAAGCCCAGGCCGTAGCCCTCGGGCGCCTGCGGCCCGGTGGCGTGGAAGCGCCGGAAGCGGTCGAAGAGCAGCGGCAGGTTTTCGGCGGCAATACCGGGGCCTTCGTCTTCCACGCGCAGCTGGTAGCCGCCGGCGGGCGTGCGGCTGCCCACTACCCGAATTTGCCCGCCCTCATAGTTGTACTTGATGGCATTGCTGAGCAGGTTGCGTAGTAGCGTATGCAGCAGCGTAGCGTTGGCCTGCGGCACTATGTAGTCGGGCTGGAGGTCGATGTGCAGCTCGATTTCGCGCTGCTGGCGGCGGTCGTCCAGCTCCTCGGCCACGTCGTGCACGGTTTGGGTGAGGCTCACGCTGGCGTCGCGCAGGTACTGCTCGTTTTCGATATTGGCGATGAGCAGCAGCGTGCGCACGGTGTTGCGCAGGCGGTAAAGCGTGCGCTGGCTTTCCACTATCTGGCGGCCGTGCGCCTCAGGCAGGGTGGGGTCCTGGAGCATATTCTCGAAGCGCGACTGCAAGATGCTGGTGGGCGTGAGCAGCTCGTGGCTCACGTTGCTCATAAACTCGCGCTCCTTCTCAAACGACGTTTGCAGCTGCCGCATCAGGGCCGAGAGCGAGTCGTCGAGCCGCCGAAAGTCGGTGGTATCCGTTTCCAGGCGGGCAAATGAAAACTCGCCCGGCTGCCGGATGCCCCGCAATTTGCGCGAAATCAACTCCCGTAGCGGCCGCAGCAGGTAGTGGGCAAAGGCCGCATCCGTAAACACCGTGATGAGCGCGCCCGCCACCAGCACCCACAGCGCCAGCCGCCGCAGCGTATCGGTGAGCAGCTCCACGGTGGCCAGCGATGAGCCGATTTCGAGGCGGTAGAGGCGGGGCGCCGCGCCGCGCAGCGCCGCCCGGCTAGCCGCATTGAGCGTGCCCAGCGGGGCCACGTAGCTCAGGATGCGAAAGTCCTCAATCTCTTTATCAACTTGCCGGGGCTCCTCAAAAAAGCGCTCGCTGGCCCGGCTATCCGGCCCGTCGGCCGTTGCGGGCAGCGGCGTGATGGCGATGTACTCCTGCTTGAGAATATTATAGTCGGCGTAGCTCTCGTCGTGCTCGGCCCGCAAAAAAGTATCGAGGCCGTCGCGGGCGATGAGGTGCAGCAGCTCCTGTTTTTTATCGAGCAGGCGCTCGTCGGTGTGGCTCACGGCCACGCGCTGCACAACGGGCGGAATCAGTAGCGCCCCTAGCAGCACCAGCAGCAGCTTCGAGAGGCCGTTGAAGAGGCCCAGCTTAGTTTCGAGTCGCACGGTACGTGATAAGCAATTAATAAGGAGTAAGGAGCAATGGCCGGTGACGCCGGTCGAAAAAGATAGTCATCAGAGCGCTAGGCCGTCAGGTACAAACCTACAATTGTTCCTTACTCCTTATTAAGTGCTCATTGCCTCACACGGCCCGGTAGCCGATGCCGCGCACCGTTTCGATAAAGTCGGCCGAGCCGAACTGAGCGAGCTTCTTACGCACATTTTTGATGTGCACGTCGATGTAGTTCGAGTCAGAGTCGTCTTCCAGCACGTTGCCCCAGAGGTGCTCGCCGAGCTGCAAGCGCGTGAGCACGCGGCCGCGGTGCAGCAGCAGGTAGTGCAGCAGGTCAAACTCCTTCTTGGTGAGCGGCACCTCGGGGCCGGGCGTTTCGGGAGTGCTGCCGTAGCGCACGGTGCGGGCGGTGGCATCCATGACGTAGCCTTCGCCAAAGACGATTTCGGGGCGCTTGAGGCCAAACTTGCGGCGCGTGATGGCCTGCATACGGCTCGTTAATTCCAGCAGCGAGAAAGGCTTGGGCAGGTAATCATCAGCGCCCAGGTCGAGGCCCTTGATGCGGTCGTCGAGGGCACCGCGCGCGGTGAGGATAATGAACGAGGCTTCCTGCTTCTCGCTCTGGCGGGCGTCGCGCAGCAGGTCGAGGCCGTCGCCGCCGGGCAAGCCCAGGTCGAGCAGCACGAAGTCATAGGAATTTACAAACAGCTTTTCCGAAGCCTCGGCGTAGGTGTAGGCCGAATCGACGAGGTACTGGGCCTGCGTCAGAAACTGGCGCACCTCTTGGTGGAGGCTTTTTTCGTCTTCAACGAGCAAAACGTGCATGGAGCGGGGGGGAGTGAAGGAGGAATGATGATACAACATTCGCGCGGCGGTCGTTAAATGAAGATGAAGATTTGCTGTGCGTTTGATGAAGATGAAGAAATAATCTGGAAAGTACGGCGGCGGCCTGGGTGCAAACGGCCCACTGGCGGCGCCCAGGCTAGCCTACGCAGCCGGCCCGGCCACAAAAACTTTTACATCACCGCACCTTTTTTTTGTTGTTTTTTAGCCCGCGCTAGTCTGGCTTACGCCGCGCAGCTAGCAAAAGCCCGTGCAGGCCAGCATGTGCCGTAAGTGTAAAGGCGCGGCTTTTTACTGGCTGCCGGGGCCGAAAATGAGGTTTCGGGCGCTTGGCGAATGGGGAACCGACGTGGATATTTGATAAAGCTGGCTTGGTAGCCGTCGCCCCGGCGGCGGGCTAGCCAGCGGTTCTTTTCCCACCCACCTCCTTTTCCACCACTCTATGAACGTTACGCTTACCTCCCTAGTGGGGGCGGCGGCGCTGCTGCTAGCCGGCGCGCCCCGCATCACCCAGGCCCAAACCTACCAGCAAGTATGGGCCGACGAGTTTACCACCGGCATTAGCTCCAGCTGGAAGTTTGAAACCGGCGGCGGCGGCTGGGGCAACAACGAGAAGCAGTATTACCAGGCGGCCAATGCTACGGTAGTCAACGGCCAGCTCCAGATTACGGCCCGCAAGCAGGCCGTGGGTGGCATGCCCTACACCTCGGCCCGTCTCATTACGCAGGGTCTCAAACAGTTTACCTATGGCAAGATGGAGGCCCGCATCAAGCGGCCCATCGGGCAGGGGCTGTGGCCGGCATTCTGGATGCTGGGCTCAAACATCAGCAGCGTGAGCTGGCCCGCCTGCGGCGAAATCGACATCATGGAGTATGTCAACACCGACCCCAAGTCGTACGGCACCGCCCACTGGGACAGCAACGGCCACGCGCAGTACGGCCAAAGCATCTCGACCACCGACGACTACCACGTCTACAGCGTGGAATGGACGCCAAGCTACATCCGGTGGTTTGTGGATGGCACCAAGTACAACGAGATGACCATCACCAACGGTACGGGCAGCACCGAGGAGTTTCAGCGGCCATTTTTTCTGCTGCTCAACCTGGCCGTGGCCGGCGACTGGCCCGGCCAGACGGTGGACGAAAGCAAGCTGCCCGCCACCATGTACGTCGATTACGTACGGGTATATCAGCTGACTAGTGCGCCCGCTACCGGCAGCTCCGTCACCCTGCAAGCCGAGGCCGCCAACGTGAACAGCGGCATGGCCATCGAAGCCTGCGCCGATACCGGCGGCGGGCAGGATATGGGCAATATTGATGCCGGCGACTACCTGGTGTTCAACAACATCAACTTCCCCACCAGCGGTACCTACACCATCGACTACCGCGTGGCCAGCCCCGGCGGCGGCACCGTATCGTCCGACTTGAACGCCGGTACCACCCAGCTGGGCAGCACGGCCATCCCGGCCACTGGCGGCTGGCAAAACTGGACGACCGTGAGCAAAACGGTGAGCGTGAACGCGGGCACCTACAATTTCGGCGTGTATGCCCAAACCGGTGGCTACAACCTCAACTGGGTGCGTATCACCAAGGTAAGCGGCGCCCGTGAGGCCGCGCCAGCCGCCGCTAGCCTGGCCACCGGCGCCAGCCTCTACCCCAATCCCGTAGCCGCCCACGAGCGCCTGCAAACCGAGCCCGAGCTAGTGGGCAGCGCCTACCAGGTAGTAGATGCCCTGGGGCGCGTAGCCAGCCAGGGTACCCTAGGCAGCGCCGGCCTCGACGTATCGGGCCTGCGCGCCGGCTCCTACATGCTGCTGCTGACCCAGCCCGGCCAGCCCCGCGTGAGCCGGCACTTTAGCAAGCTGTAGGCCCACGGCGGCCAGCAGAGCGAGAACGCAAAAACAGCGGGCTGCCCAGTGGGCGGCTCGCTGTTTTTGCGGTTGTAGCGTACGTAAGCTAATGACAAACTTCCTCCGGCATCTGCCAAAACCTGGCTTCCTGTTTATACTCTGCGGGCTGCTGCTCGGGGCCTTGGGGGCGGCTGTGGCCCGCCCGCCCGCCACCACCATCTACCTGGTGCGCCACGGCGAAAAAGACCTTACGCCCGGCCTCGCCGACCCGCCCCTCACCGCCGCTGGCGAAGCCCGCGCCCAACTGCTGGCCAAGCGCTTGGCGCGCCGCCACCCAGCGGCCCTCTTTACCACCGACACGCGCCGCACCCGCGCCACGCTGGCCCCGCTAGCCCAGGCCACTGGCCTCACGCCAGAAGCGTACAGCGCCAAGGAGCAGGCCGCCCTAGCTACCCGCCTCCAGCAGCAATACGCAGGCAAAACCGTGGTCGTCGTGGGCCATTCCAATACCCTGTTGCCGTTGCTCACGGCAATGGGCGTGGGCCCGCTGCCCGCCGAAATCCGCGACGAGCAGTACGACCTCCTCTTCAAGGTGGTGCTGCGCGCTGGCCAGCCCGCCCGCCTCACCATGAGCCGCTACGGCACCGCGCCCCAGGCCGCCAGCGCGGGCACTATGCGCTAGGCGCAGCGCCTGGCTAGCCCTGCGGCCGCAGCTGCCGGATGACCCGGCAGGGGTTGCCGACGGCCACCACATCGGCCGGAATGCTGCGCGTGACCACGCTGCCCGCCCCGATTACCGAGCGGTCGCCAATCGTGACGCCGGGGCAAATGACCGTGGCCCCGCCCACCCACACGTCGTCACCGATGGTTACGGGCTCAGCCGCTTCCAGGCCCGAGGCGCGCTCCAGGTAGTCGAGGGGGTGGGTGGCGGTGTAAATCTGCACGCCGGGGCCAAACATCGTGCGGCTGCCAATCGTCACGTACGTAACGTCCAGAATGGTGCAGTTAAAATTAAAGAATACCTTGTCGCCCAAGGTGATATTGCTGCCGTAGTCGCAGTAAAAGGGCGAGTTGAGCCCTAGCTCGGAGCCCGCATTGGGCAGCAGCTCCCGCAGCAGGCGCGCCCGCTCGGTGGCCTGGTCGGCGGGCGTGTTATTAAGCTGCTGGCACAGTAGCTTGGCCCGCATGCTTTCGGCCGCCAACTGCGGGTCCAGGGCGTTGTAGAGTTCGCCCGCTAGCATTTTCTCTTTTTCGGTTTTCATCGGAGGCACGTAAGAAAAAGGTAGTTATTGAGTAATAAATAAGGGGGTGATTTTGGCAGGTCAGCCCCACCAAAATCACCCCCTTATTAGTTGCGGTAGCTATTTGCCCGGGGCGGTAGCTGGCAGGCGCGTGATGGAAAAGTCCTAAAACTCCACCGGAAAGCCTTTGCCATCGGGGGCGGCGCACATCAGGCCCACCTGCACTTTCTGGCCCGGCGTAGGTGGAAAGTAGGCTAGCCGCAGCATTTCGAAGTGCTGATTATCAAAGGAATACTTAATTTCGACGTAGTCGCCCTTGCGCAGCAGCGTGAGCCACACGGCGGGCGGGCTGTCCTGCCGGGGCACCACCGACCAGTCCGATACGTCGCGCGTCACCACGGCGCTCACATTCTGCACGCCCTTCACGTACTCGATGCCGGTTTTAATCCAATTCTTCTCATTTAGCCGAATCATCAGCCCCGCCTGGTCATACAGCTCGTGGTAGTGGCCCACTACTTTCACCTTAGCCAGGAAATCGCCCTCCTGTTCCTGGTAGTAAAAGTGCCCATTGTCGCGGATGAAGCCGTAGTGCGTGACGCGCCAAAAGTCGGTGCCTCCCTCCACCTGCACCTGCACATTTTTGGCAGTAATGGTGGCTTTTTTGGGCGCGTTTAGCCAGTGCATACTCGGTAATGATTGCGCTTTCGCCACGCTGGCTAGGAAGGCAAAAGCTACGGGAAGAAAAAGATTTTTGAGGTTCATTGCCAGCAAGATGAAACGTAAAAAATACTGAGAGTGATTACCTAGCGCCGCGCCGCCGTGCCTTCCATAATGCTGATGGCGTAGCCGCCACCCGGTGCGCAGTACTGCGTGAGCTTGCTCTTATTCGTTACCGCCACTTTGCGGATGGCGTAGGCCTGCGGGTTCTTCTCGTAGTGAGCGTCTTTGCCATCGGCGTAGATGGTGGCGACGTACTTTTTGCTGGGGTCCAGGAAGCTCAGGTTGATAGTGGAGGTGCGGCCCTGCTCGTCGCAGGTGCTGCCCACAAACCAGCTGCTCTTGCCCTTCGCTTTGCGGGCAATAGTGATATAATCGCCGGGCTCGGCTTCGAGCACCTTGCTGTCGTCCCAGTCTACGGCCACGTCTTCGATAAACTGGAAGGCGTCGAGAAATTTATTGTAGGTTTCGGGCAGGTCGGCCGCCATTTGCAGGGGTGAGTACATGGTGATGTACAGGGCTAGCTGTCGGGCTAAGGTACTGTGCACGAACGACGTATTCTGCGGATTATAGGCGCTGATTTTCGTTTGGAAGATACCCGGCGTGTAGTCCATCGGGCCGCCGATGAGGCGGGTGAAGGGCAGAATAGTGGTGTGGTCGGCGTTGTTGCCGCCAAACGCCTCGTACTCGGTGCCCCGCGCCGCCTCGTTGCCGATGAGGTTGGGGTAGGTGCGGGCCAGGCTGGTGGGGCGCACAGCC
>Ga0265798_10007699_pt1 | contig 13882 bp, 11 predicted proteins | sample P3T30metagenome_FD_192430 | JGI IMG/M metagenome (GOLD analysis project Ga0265798, IMG submission 192430) | Plant litter microbial communities from East Loma Ridge, Irvine, California - P3 T30 | ecosystem: Environmental > Terrestrial > Plant litter > Unclassified | place: USA: California...
CTAGGCACCTACGACTACACCACAATCCACACGCTCATAAACGCCTGTCCAATCCTCCACGTCTCCTTCAACGACCCCCAGCACCCCTTCCCCGTCGTGCTCCCCATGCTCGGCTGCACCGGCTCCTTCTCTCCAACAGCGACCTCTTCGTCAGCTGCCCCAGACCCCAGCAGTCCCCAGGATCTCTACATCCACGGCTATATCTCCGGCCGCATCTTCAAGACATCGTCGTCGTCGTCGGATTCCGCCGGCCTCCCCATCACCGTAGCCGCCAGTTTCCTCGACGGCCTAGTACTCAGCCTGGCTCCCTTCCACAACTCGTGCAACTACCGGTCTGCAGTCGTGTACGGGTACGCTTCGCTTGTGCAAGACGAGGCAGAGGCGCTGTATGCGATGAAGCTCATCACCGACAACATGTTACCGGAGCGGTGGGCCAAGAGTAGGAGTCCGCCGACAAAAGCAGAGTTGGCGTCGACGGCGATTTTGAGGGTGAGGATTGAAAGTGTAAGTTTTCTTCCCTTTCCTTTCCTCCATCTACAATATATACATGTATACATACAGCACCTCTGACACACACTTTTTCCCCCCATCCTAGGCCTCCGCCAATACGCGCGTCGGCGGCCCAAGCGAAGACCGCAACGATTTGAAAAATGCGGCTCTAGTGAAGAAGACATGGACGGGCGTGGTGCCTTACTGGGGCACCTGGGGCGAACCGATGCCCGGAAAGGAAAACGAATGTTCAAATGTTGACGAGTACATTGAGGAGTGGAGGGTGAGGGAAACGGACAAGGCGAAGCAGTATGCATTTGCAGCCGTGGATATGGATGGCAAGAAGAAGAATTAGAAAACTACATGGATGTTGGTATTGCTTTCTCGGGTGTTTTCTCCTTGTTCTTCTTTCCATCTTCCGCCGTGGACCAGGTAAGTGGTTTCTTTGTGAGATACCTAACCCCCCTGTGACGTAGATATGGCTCATACATGGTATACAATCTCGAAAACAGATATATACAAGTAATTTATGTATATCTACACATATCAGAGAGTAATCAACATTCTTTATCCGTACACACAACAAGAAGCCTCAATGGGCAAAAAAATAATTACACACACACACACACAATACCCAAAGCACCGTTTTCTATGCAAGTAATCCCATGACCGTCTGTATCCATGCCTTCTTTCCCGAATCACACATCTCCCTTGGTCACCTAAATCCCCACGCACTCCTCAGCCCACCCCTCACACTCTCCAGCCTCAAGCATTGATACGGACTACTCTGTGGATCATAATACAATCCCTCAAGCATTCCATTCCTCCGATCCAGCGCCACATAGTAGAAGCCGCTTATTGTGAGGCCACAACCCGAGTCGTCAAATGTTGCGTGTTCGGCGTCGTTTGTTGGGCTGCTATTGTTGAAGAGGGGCTGGGGCGTTATTTCGACTTCAGCGCGGCCCGTATTGGCATTGCGGACGATGCGATATGGCGAGGGTTGGAGCTGGGAGGCATGTGTGGATGTGGTTGTAGAAGGATGGTAGGTCGAGTTGGTGTTGGATGAGGTCCAGGGATTGCGCGCTGGACCGTCAGGAAAGGAGGGTACCGTAGTTGAGGGCGGTGGTTGGACGGGATCCGCTGTGCTGTGGTTCAGACTCTTTACAAAACAGCGCTCTTTCCAGCGCATTAGTACCCATTCCTGACCCAGCACGTCCGTGAGCCACTTCTTGCTGGTCAAGGATCGGACTAGTTGGTCGTCGGTCAGCTTCTGGAAGGGTGGCAGTTTGCGCCAGTATGTTGCGTCGTTTGCGGCGTTTGATCGGAAAGACTCGGTCAGGAGGGTGTGGTTGTTGAAGTCGAGGATTTCGCCTTCGAGGTATGTTGTAATGGAAGATGTACGTGTGACTGGCGGCGAAGTCGAGTTTGTGGAAAGGATGGAATGTGAGTGCGGGTGCGAAGGCACGTTATAGGCTTCCATGGTTGCGGAGAGGGCCATTTTGTCCCAGTCTACATCGTGTATGGTGACCTTGACTGGCCATCGATCTTGCTGTGGTGGTGGTGGTGGTGGTTCAGGGAGCTGTGCGGAGCGGGTGGTGGATGCTTCGTTGGGGTTCCATATCCATGGCCGAATGGGTGGGGGAAGGCCAGGGTGTCTGGATGCGGCTGAGGCTGAGGCAGCTATGCTCGTGGCGTGCTGGCAGCCCGAGAGTACGGCGCCGGGTGCCAGCCATGATGTCTCGGTAGGTGGAGGTATGGTGAAGGTGTCTGCGACAAAGTCTGCGTGCTGCATGCAGAAGTAGTCGGTTGTCAGTAAGCCGGCGTCACGCGCATACTCCAAGCTCTCGTCGATGGTGCTGGAGTGGCGTATCCGCGACAGGTACTTGACCGTCTGCTCGAGGATGGGCGAGCGAGGGGCTTCTGAGAGTCGTTGCAACAACAAGGGGCGGGCTGACATGTCGCGGTCGCGGTCGCGGTCGCGTTCGCGTTCGGGCGACTCGCTGTGCAGGCTGTTTCGAGCAGCAAGCATCTCTCTCAGGCTGCGGTGGGCAACGTGCCGTGGTGGCGCCTCGCCGGTCGCGGCCTCCCTGGTGCGCGCAGAGAAGCGCGGATGACGGCGCACGCCTGCCGACTGCAGAATGGCCGTCGACCGCAGCGAGCTCTCAGCTGTAGTCGTCGTGGCCGGGGCGGCGACATTGTTGGCGGGCGACCAGTCATACAGACTGTTCTGGCTGGGTACGCGGTCGCCGTAGTTGTTGTCGCTCAGGCGGCTGAGGCGACTCATCACTCGCCGCAGCCGGTCACGCTGCTCCAGCTCGTCTCGTTGTCGTTCCAACAGGCGCAGGCGCTCGCGTGATCGGTCCAGTCGCGCCTGGTCGTGCTCCTGCGTCGCTCGCAGATAGTGCAGGTGGGCGCGCTCAATCTCGTCCTCAGTGTCGCCGCGCAGCGTCGCCAGGCTGTCAATGGTGGTGTAGGTGTCGTCGGGGTTGGCGGCGGCGTCGTCGTCGTGGCCGTCTCGGTCTTGGTGGTCCGTCTGGGTGCCCAGTGTCGCGGCGAGGTTGAGCACGTCGTCGTTTACGGGGCTCTCGAGCTCGCGCAGGGCCGAGATGAAGGTGGGTTCCGGGTCCTATGTGCGGATACGTCAGTCAAGGCCTCTGCGACAACCACAGTCTCCGCCATCCTTACAGGCGAATTGGCGGGCGGCATTTTGACAACTATGGCTTCCGGGCGGGCGCAACTCGCATGGCCGAACGCAGCGGGTGCAATCCAGGTTGATGTTTCGGTTTCGGTTTCGAGGTCAAAGGTCAAAAGTCAAAAGTCAGAGGTCCGGCCTCGGCCAAGGTGATGCAGTCCGTCCAGGTCAGCCTACTGTCACAGATGCACCAAAAAGGAAACAAAGACAGCCATCTGGCCGATGAAGCATGCGCGCGCACGCCATGGCCAAATCCATCTCCCCTCCCCCCCGTTGTCCCGCCGCTGGCTTCCGCTCCGCCCTGTCCAATCGTATGCCGATTTGAGGCGTGCGGCACAGCACAGCACCATCCTCGCCCGCTCGCTTGTGCCCCAGATTGACCCAGCCTAACGGGCCTGAGCATCCCCTCGAGTCATTTTCACTGTCCTCTCTGCATCCTTCACTTTGCGTCATCACATGCCACCAAATTCATTCAGAGGTCAACGTAAGTGTAGATTGATTCAAGTTTCGTTTTTTATTAAGTTTAGAAGGCTAAATGAGAAGCTTGCTTCTGTCCAGCATCTGATTCATCGCTCCCAGTTCAACCGGGCAGCGTGCTTCTTCCAAGACCTGGTTGGAAGTGTAGAAGATGACCCTACAGTCTCTGCCCGCATCCAGATTTCAAAGTCGATCAAGGTCGGCAAAAAGCCTCCAGGTACGTCGGGTAGTGTTTGCTCCGCAAGCAGAGGACCACTTCCCGAGAGTCAGGGACGCCACGGGCGCACGCCTGTCTCGACCCAGCGCAATCGCTCCCCTCTGTATCCACATGGTCCTCCTTCCGCAGCAGAGACGAGCTATCACAGCGGCATCACAGATGCGTGTATAACTTTTGTCGCCGCCTCTTGGCATGTCCAGCTGGTACTCAATACCAGTCCAAGTAGGCAAATTCGTGAACGTTTATCGCGTCAGATCGTAAGAGTCATGGCATGCCACGGGCTCAACGAAGAGATGGCGCATCCGTCCAGGAGTAGAACGACATTAAAACAAGAAAACAAAAAAACCCAACCGAGTGTACCTGACCTCGTAGCCGTGAGGCTGTGTTTACCGTCTTCCGTTGAAATGCCCGACATGCATGCCTCCCAGAGATGCTGTATTCAATAAGGAAAAGACCTGGTCCGGCCGTGTTTGACAAAGAAAGAAAAACGCTCGCTAAGAAAGAGACTAGAGAAAAATGGAAAGCAGGTATCAAAGATGAAAGAAAAAAAAGGTGTACGAGAGGAGAGGACAAAACAAAAACGCTCGCTAAAAAATCAATGATAACGCCGTCCCATGCCGATTTGGTAATGATGTTCGAGTAGGACATCATGTCGTGAATATCGCATTCGTCTCGTGTCGTGCATCGCAAGGTTGGTGCGCTGGCAACCTGCGCGGTTAAGGGAAGAGCAAGGGGACTGGCCAGGTCCACGCTTCCCAGCATCGCATCGACGGAGAACAGGTGGTACCACAGTGCTCTCATGATTCAGACTATGTGAATGCAGCGTACTGTGGTGCGAATCCTGTGTCCCATCCGAAGCCGCTGAATCCTCCGTGTACGGCGCTTGACCCGCACTGCTGGGCTAGCACGCTCGGCAGAGGAAGCGCTGGGATCGGTGCCGATGCTGGGGGCGGGCTGTAGTACGAACTCGACGTGTACGGGCTTGTGCAGGGCGCATATGGGCTAGTCGAGTTGTATGGCTGGCTGTAGGAGGGCGTCGGTGACGGAAGTTGGATCGCTTCGAAGCCCATGTTGCCCATTGTGCTCCAGAAGGTCTGGCCAGTTTCACCACAGGTGGTAATGGTCGGGCTGGGTGTCGACGGCACTACTCTCCACGTATCAATGGGAGCAGAGTGTGACTGGTGCATGTGCTGTGTTGGCACCCACCAGTTTGCTGATCCAGGCGAGCTTGGGAGAAGGGGCGCTGGTCGGACAACGTCGACGATCCTAGGAGGAGGGGGAAGAAGCGGGAGGAACAATCCCATAATGGCGCTCTTGACATCCTCACCTCGGCCCTCGAGTAGCTCTCCTGCGCCATCCTCCTCAAGTCCTTCCAGAGCCTTGACACCGGTGCGGAACACGTAGCGGTTGACGGCCTGGACGAATCCATCCTGGAGCTTCTTCAACTGCTGCTCCTTCTCGGCCCACTCCCAGGTGCTGGCGGAAACATCGACCGAATAGATGTCCTTGTGGTACTCGATGAGCGCTTCGATGGTCTCCGGTGTAAGCTTGAATGCAACCTCATGTTGTGACACCATGTCGACGTGTACGACGTAGGCCTCGATGTGGATTAGCTGGTAGTTGAACAGCGCCTCTACCAGCGGGTTGGAGTCCTTGCGCAGTTCCGCATCCGGGGCCTTTGGGACCATGATGGAGCATAACGACCAGATGGCGTTTGTGCCAGAAAGGGTTTCCGTAAGACAGCGCGTGTGTTGTTGCACACTGTTCAACGGACGCTTGACCCGATTTACTCGCTTGAGCGTTTGTGTTAACCATGGCTCGACCTTGGACGCCAAAACAACGTTGACGTTTGAACGGGGCGCAAAGGCCGCAGCCGAGGCGGGTAGTAACGAGATCGGCATAGTGGATGGTTTCGTTTCAGGTGGTGTGTGCGAGACGGTGCGATATTAGATGGGGGACGGTATCAAAGATTGAAAGAAAAGAACAAAAGAGATGGTTATAGGGGTATGTCTCTGGCGGATATGATGCTCGAGAGTCGCCTTGGCTTGAGATGGAGAGACAGGAAGGGGCGGGCGAATGAGGAGGGGAGAAGGCGAGGTGGGAGGTGGTGGGTGAAGAAGGCTAGTGGTGGTGGGTTAGCATCTCTTAAGAGCAGGCAAGCGACGATCATGGGCCCCTCGGCGTGGCCACACAGCTCGGCAAGGATTTCATGCACACTGCCCCGTTTGGCTGCGCTGCGCATCTAGCTTGTCTAAACGTGCATATGGCGAGAGTATGCAGCTGCAGGCCTAGTCGGATCTAAGCTGACCGACGGCGACGGCGACGGCGCTGCACAGGCTTGGATAGGCGGATAGACGCGAGCGCGAAGATTACGATGCGCTCATGGATGACATGAGATGTGCGGACGTTGAATTTGGCATGCAAGCACGGAGATGAAAGCGAAAAAAAAAGAGAGGCGTCTGGTCAGCTTCGCGCGTGGAAAAAGAGCAATGTTAGTCAACGACCGTAGCAGGATGCCATGGCCAGCTGGTGCTGCTGGTGCTGCTGCTGAGGACGGCGGCCATGCGTGCGCAGTGTCAGAAACCTGAATGCGAGGCCGCAGCAGCCGGCCGAAGCAGCGCTCAAGCGTTGGATAGACGCCGTTGGCGAGGCTTGCGAGGGAGCAAAGCCTGGCAGTGCGCTTAGAGTTGGGCGTCGAGCATCTGGTGTTGCAACATGACACGGATTCCAGAAGCTTTCCTTGCGCGTCCAGATGGAGAGGGCACCGCAGCGGCTTTGCTGCCGTTTCGGGAGGGTGCGGTTAAAGCGAGGACGAGGCCTGGACGCTTGTCAAGGGGTGTGTCTCTGAAGACTCTACCAGGTGGGTGTAGTTGGTCGTAGTCTTGGGCCATCTACAGGTTGACGTTGCTTGAGCCTAAAAATGGGGTGGAGGCAGCCAGCCCAATCAGCTGGGATAGCAGGGGTCCGAGCAGGGCTGTCTACCGAAAAGCCCGCGGTCATGTGAGCCGCCGACGGCCCAGAAGTTTTAACATTTGCGCATGGCAGAGAGGGCTCGTCCATGGCCGAGTAGCTTCGGCGCCTGCTGAAGCATGCCCTCCACCGTACTGTACTGCTACTCTGCGTGCGCATCGCCATGGTGCCATGGTGCCATGGTGCCCTGATGCCCTGATGCCGATGACGATGAGGGTGAGGATTGAAGACGAGGATGAGCTGGCAACCCACCGCCCGCCATACGACCGCCGCCACAACTGCAAATCCTGCTTGCGCCACCGTGCTCCAGCGCTCCAGCGCACCCCCTCGTGGGTACGTTGCGGCTGTGCTGGCGTCGGCGGTGACGGTGGTGACGGCTGCTGGTTGCGATGCTGGTGGTAGATCATGCCGGCGCCGCCGAGCCCTCGCACAAGTCCGAGTTCCTCCTCCGCCCGCTACAACCAAGCACCCGACACTATTACCGTGCTAACATATACGCGCCTCCCCACCACACATTACCCACTCAGACCTTGCCCATATCGCCCAGCTCATATCTCGCCCTGGCCCGATGCTACCGTTCGTCTACTGTAGGAGAAACGGTCGGCTCTGCGCAAAAAAGAAGCCTTTGCCTGCGTCATTGGAGCGGCGCAACTCCCAAGTGAAGCAAAGCGAGGCATTACGCAAGTGCCCAAGTGCCCACTAGCCCCCGGCCATGTCCACTCGTCGTCGTCGTCGTCGTCTTTGCTCATGGCCGACTTATCGATAGCTGCCCACAGGTGCATCTGCCATGTTTCAGAACATGCAAAGGAGCCCCCGAGACGTGCAGCTGGTATGCTGGGCTGCGCCTCATAGCAAACGAATGCGCGGGGCAACGTGCATCCACGGCCGACATGGTAGGCTGCCCCACGTCGGCCGTGGTGTTTTACTGTAACACATGCACATGAAATACCTCCGATAAAGAGGATCGTGCTTCTTTCCTTGCTCTTCAATACGCATGTTCAGCTCGACAGGCCTCCTGGGCTCGTGCAGGTCAGATGCCCCCACTAAGCCGACATCAAGCGGCAGCCTGTGTCTTTCTTCTTCCGTCTCCACCCCCCACGACTCAACCCTTACCCACGCTCACTCTACGCCTTTTTTTTTCGCTCGTGACGGAACATCGTCATCAGGTATGACTGTTCCTGCACGTAATTCACCCCGTCGTGTTTCAGCATATGCCGGCGAAGAGACGGTCGCCTGCACCCTGCAGTTCCGTGACGTGGACCCGATGACTCACCAAGAAGAAAACTTACGCCTCTGTACCAAGAAAAAAAAAACTTGTCCGTCTGCCTGTGAGCGAACCTGCAGACGCGGCACTTGCTTTTCATCACAAGCGGCAGCAGATGTGTTCCCGTTCCTGTGTCTCTCGCGTCCTGCATCGACATCTCAAACCTGTCCAATACTGTCTCTCCCCAACCCTCTTTCATGTTTGGTGATCAGTAATGCGGGGGGTCACAAGCCACCGCGACCGACCGCTCAGGGGCCTTAGCAGACGGGCTGCTAGTGCCATGGACAGAGGTAACGCAAGCCAGCCCTGGCTCAATCGCAAAAGTCGCGCAAAACCTGTGGCTCGAGCCGAGCACAGCAACCCCCCGCATACCTCGACTGTGAGAGCATGTTTCGCTTGTGCTTGCGCGACTCACTGTAGCCACGCGGATAGTCTATGCTAGAGGCTTCCATCAAACACATCTCAGATCTGTGCATGTACATATCATATCTGTAGGGAATGCCTAGCTTGCCCACTGACGCACGATAGCAGCCACTATAAAGTCTTTGGGCCAATATGTCCGTTCAGTGATGGATGTAACGCCATCTCACGCAAACCTTGTTGGGAAACAATGGGGCCGGGGTTCCGAGTAGTAACCACCAGTGTATGGTGTTTGCTCCGAAGTTGGGGGCTACCTTTCACCCAACCTGTCCAAGGTTTTCAGAACAAGATGCGGGTGGGGGAGACAGATACGGTAGCCGCGCCCAAGACCCCTAACGGGGAGCTCGGACTGCCATCTTACTGGGATCCACCACACCCTCATCTCGCCCGTGAAGCTCAACACATCAGAATCGGAAACTGGACGCCCGGGGATCTCGGATGGGCCTTCTAGTGTCTCGCCCAGGCCATCAGTCCGTTAGAAGAACGTAGGGGAACCTGGGGATGGAAAAAAAAGTGATATATGTGTAAATAATCGGTAGCCTCGTCTGCCAACCCATGTTCCTGGAGCTGATATTACCCTACTGAGCGAACCGCATGCACGGCATGACTGTTGAGTTTTTCGGCGCTTCGCCATACTGCTCGCCGTTTCGACTAGACCTTTACTCCATTATCAAGGGACCGCAATCCATACCATAGCTTCTAGACCCTCTTACACAGCCGCTGACGTATCCACAAAAGCCTTTTCACATCCTAACCGGATGAGAATAGTGCTCTTTGAATGTTGTGCATAATCACAGTAGGGAAAGGGCAGCCGAAGCTATTGATTCCGGCACCGCCATGTAGTCGTTGGAACAATCACCAAGAGAAGCGGGCTCGCAAATCTTAGCACGCGCTGTAGCGGGAACTTCATTGCTAAGGTGATCTTCATCTCCACCTTCTGATCGACCAAACTTTCTACGGCCTTGATTCCCGTTCAGACCCCATGGACCGACATTGCGCGGACCAACACCATGGCATCCCCGACACCAGGCATCCGTGAGTGCTGCCAGACACTAAACATGTCACCGTATACTATACGCCTCTCTCTTTCTTTTTCCCACCAGGAACATAGGGTATGAATACCCGACGTACTGTCATTTTCTTCTCCGCGCCTCACGGTGTCTCCGTCCGTCGATCAGACCACGTGGTACACGTCCGGTCTATGCCTACTAAGTTATTGTTGCTTTTGATACCTGCGTCCAGTCCAACGCTAGTCGTGCGTCTGCTCCGTAAAGCTTTGTACCGAGTCCTGTTACCTACCACTGGAAAGGGACCTGCTACCCGTGTCCCTGCGTTTCCCAGTCATGGCCTTCAAGTTCAAACGGCCCTAGATACACGAAACAACATAGAGTGCTCCAAGTCGGAGACGTGATCCCCAACATGGCAATGCTTGTCGATGACACGGATCTTGCCGAGACGATGTATGCAGATAAGGAGGCGGTTCTCGACGGACATTCGGTAGAGCAGTAGCCTCACTATTGAGACAATAGGTCCGGAGAGCGCGGTGTATTCTACTAGTACGGGTGATGCCGGGAGCGCACCTACGTTCTAGCTGAGTGAAGGGGGGGGTTAGGAGCTGGGAACAGCCTAGCTTCCAGCACGACAGTGTCAGTGAGCAGTAAGGCTAAGAGTAATTGTCCATGTGAGTGAGTAGTCTGGGATTCAACTTGACCGCGGTAATGGGAATGTAGCGTTATCATTAGCAACGTGCTTCATAATAGATCTTCCAAATAGTGGCAACGGTTGTGGTACCCACGCGTCCTCTGATGATCGCTAATGCTGTTGTAGCCTCGAAAGAAGTACCACGTGCTGGCCTTTGACGCTTGTGTATATTGTAAACTCTTCATGACACCACCAGACCTGCACATATACGTACGCTGCTTCGCCCATTCGCCATAGTAAGCCATTGAGAGGGCATGCAGCTCGCGCCATCTGCACCCGCAGCAACCTTGCGACGATCAATGCGTCTGATCATGAAGATCGTACAAACCTCCAACGGTGCGCCGCGAAGCCCACGTCGATCAATCAAGCTAAGCACAAGACATCGTCATTCTGGCCAGCATTGAAGGTCTCGTTTGAAAACAAAAGTTTGGATATTCGTTTTCCCGGGCAGATCTTCGAAAAGCACGTGATTCTCTGGGCTGTCGGTGTTTCGGCGCAGAATTTTCCGGCCAACGCATCGGCAGTTGTGATTGAGAGATTTAAACACAACTGCCGAGCGTGCCCAAGGTCCACAGTGTGTCGATGTATCGCCATCGCACAGGGTTTAGCTGTGAAAGTCATCATTGTCAATGGCCGGCAGTTCCAGAATAGCATTCTGGACATCTGGCAATAATCCGGCGTGATTCGAGGTGACGTGAGGGCGGACAGTAGCCATGTTTGCTCATCACAAGCGAAAAAAATAATAGATGACAATAGAGTAGGAACCGCAGTTCGAGCGCATAGCATTAACCAGACATGAAGTTGTTCGAACAGATTCCACGATGCGGCTGGATTGGCATTTCCGGTGTTGACAAAACTTCCCCACGAAAAGCATTCCGGGGGAGGTGGCGCCAAGTCCCCCGCCTGACGCTCCTCAGCTAGTTCCGAACGCCGACCCACCTCTGCCATTTCACGTCTCAGTATCAACTGCCGACATACATAATCTTGCACGAGCGCCAAACGCAGCACAATGAGAAGGCCGACGCAATCCGAGTGTGTAATGACACGGGAGCAGTGTGGCACAGGCCAGATCACTGGCGTCCATTTATATGCGCGTACGCCCCAAGCAGCTGTAGATACTGAAGTGTGCTGCTCATCTTGCTTTCAAGTTGTTGTTACCCGGTTCTCGGAACACGACCAACTGGTAGCGTTTATATCTATTTAATTGAGATGCTTTCCAACGAAATTCTTCCGCTGCTTGTGCGGTATTGGCCGCTTGTCCTTGTTTCGGCTACTCTTGCATACTTGCTCAACAATAAATATTGGAAAGGGTTGAACAAGTACCCTGGACACTGGGCTGCAGGATACACCAACTGGTGGCGATTTTGGGATGTTAGCAAGTACAACCATCACTGGACGCAAATTGCCCTGCACCGCAAACACGGAGATGTTGTACGGCTCGGCCCGAACGTGCTCTCGTTTGCAGACCCGAGGGCGATCAAGGCCATCTATGGCTTGAACAAGGGAGTTTACAAGGTATGTGCTGCCAAAAAGGAAAAAGATACTGGTCAGTAACTAACTTCTTTCAGTCTGACTTCTACCCCGTTCAGAGCGCGGTATCCAAAGGCGTGCCGCTTTACTCCCTCTTCTCTACCACTGACGAAGACTTTCATGCAAAATACCGCCGATGTGTCAACAACGCGTTCGCCATGAGTTCGCTCGTCAACTACGAACCCCTTGTCAGCTCAACGCTCACATACTGGCTTGACAAGACCGACGAAATTTTTGCAAACACTGGAAAGAGCTGCAACTTCAGTCAGTGGCTGCAGTTCTTTGCCTTTGACGTCATTGGCGACTTGACGTGGAGCAAGCGTCTGGGCTTTGTAGAGGGAAACAAGGATGTCGATAACATCATTGAGTTTCTGGGCAAGTTCTTCGACTACGTCGCACCAGTAAGTTGGCATGAGCAAGCGCTTTGGTGGCCGCATTGGTACTGATCATCTTCCAGGTTGGCCAGATACCCATTCTCGACCGCTTCTTGTGGAAGAACCCCGTCAGCCTCTTCGCCCAACGCATTGGCCTAGATAAGCGCGTCCATCCTGTAACTCTATTCGCAAAGGAGCGTACAAGTGAGCGTGCTGCCCAAGTCGAGAAGATCAAGCGCTTTGGCCTTTCCGACGACGAAAGAGCGAACCCTCGGGGCATTGATCTCCTCGCCAAGTTCGCTCAAGCAAGCCACGACCACGAATTCATGGACGACAACCGAATTCTCTCGACGTGCTTATCCATGGTCTTTGCCGGCTCAGAAACCACTGCCATCTCACTGTCAGCCGTCTTTTACTTCCTGGCCAAGCACCCACGCGTCTATGCGAAGCTCATGCAAGAACTCGACAACGCTGTAGCAGACGGAACTGTCGAATCCCGCCCCGACAAGACCGTCTCCTGGACCGAGGCCCAGAAGTTGCCTTACCTCGACGCAGTTGTGCAAGAATCTTTCCGTGTCCACCCTGCGCCTGGCCTTATTATGGAGCGCGTTGTGCCTCAACAGGGCATGACCATCAACGGCGACTTCATCCCCGGCGGCACAATCGTCGGCTGCAACGCATGGGTCGTTCATCGGCGACCAGAAGTTTTTGGCATCGACGTCGACGTATTCAGGCCTGAGCGATGGATCGAAGCCTCGCCAGAGAAGCTAAAAGAGATGAAGGGTACCATGTTGCAGTTCGGTGCTGGAGCGCGCACGTGCATTGGCAAGAACATCAGCCTGTTGGAGATTTACAAGCTTGTGCCGAGCTTCCTGAGGCGATTCGTGGTAAGTCACTACATGATTGACAAGTCGAGTGGCGGAAAGATGCTAATGAATTGGGACAGATTGAGCTTGAACGCCCGGATGCCGAGTGGAAGACACATAATGCATGGTTTGTGACGCAAAAGGGCTTCAATACTGTGTTTAGGCCTCGGAGAGCGTCGCCTTGAGTGCTGAACTGATTTCAAACTCTGTGTGATTATACTTTTCGGGTCTCTTTTTTTTGTCATTGCTCTAGCGTTCTTAGCGTAGGAATTTCATGCCTGTTTTTTTATATCCTCACAATCTTTTTAGCGTCGCCTAGATGCCGTTCGCTGCCTAGAGGAGAATCACTTGCACGTTAGCACCTGTCTATCTGACATTAAAGGAACGAGGGCTTAGTACAACGTATATAATATTATCTAGACCTAAAAAACGCTACACTACAAAATTTCATCTACATGTACCAAGGTTTATCTAGTTACTGTAATATGACGAACCCATCCAAAAAGAAACCCCCTCCCACACAACAGCCTAATCCGCCCTCCTCCTTTGCATTCCCGTCTTTCTCTTTCCCAGGACATCCCTGCCCTCCTCAATACTCAACATGGCCTCTCTCTTCTTTTCCGTAACCGGTTTCAGCGCATCCCTGAGTACCCTACCCTCCACACTAACACCCTCCTCCTCAAACTCATCCATCTTCTTCCCTACACGCTTCTCAATTGCCAGAACAAGGTCGACATCTCTTTGCCCAATGAATGTGATACTCGTTCCCACACGGCCCGCACGCGCCGTACGACCAACGCGGTGGATATAATCGTCTGGGTCCCTGGGGACATCAAAGTTGATGACGAGCGCCACCTCGGGGATATCCAGACCACGGGCTGC
>Ga0265798_10007700_pt1 | contig 13882 bp, 10 predicted proteins | sample P3T30metagenome_FD_192430 | JGI IMG/M metagenome (GOLD analysis project Ga0265798, IMG submission 192430) | Plant litter microbial communities from East Loma Ridge, Irvine, California - P3 T30 | ecosystem: Environmental > Terrestrial > Plant litter > Unclassified | place: USA: California...
GACTGGTTGCGCTGGCTCAGGTAGTAGACGAACAAATCGGCCGACGGCAGTTCGAAGTCGGGCAGCACGACCCGCAACCTGCCGCTTTCCAGGTATTTGGTCAGATCCCATTCCGAGCGGATCAGGATGCCATGACCATCGAGCGCCCAGCCGAGCACGATGTCGCCATCATTGCTCGATAGCGCACCTTGCACCTTGACGACCTCGCTGTGTGCGTCCCGCGTAAAACGCCAGATGCCGTAGGCGTCGTCGTTCTGGCGGTGGATGATGCAGCGGTGTGCGGCCAGGTCGGCCAGGCTTTGCGGCGTGCCGTGTTTTTTCAGGTATCTGGGAGAGGCACATAGAAACCGCCGGTTGGACATGATCTTGCGGGCGTTCAGGCGCTTGTCCGGCAGTGCGCCGAAGCGAATGCCCAGGTCGAAGCCGTTTTCCACCAGATCCACCGGGCGGTCAGTGACGTCCAACTGCACCTCTACCTCGGGGTACTTGGCAGCAAACTCGGAGACCAAGGGCGCGATCGTCGTGCGCCCGAAGCCCAGCGTGGCGTTGACACGCAGCAGGCCCTTGGGCGTGGACCGGCCACCGCTGACGGCGTCTTCCATGTCTTGCACGTCGGCAAGAATGCGCGTGGCGTGCTGCAGATAGGTCTCGCCCTCGCTGGTCAGGCTGATGCTGCGCGTGGTGCGGTTCACCAGGCGCACGCCCAGACGCGCCTCCAGCAGCGCCAAGCGCTTGGTTGCGGCGGGTGGCGTGACATCAAGCGAGCGGGCTGCGGCCGACAAGCTGCCATGGCGGGCAAGCAGCACGAAGAAATTCAGGTCATTGGCCAAGTCGGTTTTCATGGCGCGCTCGCATCGATTATTCACTTTGGGTGAATAGATAAATGAATATCGGTGAAATCTAGCACTGCGTTCGGCGATTAGCCTAGCGACTCGATGCCGGCAACGACCGACAGCCCGATATCCAAGCAGTGCCAGGAGAAACCATGAAAATCGTCGAGATCCGCGAAAAGACCATTCCGATCAGCTCCCCCATCCGCAACGCCTACATCGACTTCAGCAAGATGACGCTGAGCCTGGTCGCCGTGGTCACCGACGTGATCCGCAATGGCAAGCCGGTGGTGGGCTACGGCTTCAATTCCAACGGGCGCTATGGCCAAGGCAAGCTGATGCGCGAGCGCTTCATCCCGCGCCTGCTGGAAGCCGACCCGGCCTCGCTCGTCAACGACGCGGGCGACAACCTGGATCCGCACAAGATCTGGGCATGCATGTTCACCAATGAAAAGCCCGGTGGGCACGGCGAGCGATCGGTCGCGATCGGCACCATCGACATGGCGGTCTGGGACGCCGTCGCCAAAATCGCCGACAAACCGCTGTTCCAGCTGCTGGCCAACCGCTACGGCAATGGCACGCCGGACAAAAAGATCTTCGTCTACGCGGCCGGCGGCTACTACTACCCCGGCCAGGACCACGGCAAGCTGAAGGATGAGATGCGCAGCTACATCGACCGGGGTTATACGGTCGTCAAAAAGAAGATCGGCGGCGCGTCGCTGGACGAAGACCTGCGCCGCATCGATTCGATCCTTAGCGTGTTGGGCGATGGGCAGAAACTGGCCGTGGACGCCAATGGACGCTTCGACCTGGACACCGCCATCCAGTACGCCAAGGCGCTGTCGCAATACGACCTGTTCTGGTACGAGGAAGCCGGCGACCCGCTGGACTTCGAGCTGCAGGCCACCCTGCGCAACTACTATCGCAACCCCATGGCCACCGGCGAGAACCTGTTTTCCATGCAGGACGCGCGCAACCTGATCCGCTACGGCGGCATGCGTTCGGATCGCGACTGGCTGCAATTCGACTGCGCACTCAGCTACGGCCTGGTCGAATACCTGCGCACGCTCGACATGCTGCGCGAACACGGCTGGTCGCCCACCCGCTGCATTCCCCACGGCGGCCACCAGATGTCCTTGAACATTGCGGCAGGCCTGGGTCTGGGCGGCAACGAGTCCTACCCGGACCTGTTCCAGCCCTTCGGCGGTTTCCCCGATGGCGTGAAGGTGGAAAACGGCTACATCACCATGCCGGACCTGCCCGGCATCGGTTTCGAGGGCAAGGCCGATCTGTTTGCGGAGATGCAAAAGCTGTCGGCGTGATCAGGGGGCGGCGCAGGCCGCCCGGCGTAAGCGGCAAGGCGATGCCTTGCCCGGTCACCACGCTGATGCGCTATTCGACCTGGAAATCGAAGGTCTGCACCAGCTTGTCGTCCAGGTACACCCGAATCACGTGTTTGCCTTTCGGATCGCCCTCGGCAACCGTCCACAGGTTGACCAGCGTGTTTTCGCCGTCCTGCAGTTCGCCTTCCTTCACCGAAGTCTTGCCATCGGCGGACACATCCTGCTTGACGCCGGGCAAGGCGCCGCCCCAGCTCGCGGGCGCGGCAGGCAGCACGTATTCTTCGCGCCAGCGCATCTGGCCAGGCTGGCGTTCGACCGTCAGGCGCCAGCCGTAGGCCTGGTTCGGAACCAAGGGCACGGTGCGGCTGGAAACAAATTTCTTCTTGCCGGAACTGGGCGGGAAGAACAGCCCGAACTCGGCGCGAATCACTTTCGGCGCGGCATTCGCTTCCTTGACGGCGTCGGACGTGGTCTCGGATGTCGGGTCAGACGCCGGCGCTGTCCGTTTGGTGCCCACCGATTTGCTGGCCTGCGCGTGCATCGGCAGGCCCAGCGCCACGGTCAGAGAAAGAAGCAAGGGTGCAAGCCGCATGGTGTGGTGCCCTTCAGTTTCACAAGGAAGCGCGCCGATGCGCTTCCTGGCGTGGTGGATGCAATGGATGGGTAGCTTAGCCCGTAACGCTGGCTGGCGAGGAGGACCACTGAGGACGGCCCGAGGATGGCGGGATGCCGACGCGCAAGGCGCTGCCTTGATCCACACCGGTCTTGGGTCGCCAGACTCCACCCACTTACTTCGGCAACATCACCACGATTGCCACCAGCGTCAACGCAATGCCCAGGCCGTGTCGCGCACTCAATCGCTCGCGAAATGCCAGCGCGCCCACCACGGTGCCCAATGCGACAACCCCAATGTTCATGGTTGCAAAGACCATGGTCGGGTGACTGGCGAAATGCTGATGCGCGCGGATGTAGAACAGGATGTTGGCAAAGTTCAGCAAGCCCAGCACCACGCCGCCCAGCATGCTGCGACGGTCCCACGACACCCGGCGCCAGGCCAGATACGCCAGCATCAACACGCCAGCCAGCATGAAGCTGGCGAGCAGCGCTGGGGCGAAGGCCGTGCCTGCCTTGGCTACTTGCTTGAACAAGACGTCGATACTGCCGTAGCCGAGCCAGATCGCCAGTAGCCAGCGCCAGGCCCCCTCCCCACCCGTGTCGGATGCATTGCCCTTGGATGCATTGCCCTTCATGCCCGGCCGGTATCTGCCCACCAGGCAGGCCATTGCCGCCAGCGCCAAGGCCAGGCCCATCAGCTTGCCGCTCTCGGGGGACTCGCCGAACACCGTGAAGGCGGCAATCACCGGAATGAACAAGGACAGACGTTGCGCTGCGTCGCTGCGCACGATGCCGGCGTGGCGCACGGCCGCTGCCATGGCCAGAAAAATCGAGGGCAGCAACACGCCAAGCGCGCCGATCAAGGCCCAGCTGGCGCTTGGCTGCGCCAGGCCGCCAAGCTGCGGTTTCAGCAGCAGCGCCGCCATGGCGGCGGCCACCGCATAGTTCACCGTGATGGCCTGGCGCGTGTCGACGCCAAACTGCGCAGCCAGCTTAAGCAGCACCGAGACGCCCACGCTGCACAACATGCTCAGGACGAGGTAGGTCATGCCGTCTGGCCCAAGGTGGAGCTTTTCTGCGCGCACCGCGGCGTATCGGCGCTGCTTGCGGCGAAGCCGGTCCCGGGTTCATCAGGCCCGGCACCCGCCACCTTCAAGCCCAGCCGCGCCATCAAGGCCCGGTCCGCCTGCAAGCGCGGATTGCCTGTCGTCAGCAGCTTCTCGCCGTAGAAGATCGAATTGGCGCCCGCCAGGAAACACAAGGCCTGCAGACTGTCGTCCATGCTTTCCCGGCCTGCCGACAGCCGCACTGCTGCCCGGGGCATGGTGATACGGGCGACCGCAATGGTGCGCACGAATTCGAAGGGATCGATGGGCTCGGCATCTGCCAGCGGCGTCCCGGCCACCGGCACCAGGTTGTTGATCGGCACCGATTCGGGATACGGCGCCAGGTTGGCCAGCTGCACCAGCAACGCCGCCCGGTCGCGCCGCGATTCGCCCATGCCGACAATGCCGCCACAACAGATCTTGATGCCGGCGTCGCGCACATGCGCCAAGGTGTCCAGCCGGTCCTGGTAGGTGCGGGTCTTGACGATGTTGCCGTAGAAGGCGGCCGAGGTATCCAGGTTGTGGTTGTAGAAATCCAGCCCGGCATCCTGCAGTGCTTTGGCCTGCGCGGCCTTCAACATGCCCAGCGTCACACAGGTCTCCATGCCCAGTGCCCGCACTTCACGCACCATGTCGGCGACCGCCTCGATCTGGTGATCTTTTGGATTGCGCCACGCCGCCCCCATGCAGAAGCGCTGCGCGCCTTGCGATTGAGCCTCGCGCGCGGCAGCCAGCACCTCGTCCAGCGCCATCAGCCTGTCGGCTTCCAGACCTGTGTCATGACGCGCCGCTTGCGGACAGTAGCCGCAGTCTTCTGGACAGCCGCCAGTCTTGATCGACAACAGGCTCGACAGCTGGATCGTGTCGTCGGGATGGTGCGCCCGATGCACCTCGCGGGCCTTGTCGATCAGCTGCATCAGTGGCAGCGCAAACAGAGTCAGGGCGTCGGCCACGCGCCAGGTTTGGGCGTTAGGGATACTTGCGTCGACAGCTGGAACTGCGTGGACATCGGGGCTGGACATGGAAGGCCTGGATCAAAGTTCAAAAGAAGTCGCTTCGCTCACCATGGCACCCGCAGTCGGGCAGATCGCCACGGCGCAAAACCGGTGAAGGCAGCGCATCCTAAAGACGCAACAGACCCGACCGCAAGCCCTTCCGCAGCCCCGGAAAAACGGCTTATTTGGGTGCCTGTTGACCGCAGTAAGCGAATTAAGACGCCCCGAAGCCTCGCACCGCGCACTAACGCGCCGTCTTCGTCGATAATGAATGCAATGCGTCTAAAATGTTGCGAAATGCAACGCCCATACCTACGTGGGCACGACGCCGCTCACTCCGCGTCTGGTAATGGCATTTAATTCCGTTCTCTTTCTTTTCGTCTTCGCTCCCCTCGTCTTCCTGATCGATCGCTTCTTGCGAGGCCGTGGCAGCAATATGTGGCTGCTGGTGGCCAGTATCTTGTTCTACGCCTGGGGCGAACCGACCTTCGTCTTTGTCGTGCTGGCCTCGAGCGTGATCGACTACGCCATCGTCGGAACCATGCACCGCAGTACGCAGCAATCACGCCGCAAGGCCTTGATGCTGCTGGCCGTCATTGCCAACGTCGGGCTGCTGGTCTACTGCAAATACCTGAACTTCTTCGCTGACGCATTCCACGCGCTCTTGCCCAGCGTGCCGGTGCCGCACGTGGAAATGCTGTTGCCGCTGGCCATCTCGTTCCTGGTGTTCGAGAAGATCACCTACATCGTCGACGTCTATCGGAACGTGTCGCCACCAGCCAGCCGCCTGCGCGACTATCTGCTGTTCGTCTTCGTGTTCCCCAAGCTCCTGGCCGGCCCGATCCTGAAGTTTCACGAGGTCATCGGTCAACTGACGATCCGCCGCCCCACGCTGGACGAGTTCGGTCACGGCCTGGCGCGCTTCCTGATGGGCCTGGCCAAGAAAGTCCTGATCGCGGATTCGGTCTCGGGCATTGCCGACCAGCTGTTCTCGGCCAACCCGGAACACGCCGGCTTCGGCATCGCGTGGATGGGCGCCATTGCCTTCGCCGTACAGATCTACTTCGACTTCTCGGGTTATTCGGACATGGCGATCGGCCTGGCCCGCATGCTGGGCATCCGCCTGCCGGAAAACTTCCGCCAGCCTTATCTGGCGACCGGGTTCAGCGATTTCTGGCGCCGCTGGCACATTTCGCTGTCCAGCTGGATTCGCGAATACCTGTACATCTCGCTGGGCGGCAACCGCGTCTCGCCCACCCGCGTCTACGTCAATCTGTGGCTGTGTTTCCTGGCCTCGGGCCTGTGGCACGGCGCCAATTACACCTTCATTGCCTGGGGCGCCTTCCACGGCATCTGGGTCTGTGCCGACCACATGGGCATGAAGAATCTGTGGACACGCATGCCGCGCGCACTGGGCGTGCTGATCACCTTTGCGCTGGTCACCATCGGCTGGGTGCTGTTCCGCGCGCCCACCATCGAACACGCGGTCACCTTGATCGGCACCATGTTCCAGCCCTGGAAAGCCAGCCAGTTCTCGCTGAACGTACAGCTGCTGCCGCTGGTCACCCTCGCCATCGGCCTGGTGCTGTGCTTCATCCCGCTTGAACGGGTGCTGGCTGCATGGCGGGCATTGCCGGAACGCGTGTCGCGCTGGGCAGCGCTGCTGCCGGCTGCGGGACTGGTGCTGTTCGCCGCGTGGACCTACGGCCGGGTGTTCACCAGCACCTTTACGCCCTTCATCTATTTCAAGTTCTGATCGTCATGACACGAGGCCGCCGCATTTACGTCCGTCTGCTGATCGCCCTGGCGCTTGCGCCCTTCGTCGCGCTTCTGACGTCGGCGATCCCCAACCGGACCTTGAACTTCCTGTCGCGCTCCAAGCTGTCGGGCGCCACTGAAACCGTCGAACTGGTTGCGCCCAAGTGGGCCAACATCCGCAATCACAGCTTCCAGAGCACGCTGGAAGAATGGGTCGCGCAGCGCATGGGGCGCCCGCGCGACCAGTTCATTCGCGTGGACAACAGCATTGCCTACGCATTCGGGTCCAGCAACGTGGCCACCGTGCAGATCGGTGTCAACCGCACGCTGCACGAAAAGCCCTATGTGGATGAATGGTGTGGCCGCACCCAGGTAAACGTGGCCCCCCAAGTGGCGCACATTGCCTCCATCCAGAAGCAGGTGGAAGCCGCAGGCAAGGCATTCGTGCTGCTGGTGTCGCCCAGCAAGGCCGCCATCTACCCGGAAACCTTGCCGCCGCCCTGCAAGCCCTCGGCCGAACCGCGTGCCTACGACTTGCTGCTGCCCTTGCTGAAGCAGCAAGGCATTCACGTGGTGGACGGCCACGCGCTGATGAAAAAAGCGCGCGAAGACCAGCCTTGGCCCGTCTTCGGCCGGGACGGCGTGCACTGGAACGACGTGGGCGCAGGCATTGCGGTCGATGCCATGCTGGCGTCGCTGACCGAACGCATGCCGCGTCCGCTGCCGCGCCTGGTACAGACCGACGTAAAGGTAGACGACAAGCCGAAGAACGACGATGCCGACCTGGCCGGCCTGCTGAACCTCAGCTACCGCTTGCGCGCAACCACGCCGCACCCGGTCTTCCGGGTCGATGGCACCGCGCCGCCGCCACGCCTGATGCTGATCGGTACCAGCTTCAACTGGCAGCCGCTGCGCGTCATGCGCGACAACGGCCTGATCGTCGACAACACCTTGCTGTACTACTTCAAGTCGACCGCGCGCTTCATCGGTGACAAGCAACATCCGCTCGAGGCGAACAACGCGGCGCAGTTGCTGCCCGAGGCGTTTGCGCGTGCGGAAGCCGTGGTGCTGGAAATCAACGAAGCGCTGCCCATGCAGGACTACGTGGGACAGCTGGATGCAGCCTTGGCCGGGCTCAAGCACTGAGCAAGATTGGCGCGCGTCAGGCGCGGCGTTTGTCTGCGCCTGATCCGTTCTCGCTTGCTTACATCTGCCGCGATGTCGTGCAGAATTTCGTAAGGCGTTGAGGAATAAGGTGGCGGCTGGCTCATCCTTTGGAGAACCAGCATGTGGCGCGCCTTAGCCGCTTTGCCTCGAAAGAAGACACTGCCAAGGGCCCGACGTGCCCGACTCGGCGCTGTCTTCGCCGCCATGTTGGCCGGTACTGTCCTGTTGGCCGCCTGCGCCAGCAATTCACCCAATGCACACAAGGACTTCGGCCCCGAAGGCGCCTACGCCTGGGTCAACCGGCTGAGCTGGGGCGCCAATCCCGCCAGCGTGGCCACGGCCACCAAGATGGGCAGATCAGCGTGGCTTGAACAGCAACTGCACCCCACTGATCGCGTGCTGCCCGCGGCAGCACAAGCCCAGATCGACGCCATGCGCATCTCCAAAGAACCCATGCCGGTTCTGCTGCGCGAGTTGACCGCCAGCAATGAAGCCGCCAACGCGCTGACCGATGATGCGGCCAAACAGGCTGCGCGAACGGCCTACCAGCGTGAGCTGAACGAACTGGCACAACAGGCCGAATCGCGGGCACTGCTGCGCTCGCTCTACTCTCCCGCCCAGCTGCAGGAACAGATGACCTGGTTCTGGCTGAACCACTTCAGCGTCTTCCAGGGCAAGCGCGACATCCGCGCGATGGTGGGCGACTATGAAGATCAGGCGATTCGCCCGCATGCACTCGGGCGCTTCCGCGATCTGCTGGGCGCGGTGGTGCGGCACCCCGCCATGCTGCGCTACCTGGACAACGACCAGAATGCCGTGGGCAGGATCAACGAAAACTACGCGCGCGAGCTGATGGAATTGCACACGCTGGGCGTCGATGGCGGCTATCAGCAGGCCGACGTGCAGACCTTGGCGCGCGTGCTCACTGGGCTGGGCGTTCGGGTGCAGGAAGACGACGCAAAGATCCGCCCCGCACTGCAAGCCCAGTATGTGCACACCGGCCTGTTCGAGTTCAATCCGGCACGCCACGACCCCGCGCCCAAGACCTTGCTGGGTCAACCCTTGAAGGCGCAAGGCCTGGCCGAAATCGACGAGGCACTGGACCGCCTGGCCCGGCATCCGTCGACGGCGCGTTTCATTGCGCGCAAGCTTGTGACCTTCTTTGTATCGGACGAACCGCCGCAGGCCTTGGTGGACAGGGTGGCCAAGGCCTTCCTGCACACCGATGGCGACATCGCCAAGACCTTGAAAGCGCTGTTCGATTCGCCTGAGTTCAGTGCCTCGCTTGCGCCGGCCAACAACGGCTTCAAGGACCCCGTCCACTACGTGCTGTCCGGCGTGCGCCTGGCCTACGGCGATCGGCCGCTGGAAGACACGGGCCCGGTGCTGGGCTGGATTCGCCGGCTGGGCCAGCCGCGTTTCGGCCATGTGGCGCCCGATGGTTATCCTTTGGTGGCCAGCGCCTGGAATGGGTCCGGCCAGTTGGCGACGCGCTTCGAGGTCGCCCGTGCAATCGGCACGACCGATCGTGGCCTGTTCGGCGCGGCGACCCCTGCCCCGCCGAGCCTGTCCGGGCCGTGGTTCAACCAATACATGGCCCCGCGACTGAGCCCGGCCACCCGCGATGCCTTGGCGCAAGCCAAAACCGCGCAGGAATGGAACACCTTTTTGCTCTCGTCGCCGGAATTCATGGCGCGATGATAAGGAGCACGACATGAAACGACGTGATCTGCTTGCCGCACTTGCCGCTACCCCGCTGCTGACACTTGGCGGCCGCCTGTACGCCGCGCCCCAGGCCGGCGCCAAGCTGCTGGTGGTCTTCCTGCGCGGCGCCTACGACGCCACCAACTTGCTGGTGCCAGTCGGCAGCAACTTCTACTACGAATCCCGCCCTAACCTGGCCATCGCCCGTCCCGGCGACAACCCGGCAAGCGCGCTGGCCTTGAACGCAGACTGGGGCTTGCACCCGGTGCTGGCCAAGTCCATGTTGCCGCTGTACCAGACCGGGCAGCTTGCCTTCGTGCCCTTCGCGGGCACGGATGACCTGAGCCGCAGCCACTTCGAAACCCAGGACAGCGTCGAGCTTGGCCAGGCGCTGGACGCCCACCGCGACTACCAGTCCGGCTTCCTGAACCGCCTGGTGAGCGTGCTGTCCGGCGCGCAGGCGGCCCGACCGGTGGCATTCACCGAGCAGGTGCCGCTCAGCCTGCGGGGCACGGCGCAAGTGCCGAACATCGCCTTCAACACCTTGGGCAAAGGCGGGCTGGATGCGCGCCAGTCCAAGGTGATCGCGGACATGTACAAGCAGACGGCGCTGGGCAAGCAAGTGGAGGAAGGTTTTGCCGTGAAGGTGGATGCGCAGCGCGCGGCAGCCGAGGCGCTCGATGCGGCCAGCGGCCGGGCCATCTCCACCAAGGGGTTTGCATTGGAGGCGCGGCGCATTGCACTGCTGATGAAAGATCGTTTCGATGTCGGCTTCGTCGACATCGGTGGCTGGGACACCCACGTTGGCCAGGGGGCAGCGACTGGCTACCTGGCTGACCGTTTCACGGAACTGGGCGATGGCTTGGCCGGATTCGGCCAGGAAATGGGCGACGCCTGGCCGCGCACGGTCGTGGTGGTGATCAGCGAGTTCGGCCGCACCTTCCGCGAAAACGGCAATCGCGGCACCGATCACGGACACGGCACGGTTTACTGGGTGCTGGGCGGCGCCATCCAGGGCGGACGCATTCTGGGCGAACAACAGAAGCTGGAAGCATCAACCTTGTTCCAGAACCGCGACTATCCGGTGCTGAACGAATACCGCCGTGTGTTCGCCGGTCTGTTCTCGCAGATGTATGGGCTGAGCGCGCGCCAGCTGGATCAGGTGTTTGCGGGCGTGGCGCCAAGCAAGCTGGGCATTGTGTAAGAGGCCGGTAAAAGCAACGTGGGCAAGGCGTGCTTGCCCACGAGCCCTGCTGCCCCGGCCCGTCCTTTGTCTTCCGTTTACGCTTCAATGCCTCGCAAGGCCTCGGCGGTCTCGTAGGGAATGCTCTGGCGCACCAGCGGCAGCAAGACCTCGAAAGTGCTGCCGTAATCCTCATTGTTGCGCGCGCGGATATGGCCGTTGTGCAGGTTCACGATGTGGTGGCACGCGGTCAGGCCGATGCCCACACCGCTGTTGCGTTTGTCTGCTGCCGCCAGCTCTTCGGCCACCGTCCGACTGGAACGATAGAAGCCATTGAACAAGCGCCCCATCTCTTCAGGCGGAATGCCGATGCCCGCGTCCCGTACCGTCAGCCGCGCATAGGTGTCGGCGCCGTCGTCGTCGGTCACGTCGATGGTCACATGCACCGGCAGTTCATCACCGCTGTAGCGCAAGGCATTGGACAGCAGATTGCGCACCACCTGGCTCAGGCGGTCGGCATCTGCCACCACGGCAGGGCTTGGCCCGACGACGTCCAGCCGCACCCGCGCCGCCGTCAGCGGTGCGTCCTGCCGCCAGGCTTCCACGGTGGCGTGGACCACGTCATATAGAGAGGTCTCGCGCAGCGACAGGTTCACCCTGCCGGATTCCAGCTGCGACACATCGAACAATTCGTTCAACAGGCGCAGCAAGCCCGTGCCGGCGTTCTGCAGATTCATCAGGTACTGGCGCAGCTTCAGATCACGGTCTACCCGCTCCAGCGCCAGGCCGTTATAGGCCAGGACGGCATGCATGGGCGTGCGCAATTGCTGGCTCATGCGGGCCAGGAACTCGCTCTTGCTGCGATTGGCGATGTCGGCGGATTCTTTCGCCGCCAGCAGCTCCCGGGTGCGTTGCGTGACGCGCCGTTCAAGTTCCTGCTGACCGTGGTGAAGCTGTTCCAGCAGGCGGCGGCGCTCGGTCGTTTCTTTCAGCACGGCGATGTAGCGAACCGCCTCGCCCTGTTGATCCAGAATCGGCGTGATGTGCAGCTTCACCCAATAGGCGCGGCCGCTGCGTGCGTAGTTCAGGACCTCGCCCGTGGCGACCTCGCCATGTGCCAGCTGATGGCGAATGCGTGACACCGTCTCGGGGTCGGTGTCTTTCCCGTGCAACATCTCGGCCGGCGAGCGGCCACGCAGCTCATCCAGCCGATAGCCGCTCAGCGCCTCGAACGCGGCGTTGGCCCACGTCACGCGTCGATCTGCGTCGGCAATCAGCATGGGCGACGGAGAGCCTTCCGCCGCGCGCAGGAACATGTCGCGCTCGGACGTGGCCTGCACGAGGCGTAGACGCAGGCGCGCCGTCCAGCGCCACATCAACAATGTGCCTAACGCTGTCACGACTAACAGGATGACAAGAGGGGAATTCGGCAGGTCGCTCATTGCAAACTCGGGGGTGACCAGCCCACGTTACCCAGCACAGCGCAGAGCGTCCAGATCGGGTATGTCCCAGCGGGTTTGCACCCGTGGGGAAACCACGTGCTGTCATATTCCGCGTAATGCCCGGTTAATGGGCGGAAAATGTTCTGAAAGCCGGCGAAAGCGGCGTAAAGCGCGTATGCACAGGCCATTTGGCCAAGTGCCGGGTGGCAAGCCGTATACGGGTGCGGTAATCTGCGGCCCTCACTGCTTATTTGTGGAAATTTCATGGCTTTGCCCACCCCCGTCGTGCTCGGCACCCCCTTGTCCCCGTCCGCCACCCGCGTCATGCTGCTGGGTTCCGGCGAGCTCGGGAAGGAAGTGATCATCGCGCTGCAGCGCCTGGGCGTTGAGGTCATCGCCGTCGATCGCTACGCCGACGCACCGGGCCAGCAAGTGGCGCACCGCGCCCACGTCATCGCCATGACGGACGCCAATGCCCTGCGCGCGCTGATCGAACAGGAACGCCCGCACATCATCGTTCCCGAGATCGAAGCCATCGCGACCGACCTGCTGGTCGAGATCGAGGCCGCCGGCCTGGCCCGCGTGACGCCGACAGCCCGCGCCGCCAAGCTGACCATGAACCGCGAAGGCATCCGCCGCCTCGCCGCCGAGACCCTGGGCATCCCCACCTCGCCCTACCAGTTCGCGTCCACCCTGGAAGAGCTGCGCGCCGCCGTCGACGGCGGCATCGGCTATCCGTGCATCGTCAAACCCGTGATGTCCTCGTCGGGCAAGGGCCAGTCGAAGCTGGACGGCCCGGAAGACATCGAGGAATCCTGGCGCTACGCGCAGGAAGGCGGCCGCACCGGCGCCGGCCGCGTGATCGTCGAAGGCTTCGTCAAATTCGACTACGAGATCACCTTGCTGACCGTGCGCGCACGCGACAGCGAAGGCGAGATCCGCACCCACTTCTGCGAGCCGATCGGCCACGTGCAGGTCGATGGCGACTATGTGGAAAGCTGGCAACCCCACCCCATGCCCAGCACCGCGCTGGAACGCGCGCGCGAAATCGCCGAGAAAGTGACGGGCGATCTGGGTGGCTTGGGGATCTTTGGCGTGGAATTGTTCGTAGCCGGCGACCAGGTCTGGTTCTCGGAAGTCAGCCCGCGTCCGCACGATACGGGTCTGGTGACCTTGGCAACGCAGTCGCAAAACGAGTTCGAATTGCACGCCCGTGCCTTGCTGGGCCTGCCGGTGGACACGACCCTGCGTCAGCCGGGCGCCAGCAGCGTGATCTACGGTGGCGTGGAGGCGCGCGGCATTGTGTTCGAGGGCGTGGCGGAAGCGCTGGCCGAGCCGGGCACGGATATCCGTCTGTTCGGCAAGCCCGAATCCTTCGTGAAGCGCCGCATGGGCGTGGCCTTGGCGACTGCCGCCAACGTGGATATGGCGCGCGTGAAGGCGAAGGCGGCGTCTGCGAAGGTGAAGCCGCGCGAGGCTTGATATTGGTTTTGTAGTTCGTCGCAGTAAAGACGCCGGCCTTTTTGCCGGCGTTTTGCGTTTTGCTGGGGCGGTGTGCCGTGCTTTAGCCAGTCGCGGTGCCGTGTATCGGCTCGTGCGAAGCGTCCGGGCGGGCAGGGCTCCCGCCTGCTCCGCACCACCCGATCTTCGCCCGACCCGATACACGACCCCACGCCTTCAGACTGTCTTTGGTTAAACGCCAATCCCGCCTGGGGGCGAGCCGATATCTCTGGCTGCTC
>Ga0265798_10007701_pt1 | contig 13882 bp, 12 predicted proteins | sample P3T30metagenome_FD_192430 | JGI IMG/M metagenome (GOLD analysis project Ga0265798, IMG submission 192430) | Plant litter microbial communities from East Loma Ridge, Irvine, California - P3 T30 | ecosystem: Environmental > Terrestrial > Plant litter > Unclassified | place: USA: California...
AGCTGCTCAAACTTGCCCTACGCCGCTACGAGGACCTGCACGTCGTGGATAGCGAGCCCGAAGCTGCCGACGACGATAGCACCGACATGCCCACCCAGCGAAAATCGATCAGTGGCCAGATCTCCGTCCGAATCAATGCAGTTGCCGACGTCGACCACGCCTCTACGGGTAGATTCCAACGTGGACCGGAGACTTTCGTCATCATGAAGGTGGAAGATATTTTCAAGGGCAGGACGAAGGCCACTCGCAACGACCGATGGCCGGATGAGGTTCACGACTTTGACGTTGACAAGGCGAACGAGATCGAATTTGTCGTGTACGATAAATCAGGCGACAACGCTGTGCCTATAGGACTTCTTTGGATCCGACTGCAAGATTTGGTGGACGAGCTCAGACGAAAGAGGGTCGAGACCGAGTTCCAGCAAGCAGGATGGACCACTGCCGATAAGATGGCCGACGGTGGGCCCAAGCCTGATATCCAGTTCCAGCCACCACCTGGGTCTCAGGGCGGCCATGGAGGCAACACGCCGGCGTCGAGTGGCGCTGCTCCTGGTGCTGGAATGCAGCCACAGACTGGTCCTGTCTTTGTTGACGCTTGGTTCACTCTGGAGCCCGTAGGTCGCATTCAACTCACAATCAGCTTCACGAGGCAAGCGCACGCGAAGAGCAACTTCGATGCTGGTCTTGGGCGCAAAGGTGCCGTGCGCCAGAAGAAGGAAGATGTTGTCGAGCAGTACGGCCACAAATTCTCGGTGCAGACGTTCTACAATATCATGCGCTGTGCGTACTGTGGAGACTTCCTCAAGTACACAGCTGGCATGCAGTGCGCGGACTGCAAGTATACCTGCCACAAGAACTGTTTCTCGAAAGTCGTCACAAAGTGCATCAGCAAGTCGAACGCCGAAACGGACCCGGACGAGGAGAAGATCAACCATCGCATTCCCCATCGCTTCGATGCTTTCAACAACATGGGCGCCAACTGGTGCTGCCACTGCGGCTACATGCTTCCATTGGGCAGGAGCAAGGCAAGACGCTGCAACGAGTGCAAGCTTACTTGCCATTCAGGCTGTGTGCATCTCGTTCCTGACTTCTGCGGTATGAGCATGGAGAACGCCAACCAGATTCTGGCAGAATTGAAGGGCATGAAGGGCAGGATGATGAACAACAGCGCCAGACTTAGGCCGCAAGCAACACCCAGTACCAGCACCAGACCTACTCCTCCACAACAATCTCAGAGTTTCGCACCGGCACCGAATCATCAAGAAAAGCTGCAAGCGGAGGATCGCAATCAAGAAAGACCTTTCTCTTATGGTAGTGGCAAGGATCGCAACTCGGAGCAGTACGAGCAACCTCCTCGCACAAGCTCATACGGCCCTCCTAGCGGCACTTCGCTAGATGCGGCGAAGGCCTCCATGTCCGCTGGAAGCGTGCCTTCTTCTCCTGAGATGCAACAGCAGACTCGACCACCTCCAGCTGCAAGAGTACAGTCTTCGCAGTCAGCCGCTGCGGCGGCTGCAGCTTCTGCTGCCCTCTCTGGAAAACGCACTTCTGCCGCACACGAACAGCGCGACAACCGTGCCAGCTACGGTCGCATGTCTCCTGCCGATTACCAGCAGAACCAGCGCACGTCCGGTCCGTCGTACGCGGACGGCTACAAGGAGAGCAAGCAAATGCCTACTTCTCAACCCCAGCAACCGACTTACGATCCCTCAGCATACGCTGCTGTCAGCGGATATCCCCAATACCCGCAAGGACAACAGCAACAGCCGCCCGCCAAGTCTCCCTACCAGCAACAAGTTCCGCCGCCACCTCAAGTTCAAGCACCTCCCCAACACCAGTCTCCCGTACAGCAACAGATCCAACAAGCACCATCCTCAGTAACCATGCCGATCGTTGAGAAGCGCGTCGCCGCGCCTCCAGCGAACACACAAGGCACTGGTAAACGTATTGGTCTGGATCACTTCAACTTCCTTGCTGTGCTTGGTAAGGGTAACTTCGGTAAGGTCATGCTGGCAGAGACTAAGACTGCAAAGTCACTGTACGCCATCAAGGTTCTTAAGAAAGAATTTATTATCGAGAACGACGAAGTGGAGTCGACTCGATCAGAGAAGCGGGTCTTCCTCATCGCCAACAAAGAGAAGCATCCTTTCTTGACAAACCTGCACGCCTGTTTCCAGACCGAGACTCGCGTTTACTTTGTCATGGAATACGTTTCGGGTGGTGATCTGATGTTGCACATTCAACGCGGCCAGTTCGGTACCAAGCGCGCACAGTTCTACGCCGCCGAGGTCTGTCTCGCCCTGAAGTACTTCCACGAGAACGGTGTCATCTATCGCGATCTGAAACTCGACAACATCCTGCTCACACTCGACGGTCACATCAAGATCGCTGATTACGGTCTTTGCAAGGAGGACATGTGGTACGGCAGCACAACCGGCACTTTCTGTGGCACGCCCGAGTTTATGGCGCCTGAGATCCTGCTCGACAAGAAATACGGCCGTGCCGTCGACTGGTGGGCTTTCGGTGTACTGATCTATCAAATGCTGCTTCAGCAATCGCCCTTCCGTGGCGAAGACGAGGACGAGATCTACGACGCCATTCTAGCCGACGAACCTTTGTACCCCATCCACATGCCACGCGACAGTGTCTCGATCCTGCAGAAGCTGCTCACACGCGAGCCGGAACTCCGATTGGGCAGCGGCCCCACCGATGCGCAGGAGATCATGAGCCACGCGTTCTTCAGAGGTGTTGACTGGGACGACGTCTATCACAAGCGGGTGCCGGCGCCTTTCATGCCTACGATCAAGAACAGGGCCGACACGAGCAATTTCGACAGCGAGTTCACCAGTGTCACACCTGTGTTGACGCCTGTGCAGTCTGGTGAGTTTTGTCTAGATTTGAGTTACGTTGTTTTGATCTTTTGCTAACTTTCTTTTCCAACAGTACTTTCTCAGGCTATGCAAGAAGAGTTCAGAGGCTTCTCTTACTCGGCCGACTTTGTTTGAGAGCCTAACGAGTGAATGAGGAAGATGGTATAACGCAAAGGGAACGGTGGCTCTCGAGGCAATTGTGCTCGGTTCGCCATGGCGGACTCGCATGCAGTCTCGCTAGGGATGGACGGCGGCACTTTGGGGAGCTTAGGCATTTATGGAAGTGGTTAGACACACGTCGAGGTTAGAGAAGAGGGTGGTGATGGATGTGATAGTCGTGGTCGCTCTGGGAGAAAAGCCGCGGGCCAGGAGTGCCGTAGCGAGCATTATTATACATGTCGCTTACTAATACCCATTAACGATCTTTTCAATGGTAGTGCATTGCAGCGATCCTTGATTGGTGAATGGGGGAACGATCTTGGATAAAAGTATTGACTTTCGATATCGTATCAGCAGCGTTTTGCTTCGAAAGATTTATTGACCAGGACTGATATGCTGCTGTTTTATCCACTGCCGCCTTCGGTTGGAATGCCCTAAGCCATCGCTTCCTGTGTAAGCCTCGAGGATAGGCAACCGACGGGCTTAGAATTTTCCATTGTCTAGGCCAATCCTCTATCAGCATTCCTGCGAGGGAATAATATCGCCACGCGACCAATTCGTATTATTTGCTCTGTCGTCGCAGATAACAATCGAGGGATGCAGAAGGCCAAGGCCACGGCGCTCTTGGCCTGCCAACCCAATGAGGAAGGAGGGCGTACAATGTTCACCTGCCCTGGTATGCACTGTCCCGCAGTATTGTTTGCGTGCAACAATACAAGATGCGCCATTCCCTCGGATACAAGACCTGCAGGTGCTTGCATTTTTACATCCGTTGAAATTGCAGTTTGATCACTTCTCATACAGCATCAGCATCTACATCATGAAGGTCTCTCCTTTCCTCGGTTTGCTTCCTACAGCTGCCCTTGCATCTCAGCTGTCGAGTGTTGCTTTCTTCGCAAAGGAAAAGGCTCAACTCTTGGACTTCGTCTCGCTGAACAATGACATTGATTATGGCTGCCATCCGGTGGTCATGCCTGCCGAAGGCGAGCACAAACTCCACGCTTTGCTGTCCGACGAACAATTGGACCACTTCAAGCGGAACTTGGACACTGCCACCATGAGGGTCGAGGCTCTGGACCACATCAACAAGCGTCAAGCCGCGACCGCACCAATCGGAAAGGGTGATCGCTTCAAGGGCGGTAAAGTCGCTCCTCGCGGCTTGGGCTCCAGAAAACCGGACGAGTACACACAATTCGAAACTGCAGGCATCCTTAACGTCGACGAAGTCTACTCGGCGATGAAAGGTCTCGAGAAGGAGTACGGCATGCAGCTGTTTGAGGCACCTCACAAGACGTATGAGGGCAACACTGTTATTGGCGGCGTTGCCAACAAGGCCCAGAAGATTCGGAACGACAAGCAATACATTTACTTCACTTCCGGCATCCACGCTCGCGAACGTGGTGGTCCTGACAACCTGATCTACTTCATCTCTGATCTGCTCTGGGCCAACAAACACCGCAAGGGCCTTACTTATGGTGACAAGAGCTACACCAACACGCAGGTTAAGAAGGCGCTGGCCAGTGGAGTAATTTTTATTCCCTTGGTAAATATCGACGGGACTCTTTGGGATCAGGCAAACAGCAACCTTTGGCGCAAGAACCGCAACCCAGAAAGCGCCATCCCCGGCCAAAACCTCAGCATCGGCGTCGACCTGAACCGCAACTTCGACTTCCTCTGGAACTACACCCAGTACTTCGACCCCTCCGTCTCGCCCGCCTCCTCCAACCCAACCTCGCAAGCCTTCTACGGCACAGGCCCCTTCTCCGAGCCCGAAACCCAAAACATGGCCTGGGTCTACGACATGTTCCCCAACATCAAGTACTTCATCGACGTGCACTCCGCGGCAGGCACCCTGCTGTACTCCTGGGGCGACGACGTCAACCAGAGCGAGGACCCGGAGCAGAACCTCTTCAACCCCGAGTACGACGGGGTACGCGGGATTGTCAACGATACTCTATACCGCGAGTACATCCAGGCCGACGACTGGGAGAACATCGTGTTGCAGGCTAATCTTACCACTGCTGCTATGGGGGCCGTCGGCGGTAGGGAGTACGTTCCTCAGCAGGCGGTGGGCCTTTACCCTACCAGCGGCGCTTCGGATGATTGGGCTTCCAGCCGCTGGCACGGCGACAAGAGTCTCAACAAGGTGTATGGCTACACGCTGGAGTTCGGGTACCCGACTAACTTCTACCCGACTGCGGAGGAGTATGTGGCGAATATCTTGGACACGAACGCGGGTTTCATGGAGTTTATTTTGGCGGCGAATGAGATTGGGTTGAAGAACTGAGGGAGAGGTTCGATCTCTTTTCTGAGTATTGGAGGGTTGAGGTCGGCAGACGGACGACTTTTCTATTTGATCGATCGTCTAGCTGTGTAGAACAAGATAGCCGTAGGTCAGCCATTCAACGCCCGACCACGAGTCCTACCATCATCTATATCTCCCCAACACCGTCTAAAGCGACGGCGGGTTCTCCGTGAAGAAGTCATCGCCATCGTCAGGCCCGGCGCAAAGCCGACTAACCAAAGCGTCCAGCGCCATCCAGGCGTAATTATCAGCGTTGATCTCGGTCACAGCCGGGTTGAAGAAATTCCCCTGCGACGCATCAATAAGAGCGTGTGCACGCTGGGGGTCGTACGCCCGCTCCCCATCGTCCATCGTAACGTCCTTGATCTCGCCTCCGTCCACGAGGTCCCCGACGCTCGAGTAGTGCGTCATTTCGTGCAAGACGACGCGCGAAAAGGTGTCCATCTTCTCGCTGGGGTAGGCGTCTAGGGCGGCGCAGTCCGAGATGACTTCGTCGAAGCTTTTGGACGAGTAGGCTGTTTCGCAGAAGTGGGTTTTCTCGAGCCCGTCGGTGTCGGGGTCGTCTTCGTCGCCGTCGTAGGTTGTGTAGGCTAGTGTGCCTTCGTCCTCGCAGGTAGGGCTACCCATGAACTCTGGGTCGCCGAAGTCTTTGGGGAGGACTTCTTGTTAGGGTGTTGTTCTGTAACCTTGGAGAGAGAACCAAATCATAATTGGGGAGGGTTGAACTTACCAACATTGTCGACGATAAAAGTCTCTGTGATCTCCCCGACCGGATCGCCACTCCATTCTGGCCTGAGCAATTTCAATACGGCCGTCACGCTCTCTTGGACATCACTCCAATCGTCTTCGTCATCGGTTACGGGGAAGAATCGCTTGTAAGACGGGGAGATGTTTTCGGCGGCGTACTTGCCGTTGGAGGCGAGTCCTCTGATTTCTCCGGAGCACATGAGACCGTGCAGCTGTTCTAGACGGGCTTTGTCGGTTTCATTTTCGGGGTCGAAGTTGAGGTATTTCCATTCGTGCTTGCAGGGTTCGGCGAGAGGATAGCTTGATGGCTGTGGGAGGTCCCGGCGGGTTAGGCGAGTGGGTTTGTTGACGATTGGACTGGCGGAGGTTATTGCTACTACCAAACCGAGCGGTAAGATCTTGGAGAAGAGCATATTTGTGGATAGACTCGATGATGTGCTTCCAATCTGGGGGTGGTCAAAATGTAAGTCTGCGGTCGATCTTTAGATCTTAGCAGAAAAGGGCGAGAAGATGACAAGTCCTACGATATTTGTGCTTGCAGACGAAGTTGTTGTTCTGTCACGAACGAGAACTAGGTACCAGTATCTTTATAGTAGTCGTTTCCTCGACGTGTCGACGATAATAGATCGACGAAGCTCAAGGCCTTCAGCTCGTTATGTTGGATGCATGGTGGCTATGCCTATGTCTGCTTTGGGATCCTCTGATATGTTGGAGTTCCGTGTCAAACATCCCATGGCAGCAAAGGATCATTGCAGTCCCAAGCGAACCGAGCTCGGCATAGACAGTGTCGATTTCGTCGAGATCCTTTATTGAATAGTCACCGCCGAGGAACGAAGTCTGAGCGAAGCTGTCAAAGTCCGCGACATCCTCTTACCGAATGTTTCCCTCGATCTCGAGCTTGACAGCCTCGTGTTGGTGTCCTGTGCAGCCAACGAAGGGCCATCATGTCGCTCGACATGGTAATAATCACATTGGCAGCTGAACCTGCGCCACATCCTTTGAGGACAACGAATTCCTAGGCACTCTTGATCGAAGATGAATTGTCATGACCGTGTTACCGGTGACGTGGTGACCTGAGGCGAATAAATAGTAAACAGGAGTGATGGGAGCAGATCATCCTTGGATGTGACCAGAAGGTAGAGTGGAAACCAGGCGGTGCCTTGGCTTGGCCAATCAGCGCATTCGAATCGACTTCCGCCAGCTGAACAACTTGAAGGAATGCATGTATGCACAACGGGCTGAGCAGACGGCACAGGAATAGTGGTTCGAACAGGTACCTTGCAGGCGTATTGCATGATACCAATCAGCGCATTTGAACCGACATCCACCAACAAATCGAGTGACCATGCATAGCGGGCTGAGCAGACGGCATAGGAACGGACAGAGGCGCCAGGCACACATCCGTTGGCGATATCCCGTGCTGCCTGGACGACCTGTTCGAAGACTCGAAAGCAGTACCACTATTCGTCCAGGCTTATGTGGCACAAGACCGGTCAAGAAAGCAGTGCAAGACCGGTCAACATTCACAGCCTTGGACACGCAACAGAGGACCAGATATAAGATGCGGACTTCGACCACCACATACCTGAGCGGTCAACAGCACATACAGTCCATCATCTCAATCACCTACCATCAATCATCCCATTTTCCGGCCGCTATCATGCACTTCAACGCCCCATCCATCATCTCCGCCCTCCTCTTCGCTCTCCATCCTTCCCTCACCATCGCAGCTCCAGGTGCTGTGCCTGGCGAGCTCGTTGCCCGCAGCTCCACGTGTGCGCTGGGAGGCAAGCACATCGGCGACTCTTGCTCTAAAGCGTACGCGAAAGATCAGTTTTACGCTTGCGGAAACCATCGCGTCGTGCGTCTTCTCCTGCCTCTTTCCAGCCATTTATGCTTGGGCACACATGTGATGATTCCGCTAACTATTTGGGCATTTCTCTTTGAACAGCTTCAGTGCAATACTTCGACCCTGAAATGGGTGAACAACTACGGTTGTGCGCCTGGATACCACTGTGACAGGTGCTATTGTATCGAAGATTAGAGGAAGAGAGGCGTACGATGTCAATTTGGGAAGATGGGATATACTCGCCTCGGGGTGGTGTGAGGGAACTCGATGTATGCCAAGTCACTCCTTGTGTAGTTTGAAACCACAAGAGTCTTTTCGTCTGCCGACGAAGTCGTTGCTCTTGGCCTTGACGGCGGATGAGGGTAGGCTTGACCAATTATGGAGAAAGTCATCCAAGCAATTTATCCTTTTCAACTTTTGTGCAGCAGAGCTGCTGGATGTAGGAGCGTATATCGATGTCAAGATAAAAGTGAGGTGCCTTTGGAGTTGAGTCTAATGCCTGGAGGTTGTTTATTAGTAGGAAGTGTGTCATCTCCCAGACTTCACTTTCACTTACCAAAAAGCTTGGCACTTAGTGCGTGACCTCTCATACGCTGTTAAGCGAGAGTTTCATTCACTCACAACTGTTTCCGACTATTCCCGAGAAAGTTAGCCGCTCTATAGATGTGAACGCAAAGTCGCGCCGCTCTTTGCTTTGTTCACACCCACCACTGCACGCTTGCTAAACAACAACTTGTCCTGCTCTTCGAACGTTCGCTAACGCCAAACCTTAAACGCCAACCATCAAACGACAAATCATCCCTGGTACCACTTCATACTTTGTTCGATACTCGCCGACCGTTGTAACCCTACGGAATAACATGTAAGCATCTTGTTTTTGTCCCTCGATGTTGCAGTCGACTAATAGTCAATTGTAGCTCTTTCATTCTTCAGATTGAGCCACGACGCAATGGCTTCCAAGTCCAAGTCGATCGAGGTTGGCACCAAAACATCCGAGACCGCCAGTGTCTCCAAGGGTGCGTCCGATGGAGCCACACAGTCCGCTCCCATCGACTCCGGCAATGATAACGTAGTCTCGAAATCAGTATGCGCGCACGCAGACGCCGCTGCGACAGTTAACCTTACGTCGTCTCCCTCCACCCTTCCCTTGCCTCCTACCACGACTCAGACTATCGCCCCAGCCACCAGCGATGCTAGGCGCTTGGAGGTCGACAATCTCGCTCTACGTTTCGACTCCGTCGATTCCGCTCTCGGCGACGGACTCATCGGCCGCGAGTCGCTGAACATCAAGGATGATGACTTTGAGCACGAGAATAGTGGCAATCAAGGCAAAAGATCCTAGCCATCTCGAGAGGTGCTGCTGGTTCCTCTTTGACGCCATCATCAAGGCCCACGAGCTTGGGGTCCTCATTATGCCCGCCAACAACTGGTCTCCCTCAAAGCTCACGTGCTCGGCGCGCTTGGCCGCCACAGTCGCCATCATCGAGAAGTACGCGCCAGTGCGTCTCGACATTCTTCGGTTGTGGCACATCGAGGAGGTCGCTGCCAATCCCGACGCTTTCGTCAAGAGGAAGCTGATCAATTGCTGGAACAACTCAATCCGCGCTCAGAAAAACAAGACCAAGAAGACCGCTGTGCAAGAGACCGGCAATGGAGAAGAGGCACAGTCGTCCGCAGACGTCGAGGAGGGCCGTGATTCGCGCGTGGCTTCACCATCGCAGCCACCAGGTGAAGATAACAACACCGTCGATGGCACCAGCAACGGCGACAAAAAGGGGATGAGGAAGGGGAAGGGGAATGCCAGGACCAAGCGCGCTCGCTCTGCCTCTCTTGAGCCGGGTGACACCGAGGCCAACAAGAAGGCGAAGGCCAAGCGCGCTCGCTCTACCTCTCCTGAGTCGCGTGACACCGAAACCAGCAAGAAACCTACCACCACACGCAGACGTCCCACTGGCAAAAAGACACCAGTTGCCGTTGCAACCAAGGGTTGCAGCAGTGGCAGAACCGCGATTGCTGGTGCCGAGCCTGAGACCGCCTGAGCTTCGACGTTGGCCACCTCCATGCAGTCTCTGATAGGAGCTTCGGCAGCGTTCTTGTGAGCAGCTGAGATGCAAGGCCGCCTGGATCACGAACTGTGTCTGATGTTTTGCGCGTGGTGTTGCTCGGAATGTGCAGCGGAGCCAGTGCCCATGAAACGATGCACGGCACTGGAAGTCGACTAGGTACCTAGTCTCCCAGCACACCTTCCACCTTCTTTTTAATCGTCGACAAGGAATTCCGAGAGAGCTTTCTTTTTCCCTTGAGTCGAGTCGAGTCTCAAGTATTTGGGTTGTTGTTTTCTTTTCGGGTTTTCTTTCTCTTGGTTTGCTCGTCTCTCGTTGTGCCGTTACACGGCGAGGAACATCACCACAACAGACGAGAACAGAGCGCTCGGTTTAGGGGTCTGTGACATGCGTTTCGTCTGGGATGATGCAGAATGTTGGATGACGGGAAGATTGACGCAGTTGTGGTTAGAATCGGAAAAGTAGCCAGGTAGCTGGCAATTTACGCCGAGTTGCTATGGGATCAGCGGACGAGATTATAATGAATGCAAAGCCTGCGATTGTCGGCCACATCATACTTGACAAATGCCTTCGAATTGTGCTCCGATGAGTTAAGGCTGCTCGGCTGCCTGTGTCCATTAGCGTGGTCAAACATGGCGGTAGAGATGATAGTCTAGTCCGTGTATTAATGGTGTATGGAGGTATTTGTTTACAATGGTAATGTACATTTATCTTACATGTTACTGGGTTACGATGACGGCACACCCAAGCTGATCCAGTCGCAGCCTGACCTTGCGCACATCGAGCTTGTCGTAGCAGACAAGTGATGGGGTGGCTTTCGTGCGTTATTTGCAGATGGTTTTCGATGCCTTTGCGGCGAGAGTGGCGTGCTGGGGACCATAAGCAGGTTGCGGTTCAGGCAGCATTCTCTTCCTAGAGAACGACTGCCAGGTGAACAAGATCTCTCTCGCACAAGTCTTGGTCTATTGTTCGGGATTGCGTTGCGCCTGGTCACAAGAGTGTTCCAAGCAGTGCGTTGCTGGCCAAACGGACCAAGGTGCAGGTGAATGTGTCTTAGGACCAAGACGGTGTTACCGCAAGATCTTCCATGCATCCGGTCGGTGAATGAAGCCACGTCGTTCACCAGCAGTTCGGATGGGTCTTTGCGACTTAGAACGCTGTGTCGCTTTGACACAGAGTCAACCAGTTGCCTAGGGACGATAGATCATGGTTTCGGGCGCAGCATCCCTCAAGGCGCTCTCCGTGGGCGACGCAGCAATACGTGCATCCTCGACTTCCTTGTCCTTTGCCTTCTGTGCTCGGTTCATTATACCCGTCCACAGCTTCTCCAAGTCAACCTCGGCCCTCTTTTCCTCTGTCAACATCTGAACAACGATGTTCGAGCCAGTGGTGTGGGCTCCAAATCCGACCATACCCTCGGCACGTTGAAGCTTGCTCTGCTCCTCAGGCAACTCTCCGCCCTCAACCCTGCCAACATTGACACACACCCAGCCCGTCCTGATGCCGTCATCCAGATCTCCACGACCCGTTGCTGAAGATCCGACTGCGCTCATCAACCGTGCCCTCTTGACCTTCCTCCGAATCTTCAACTTCAACTCATTCCGTCCCAGCAATCCGTCCGCGTATGGCTTCATCTTGTACTCCGTCCTGAGCCATCGGCAAAGCCTGTCCGCGCTCACGTGCAAATGTTTCTCCGAGCGTGCAGTGCCAATAATCATGAGCAAGTTGGATCCGAGAGCTGGCGGAGGGTCTAGCTGTCTCAAGTCGATCAGCGTAAGGTTGTCCATTCCAAGCTCGACCGACACATGTTGTAGTATTGGCTGCAGTAATTCTGGCGCATAGTCTGGGAGATCCGGAAGTCGTTGTCGGTGTGCCATCGGGCTTTCCTCTAGCTGATCCTGCGGTTGTGCTTGTAGGTACCAAGGGACATGTGACTCTGTGGCGGTGTCTTGTGATTCCAGATGTGAAGTCTCCTCGGTCGTGAGCTCATCTTGCTTCGGCAATATCTCCTGTTGTTCGATTGCTGCTGCCTCGAATGCGTCTCTTGTGGCCTCCACATGGTCGTTGATACTGTTCAGGCTATGCTCTTCTTTCAATTGAAACCTTTCCCGCGCCTCATTGAGGTTCCTCGCAGGCCTGGCGAAGGTTCGCCTCTGAAGAGTGGGCTGCGCAGCGCCACCCATGCTGGTGATGAATGATCGCAGAACCCATGAGCGACAATTCTGGCATGCCAGCCCTCTGGTCGCCGTATTAACGAGAGCCATGATGTTTATCCAAGGAGATGTAGATTGTCAAGGGTCGTCACTGTTCCCGTCGTTGAGCATCGCCGACGCCAAGTCTCGAACTTCCCAATGGAGGTGAGCGTTGCTTTCGCCGCAGCAGCACCGCCGACGCTCTCATACGAACTCCTGCCAGCCGATCATACTCGCAAGGCAAGACTCTCGCGGACCCTGGTCTTCAATAACAATGAGTGCCTCACGCTCATACCAGTGCCTCTCATGCCGCTTCAAGGATCTCTCCGTCGCCGCACCCAAAATCGCCCGCCGACAATTCCACGCATCGACCTCCAAGCCGGCGCGCAAATCTGCCTTTCCCAATGTCAGGGCTGATCAGCTGGGTCTGACCGAGCCCGCTGTCGAACACTCACATGCGCGTGTACGCCCTTACACGGAGCGGGAGAAGAAGCTGCTCGCCATGAAATACACACCGGACCAGATGGAGGCAATCGAGGTCGGCGAGGCCTCGATCGGAGACGAGGACTTGCGGATTCAAGGAAGACCCAGGACGGACCCCATGCGCATCAGCTACTTCGATGATTTCAGCAAGGTGCGACCGGTGGTTGACTTCCCGGCAGAGGGCGCACAGGAGGAGGACGTTGAGACTCTCTTGAAGTCAGGCCCTCAGATTGCACCCACATCGAATGCACGTCCGTCCAGACAACAGATCGCGGAAGATATGGATCCTCGAATTCTCCGACTCAGTCAGCAAACGGGCATGACACCCGAACAAATCCGCCGCCTGCGAGTAAAGAACTTGGTGAACCACCGCGTTGTCAACCAGACTCGTCTCGGAAAGATCCAGAGCATGTACTACTTGACGATTGCTGGAAACGAGAACGGCATGATCGGTATTGGAGAAGGAAAGGCGATCGAAAACGAGGACGCCAGCAAGCAGGCAATGATGAACGCTATCAGGAACATGAGGCCCGTGCCGCGGTACGAGGACCGCACAATCTATGGCGATGTGGAGGCAAAGGTCGGCGCGAGTGTGGTGCAGCTCTCTGCGCGATCACCAGGTAAGTTTCACGTTTACCGAACGAAGTCGAATGCATTCTGACAGTTCCATCAGGTTTCGGCAACCGCTGCCAGCACCTTATTTTCGAGCTCGCACGTGCGGCTGGTATCTCAGACCTGTCTGCTCGCACACCACGCTCAAGAAACAAGATGAACGTCGTCAAGGCAGCTTTCGAGGCAATGATGTCGCAGCGCCTGCCCGAGGAAGTCGCTAGGGCACGCGGCAAGAAGATGGTAGACGTTAGGAAAGTGTACTACGGAGGCAAGGTTTACTGATCGATGGAGTAAGCATTTGTAATTTATGTAAATTTAGCGATGTCAGCAATGTGCCTGATGAATACAGGCTGTCTGCAGCACAGTTGTGGCATGGTATGGTCTTCTCGGTTACGACGTTTGCGGTAACCCAGTGACTGCTCAATTGGCGGCTACAAGTAAGTCATCATAGGATGCGTTACTTTCACAGAACAAGCTCGCGGATACGCAGTTCGAGTCAAAAGCAAAGTTCACGATCAGGAAAGTTGCTTGCCAGACAGAATGGCGAATCAAGTGGTCATCGAGGAGCCTTCTAGAGCAATTTCTTACCTCATGCATGTACG
>Ga0265798_10007702_pt1 | contig 13879 bp, 10 predicted proteins | sample P3T30metagenome_FD_192430 | JGI IMG/M metagenome (GOLD analysis project Ga0265798, IMG submission 192430) | Plant litter microbial communities from East Loma Ridge, Irvine, California - P3 T30 | ecosystem: Environmental > Terrestrial > Plant litter > Unclassified | place: USA: California...
ATCGTGCGCGAGGTCGAGGCCGGGGCGGGCTCGGCGGCGTCGACCGCGGCGTCCTAGCCCTCGACCCAGCCGAGGGCCCGCAACGTCTCGTGGGGCCGTTCGACGTGGGCGAAGTGCCCGCAGTCGGCGAGCAGGGTCGTTCGGGCGTGTCGCACGACGCCGGCCAGGCGGTCGAGGTCGGACGACCGGGCGAAGACGTCGTCGGCTCCGCTGACGGCGGCGACGTCGCAGTCGATGCCTCGCCACCGGGTCGCGTCGTACCCCTGCCCCGACCTCGAGGCCGCCAGGAAGCCCCGGGGCCTGAGCTCGGCCACGAACGCCTCGAGCACCGAGCGCGGGACGCGGTCGACGTGGCGGAACACGGGCGACGACAGCGCTCGCAGCAGTCCGATGCGGGCCGCGCCGCGCAAGAGGGACGCGGAGGCGCGGGGCAGCACCCCGAACGCCGCACGCAGCAGCGTGAAGGCCGGCAGTCGCACCAGGCCCCGCACCGGGTGCGTCACGGCGTCGATCGCCGAGAAGGACGTGGCCGACACGACCGAGACGCTGAGCACCAGGTCGGGTCGGACGGCGGCCAGGTGCAGGGCGACGAACGCGCCCATCGAGTGTCCGACGAGGTCGAACTCGGTGACGCCCAGCGCCTCGGCGACCTCGACCACCACGGCGGCGGCCGACTCGACGTCGAGGCCCGGGTCCGGCTCGGGCGAGGCGCCCCACCCCGGCAGGTCGATCAGCACCGGGCGGGAGACGACCGCGTCCACCTCGCGGGCGGCCTGCAGCAGGGGGGTCCACGTCGTCCACGAACCAGCCGCCCCGTGCAGCAGGACGGTCGCCCGGCGGCGCGAGGACCGGTCGGCCGACGCCGTCGCGTGGTGCACGACCGTCCGGCCGTGTGCCGTCTCGATCGTCGAGCGGGTGAGCCCGAGGGCACCGGGCTCGGTGACCAGCGCGAACGGGGCGTAGCGGTCGAGGGTCGGGTCGGCCACCCCTGTCGCCCGGCCCCGTCGCATCGTCGGATGCTACCCGATGATCTCCTCGCGCACGCGGCGCAGGTCCTCGAGCAGCGACCCGACCAGCACCCAGTTGTCCGGGTCGGGGCGCAGCACGCTCACCGGCGAGGTGAGGGCCGGGCCGTCGTCGTGCCCGAAGCCCGTCACGTGCCCGGCGGTGGTGTCGGGGACGCGGGAGGCGCGCCCGGCCGGCAGCGCCTCCTCGGTGGTCCGCGCCAGCAGGCGCACGTCGTGGGCAGCCCGTCTCAGGTCTTCGGCGATGCTCTGCACCACGGGGTCGTCGGCCAACCCCGGGTCGTAGTTGTCGTGGACCGACCGGACCATGCCCACGACGCGGTTGACGAGCACGGTCAACCGCCGGAGCAGCGCCGCGTCGGCCTCGAGCACGCTGCGGTTGCGGCTCGCGCGGGGGTTGAGCTGCAGGCTCTCCTCGCCCGCGGTGACCGCGTCGACCGCCCGGGCCTGGGTCACCCGCAGCTCACGGGCCTGCGTCAGACCGGTCGCGAGGCGCGACCCGTCGACCGGCTCGTCGAGCACGGCGGCGGTCTCGTCGAGCACGGACGCGATGTCGCGCGCCAGGCGGCCGACGGCGAGGTGGGCCGGCGCGAGCGCGACGGGAGGCACGATCAACGCGTTGATCGCCAGGGCGATGGCCGCGCCGATGATCGTCTCGAGCACCCGGTCGAGCGCGTAGTCGGGCGTCTGGGCGCCGATCGCCAGCACGAGCATCGCCGAGATCGGCACCTGGTTGGCCGAGCTCGGCGTCAGCCGGAACGCCCACGCGACGAGCAGGCTCACCACGACGATCGCCAGCACGATCCAGGTCGCGTCGCCGAACAGCCGGCCGGCCGCGAACGCGATGAGCACGCCGGCGATGACGCCCACGCTGCGCTCGAGCCCCCGGACGAACGACTGGTTGACGCTCGGCAGCACCACGAGCAGTGCGGCGATCGCCGCGAAGATCGGCAACGGCTGCTGCAACAGGGCCACCGAGGCGAACCAGGCCGCCATCACCGCGACGCTGGTCTTCACCACCTGCAACAGGGGCGTGCGCTTCGTCTGGCGGATGCGCGAGACGATCTTCACGACCCCAGGGTAGACGGGGAGGCGCGGCCTGCGTCGCGACGCCGCGTCAGGTCACGAATCGGTCACCCCGCCCGCGCCTCCCCGCCGATCGGGCCCGGTGCTGGTTGACTTCCTTCCCGTGTGGCCCAACTCCGCCGAGGTGCTCCCCGCCGCGTTCGCGAACTCGGGGCTGACCGTCGTCGCCTTCCGACCGCACTCGGTCGAGCCCTCGGGCGCCGGGTTCCTCTACGGCTACGAGGTCGACACGGTCGACCCCGCCGGCGCGACCGCGACCGTGCTCACCTTCATCGACACCGACACCCGGGCCGCCGACGCGTCGTCGGTGCTCACCCGCGACCCGACCACCGGTCAGCCGCTCGCCGTCTGGGCGTACCCGGCCGACCCCATGCTGCCGGCGCTCGCCGGAGCCACCTACCCCGACCGGGTGGCCGACGCGCTCGCGGCCCTCGGCGTCGTCGTCACCGAACCCCGTCTGAGCGTCGCGGCGTACCGGCCGGGCAAGCGGGCCGTGATCCGCCTCGACGCGGCCGAGACCACCGTCTTCCTCAAGGTGGTCCGGCCCGACCGGGTGGCACCGATCGTCGCCCTGCACGAGGCGTTCCGGGCCCAGGGGCTGCCGGTGCCCGCCGTGCTCGCGTCGCGACCCGACGGCCTGCTCGTCCTCGAGCGCGTCCCCGGGGTGCCGGCCGGGCAGCGCGTCGTCGAGCTCGGCGACGACCCCCGGTTCGTCGAGCAGATGGTCGACCTCGGGACGCGCATCGCCCGGGTCGAGGTGACCGCCCGGGCACAGTCCGACGCCCTCGACCACGGGGCCTGGCACCGCTCGACGCTGCGAGCCGCACTGCCCGACCGGGCGACCGAGATCGACGGCCTCTACGACGAGATCGACCGGCGCCGCGCCTCCTCCGCCTCGGACGCCCTGGCCGTGATCCACGGCGACCTGCACCTCGAGCAGCTGTTCGTGCACCCGTCCGAGCCGTGGCGGGTCACCGGTCTGCTCGACGTCGACACCGCGGGGCTCGGGCACCCGGCCCGCGACGCCGCGGCCCTCGTCGCCCACCTGGTCGTGACCGGGCAGTGGCACCGGGGCAACGGCGACGAGGCCGAGGCCCGGGCCTGCGAAGGCCTCGCCGACGACGTGACGCGCGCCTGGGCCGAACGCCTGCCCGACCTCGCCGACCGGCTCGCGCCCGGCGTCGCGTCGCAGCTGCTCGCCCACGCCGGCGGCCAGGCCACCCTCGGCACCGACACCGGCCGCCGCAAGGCCGTGCAGCTGATCGGCGCCGCCGCCGGCACCCTCGCCCGCCCCGCCTGACCACCGGTCTCTCCGTCGGACACACACGCACCGCCCGACGGGCCTACCGTGGCGCGCAACACCCACCCGCGCACCCGGAGGCACCATGCCGTCACCCTGGCTCGACGCCGCGCCCGACGTCACGACCGACAGGATCGACCCCGAGACCGTCTACGACGACGTGATCGTCGGCGGCGGCCTGACCGGCCTGGTCACCGCTCTGCTGTTCGCACGGCGCGGCCATCGTGTCGCCGTGCTGGAGGCGCGCTCGGTGGGCAGCGTCGCGAGCGGCAGCGGCACGGCGTCGATGTCGCTGCTGCAGGGCAAGCAGCTCCAGCGCATCCGCACCAACACCTACCAGAGCGTCGTCGACGCCTACGTCGCCGGCAACCGTGCGGGTTTCGACTGGATGGTCGACTACCTCGACGAGGCCGGCGTCGAGGTCGAGCGTCGGGACGCGTACAGCTATTCGACGACCCGGGGAGGGATCGCCACGGTCGACGACGAGTACCTCGTCGCGCGGAGGGCCGGCCTGCCCGTCGTGAAGGAGTTCGGCCTCGACCTGCCGTTCGGCACCACGGGCGGGCTCCGGCTGCCCGACCAGGCTCAGTTCGACCCGATGCAGGCCGTCGTCGCCCTCGTGGCGGACGTCCGGGCGCTCGGCGGCATCGTCGTCGAGGGGGTGCGCGTCACCGGGGTCGACGCGTCCAGCCCGACGGTGACCCACAGCGACGGACCCGACGTCCGCGGCCACCGGGTCCACGTCACGACCGGCAGCCCCGTGCTCGACCGCGGCCTCTACTTCGCGAAGCTCCGCAGCGAGCGCTCCTACGGCCTCGCCTTCGAGGGCGCCGACGACCTGCCCGCCGGCATGTACCAGGCGGTCGACGGGCCGACGCGGTCGTTCTCGTCGGTGGGCGACCGCCTCGTGACCGGCGGCAACCGGCACCCGGTGGGCCGCGCCTCCTCGACGACCGAGCTGGTCGACGACCTCGTCGACTGGACGACGCGCCACTGGCCCGGTGCCCGGCTGACCCACTCGTGGAGCGGTCAGGACTACGGCACGCCGCACCACGTGCCGTTCGTCGGCTGGCTGCCGCGCGGTCGCGGGCGCATCTACCTCGCGACCGGGTACGAGCACTGGGGGCTGACGAATGCGGTCCAGGCGGCGATGACCCTCGTCTCGGACGTGCTCGGCGATCCGCAGCCGTGGATGACCACGCTGCACCGGCGGGTCACCACGCCGATCGCGATCGCCTCGGGCATCGGGATCAACGCGGCCGACGCCTGGTGGGCGGCCAAGGGCTGGGCCGGGGCGATGACCCGCCGTCTGGTCGCCGTCGCCCCTGCCGAAGGTCAGGGCGAGGTGGGCCGATCGGGTGGCCTCGCCCCCGTCGCACGATCGACCGTCGACGGCGAGGTGTGCACCGTGTCGGCGATCTGCCCGCACCTCGTCGGCATCGTCACCTGGAACGACTCGGAACGCTCGTGGGACTGCCCGCTGCACGGGTCGCGGTTCGCCGCCGACGGCACCGTGCTCGAGGGGCCGGCGACCCGCGGCCTGCGTCGTCGCGGCTGACGGGCCGCCGACCCGCCGCGACGGACCGAGGCGGCCGACCGGCCGCGACGGGCCGGCCGCGACAGGCCGTCGAGACACGAGGAGGCGCTGGTGGCGTACCGGCGCGTCGTACGCGTAAACTGTCCCCAGCTTCACCGCCCGGGTGTTCTCCGGTCCGCGCCTCCTCCGGTGCGAGTCGACACCTCGGCGTGACGGGGCTTCGGGGCACGCGCCGTCGTCGGACTGCCCGCCACGAAGGTCGCCCGTCGCGAAGCCGGTACAGCTGTCCACCGCGCGGCACCCCGCCCCGCACGCATCCGGCGTGACCGTCTCGGTCGTCGTCCGTCCGGGTCGCCGAGCCTCTCGGTGCCCCGCGCAGCACCCACCGCCGACATGGCGGCACAGCACCGTCGGCGCCCCGCGTCGACCACGAGGAGGAGCCTTGGCTCGACCAGGCCAGCGTCAATCGGGTGGTACCCGCACCGCCCAGCGTCCGAACCGTCGCCGCGAGGTCGACAACGACGGGCTGATCCCCGTCCTCGCCCGCGCGGTGCGCGAGGTCGAGGCCGCCGCGCAACGCGGTCAGGTCAAGCCCTCGAGCCGCACCAAGTTCCAGGTCATCGCCCTGCTCATGCGCGAAGAACGCGCCCGGGTCAAGGTCGACAAGGCCATCAGCGAGTCCGAGCGCGCCGAGCAGATGAAGCGGCTGGACGGCGTCGCCCAGATCCTCGCCAAGACCGCCGCCCGCGACACGTCGTTGATCACGCTGCTGGGTGACGCGGCGACGGTCAGCGAGGCGGCCAAGACCCTCAAGCGCGACATGCAGATGTCGGCCGGGCTCGAACTCGAGCCCGAGCAGCAGATCATCGTCACCGAGGCCGCGCCGGTGGTGCCGACCTCCGAGCGACAGGTCGTCCCGCAGTCGGTCATCTCGCGACAGCTGGCGAACCCGTTCCTGCCGCCCGACTTCGCCCTCGCCGAGGTCGCCCGCGAGGCGCACCCGCGTCGCCTCGCCAACTGGGAGCTCTTCGGCCCCCTGTTCAAGTCCTTCGAGTACGGCGCCGGCGGCGGCTCGGCCTGCATGCCGCTGCCCGAGCCCACCACGGTCGACGCTCCTGCGGGCGCCACGCTGATGCACCACCAGGCGCAGCTCGTCGAGTCCGCCCGCCAAGGCCACCGCACCTACCTGCTCGCCGACGAGCCGGGCCTCGGCAAGACCGCCCAGGCCCTGCTGGCCGCCCAGGCGGCCGCCGCGTACCCGCTGCTCGTCGTCGTGCCGAACGTCGTCAAGACGAACTGGGCCCGCGAGGTCCAGCTGTGGACGCCGACGCGCACGGCGACCGTCATCCACGGCGACGGCGAGAAGCTCGACGCCTTCGCCGACGTGGTCATCGTCAACTACGAGGTGCTCGACCGTCACGTCGGCTGGCTCGGCGACCTCGGCTTCAAGGGCATGATCGTCGACGAGGCCCATTTCATCAAGAACAAGGAGTCGCAGCGGTCGCGCCACGTGCTGCAGCTCGCCCAGCGCATCCGGTCGCGTACCGCGCACCCCCTGCTCATGGCGTTGACCGGCACCCCGCTGATCAACGACATCGAGGACTTCCGCGCCATCTGGGAGTTCCTGGGCTGGATCGGCGACAAGAAGCCCGCCGCCGAGTTGATGGAGCGCCTCGAAGAGGTCGGGCTGACCCCTGCCGATCCCGGGTTCTTCTCGTCGGCCCGCGAGATCGTGATCGATCTCGGCATCGTCCGCCGCAAGAAGGTCGACGTCGCCTCCGACATCCCCGCCCGTCGCATCGCCGACCTGCCGGTCGAGCTCGACGACGAGGTGGGCCGGTCCATCCGCGACGCCGAGCGCGAGCTGGCCCGCCGCATGGTGCAGAAGTACCGCACCGCGCTCACCACCCGCACGTCGGGCGTCCGCGTCGAGGGCATCGACCACGACCTCGTCCGCCAGGTCGCCAAGTGGGAGCTCGAGGACGCCAGCGCGTCGAGCACGGGCGAGAACGTCTTCAGCATGGTGCGCCGCATCGGTCAGGCCAAGGCCGGCCTGGCCGCCGACTACACCGCCCAGCTCGCCCGCAACGTCGGCAAGGTGGTGTTCTTCGCCAAGCACATCGACGTCATGGACGTCGCCGAGGCCACCTTCGCCAAGCGCGGCATCAAGTACTCGTCGATCCGCGGGGACCAGACCCCGGCCGTGCGCCAGCGTCAGATCGACGCGTTCGTGAACGATCCCGAGGTCGAGGTCGTCGTCTGTTCGCTGACCGCGGCCGGCGTCGGGCTCAACCTGCAGGTCGCCTCGAACGTCGTACTGGCCGAGTTGTCGTGGACGGATGCCGAGCAGACGCAGGCCATCGACCGCGTGCACCGCATCGGCCAAGCCGAGCCGGTCACGGCGTGGCGCGTCATCGCGGCGCAGACGATCGACACGAAGATCGCCGAACTGATCGACAGCAAGGCCGGCCTCGCCGCCCGCGCTCTCGACGGCGACGACTCCGAGGTCGTCGACTCCGTCGACGTGCAGCTCTCGGCCCTGGTCGCTCTGCTCACCGACGCCCTCGAGGCCTGACCCGCCCTCACCCCACCGCACCGCGACACACCGCGTTTCGTGCACGGCACCGCGACACACCGCCGCACCTCGACGCACCGCGTTTCGTGCACGGCACCCCGACTAGTCACGGTGCCGTGCACGATTCGCGGTGTGGACGCGCGGGAGGCCGGCTCGCTCGAGCCGTGTGACGATCCGCTGCGGACGCGCGAGATCGCGCCAGACGGTTCGTGTCACCCGGTTCACGTAGGGCAGCCCCCTCAGCCGGTCTTCACGGACCTTCTCGAGGACCACGATCTCCTCCGCCGTCAGCCCGTGCCGCATCTCGCGGTCGAGGTACTTCACGAAGCCGTCGAACTCGTCGTACACGCCGTAGGCCTCCCACCCGAAATCGGTGAACCCGATGAGCCCTTCGTCGTCGACGTGCCGTTCCTGGAGACGGGGTGCCGGGAATCCGAGACCGTCCAGGGCGACCCGGTAGACCGATTCACCGGCGGAACCGGCCAGGGGGCTGGCGAACTCGGCGACCCAGGAGGCGCGGGTCGAGCCCCGGACACGGTCTCGTCCCAGCAGGCACGCCTGGTACTCGGCCAGCGTGCACAACCGACGTCGCAGGCAGTGGTCGAGGACGGCCACGGCCTGGCTGCGTGTCCCGCTCAGAGCGACGTCCACGGCCGTCCGGGCCGGCGTGGTCACGAGGAGACCCCGATGAGGGGTGATCTCGTCCGAGAGCAGCGGTGCCGCATGTCTGGTCACGTGCGCACCCGTGTGGGTCCGGGCGCGCGCCGGGTCGGTCGTCGAGACGCGGGCGAGCGGCGGGCCGAGCACAGGCATGCCCCACACCGCGGCCGCCGAGGTGTGGGAGACGACGACCGCGTCACGCATCCGGCCGACCGCGGCCGCCGTTCGGACGGCGTGGCGTTCCTCGCGGCGCAGGCCCCGCCAGACCGCCGACTCGACGTAGCGTCCGGGCGCGACACGCACGAGTTCGCCACGCGCGTGGGCTCGGCGTTCCGACGGATCGTCGAACCGCGAGCGGATGAGGAGGGAACGAAGGTCTCGTTCGTCGGTGGTCACGCGTCGATCGTCTCGGGCGCGAGCGGACTCCGGGATCGGATCTCGCCACCCTGTGGAGGGATGCGGGGGACGGCGGGGCGCGGGACGAGAGGCCGTTCTCAGTCGAGGCGAGTTCGGTGGGTCGGAGAACACCCGACCACCGAAGGAGCACCCCATGCCCGAACTCTCCGGCTACGCCCACGTCGCCATCACCGTCTCCGACCTCGACACGAGCCTCGCCTTCTACGAGAAGCTGCTCGGCTCCGGCCCCGTCGGCCGCATCGAACTCGACGGCCTCGATCGCCGCATCTTCTCCGTCGGCAACGGGCAGATCCTCGGGGTGACGGCCTACACCGGGGGATCGAGCGCGGCCTTCGACCCGACCGTCCCCGGGCTCGACCACATCGGCCTGGCCGTGACCGATCGTGACGGCGTCGTCGCCTGGCAGGAGCACGCCACGTCGGTCGGCATCGAGTCCGACCTGCAGGACGCGGACTTCGGCCACGCCCTCATGATCAAGGACCCCGACGGCAACCAGATCGAGTTCTTCGCCCCGCCCGCACAGAACTGACACGGGCCGCCTGCCGGCATCGCACCACGATTCGTACACCGCACCGCGACTAGATGGTGTGTGGTGCACGAAACGCGGTGCGCTGCATGGCGGCGGGTGGCGTGCGACGAGCGCTGCGTGGCTTGCAGAGACCGGCGGAGTGCGGGTCGGCCTCAGCGGTCGCGGGCGGCGGCGAGCAGGTCGCGTTCGTCGTCGGGCTCGAGCCCCGCGCCGTGGGGGCCGGCCGCGCCGGGACGCGAGAGCTCCCACGCGAGGACGTCGCGCAGCGTCTCGTCCACGGGGCGCGGCACGAGGCCCGTGGCCCGGCCCGCGCCTCCTGACCGGGCGCCGAAGCCCGCGTGCGTGGCGACGGGCACCCAGAGGGGCATCGACCGGGGTCCGGCCCACGGCCCGACCCCGTGAGCGTCGAGCCAGGCCTCGTCGACCGGGACGACCTCGCCCGTGTGGCCGGCGACCCGGCGGGCCAGCGCGAGGTGGTCGGCCAGCGACTGCCGATCACCCACCGCGTCGAACGTCCCCGAGACACCTCGCTCGAGGGATGCGACGATCCAGCCCGCCAGGTCCCGGACGTCGATCGGCTGCACGTCGAGACCGGGCACGTCGGGCACGAGTACGGGGTCGGGCTCCGTGGACGCGGCAGCCCGGGCGAAGCGGACCGGCCACCACCCCGTGCGCCCGGTGTGGTCGCCCGGTCCGCCGATGAGGCCCGCCCGGACGAGCAGCGACCGATCGGCCCCGAAGGCCTCGACGACGGCGCGCTCACCTGCGACCTTCGACCCGCCGTAGTCCGACTCGTCGGCGTCGACGAGGGCCGCCGTCTCGTCCGCCCCGGTGGTCGCGGTGTCGGCGTAGACGCTGACGCTCGAGACGAAGACGAAGGAGGCGCTGGCCGGCTCGAGCACCGAGACCGCGTCACGCACGTGTGACGCGTCACGGCTCAGGTCGACGACCGCGTCCCAGCGCTGTCCACCCTCGAGCACGGGCTCGTACGCCCCGGGCGTGCGGCGGTCGGCCCGGACGAACGTCGCGCCGTCGGGGACGCCGCCGGACGACCCGCGGGCGAGACACGTGACGTCGTGGCCGCCGGCGAGGGCCGCCTCGACGATCGTCCGACCGAGCCAGGCGGTGCCGCCGAGGATCAGCAGCCGCAGGGGGCGACGTGCCGAGGCGGTCGTGCCGGTCGGGCCCACGACGGCGTCAGAGACCGAGCTTGGCCTGGACGTCGGCGAGCGACGGGTTCGTGGCCGTCGAGCCGTCGGGGTAGATGATCGTCGGCACGGTCTGGTTGCCGCCGTTGGCCTTCTCGACGATCTCGGCCGTGCCCGGCACCTCTTCGATGTTGACCTCGGTGAAGGCGATGCCCTGCTTGCCGAGCTGCTGCTTGAGTCGGGCGCAGTAGCCGCACCACGAGGTGCTGAACATGGTGATGCTGCCGGACTCGGGGACGTACGTGCTCGCGATGTCGCTCATGGCCCCAGGCTAAGCCCGGTCGGCGGTGAGCGCCGGGGGAGTTGGCTGGGAGGCGAACCAGCACGCACCACGAAGGGAACACCATGGCAGACACGGTCGCCGACCAGATCATCGCCCAGCTCGTCACCGCCGGGGTCCGGCGCATCTACGGCATCGTCGGCGACAGCCTGAACCCGATCGTCGACGCCGTGCGTCGCACCGGTGGATCGGCGAAGGGCGGGATCGACTGGATCCACGTCCGCAACGAGGAGGCCGCGGCGTTCATGGCCTCGGGCGACGCCCAGATGAGCGGCGAGCTCGCCGTCTGCGCCGGGTCGTGCGGGCCGGGCAACCTGCACCTGATCAACGGCCTGTACGACGCCAACCGCAGCCGCGCCAAGGTGCTGGCCATCGCGAGCCACATCCCGAGCACGATGATCGGCTCGGACTACTTCCAGGAGACCCACCCCGACCGCCTCTTCGTCGAGTGCTCGGGCTACAGCGAGATGATCTCGACGGCCGAGCAGTCACCGATGGTGGTCGCCAGCGCGATCCGGCACACCCTGGCGGGCGAGGGCGTCAGCGTCATCACGCTGCCGGGCGACATCGCCGAGCTCGACGCGGGCGGCAAGGTGCCCGCGTACGTCAGCGTCCGTCCGCCCGAGCTCGTGCCGGATCGGCACGACGTGCAGGCCCTGGCCGACGCGATCAACCAGGCCGACACCGTCGCGTTCTTCGTCGGCGAGGGCGGCCGCGGGTCGCACGACGAGATCATCGCGCTGGCCGACGTCGTGGCCGCCCCGATCGGGCACAGTCTGCGCGGCAAGGACGTCATCCAGTACGACAACCCGTTCGACGTCGGCATGACCGGCCTGCTCGGCTACGGGGCCGCCCACGCCGGCATCCACGACGCCGATCTGCTCGTGCTGCTCGGGACCGACTTCCCGTACCCGCAGTTCCTGCCGGATGCCTCGAAGGTGACCATCGCGCAGGTCGACGTCGACGCCGCCGTCATCGGCCGTCGCGCCGACGTGCAGGTGCCCGTGCACGGCGCGATCGCCCCGACCCTCCGGGCGCTCATGCCGCTCGTGACCCGCAAGAAGAACCGGAAGTTCCTCGACAAGACGCTCAAGAAGCACGAGAAGCTGATGACGGGTGCGGTCGGGGCCTACACGAAGAACGTCGAGAAGATGCGGCCGATCCACCCGGAGTACGCGGCCTCGCTGCTCGACGAGGTCGCCGCCGACAACGCGATCTTCACGGCCGACACGGGCATGGGCAACGTCTGGGCCGCGCGCTACGTCACCCCGACCCCGCGCCGGCGCATCTTCGGCTCGTACCTGCACGGCTCGATGGCGAACGCCCTGCCGCACGCCCTCGGGGCGCAGATGGCGTACCCCGACCGCCAGGTCGTCTCGATCTCGGGCGACGGCGGGCTGTCGATGCTGATGGGCGAGCTCGTCACGGCGCAGATGTACCAGCTGCCGGTCAAGATCGTGGTCTTCAACAACTCGACGTTGGGCCTCGTCAAGCTCGAGATGCTCGTCGACGGGTTCCCCGACTTCGGCGTCGACGTGCCCTACACGGACTACGCCGCGGTGGCGCGCGCCATCGGCATCCACGCCGTCCACGTCGACGACCCTCGCGACCTCCGGGCGGCCTACGAGGCAGCCTTCGAGCACGACGGTCCGGCGCTCGTCGACATCGCGACCGACCCGAAGGCGCTCTCGCTGCCCCCGACGATCACGGGCGCCCAGGTGAAGGGCTTCTCGCTCGCCATGTCGAAGATCGTCATGAACGGCGGCGCGGGCGAGGCCGTGGCCATGGCGCGGTCGAACCTGCGCAACGTGCCCCGTCCCTGAAGCCGTCGCCGCGCCTCCTGCGTCCTCGCTCTCGAGTGGTCAGGAGGCGCGGTGCGTCACGGGCAGGACACCTCGCGACCCTGCCCGCCCGGCTCAGCCCGCGGCGGGAGCGCTGCGCGCGGCCAGCCGGGCGACGGCCGTGAGCGGGATGTCGATCCAGTCCGGCCGGTTGCGGCTCTCGTAGATCGCCTCGTACACGGCCTTGTCGATCTCGAACGCGTCGAGCAGGGCGCGGGCGGCTCGGACGTCGACACCGGACGAGGCGACGTACCCGTCGACGAACGCGCGGCGGGCGTCGTGCGCCCAGGCCTTCGCGTCGATCGGCACGTCCTCTTGCGCGAGCGAGCCGGCCACGTAGTCGAAGGACCGCAGCATGCCCGCGATGTCACGGATCGGCAGGTCGGGGCGCGAGCGCTCGGGCATCGGCCGCAGGGGCTCGCCCTCGAAGTCGATGAGCATCCAGCCGCGCTCGGGCGAGAGCAGGGCCTGACCGAGGTGCAGGTCGCCGTGGATGCGTTGCAGGTCGGGCCAGTGCAGGTGCTCGGCCGCGTCGTAGACCCCTCCGATCGCGTCGGCGTGCTCGGCGATCTGCGGCACCTCGCGCGCCGCGGTCGTGATGCGCCGCCGCATGCTCGTCAGGGCCCCGGCGATCTCGTCGTCGCCGGCGGGCACCGTGCCGAGGTCGGTGGCGAGGGTGGCGTGCACCTCGGCCACGGCCACGCCGAGCGCGTGGGCCTCGGCCGTGAAGTCGGTGCCCTCGGCCGCGGCCGTCAGGGCCACGCGCCAGGCGTCCTCGAGGCCGGGCAGGAACTCCTGGGAGAAGGCGAGGTGGCCGGTGGCCGTTCCGCCCTCGCGTCCGACGTCGGGCCAGGTCGCCCGCAGCGAGCCGAACGACGAGGGGACGTGCGTCGACCCGCCCCGGGTCAGGGCGGCCTGGGTCGTGACGTCCGGGTTGTCGCCGTGGTGCAGCACCCGGAAGACCTTCGCGATGACCTGGTCGACGGGACCGCCCTCGACGTCGTAGACGATGGACGTGTTCGACTGCTCGCCCGAGAGCACGCGCGAGCGACGCACCTGCCCGGGGTCGACGATGCACGTGCCGTCGACCGTGACGTCGGCACCCGCGACGTGCGCCTCGGCGGACATGGTGCGCAGCAACTCACGGGCGTAGGCCGGGTCGTGGGGGCCGTCGTAGAGGTAGCGTCCGTCGGCCGAGCCGATGAAGGCCGAGTCGCCGCCGGGCAGGGGCGTCGCCCGGCTGACGAGGGGCACCTGGTACAGGACGGGGACGTCCGCCGCCTCGTCGATGATGAGCAGCGTCATGGTGAGGGCGTCGTCCACCTCGGCCTCGAACGAGCCGATCACCCGCAGCGCGGGCGTCCGTCCCTTGGTCGCGTACCAGCGCTGTCGCGCCATCCATCCGGCAAGAATCGGTGCCA
>Ga0265798_10007703_pt1 | contig 13879 bp, 11 predicted proteins | sample P3T30metagenome_FD_192430 | JGI IMG/M metagenome (GOLD analysis project Ga0265798, IMG submission 192430) | Plant litter microbial communities from East Loma Ridge, Irvine, California - P3 T30 | ecosystem: Environmental > Terrestrial > Plant litter > Unclassified | place: USA: California...
CCCCTCACCGACCCGACCGACCCCCGCCCTACGATGAGCCCATGACCCGCGAGGATGCGACCTTCACCGACGGCCACGGCGTGACCATCCACTACTCCCGGTGGGTGCCCGCGAACCCGCTGCTGGTGGTGCAGATCGCCCACGGCGTCGGCGAGCACGGCCTGCGCTACTCGGCACTCGCCGAGCGCCTCGCCGCAGCGGGCGCCGCCGTCTACGTCGACGACCACCGGGGGCACGGGCGCACGGGCCTCGAGCAGCACGCCGGCGATCACGCGAAACTCGGCGACCTCGGCGCGGGCGGCCAGCGGGCGGCGACCGACGCGATCCGCGCGTTCACCGTGGTGGCGAAGGCCGCGCATGCGGGCCTGCCCGTCGTGCTGCTGGGGCACAGCTGGGGCTCGCTCATGGCGCAGATCATCCTCGACGAGCACGCGGCCGACTACGCCGGCGCGATCCTCACCGGCAGCGCCTACCGCGTGCCGGGGTGGATGAACTCCGGCGACCTCAACAAGCCCTTCCGCGGCGGCCCCACGGGCTACGAGTGGCTCAACCGCGACCCTGCTGCCGTGCGGCGCTTCGTCGACGACCCCCTGACCTTCGAGGCGGCGATCCCGAAGCTGTTCGGCTACCGCGACGCGCTGCGCCTGCTCGGACGGCCGTCCAGGTCGTGGCGGAAGGACCTGCCGATGCTGCTGCAGGTGGGCGGCGACGACTCGCTCGGCGGCGGCCGCAGCGTGCAGCGTCTCGCCCGCGCCTACCGCGAGCGCTCCGGGCTCACGGACGTCGAGGTGCACGTGTACCCCGAGGCCCGCCACGAGCTGTTCCACGAGGTCAACCGCGACGAGGTGATCGGCGACTTGCTCGCCTGGCTCGAGCGGCGCTGGCCGATCGGCTGAGCGCGCGGCCTAGGCTGACCACCATGCACGGTGAGTACAAGGTGCCCGGAGGCAAGCTGGTCGTCGTCGACCTCGACGTGGAGGCCGGGCGCATCGCGAACTTCCGGCTCGCGGGGGACTTCTTCCTCGAACCCGACGAGGCGCTCGAGGCGATCGACGGCGCCGTGAACGGACTGCCCGCCGAATCCGACTCCGCGACTATCGCCGCGGCGATCAAGGGCGCGCTGCCCGAGGGCGCCGTGCTGCTGGGCTTCAGCCCGGAGGCCGTGGCCGTCGCCATCCGCCGCTCGCTCAACCGCGCGACCACCTGGCGCGACTACGAGTGGCAGCTCATCCGCGAGCCCGCGGTCAGCCCAGCAATGCACCTCGCCCTCGACCAGGTGCTCACCGAGGAGGTCGGCGCGGGCCGCCGCCAGCCGACGCTGCGCATCTGGGAGTGGGACCGCTCCGCCGTCGTCATCGGCAGCTTCCAGAGCCTGCGCAACGAGGTCGACCTCGACAACGCGGCGAAGTACGGGGCGGATGTGGTGCGCCGCATCACCGGTGGCGGCGCCATGTTCATGGAGCGCGGCACCGCGATCACCTACTCGATCTACGCGCCCGGCGACCTCGTGCAGGGCCTCAGCTTCCAGGACAGCTACGCCTTCCTCGACGAGTGGGCGATCATCGCCCTTCGCTCGCTCGGCATCGACGCCTACTACCAGCCCCTCAACGACATCGCCTCGACCAAGGGCAAGATCGGCGGCGCCGCGCAGAAGCGCCTCGGCAACGGCGCCGTGCTGCACCACGTGACCATGAGCTACGACATGGACGGCCAGCGCATGACCGAGGTGCTGCGCATCGGCCGCGAGAAGATGAGCGACAAGGGCACCACGAGCGCCGCCAAGCGCGTCGATCCGCTCAAGAGCCAGACCGGCATGACCCGCGAGGCGATCCTCGACACCATGATCGGCACCTTCCAGGGCCTGCACGGCCTCGTCGACGGCGCGGTCACCGACGACGAGCGGACGCGCGCCGAGCAGCTGGCCGTCGAGAAGTTCAGCGCCCAGGACTGGCTGACCCGGGTGCCCTGACAGGACCTCCCAGCGGAGGCGTGGCCGGCGATAGATTCGCCCCGATGCCACTTCCCCTGCTGCCGAGGCGCGCCGCCTTCATCGCGGTCGCCGTCTCGCTGACCCTGGTGTTCCTCGCGTCGGGGTCGCCCATCCCGCTCTACAACGTGTTCCGGGTCGAGGACGGCCTGTCGAACACCGACCTGGCCATCACCACGGTGGTCTACCTGGGCGCCACCGCGGCCTCGCTGCTCGTGCTCGGCCGGCTCTCCGACCGCCTGGGCCGTCGCCCGATGGCGGTCGCCGCGGTGCTGCTGGCGCTGAGCGGATGCGCGGTGCTGACCCAGGTGCACGACCCCGGCACCCTCATGGCCGGCCGGCTGCTGCAGGGCATCGCCTGCGGCATGGCGTCGAGCTCGCTCGGCTCCTACGCGGTCGACCTGGCGCCGCCGCGCCCGCCGTGGCTGCCGGCGCTCATCACGAGCACGGTGCCGCCGGTGGCGGTGCCGATCGGCGCGCTCGGTTCGGGCGCGCTCGCGACGTTCGGGCCGGCGCCCCGCCTGGCCGCCTTCATCCTGCTCGCCGTCGCACTGCTCGTCTGCGCCGCGCTGCTGCTGCGCTGCCCCGAGACGGTGCCGCGCAGCCGAGGGGCGCTGGCCGCCCTCGTGCCCCGGGTCGCCGTGCCGGCCGCGGCCCGCCGCGCCCTGCCCGGCGTGGCGGCCGCGCTGCTCGCCTCCTGGTCGGTCGGCGGCTACTACCAGGCGTTCGGCCCGGGCATCACGGCCGATCAGCTCGGCACGGACTCGCCGCTCGTCATCGCCGTGGTCTTCGGGTCGATGGTGCTGCTCGCCCCCGTCGGCGCCGCGATCACCGGCCGGTTGCGGCCGCTGCCGACCATGCGGTTCGGAGCGCTGCTCTTCGCCGCCGCCATCGGGGTCGCGATGGCGGCGCTCGCCGCGGGCGCGATCGTGCCCTTCCTCGTCGCCAGCTTCCTCGGCGGCGCGGCGCAGGGCGCCTCCAGCGCGGCGGGCATGCGCCTGCTGCTGCCGACGGCCGCCCCCACCGAGCGGGCGGGGCTGCTGGCCGCGATCTTCCTCGTCTCCTACGCCTCGGCGGCGGTGCCCGGCTTCGTCGCCGGTCAGCTGGCCGTCTGGTTCGACCCGGTGCAGCTGGGCTTCGGTGTCGCGGCGCTCTCCGGGCTCGCTGCGGTGCTGTGCCTCCTCCTCGCCCGGCCGACCGCCAGGTGAGGCGAGGCTAAGCTCAGGGGGTCCGCCGCGCATCCGCGGTCCGCTTCCCCGAGGCTCACCCCATGTCGACTCCCGCGTCCCCTCGCGCCCGTCGCGCCCGCGCCGGCCTGCTCGCGCTCGCGCTGCTCGTCGCCCTCGTGATCGCGGCGCTGCTCTCCGCCGGCATGGGGCAGCTCAGCGCCAGCCCCGTCGAGGTGCTCGCGACGCTGCTCAAGCAGGTGGGCATCGACCTCGGCGTGGTGCCCGAGGGGCCGAACGTCGAGGCGGCGCTCACCACCATCCGCTTCCCCCGCGTCGTCATGTCGATCGTCATCGGGGCGGCGCTCGCTGTAGCGGGCCTGCTCATGCAGGCGATCTTCGGCAACCCGCTGGCCGAGCCCGGCGTGGTGGGCGTCTCGAGCGGCGCGGCCGTGGGCGCCTGCTCGGCGATCGTGTTCAACCTCACCTTCTTCGGCGAGTGGACCGTGCCGGTGCTCGCCTTCGGCGCGGGCCTGGCCGTCACGCTGCTCGTCTACGGGCTCAGCCGAGCGGGCGGACGCACCGAGGTCGTCACCCTGCTGCTCACCGGCATCGCGCTCAACGCCTTCTGCGGCGCCGCGCTGGCGCTGCTCACCTTCCTCGGCGACACCTCGGCGCGCGAGCAGATCGTGTTCTGGCAGCTCGGCAGCCTGAACGGCTCGATGTGGCAGCAGGTGCTCGTGGTGCTGCCCTTCGTGCTCGTGGGCCTCACCGGCGCCGCTTTCCTGGCCCGCCGCCTCGACCTGCTCGCCCTCGGCGAGAAGAGCGCCCGGCACCTGGGCGTCAACGTCGAGGTGCTGCGGGTGACCGCGATCGTGCTCACCGCGCTGCTCGTCGGCGCGGCCGTGGCCTTCGCGGGCATCATCGCCTTCGTCGGGCTCGTGATCCCGCACCTCATGCGCATGATCCTCGGCCCGGCGCACGGGCCGCTGCTCATCACGAGCACCCTCGGCGGAGCCCTGCTGCTCACGGTCGGCGACCTCATCGCCCGTACCGCCGTGCCCTTCGCCGACCTGCCGATCGGCATGCTCACCTCGCTCGTCGGCGGCCCCTTCTTCTTCTGGCTGCTGCGCCGCAGCCGCCAGCGGGCTGGAGGATGGGGATGAGCCGGCGCCTCGAGATCCCCGCGGCCATCGCCGTCGGCGAGCTCGCCGTCCGCGCCCGCGGCATCGGCGTGCAGCTCGACGGCAAGCGCATCCTCGAGGGCGTCGACCTCGACCTGCACGCCGGCGAGGTGCTGGCCCTCATCGGCCCGAACGGCGCCGGCAAGTCGACGCTGCTCGGCGTGCTGAGCGGCGACGCGGCGCTGACGACCGGCACGGTCGAGATCGCCGGCGTGCCCCTCGGCGACTGGCACCTGCAGGTGCTCGCCCGGCAGCGCGCCGTGCTCGCCCAGTCGAACGCCGTCGCCTTCCCCTTCAGCGTGGCCGAGATCGTGGAGATGGGCCGCGCACCGTGGCGCCGCACCCCGCTCGAGGGCGACGACGAGCCGGCGGTCGCCGAGGCCATGGAGCTCACCGAGGTCACCCGCTTCGCCGAGCGGGCCTACCCCTCGCTCTCCGGCGGGGAACGGGCGCGCGCCTCGCTCGCCCGCGTGCTCGCGCAGCGCACCGGCATCGTCATGCTCGACGAGCCCACCGCGGCCCTCGACCTGAAGCATCAGGAGGCGGTGCTGCGCATCGCCCGCGAGCGCGCGGCCGCCGGCGACGCCGTGGTGGTCGTGCTGCACGACCTCAACCTCGCGGCCGCCTACGCCGACCGCGTCGCCCTGCTCGCCGACGGGCGCCTGCACTCCGCGGGCGCGCCCGAGCAGGTGCTCACCGCCGAGACGATCGCCGAGGTCTACCAGCACCCGGTCGAGATCGTGCGGCACCCGCGCACCGGGCGAGCGATCGTCGTGCCGCTGCGCGACTGAGGAACCTCCTCGCCCGCCGTGCCATGCCCTCTCGCAGTCGACCCGAGCGTCGTCGGCGCCATCGTCGACCGCGCGCCGCGTGGGAGGATCGGGGGATGAGCGAGCCGCTGCCCCCCGTCGCCCCGCCGGACCTGGCGGCGGCCGAGCGGATGTGGGCCGAGTACGCCGCCGCGCACCCCGAGGCCCTGGTGGCCGGCGCCGAGTACGTGGTCGAGGGCTTCGGCGACTCGGCCCCGCTCGCCGACGCCCTGCTCGACCTCGTGCTGCACGGCCCGAAGCGCGCCACCGCCGCGCTCTCCATCGAGTACGCGGAGGAGGGGGAGCAGCTGCCCCGCATCGGCGGCCACTGGATCGCCTGCGACGGCTCCGGCGCGCCCCGCGCCATCCTGCGCACCACCGAGCTGCGGCTCGGCGACTTCGACAGCGTCGACGAGGCCTTCGCCCGGGACGAGGGCGAGAACGAGCGCACCCGCGAGGCCTGGCAGCGCGAGCACCGCCGGTACTGGGAGCGCACCCGGGCGGCGGCGGGCAGCGCCTTCGATCCCGCGGACGAGATCGTCTTCGAGCGCTTCAGCGTGGTGTGGCCGCCGCGGCACGCGGACGTCGCGCCGGGCCAGGGCGCGTGAGCGCGACGGCTGCGGAGCCGGCCGCGCCGGGGGCGGCGGCCGACGGCGGCGCCGGGGGCGCGCATCCGCTCTGGAACGCCGACGGGCCGGACCTCGTGATCGCCGGCGACAACCTCGAGGTGCTGCCGCGGCTGCCCGACGGTGCCTTCACCCTCGTCTACCTCGATCCGCCCTTCAACACCGGCCGCAGCCAGAAGCGGTCCCGCACCAGCAACGTGCGCAGCGCCACCGGCACCGTGCGCGGCTTCAAGGGTCAGGCGTACGAGCGCATCAAGGGCGACCTGATGGCGTACGACGACGACTTCGAGGACTACTGGACGTTCCTCGAGCCGCGTCTCGCCGAGGCCTGGCGGCTGCTCGCCGACGACGGCACCCTCTACCTGCACCTCGACTACCGCGAGGCGCACTACGCCAAGGTGCTGCTGGATGCGCTGTTCGGCCGCGAGTGCTTCCTCAACGAGCTCATCTGGGCCTACGACTACGGCGCCAAGTCGAAGCGGCGCTGGCCGACCAAGCACGACACGATCCTCGTCTACGTGAAGGACCCGGCCGGGTACTGGTTCGACTCGGAGGGCGTCGACCGCGAGCCCTACATGGCGCCCGGCCTCGTGACGCCCGAGAAGGTCGAGCGCGGCAAGCTGCCGACCGACGTGTGGTGGCACACGATCGTGACGACGAGCGGCCGTGAGAAGACCGGCTACCCCACGCAGAAGCCCGAGGGCGTGCTGCGCCGCATCGTGCAGGCGTCGTCGCGGCCGGGGGACTGGGTGCTCGACTTCTTCGGCGGCAGCGGCACCACCGGCGCGGTCGCCGCCAAGCTCGGCCGGCGCTTCGTGCTCGTCGACCGCAACCCCGAGGCGATCGCGGTCATGCGCGAGCGGCTGCCGGAGGCCGACCTGCGCTGAGGCGGCGCAGTCGGCGACACCCGCCGTTCACCATCGCGACGTCTCCGCTCCACCGGATCCTCATAACCTCCGAAGCGCTCACCCCGCCATCTCCCGGAGGTCCTCTGTGTCCCATCCCAGCCTCGTGCGTCGCGCGCTGCCCTGCGCCCTCGCGCTGAGCCTCGGCGCCGGCCTGCTCATCGGCCCCGCCTCGCCCGCCTCGGCGGCCATCGTGCCGAACCCGATCGCCGGCTCCGTCGCCGATCCCGGCGTCGCGCTCACGCCCGTCGCGACCTACGAGAGCGGCGTCTTCGGCGAGTCCGCCGCCGAGATCGTGACTCACTACGGCTCGAAGATCTTCACGGTCAACGCGGTCGACGGCACCGTCGATGTGCTCGACGCGGCACCGGCCGCGCTGACCAAGTCGGCCACCCTCTCGCTGGTGGGCGCTCCCATCGTCGGCGGCGGCTCGATCCCGGCGGGCGCCGCGGCCAACTCGCTCGTCGTGCGCGCCGACGGCCTCGGCGTCGTCGCCGTGCAGAACCCCGTGAAGACGGATGCGGGCTGGCTCGTCTCCTTCAACGCCGACACCGGCTCGCTGCTCTCGGCGGTCACCGTGGGCGCGCTGCCCGACATGGTCGCGCTCACCGAGGACGGCGCCTCGGCGCTCGTCGCCAACGAGGGCGAGCCCGACGACGCGACCTACACGATCGACCCGGAGGGCTCGGTGTCGATCGTCGCCCTGCCGACTGGCGTCGCGGCCTTCGGCGAGGACACCGCGCTGCGCACGGCCGATTTCCACGACTTCGAGGTCGGCGGCAGCAAGCGCGCGCAGTTCGACGAGCGCACCCGCGTCTTCGGTCTCGAGATCGACGAGCAGCGCCCGGTCTCGGCCAACCTCGAGCCCGAGTACATCTCCATCAGCGGCGGCAAGGCCTACGTGGCCCTGCAGGAGGCGAACGCCATCGGCGTGCTCGACATCGCCACCGCCGAGTTCGAGCGCATCTGGTCGCTCGGCTTCAAGGACCACTCGCTCGAGCAGAACTCGCTCACGACCTCGAACCAGGCGAACCGCGCGACCGACCCGCGTCAGGACGCGCTGCTGCTCGAGCGCCACACCTACGAGAACCTCTCGGGCCTCTACATGCCCGACGGCATCGACAGCTACACGGTCGGCGGCGAGACCTACCTCGTCACCGCCAACGAGGGCGATGCCCGCGAGTGGGGCGACGCCGACGCCGACGGCGAGCCGGACGTCTACGTCGAGTCGGTGCGCGTCGCGGACCTCGCTCCGAAGAACGATGGCGCCCCGCACGGGTACGGCCCCGTGTGCGCCGACGCCTTCACCGCGGAGGAGCTGAAGAACTACAACCTCGGACGTCTCAACGTCTCGATCGAGAGCCCCTTCGACGCCGAGCGCGGCTGCTACACCGAGCTGCACGCCTTCGGCGCCCGCTCGTTCTCGATCTACAAGGCCGACGGCACCCAGGTGTTCGATTCGGGCGACGACTTCGAGACGATCACCGCCGAGCTCTTCCCCGAGGGCTTCAACACCACGAACGACGAGAACACCCTCGGCAACCGCAACGACGACAAGGGCCCGGAGCCCGAGAACGTCACGATCGCCCAGCTCGAGGGCCGCACCTACGCCTTCGTCGGCCTCGAGCGCGTCGGCGGCATCATGACCCACGACATCACCGACCCGGCCGCGCCCGAGTACGTGAGCTACATCAACAACCGCGACTTCTCGCAGGCTCCGAGCTTGCCGGCCCCGACGCCCGAGGATCCGGATGCGGTGCGCTCGAACCCCGCGACCGGCGACCTGGGCCCGGAGGGCGTGCACTTCATCCCCGCGGCCGAGTCGGTCACGGGGCACCCCATGCTCGCGGTCGGCAACGAGACCTCCGGCACGACGACCCTGTTCGACATCGCCGTGGCCGTGGGCGGTGGAACGCCCGAGCCCGGCGAGCCGGGCACCCCGGGCGAGCCCGGCACGCCGGCGCCCGAGGTTCCGAACCCCGGCACCCCCGGCACCCCCGGCACCCCCGGAACGCCCGGTACCCCCGGCGCCGGTGCCGAGAAGCCGACCACGGCGCCCGCCGCCGCGCCCGCATCCGCGCTCACCGCCGCGCTCGAGAGCACGATCACCTCGGACGACCGCTCGCTGTCGGCCGGCCAGACCATCACGATCTTCGTGGGCCAGCAGTACGCCGGCGACTGGGTGCAGGTGTGGCTCTACTCCGACCCGGTGCTGCTGAGCGACGGATGGGTGCAGGTCGCGGCCGACGGTTACGTGACGATCGAGCTGCCGGACGAGCTGCCGGCGGGTGCGCACCGCCTGGCGGTGCTCGATGCGAACGGTGACGTGATCGGCTGGCAGTCGGTCACGGTGGCGGACACGGGTGCGGCGGGTCTGCCGGACACGGGTGCGCAGGTCGCGCCGGTGCTGGTGTTCGCGTCGCTGCTGCTGGCCGCGGGTGCGGTGCTGGTCATCGCTCGCCGCCGCCGGTCGCAGTTGGCGTAACCCGCAGCGGGAACGAGGAGGGCGGTCGCACCGGGAGGTGCGGCCGCCCTTCCGCGTACCCGGCGCACCGAGACGCGCGCGGCACCGCGCTCCCGAGACCGAGTCGTGCGCGGCGCGGAACCCGCTCAGGCCGAGTCGCGCTCCACGAGCTCGATCGGCATGAGGGTCACGCGGGGCACCTCGACGCCCTCGATGCGCGCGATCAGCAGCTGCGCCATCCGCGCGCCGAGCTCGGCGGTGGGCTGGCGCACGGTGGTCAGCGGCGGGGTCGCGTTGCGCGCGAAGTAGTCGTCGTCGACGCCGACGACCCCGACGTCCTCGGGCACGCGCACGCCGCGCTCCCGCAGCACGGCGAGGGCTCCGTGGGCCATCTGCGAGCTCGCGGCGAAGAGCCCGTCGAACGGCTCGCCGCCGTCCAGCAGCGCCCGCATCGCCTCGGCGCCGCCCTCGGGGGTGAAGTCGCCGGTGGCCACCGGGCCGCGCTCGACGCCCGCCTCCGCGGTGGCCCGCTCCCATCCGCTGCGCCGATCGACACCGGCGGCCATGGTCTGCGGTCCCGCGATGGTCGCGATGCGCCGGCGCCCGCGCGCGCGCAGGTGCTCGACCGCGAGCCGCGCCACCGCCTCGTTGTCGACGTCGACGTAGTGGGCGCGCGCCGCGTCGTCCGAGACGGGCCGGCCGCCGAAGACCACCGGCATCTCGTTGCCGAGCTGCACGTACGAGCGGTCGTCGCTGTGGTGCGAGAGGATCAGCGCCCCGTCGACGTTGCCGCCGCGCAGGTAGCGCCGCGTCTTGGCCGGGTCGAGCTCCGAGGTGATGAGCAGCGTCAGCGTGTACTCGGTGCCGGCGAGGTGGGTCGCCGCGCCCTGCACCGCCGAGGCGAAGTACGGGTCGGCGAAGAAGCGAGCCGTGTCCTCGGGGATCACCAGCGCGATCGACAGCGTGCGGCGGCTCGCGAGCACGCGGGCCGCGCGGTTGGGCACGTAGCCGAGCTGCTCGACGGCGGCGTTCACCGCCGCCACGGCCTCGGCGGTGACCTTCGGCGAGCCGTTGATCACCCGCGAGACGGTCGCCCGCGAGAGGCCCGCGACGGCCGCGACCTGCTCGAGGGTCGGCGCGGCGCCCGCCCGAACCGTGCCGCTCATCCGGACCTCGTCTCCATCGTCGCCCGCGAGCAGTCTAGGAGCCGAGCGGATGCGCGGCGACGGCCCCGCTCATCCCTTCACCGCTCCCTGCATGATGCCGGCGATGAGCTGACGCCCCGCGACGACGAAGAGCACGAGCAGCGGCAGCGAGGCGAGCACCGTGCCGGCGAGCACGATCGAGTAGTCGACGTAGTAGCCGGACTGCAGCTGGCTCAGCGCCACCTGCAGCGTCGGGTTCTGCGGCGCGACGACAAGCGGCCAGAGGTAGTCGGTCCAGGCGAGCATGAAGGTGAAGAGCCCGAGGATCGCCATGGCGGGGCGCGCCGCCGGCACGGCGACGTGCAGGAAGGTGCGGATCTGGTTCGCGCCGTCGACCCGTGCCGCCTCGATGAGCTCATCGGGGATCACGTCGACGAGGTACTGCCGCATGAAGAACACCCCGAAGGCGGTCACCAGCATCGGCACGATGATCGCGCCGAGCTCGCCAGTCCAACCGAGCTGCCGCATGACGATGAAGAGCGGGATGATGCCCAGCTGCGTCGGGATCGCCATCGTCGCGATCACGAAGATCATCAGCCCGTCGCGGCCGCGGAACCTCAGCTTCGCGAACGCGTAGCCGGCGAGCGTGCCGAAGGTCACGACCGAGACCGTGATCACGCTCGCGACGATGAGGCTGTTGCCGAGCGCGAGCCAGAACGGCACGGCGTCGAGCACGGTAATCGCGTTGCGGATGAAGTTTTCGCCCGGGATGAGCGGCAGCGTCTCCGCGCGCGTGCGGTTCGTGCCGCTGCCGACGACGAACGACCACCAGAGCGGATACGCGGAGCCGAGCACGAAGGCGCCCAGCAGCCCGTAGGTGAGGAAGCCCGGCCGGTTGCCGAGGCCGCCGCCGCGCCGGCGCCGCTTCGGCGGGCTCGGCGCCAGGGTCTCGGAGATGGGCGGTGCGGGGATGGTGCTGGCGCTCATCGTCGAGCCCCCTTCGATCGGCGGCGCTCGCGACGGGAGCCCACGGCCTTCTCGGCCGAGGCGATCCGCTGCGAGAGCAGGAAGTTGATGAGCCCGATGCCCACGATGAGCAGGAACAGCAGCCAGGCGATCGCGGCCGCCTTGCCGAAGTCCTGGCGGAAGAACGCCATCTCCCACAGGTAGAGCACCGAGGTCTGGAACTGGCGCTCCGAGCCGCCGATGCCACCCGCGGTCGAGACGTCGAAGAGGCGCGGCTCGGCGAAGATCTGCAGGCCGCCGATGGTGGCGGTGATCATGACGAAGACGAAGGTGGGGCGGATGCCCGGCAGCGTCACCGAGAAGAAGCGGCGCGCCGCTCCGGCACCGTCGATCGCCGCGGCCTCGTGCAGATCGCGCGGCACGGCCTGCATGGCGGCGAGCAGGATGAGGGCGTTGTAGCCGGTCCAGCGCCAGTTCACCATGGTGGCGATCGCGACGTGGCTGGCGAGGGTGTCGTTCTTCCACTCGATCGGCTCGATGCCGACGACCCCGAGCAGGTTGTTGACGAGCCCGCTCTGCTCGCCGAAGACGCTGGAGAAGATGAGCGCCACGGCGACGGGGCTCACGACGTAGGGCAGCAGCACGCTCATGCGCCAGAAGCTCTTGGCGCGCAGGTTCTGGTCGAGCACGGCGGCGAGCACGAGGGCCACGATGAGCTGCGGCACGCTCGAGAGCACGAAGATGCTCAGCGTGTTGCCGATGGAGTTCCAGAAGTAGCGGTCCTGCAGCACCTCGGTGAAGTTGGCGAGGCCGACGAAGTCGCCCTGCCCCTGCAGCAGCTGCCAGTCGTGCAACGACACGACGAGCGTGTAGACGAGCGGGAACAGGCCGGTCAGCGCGAACAGCACGAAGAACGGCGCGATGTAGAGGTAGGGCGAAGCCTTGAGATCGAAGCGGCTGAGACGCTGGCGCCGGGTGAGCGGCTCCTTGACGACGCGACGGGGCGTCGTCCGAGCGGGCGGTGGGATGAGCGTGGAGGTCATGGCGAGCGCTGTCGCGACGAGGCCGAGCGGGGCCCCGGCTGGTGCCGGGGCCCCGCTGCGGACTCAGTCGACGAGCTCTCCGAGCAGCTGGACCGCCTGCGACCAGGCAGCGTCGGCGTCGGTCTCACCGCGGTCGAGCGCCTTGAGCGGCGGGCCGAACACGTTCTCCTGGATCAGCGAGTCCTTCGGGCCCTTGAACTGCGCCTGCACGCCCTCCGCGCGCTCGGCGAGGATGGCCCCGGTCGGCGCGTCGTTGAAGACGGGGTTGGGGGTCGCGTCGGCGGCGAGCTGCTCCTGCGCGTCGAGGGTGCTCGGGAAGTTGCCGGCGGCTGCCGACTGCTTCACCTGCTGCTCGGGCTCCGTGAGCCACGAGGCGAGCTTCGCGGCCTCCTCCTGGTGCTCGGAGGTCACGGGCACGCTCAGGAACGCGCCGCCCCAGTTGGCCGCGCCGCCGGGGAAGACGTTCGCGAAGTCCCAGCCGGTCGTCGCGTCGCCGCCGCCGGCCTCGAGCTTGCCCGTGATCGTGCCGAGCATCCAGCCCGGGCAGACGAAGGTGGCGAAGCTGCCGTCGACGAACGACTGCCCGCCGTTCCAGTCCCAGGCCGCCTCGGCAGCCGACAGGCCGTCGAGCGTGCCGGCGGCGAGCTGGTCGAAGCGCTCGCGCAGCTCGGTGTTGTCCTCGACGATCAGCTCGCCGTCGGCGCTGTAGTACCCCTCGGGCAGCTGGTTGACCATGGCGTTCCAGACGAAGCCGGAATGGTCGTACCAGGCCTCGCCGGTCGTCTCCTGGTACTGGCGGCCGAGCTCGAAGTAGCGCTCCCAGCTGGCGTCCTCGCCGCCGAACAGCTCGGCCACGGCCTCGCGGTCGGTCGGCAGGCCGGCGGCCTCGAAGAGCGGTCCGTTGTAGCAGAGGCCCTCGGGCCCGATGTCGGTGCCGTAGCCGATGACGCGGCCGTCGGGGTCGGTGGCCTGCTCGTACTTCCAGTCCACCCAGTCGGCGGCGCGCTCCTCGATGCCGTGGTCGCGCAGGTCGACGAACTGGTCGGAGACCTCCATGATCGAGCCGAGCCAGCCCTCCTCGATGGCGACGACGTCGGCGAGGCCGCCGCCGGCGGCCAGCTTCGTGAAGGTGTCCGTGCGGGCGTTGCCGCCGGTGTCGATGTTGGTGGCCGAGATGGTGATGCCGGGGTTGGCCGCTTCGTACTCCTCGTAGAGCTCCTCGTAGCCGAAGGTGCCGAAGGTGGTGACCGACAGGGTCAGCTCGTCGCCGTCCTGGGCGGCACCTCCCGACGAGCATCCGGTGGCGACCAGGGTCAGGGCGAGGCCGGCGGCGCCGGCGGCGACCCCTCCTCGGATGGCGCGGTGCAGAGACACATTCACTCCTTTGTGCTGTGGTGTGGGAGCGCTCTCATTAGCAGCGTGAGAGCGCTCTCACGGTTGCGAGGAAAGTACCCCGCCCTCCGCGGGGTGTCAACGGTCGAAACGCAATCGAACACCAGTCGGAGAGCGGGGGCGCGCTGTCTGCGACCCGACTCAGGGCGCGGGCGCCTCCGCATCCGAGGCCTGCTCCGTTACCGGGGTCCA
>Ga0265798_10007704_pt1 | contig 13879 bp, 8 predicted proteins | sample P3T30metagenome_FD_192430 | JGI IMG/M metagenome (GOLD analysis project Ga0265798, IMG submission 192430) | Plant litter microbial communities from East Loma Ridge, Irvine, California - P3 T30 | ecosystem: Environmental > Terrestrial > Plant litter > Unclassified | place: USA: California...
CGCACATGCACCGTCGAGCTCGAAGCGGGCGCTGCGCTGCTGGTGATGACCGATGGATTCTATCGGCTGGTCGACCCGTATGCACTCTGCAACGACGAGGCCTTGTTCGCTGGCTGCGAAGCGCGTGCGCTAGGATCGATGCTCGATGAGCTGCGTGGATTCGAGCACAAGACCGAAACCGCCGAGCGCGCGGTCAAGTCGGCGGATGATGTGTCGGCGGTGCTGTGGACCTCGGATTAATGTGATCGCCAGCATTCGGGGACGAGTTTTCAACCAAATTGCAGCCGGGCAGGTCCCAGGGTGCCCGACTGTTCGAGCATCGCAGTTGCGGATCAATAGCGGATTTAACATAATATAGATTATGCGAAGGACTGGTACTTTGTAGCGTGTTGCGTCCCAAGTGGCCCTGACGGTGAAGATTTGCAACATCGCTTACGCAAATGGTAGAGTTCTGTGTAGACTCCCGAAGTAAATCTTGTACCTTTTGGGAAGTAAAAGTTATACCTCCACCCCTTCGCACACAGGTAACAAATTTAGTTCCGATTTTTTTTGCTTAAATGAGGACTCTTTAGACCAATTGCATAAGTTCCATAGTCATAGCAGCAAGTTTCGGAAGTAAATCTTATACTTGGATGCCTCGCATACAGGTAACAGACTTACTTCCAACTATGACAGGTAACAGATTTAGTTCCAATCAAGGGCTACAGGTAACAGTTTTACTTCGAAAATCACCGGTAACCAGTCCAATCCCATTTTTTCTAACTACCGAAATACCCCACCTGGGGTCGGCGCCAGATTGCGAGCAACCACGGGCTCGCGATGCCGACGGCTAGCAACAGGATCAGAAAGCTCCCACCTACGGATGGGCATTCGCAACATAACTATGCGACTTCTTCTACAGCGCTCTATGCGTCGGTGCTGAGACATTGCGCATCGCCGCTCGTGACCTGGAGCGCTCCATCTGCCGACGCGCCAAGACATACCGAATGGCTCGAAAATATGACATTACTACTATAATGTCAGATGTTGTCCATAATTCCACATATATCTCATCATATAGGCTTGGCTACTGCACGGAGTTTAGAGAGTAAGCTCTATGGGCGTGAATGTGAGTGTGGCTGATACTTTAAACGGTCATGCCCTGCCCTAAATTATCGATTAAATCTCTGCATCGATCTTTGTTCTGGCGACCCCTATGTCAAGTAGAAACTTCTGTTTTTACATTAATTTCTAATTTTACATATTAGACACCCGAAATGGTCTCGCTTACAAACTGCACAGGATTTTTGACAATTGCTTAGCCTAGCTGGACGCGAGATTCCGCGTGCTAACGAGTCCGGATACTGTGCCTTACAAATTTAAAGGACCGCGAATGATTAATATCACCGCGACATTTAATGGAAAAAACTATCACCGACCTGACCAAAGTCAACTGCCTAGTTTTCGAGAAATTAATCTTCGCCATCGACACCGATTTCTGGAAGCGACCAAATTGCACGAGGAACTATAGCTTTAGTCGCGCCTATTTTTCGGTCACGGAGATGGTCGAAAAACTTATTCTCAAGTTTTCCACCACCAGCCTTTAGTTGTTCGCATAGGTGCAAGCTGCAGTAAATAGCGCGTGCAGCAATCAATCTCGCTGTTTCTATATCTTTGTCTTTTACAGATGTGACGCCGGAATGCACGATAGCGGACCTTTTGTCATATGCTCGACGGATAACATCGTGCGCGGTGGAACGTTGCTCAGGCGGAAAACACAGTATTGCCGCAAAGTCTGCGAGGGTCGCCTTAATAGGCGCATTTTTATCTTTTGAAAATATCGATTCAACAGCAATTACATAGAACAGGAAGCTTGTAACCTCGTCATTGGCATTAAACGCCATCGAGAAAAATTTTATAGCATTCCTTAATCGCCCATACATACCCTCTTTCGACGAAAAAATTTCGGTCAAAAATTGATTTAGCTCAGGACGCTTGATGGAGCTGAGAACACTATCGTTTAGTTCAAAATCGAATGACAATGACCTACTAGTTGGTATTCGACGAAATTCGCTTCCTGACTTACTTCGTAGGAAAAAGTGATTGACTGCCCGACTGTGGCCGAAACCTTTGCGATTTGGTGCAAAGAGAATGGCAAAAAGCTCAATCAGCCTACAGAGAACTCTAAATTTTATATCCACATTGAAACGCAACCGATCTTCGGCGCCGTGCATAGGGAAGGTCACCAAAATTTCGCGGGAAAGCGCCTCCCTTGTCGTTCGAGTCGCGTGTTGGAAGTCGGACTCGCTGATCGGAGCAAATTCATGACTAGCTAATATTTTGTTAATCGCTTTGACAGAGGATGCCGACGGCCAGAAAGTGAAATCTCCGACGGTCACCGGCCGCCGGAGAGGTGATTTCTGCATTGGATGAAACCTGTAAGCTTCGGTGAAAGCTAAAGGGACAATCGCTAGATAATCACGCTGATCTACTGTATCGGAGATCACTTGCTCCAGTTTTTCAGCGAAACTGTCAGGGCTAAGTTCGGGAAAATTATCGAGTACGGCGAAGACAAGCTCGAGGATGTACTCAAAGTCCAGATGTCTGGACACATAATTCGACTTGCAGATTGCCGCTATCAGCTCTTCCTCGTACTCCCATTTACCCGGCCGCTCTGAGCGTCCGTCGTAGCCGTCTGGGCCTATCGCCTTATAGTAAGCGTCGAGCGGATTCCTGACCGCGCGTGAAATCGCTTTTTTGTCGAGGTTGATTTCTTTTCGAAGACTCATAATTTTTTAATTCTGATTTCCCGCATGTTTCTTCGCATACCGATCGGTGTTGCGAAAAGGGGCTTAAATAGGAGTGCAAGCAGATATAAGGGACGACCGCTACTCTTAATCAGCAATGCTTTATATTCTTTCGATATCGCTGAGCGGAATCACTCTGGGATTGGTTGTAGCAATGGGGAAACGGCTGACAACGAGGTGCACAACTTTGTTGAGCTGAAGCTTCTTTTTAAGAAGCTCCTCTCGTGCTTCTTCCTTCATTAATGCCTGCCCGTAGTAACGCTCTAGCTGACGATTGTAGCGAACGAAGAGTTTCGGATTCGATTCGATACGGGAATAATCTATAAAATTATTCTTGCATTGAAAGTTATAAATGACGTCGTCGCGAATTGCTACAACATCGAACTCACTTCCATTAATCCTCTTTGTATCGGTAACTCGAAATCCTTGGTCCCCTAGAGCATCCTTGACGCTTCCTTCCAGAATGAATCCAGAACGGATTTGAAACCGCCGAACCCGGTTTAGCGTAAGTATTTTCCACCGGTGCATGAAGCGGCTCAGCAGAGTAACAGTAGTAACGTAGCTTTCTCCAAGCTTTATGAAGGGGGCATACGTATCTAGGTTTGCAACATAATTATCACCTTCCTGAATAAGAGCTTTTCTCATTAATACAGATAGAGAATTGCTCAACGTCAACCCATCAAATTGGTTAGCTGGTAGGCGAACGTAGTAATCGTCTTCGCAAAACTGTGAGCAGTCCGTAACGAAGTTCGCCATCGAAGCGAAGGTGTCAATTTCAGCGAGGTTAAATTCGGCGTAAGCCGCTGAAATCACACGTATATCATTGCGGAGCTCTGCTGCGGAAAACAGCTTCCCTCTGGGCTTTTTCTCTAACGTCTTCTTAAAAGTCCGATCCTTCATAACTTCGGCCATTTCGGTAAGTCCAGCGCGCTCAGGCTCTAGAAACGATGAGTCGAGCACGTTATAAAAATAGTTGGACGTATATCCCGTTCCGGACACCAGAATATGGAAGTCTGGATACAGCTGCGATAGCATTAACCTGCTGTAATTTGTCGTGATCGGTACACCAGCGTACTCGACTTGTGGCAAAAAGTCGTTTAATGTATTGATGGGAGCTAGCTTCGTAGACCCTTTGCAGGCTGTTGGAATGCTATAGAGAATTGCGAGTAAATGACGGCGTCGCGATTGGAAGTAGCCTATCGCATGCTCTACAGACTGCAGCCCTACTGCCGCCTCGCGCATTCCATTAATTGAGAATGCTGCAAACATAGCAGAGGCTTGGACGATAAGTGTCACTAACCGGCTCACCACCTCTTTATTTAGATATTTCAGTAGCCCATCACGCACTCTCCTGAGGTGAGCTGCATCTAGGTTGTCAAGGCGGATGGCCACCAGGTCTCGCTCCAAAGACAAGTCATCAAGTTCAAACAGCGGCAAATTGATAAACTCTTCTATGGCCCGAAACGTAACAAAGTAGTTATTGAAAGTAACCTCAGGCTCGTATGGAGCTAGCGTTTCCGCCAAACCGGTTTCTGCGTCAGCCAATTGCTCACGCAAGAAATCCTCTGCCTGTTTCCCAATAAGTTTTTTCATAAATGTATGCGACACAGTGGTTATTAGCTTGCCGATGATTCACTTTTCGTAACGCGGCCACCCAGCAGTGGATCTTTCAGAACGGCTGGAGTTCTATGGCTGACTATATACTCGGGCGAGAGGGGCTGGTGGATATATAGGCCGGCACCGTCCCACTTTTCGGAATGATTAAACGAAGCGTCGATCAAAGTTGAAAACATTGCCGCCAATGCACTATCGGAAAATTCCTTTAATAGATCGTGATCGATGATGGCCAGAGGGATATCGCACTCGAAAATAGTGGGAGTCCCAAATTTCTTGAGCTCTTGCCTGTAGTCGTGCGAGCCAGGTAGATTTGCGGCAATAGCACAAAGGTACTCACTTCCGTATAGCATATAGTGCGCGCAGAATTCAATTAAATGTTTTTCGTTTGCTTCAAAATATACTCGACCTTCGCGGTACTGGCGCCCAACTTTTTTAATCGCGACTTGAACGGCGTCTACGCTGAGCTCCGGAAATGAAGTTCCAGAAAACAGTTTAAAGGCTTTATCCTCGAATTCTTCCGGACGGAGCGGATAAATGCCATTTTTGTAGAAGCTCTCTTTGTCCAACAATCGCGTACCATGAAATGCTCGCAGGGCATGATAATGGCCTGACAGGCGATTCACAAAAACGTCGCTGATAACGATTTCGTCGCCGGTTGTATACTCCACAATGTCGTCCAACCAAGTCAGGTCATCGCTAACGATGTATTCTGGCGGCTCTCGCTTGAACTCTGCAATTACCTCTGGCGTCAAGACATCGCCCATCAGCCTCCAAGCTGTCTCGTTCCAAGACTGGAAATTTTGCCACTGCCAAGTTTTGTATCTCGCCATAGCATCTCACGATAGGGTTATGATCGCAATATAGCACTGCTTTAGCGTAAGAAGTACCCTTGGCCGTTTAAAAATTGGCGGTTCGTCGATGCGATCTTGGGCCGCCATGCCGGCACAGCGACTAAGTTATTGAGGGAGGCATTGCAGCGGAGCAGCTCACTAGCGGCATTGCACAAGCAAGATGCTCGGGTTGATTACGGCAGTACCAAACATCGAGAAGGTAGACGAGCCCAGCCAAGCCAGCTAATTCTCGAGCGATGCGGACGGAGCTAAAGGACGTCGTGGCAAACCATCTCGCCGATGGCTGCAGTGTTCGCCTAATCAATATGATAATGACGAAAACCAAGAAGCCCTTGATATAGGGGCCACCTATCGCAGCTCTAGCGCGATACCTCCAGGCAACCAAAATATCGGTAGGTAGGCAAACTATAGCGACCTGCAAAACCGCAGTCAGTGTCATCTACCGCTACTGCAAGAGCGCCTGCTCATTAACGCTCGGCTGCGAAGACCTATCAATCTATATCGAGTCCTGCGGAAACGGCGTCGAGTAACGTTGCGCGCGCTGCACGCCATTTGCCGGCAATCGCATCGAAACCTGCTAACGGCAAACGCTGATTAGCACTTAACATACCTAGCAGATTAAGCGCCCTGCTCCGTGCCTCGGGACTGAATTTACCTGCGACTGCTAAATAACGAGCAAAGCTCCCACTTATACTCGGATTAATGCTCACCTCCAGCCTCTTGCACATTAAGCCTTCTAGTTCAGTGTCTCGCAGTAATCTTTCCTCGACTGCCAGGTTTATTATCTGCTGTGCATCGAATTGCGAATACCGACGCCTGTTCGTTGCGGCTTCGAGCAGCTCGCAAAAAGTGGCACTATCAGCACGATGGCTAGCAGTGTAGACAGCGACCGCCCAATCGCCAAGTTCATGACCGTACTCGTCGGGATTGACAGGATGCGGAAGCTCTGCAGCATCTGGGTTGAAGACCACGAGTAAGATCGCATTCGTCAGCCGACGCTGTCTGTTAAATCGATCGATAAGTTGGATTCGAACGTTCTCGCTATCCGCGAAATGTTCTCGCAAGATTAGTCCCACCTCGCCATTGACTGCTACGTCGTCATTGTTCCGGTGATTTCTATCGATTGTGTCCCAACAGCGTTTGAGCAAAAGGTCGCTTCTCGGGCGCTCTGCCGCAAGGGCACGCAGCGCGCCCACCGTGTGCGGGATCTCGCCGCGTTCTGCGAAGGCAAGGAACGCCGTCTTGGCGGCCGGCGAAGCACTTGGCGCCGTTGAAAGTATTTCCGAGAGCTCGTGCCCATAGCCGTGCGACTCAAATCGCTCTCGCAAATTATCGCCAAATGCAACTTGGAAGTCTTCGAAGCGCTCGCAAATCAGCCGCTCGACTGACACGACCTTGTATCCATAACCGCCGGTGGTGAGCGGGACAGGGTTACCACGCTCTTCAAGTGCCGCAACTGCACTCAGCTCGCCAATCGTCGCGAGGCCAGCGAGCGCTGACGCGCGAACCGATTCGTGGTCACCGCCAACCGCAATCGCGTGGGCCAGGAGAAGCTGTTTAGCGACGTGGTGAGTTCCCGATGGAAGCGCTCGGTGATAAGCAATAATCATCTGAGCGCGAAGTTCAGGGTCGGTTTCCATAAACGCCTGGTTCAGCACTCGCTCAAGCATTGTCCCAATCGCCCCTGCGGCAGCTACCTCGACGATTTGCGTGCGCAGCTCGACCGGCAGAGGAATGCTCGCATTTAACAATGAGGATCCAAACTCCGGATCGTTAGGATAAGCCTCAGCTATTGTCGAAAGCGCCCCGCCTCCTTCGCTAAGGCAGGCTCGCGCATATTCGCGGACCCTAGGGTGGGCGCCAAAGTTCTTAAATAGTTGGTAGGACGGGTTAAACGTCCCTCGCAGAAGGTTTGGAAAAGCGAATATCGCTGCCACCGCTTCATCATCGGCCGCGTCACATCCGCAGGCCACCAATCCACTTGCAAGCATATCTCGCCGTAGCTGTACACGAGCGCTCATGCGAATTAGCCGATTCCGTGCGGCTACTTTGTCACGCATGATCTCAGGCATCAATGCTGCTAGATCGTCAAGATCCTCATCAGGCGCGATGGCGAGCGCATTGAGCACTGACGTGACATCCGGGTGGTCCGGCCCCCAACCAGTAAGCAGCGCACGTAGTGCCCAATATCGGCCAAAGTTCCGTTTTTTCTGACTTATAACTGCAATCAAAACATTCGCAAGAGGGGGATCTGCGACCCAAGCGACATAGCTGGGCAATCTGTTTAAATTGATGTGCTGATTTTTGGGATCGCACCAATATGCATTCGCTGCGATTCGAATCTCGTGGTCGATAGCCGCAAATCGTCCAACATGGGACCAAGCGCTGGTTTCGTTCGTGATATTAAAGGGAAAATCGCACTTAAGTTCTTCAAGGATCCAAGCTCTTACTGCCGAGTTACTGACCGGCGACGCCATCAAATAGTTGATGGCAACATCGTATTCCCAGTTCGAACCGTGCTGCTGAGATGCCCGCTTCAGCGCATCCTTTACCAGCCCCGGGTTGTTCGGCCAATAGTTCATCAACATCGATGCGGCGAGCTTGCGATATGGATGTGACAGACCTGACCAAAATCCTTGACTACGTACTACGAAATCACGTGCATCCTCACTTGAAGACCCTGATGTGACCAGCCCAAGAATTCCGACCAGACGCACCTCAGCGTCGTACGAGCACCAAGCCTCATTGAACAGCGCAGCGGCCGCCGGCGAACTTGCCCAGCCAAGCGCTAAGCTTTCCAAGAACGCTGCAGCTGCTGAGAGATCCCGAGTTTGCGCCAGACCCTCGATCAACCGTTGACTCGCCTCTTCTGAATGTGCAAATACCTTGGCATACGCCGCAGCCGCTGTTCGCTGTACCTCTCGTTCCTCATCGTGCATGCACTGAAACAACGTGTCCTGAAGCTCTCGAGTCGGACTCCAAGATCCAAACGATTGTATCAACGCGGAGCGTGCGTAAAAATGTAGACGCCCAGGCAACCAACGTTGTAGCCGCTGTTCGAGCTCACCATTAAGGCTCGGATCCGTTAGCCCTCGCATTACTGAGGTCAATGCTTCACGGCGAGCTGGCATCCAATCCTCAGTCTCAACACGGCACATGGTAGCTATCGCCAATCGCTTGGCTGTTGCTATCGAGCGCTTGGCAGGACCAGTAGCAATATCTCCTATAAGGAATTGACGTTGGTAGCGAGCCATCTCGTCGGGCACGGGTGTTTCGATGATAGCAATCAGCCGGTCTATTTCATCACGTCGCTGAATCTGACCAATCAAATTTGTAATCACGTTCCTCCAGCGACTCTCGCTGGCATGCGCGCGTATGAACTCTTCGATTTCAGTAAATGGCCAGCTGCCAATATATTCCGCGCTCAGAAATTCCTCGAAACTAGCGTGAACAAAGCCGATCTCATCAATAGCTTTCTCAACGATCAGCCCTTGTGTTTCAGCATTGACGGAGAGGATCTCGTTTACCGCAGCCACAGCATCACGCTCATTGAAATCGAAGCCCTGCGACGACGCGAGGTAGCTCTGTAGTAGTTCACGCGCTACTTTGAGTAGGATCCCCGCACCTCCCGTCTGCTCACGTACGGCAAATGCCAACCGAGCGATCGTCGCGCGCCGTTGAGTCGCGTCCCATGTCTCACGGAAGCGGGGCGAAGTATCTCCTGCAGCTGTTGCCCGGCGTTCAGGATGGACTTCGAGCAAGACGCGTACTAACTGATCATAGATATCGTTCCTGGTACGAGGGAGTGCCTGACCGCGAAGGGCAAGCGTAATTAAACCAACTAGTAATAATGGAACCGAGGCTAGCGCGCCGAGATTAGCATCGCGTGCCAATTCGCCCATAAAGCGAGCTGTGCGTAATTGGCTCTCAGTCGACGTAGCTCTTGATAGCACAGCTGACGTATACCGTGCAAACCAACGCCCTGCGATAAGGGACTGTTGAGCAGACGATAGTGGGGCGACTGTTCCGCGCTTCCAATGTGTAGGAAATGTCCCAATTCGGCTGAGCCCACGTGGTCGACCAGAGACGATCACAGGAATTCCATGCGCCTCAACCGTAGTCACAAGAGTGCTTAGCGTAGCGCGAGCTGACTGTTCGTTAGCCCATTCGTCAAGGCCGTCGATTAGCAACAGGACCCTCTGCTCGTTTATGGCACGATCAAGCAAATCCACGATCGATGCAGTGAGCAGTTGTTCGAGTGAGCGACGTACGATTTCCTTGACACCAACTACGTTCGCATCACGGGCAACGTGTGAGGCCCAGCGTGCGAATGGAATATAAATCGGGATAAATTGCCCCCACCGCACCGCAAGCTCAGGAAAGTGCTGTTGGTCGTGCAGCAAATCAAGTGCGATCACACGCAGTAGCGTGCTCTTGCCGGAGCCTGCATCACCTACCACTACCATACGTTGGCTGTCGCCGAGCCACTCTGATAGCGGCAGACGCCGCATGCGGCTTACCGCCACAATATCACTGGCTTTGGCGCTGCGCTCCAATGGCGAATATTGTGGCCGCCCTCGGCTACTACCGCGCCAGTCACTGTCAGCCTCTTTTGAGCCGCCACCATCCTTGGATTGTGCATGCTCTCGGACTAACATGTCGGGTTTTAGAAACCGTTCGAGTAAGGTTAGCTCAGGCTGTCCCTCCTCCTCATCCATTGAACTAAAGCTGCCAGGATCAAAAAATTGGAACTGCGCATGGTAGACGCGAGCCAGTTGCGAACGAACCGAAGCAAAAGCTGCACCGTCGAGTCTTGTACCGAGCCTGTCTGCCACGTCCTGCCCAAGTAAGGCAAAGACCCAGGGGCGACCAAAAAAATCGTCAACAAGAACTGGGTGATGGCGCACTCGATCAGTCAGCTTCTCTCCATCTAGCACTTCAAAAACGATGTTGTGTTCCGCTAGGCGCTTCGCTTGTCGTTCGATCTCATTCTGGTCTTTCGTTGAACCAAGCGACGCTTGGACAGCGATAGTGAAGCGGCGGGATGACGCGGCCCAACAGCCCGAAAGGAACAGGTCCACTGCATCCCGAATCTTGTTTTGGCCGAACTTGCGGTGACGCTTGGCCTGCAGACAATGATAGAAGCTGTCCTTCTGGCGCGCGAAAATATCGATTCCTTCTTGGGCTTCACCTTGTCGCCCGTATCGCGCGCAATGTTCAATGTCACCCTCAAGCGCGGTTAATCGATGGCAGAGCCGTTCGAAGTTCTCCCAGCTCAGCTCACTAAATGGCAAAAGCTGGATCCGGGTGCTAACCGGAGGCTTGGAAGGCACTGCGTCAGGTGGGCAGAGTATGGAGAGTGGCGGGAAGGGGATATCAGAACTCAGCATCTAGATATTTTGACACAGCAGTTAGCAGGTCACTAGAAATTCTGATCTTCCTGTTGAAGGCGAAGCTAGAAGAGGCGCTGAAGCCTCGAACGTGGCCGAGATGGCGACCTCTGCCGATCCTTTGATCTTTACCGCCGCTGTACAAATAGTCAGCGCCCAGTAGTAGGCGTAAGTAATGGGCTTGCGGAACAAACCACAACACGCTTGGCTCCTCGCGTCAACGCGACGTATAGATGCTGTGCGGTCATACGCTCTGGCTCCAAGATGACCGCAACGTCCGCCTCCAGCCCTTTTAGCAAGAGTGTGCTCCCTACCGCGCGCCTTCCCAGGGGACGTCCCGTATGGCGGTTGCGTTCGCGAGCTTGGACGGCAGCGCCAACAAACCCACCCTCCCCGTCAGCGGCTCGCAACGCCGAAATGCAGCAATACAATAATTCCGGGCGATACACGCGTGCACCGATTTGATTTGCAAACGCTTCTAGCAGAACTACTGCGGTTTTATAACCGGGTTGGGCAACGAACCCTACTGCTGCCGCTTCCGCTGCAGTTGGGGGCGTGCGGGCTCTGCCGCAGCGAATCGTCTCGACGCGTGCAAGTAAATTGGTCATTCCCACTTCTGTCATCAGCGAAGTAGAAAACTCAGCAAGGCGCCGTAATGCATTTGGGCTTGTCAGGTCGAACTGACGGGAGAAGTTCACTAGATCTTTCAAGTCGACGGCCTCAACCGAGGTAGCGCCAGGAGTCTGCATTGTGAATCGATGGCGACTGCTTACGTTTAAGGCGTCTCCAATCACCAAAACGCGGCCGTCTCGAGCTGCCGCCTCTGTTCTAGCAGCTCGCAATCGCTGTTGCACTTCCATCCCCTTGGTCAGCTGAACCCATTCAATTCCTTCGGGCGCGCCATGGAGATTTAAGGGATCGCCCGCCTGCAGCGTCTCACGAGCTCGAAGTAACCAAAGTCCTAACGAATCCATCCCTGCCAGACGCCAGCGCCAAGGCGTCTGAAGGACGCCGATAGGTGGAAAAGCTACTTGCGCTTGGCTCTCCCAGTGGACCAGAGGATCTCGGAAACCGAAGATTGCCTGCATTGGATCTCCAAGAACGCATGTTGGCAAGGTGCGCGCGATGGCACAAACGATGCCATGCTGCATAGCGTTGCAGTCCTGGTATTCGTCAACTAGCATGCGCGAATACGTTGCAGCGATAGAGTCACAAATATGGCCTGCTTGCAGCAGTTGATACACGGCCATCCGGATTGCTGGATAATCGGCATTCGCATTTGTAAGCTCGAGTATCGATGGATCGAGCTGCGTCCGGAGGGGAAACTTTCCAGCAAGTCGCATAGCGAAGCCGTCGATAGTCGACACCCTATACAGGGAATTTGGTACACGTCCGCGCTGTAACCTCGAACGCAACGCATGTACGCCGGCGTTAGTGTGCGTTAGAACCAATACGGGCTTAGCATCTGAATGCTGGCCGAGGGCGTCAGCAATCAATTGGGTCTTCCCGCATCCAGCGGGCGCAGTCACTGAACCAAGGCGCGCCTGGAAGATGTCAATTTCAGGCGGCGGCACTGGTCCACCCGTACAGACGATTAAGGATCTCGATGAAACCAGGTTCAGCGTCCCGCGTGTAGGGCCCAACCACGTCTATGGCGATTTCCTCGAAACCCGACACGGACTTGAACCACCCGTTCTTCTGATTGCGAGCCGCTAGCCCAAGTAGTGCGCGACTTTCAGGCCTGAAACCACCATTAAATTGCTCTGCCTCAATCGCATCTAACGTGGTGCGACCTGCGGACTTAGATTTGACGTGTTCGGCCATCAGCTCACGGCCGACCATTTCGTCTGCTTTTGTCAGCAATGCCTGTATCGCGTTGTCACTGCAGTGACGGAAAAGTTCGTCCTCGAGAGCCAGTCCTGCTCGCCAAGAGAGGTCTTGCCCCCCTGCTTCACGAAATCTCCTAACGAGTCCGACATCTGTAACAGGCTTGTCTGCGTCTATAAATACTAATACCCGAAATCCTAGCTGAAGGAACGCTTCGCCCCTCGCATAACATTGGTCAGGGCTTCCCCCACCGGCATCAACATATGAGCCTCCACTAGCAAGGAACGACGTCGCGCCGCAGCGAACCCAAAACTGGTCCATACCTCGCGCGAAACCGACTTCGCTAGCTCCTTCGCAAACGATAACCGATCGAGAAAGAAAAGCTTCGGCCGACTTGCGCAAGGTTCCTTGTATGCCTTCCACGGACCCTGCACAGATTCCATAGTGGACCCCGTCGAGCTGTCGTAGGACAGTTAGCTGATTACTCGAAAGCTCTCTGAGAGTCACCGGCGAATGCGTCGTCATGAAGACCTGGAGAGGTTCGGCTGCGTCTTTTGCTCCCAAGGAGTTGAGCAATCTCATGAGGCGATGTGGCTCGAGCCCAAATTCCACCTCGTCTACCAGTGCGATGGTTGCCGCCGACGATGCGGCTCTCTGCAGTCCTGCGACAAGTAAGCGCGATGAGCCGGTTCCTAGCGACCGAAGAGGAATGCCCGCTTCGCTGTGTAGCGCTATAGCGCCGTCTCCTATCGAAACTGAATGAGCATCCAGCAATGCTTGAGCAGTCGCGCCGACGGGCACTCCCAGACTCTTAGCAGTTTCCGTAACGACTTGCAGAGTCTGAGTGAACTGCGGTGCGGCCTGCACCCCAAACGTATTGCGTGCCGCGCGTGCCGCATGGGCAAGCTGCAAACCAAGATCAGCGCGCTCTTCGGTCAATCGATTCAACACCGAACCTCGAGCCCAAGATAGATTCGTGTTTGCGTAAGTACCGATCCTAGCTGGCGCGAGGAGGCTCCGATCCTTCCAAGCCAGCGACCGCTCTAGTTGCTGGAGAGCGCCACGGTCAGAGTACAGGGTCCAGCTTGGCTCCAGGTCGTCTTTAACCTCAATACGCAGCGTGATCACCGTTTCGAGACCGACGTGCGGCTCGTCTTCGATCAATCCCGTCGCAGGGTTGTAGCCTCTAAGGAATTCGCCGTAAGTATCGATATTCTTGAGCGCGTCAGGGAGTGCGCCGATCGTGGTCATGATGACTATCGTTCGGTTGACATCAAGACCGAAGAAGTCCGTGTCGCCGAAGGTCACGTTTCTTCGCGCACCGAGACAAGATCGATGGCGTCAAGAACGGTCGATTTTCCACTGTCTCCTGGACCAATAAGGCAATTCATTCCATTGGACGGAGCCC
>Ga0265798_10007705_pt1 | contig 13879 bp, 11 predicted proteins | sample P3T30metagenome_FD_192430 | JGI IMG/M metagenome (GOLD analysis project Ga0265798, IMG submission 192430) | Plant litter microbial communities from East Loma Ridge, Irvine, California - P3 T30 | ecosystem: Environmental > Terrestrial > Plant litter > Unclassified | place: USA: California...
ATCGCGCTCAACCTGCTCTTTGGCCTGCCGCTGCCCTGGGGCGTGGCCATCACCACGCTCGATGTGCTGCTGGTGCTGCTCATGCAAAACAAAGGCTTTAAGCTGATTGAGAGCCTGGTAGCGGCGCTTATCTTCCTCATATTCGCCTGCTTTCTCTACGAGATTATCGCCTCGCACCCCGACTGGCTGGGGCTGGCCCAGGGCCTGGTGCCGCAGCTCGAAGTCGTGACCAACCCCGGCATGCTCTACGTGGCCATCGGCATCCTGGGCGCCACCGTGATGCCCCACAACCTCTACCTGCACAGCAGCATCGTGCAGGTGCGCCAGATAGAGCCCACCGAAGCGGGTAAGCGCCAGGCCATCAAGTTTGCCACCATCGACAGCACGGTGGCGCTGTTTCTGGCCTTTTTCATCAACGCGGCTATCTTGGTGACGGCTGCCGCCGCCTTCCATGGCAAGGGCCACGAAGACGTAGCCGACATCGCCGACGCCCACAAGCTGCTCACGCCGGTGCTGGGCGCGGGCGCGGCCAGCGTGCTTTTCGCCGTGGCGCTGCTGGCCTCGGGCCAAAGCTCCACGCTCACCGGCACCCTGGCGGGTCAGATTGTGATGGAAGGCTTCCTCAACCTGCACCTAAAGCCTTGGGTGCGCCGGCTCATCACCCGGCTGGTGGCGGTGGTGCCGGCGCTGGTAGTCGCCATCCTCTACGGCGAAAAAGGCACGGGCCAGCTCCTGGTTTTCAGCCAGGTAGTGCTATCGCTGCAACTGTCGTTTGCCGTGGTGCCGCTGGTGCTGTTTACCAATGACAAGCTCAAGATGGGCGTATTCGTCAACCGCCCGTGGGTTCGTATCACGTCGTGGGCCGTGGCGGGCCTCATCATCGCGCTCAACATCTTCCTGCTCTGGCAAACCGTGGCCGGCGAGTAGCGCGAGCAAATCTCACCCCCTAGCCCCTCCCCAAAAAAGAGGGGACTATCTCTAATTTTTAGAACCTAGAATTAGAGACTAGTTCCCCCTCTTTTTTGGAGAGGGGGCTAGGGGGTGAGGTGCCCCAGCGGTGAGCTTACTCACCAGATACTTTATCAAGCTGATTTCTCCCTTCTCAAGCGGCTGCAAAGCTGGCTCCGGGCGGAGCTTTGCCCACCTTGTCAGGCATTCTACCTCATTCTATATGCAGAAATTTCTTCTCTGCCTGCTGCTTATCCCCGCCCTGGCCCGCGCCCAGGCCCTGCGCGGCACCGTGCAGGATGCCGCCGGCCAGCCCGTGCCCTACGCTAGCGTGGCCGTGCCCGCCTCGCACCAGGGCACCACCGCCGATGCGGCCGGCACCTTCACCCTGGCTGGGCTGCCGGCCGGCCCGCACCGCCTGGAAGTGAGCGCCGTGGGCTACGCCCCAGCCAGCCCCAGCGTGACGCTGCCGCTGGCCGCGCCGCTCGTCATCCGGCTGCAAGCCAGCGAGAAAAACCTGGGCGAAGTGGTGGTGACGGGCGTGGGCCGCGCCACCGAATTGCGCCGCTCGCCGGTGCCCATCGCGGCGCTTGGCCTGCGCGAGATGCGCCTCTCGGCCAGTACCAACGCCATTGACGCGGCCGTGCGCGGGGTGCCGGGCCTAAGCGCTGTCACCACCGGCCCCAATATCAGCAAGCCGTTTATTCGGGGGCTGGGCTACAACCGGGTGCTGACGCTCTTCAACGGCCTGCGCCAGGAGGGACAGCAGTGGGGCGACGAGCACGGCCTGGAGGTCGATAACTACGGCGTGGATAGGGTGGAGGTGGTGAAAGGCCCGGCCAGCCTGCTCTATGGCTCTGATGCCGTGGCCGGCGTGGTCAACCTGCTGCCTGCCCTGCCCAGCGGCCCGGCCGGCGAGCTGCACGGCGAGGCCCTGGCCGAGTACCAGTCGGTAAACGGCTTGCTGGGCCAGTCGCTGGCCCTCAACTACCAGAAAAATGGCCTGCAAACCAGCTTCCGCGCCAGCCACCGGCTAGCCCACGACTACCGCAACGCCGTGGATGGCCTCGTGTACAACACCGGTTTTCGCGAGCTGACGCTGACTGGCATGGTGGGCGTGCAAAAAAGCTGGGGCGGCGCGCACCTCTGGCTAACTACCTACGACAACCACCAGGAAATCCCCGACGGCAGCCGCGACTCGCTCAGCCGCGCCTTCACCCGGCAGGTGTTCGAGAGTGACAAGGACGATATAAAAAACCGCCCAGTAGTGCCCGGAAATGAGCTGCGTAGCTACGCCACCGGCGACTTGCGCCAGCACATCCGGCACTACCGCGCCTTCGCCAGCGGCGAAATCAAGCTGGGCGCGGGCGAGCTACGCCTGCTGCTGGGCGTGCAGCAAAATCACCGCCAGGAGTTCAACCACCCCACTGCGCCCGCCCAGCCGGGCCTCGACCTGCGCCTCACCACCACCAGCTACGAGGCCCGCTACCTGCTGCCCACCTGGCACGGTGTGGAAATCACGGCCGGGGCCAACGGCATGAGCCAGCTCAACCAGCACCTCAACGCCACCGACTTCCCCATTCCGGCCTACTGCCTCTTCGACATCGGCGGCTTCGGCGTGGCCAAAAAAGCCTTTGGCGCGCTGGAGCTGACCGGCGGCCTGCGCTACGACACCCGCGTGGTGCGCTGGGATGACTTTTATGTGGCGCCCAACCCCGCCACCGGCTTCGACGGGGCCAGCGGGGCCGGGGCGCCGGGGGCCAGCCGGCCGTTTGCGACCTTCCGGCACAGCTACCGGGGGCTCTCGGCCAGCCTGGGCGGCAGCTACGCGCTGGGCAGCCACCTCGTGCTGCGGGCCAACGTAGCGCGCGGCTACCGCGCCCCCAACATCCCCGAAATCGGCTCCAACGGCCTCGACCCCGGCGCGCACATCGTGTACTTGGGCAACCGCAATTTTCAGCCCGAGTTCTCCTTGCAGGAAGACATCGGCGTGCTGTGGCAGGATAAGAATTGGGAGGCCAGCGCCGAAGTTTTCCACAACTACGTGGATAACTTCATCTACCAGGCCCGGCTTTTCGATGCGCAGGGCCAGCCCGTGGAGGTAGTGCCCGGCAACGCCACCTACCAGTACCAGCAGGCCGCCGCCCGCCTCTACGGCGGCGAAATCAGCGTCAACCTGCACCCCGCCGCCCTGCCCTGGCTAAGCTGGCGCACCGGCGCGGCCCTCGTCGTGGGCCTCAACGACAACCCCGGCCTGCGCGAGCGCGTGGGCGCCGCCGCCCGCTACCTGCCGCTCATGCCGCCCGCCCAAGCCCGTACCGAGCTGCGCCTCACCGCCCCCAGCCGCGCCGGCCGCCGCCTTACCGCCACCTACCTGCGCCTTACCCTCGACGCCACCGCGCCCCAAAACCGCTTCTACGCCGTGGACGGGGCCGAAACTGCCACCGCTGGCTACGCCCTACTGGGCCTGGGCGCGGGCACCACCCTGCGCGCTAAGGCCGGCCGCGAGGCCGTGCAGGTCTTCTTCCAGGTCGATAATGTACTGAACACCGCCTACCAGTCGCACCTGAGCCGGCTCAAGTATTTCGAGTACTACGCGGCTTCGCCCAGCGGCCGGCTGGGCCTCTTCAACCCCGGCCGCAACGTGGGTCTAAAGCTAGTAGTGCCATTTTAAGCGTAGCGCGGACTTTGTAGTCCGCGTCCCGAACGATTTTAATGGCGCGAAAACGCGGACTACAAAGTCCGCGCTACTTAAATAAGCTGGCTACGAAGGAGAATGCCACCACCATGCCCAGCAGCGCCAGCACTAGGTAGTTGCTGACCGGCAGCTTGGCCTGCTGTTTAAATACGCTCACTTCCTGGCGATAAGCCGGTGGCATCTCATTTTCCGACAGCGCCTGCTTGCAATTGGCGCACTGGCTCACGCTGCACTTGCTCAGCGGGATAACCGGAATCCAGAACAGATGCAGGTAGCGCGAGTAGATGGCGACGCCCCCGCTCGTGGCGCCGCAATTGACGCACGGAATGCCCGTGAGCGGGTGGCTGCTGATGACGCTGGTGCCGGTGCCGAAAAAGAAGAGTATGTTGAAAAAGAGAAAGGTGCGCCCAAATAAACGACGAATTGGCGCGTGCGGCGGGCTAGCCCCGAACCTCTGGGCCGCGCCGTAGGTTTGTACCCCCGTGCCTAGTTCCTCGCCCCGCCTCCTGCTCATTACCCCGCCGCTCACGCAGCTCAACACGCCCTACCCGGCTACGGCCTACATCAAGGGCTTCCTGGTGGGGCGCGGCTACGAGGTGCGGCAAGCCGACCTCAGCATTGCGCTAGTCCTCAGGCTATTTTCGAAAGAAGGGCTCACGCGGGTATTCGATAAAATCGAGGCTGGCGGCTACTCGCTCAGCGACAATGCCCAGCGAATGCTGCGCCTGCGCCGCCGCTACGAAGCCACCATCGGGCCGGCCATCCGGTTTTTGCAAAACCGCGACCTCACGCTGGCCCCGCGCATTTGCCACGGCCGCTTCTTGCCCGAAGCCAGCCGCTTCGACAACGTGGCCGACCTCGAAACGGCCTTCGGTACGATGGGCCTCACCGACCAGGCCCGCCACCTGGCCACGCTCTACCTCGAAGACCTCGCCGACCTCGTGAAGGAAACCGTGGGGCCGCAGTTTGGCCTCTCGCGCTACGCCGAGAGCCTGGCCATGTCGGCCACCCACTTCGACCCGCTGCACGCCGCCCTGCAAGCCGCCCCCAATCTCGTGGATACCATGTTATTGGAGCTACTCGACGAGTTGCTGGCCGACAGCCAGCCCGATATTGTGGGCTTCACCGTGCCCTTCCCCGGCAACCTCTACGCCGCCCTGCGGCTAGCCCAGCGCCTCAAGCAGGTGCGCCCCCAGGCCGTGACCGTAATGGGCGGCGGCTACCCCAACACCGAACTGCGCGGCCTCAAGGAACCTCGTTTTTTCGACTACATCGACTACCTCACCCTTGATGATGGCGAGGGGCCGTGGCTGCGGCTGTTCGAGTATTTGCAAAATAAAAAGGATGCCCTCTCCGCCGTGGCTCCCCTCTCTTTTGGAGAGGGGCCGGGGGTGAGGTTAGCCCGCCCTAACGACGCGAGGGAGCTGCTTCGGCAAGCTCAGCCTGACGTTCTTGAAGGTGACGTTCTTACGGAAAATAATGAAAACGGCCGCCACCTGCTCCAGCGCACGTTCCTGCGCAACGAGGCCGGCCAGGTCGAATATATCAACTACCCGCACCCCGACGTGCCACACCCCGAGGTGGGCACGCCCGACTACTCCGACCTGCCGCTGGGCGACTACCTCTCCGTCATCGAGGTGCTCAACCCCATGCACCGCCTCTGGAGCGACGGCCGCTGGAACAAGCTCACCGTGGCCCACGGCTGCTACTGGAAAAGGTGCTCGTTTTGCGACGTTACCCTCGACTACATCGGCCGCTATGAAACCGCGCCCGCTACGCTGCTGGTCGATAGAATCGAGCAGATAGTGGCCCAAACCGGCCAGACCGGCTTTCACTTCGTGGACGAGGCCGCGCCACCACTGGCCCTGCGCGACCTAGCCATCGAGCTACTCAAGCGCCGCGTCAGCATCAGCTGGTGGGGCAACATCCGGTTTGAGAAAACCTTCAGCCCCGACCTCTGCCGGCTGCTGGCCGCCTCGGGCTGCATCGCCATCAGCGGCGGCCTCGAAGTGGCCTCCGACCGCCTGCTGGCCCTCATGGAAAAGGGCGTGACCCTGGCCCAGGTGGCGCGCGTGACCCAAGGCTTCACCGAGGCCGGCATCCTGGTGCACGCCTACCTCATGTACGGCTTCCCCACCCAAACCGCCCAGGAAACAGTGGACTCGCTGGAAGTGGTGCGCCAGCTCTTCGACGCGGGCATCGTGCAGAGTGGCTACTGGCACCGCTTCTCGATGACGGCCCACTCGCCCGTCGGGAAAAACCCGGCCAAGTACCAGGTATCCGCCATCGGCCCCGAGCCTGGCCCCTTCGCCTGGAACGACCTCTGGCACGACGACCCGCTGGGCGCCGACCACGAAACCTTTGGCCCCGGCCTGGCCAAAAGCCTCTACAACTTCATGCACGGCGTGGCCCTGCGCGAGCCGCTCAGCTTCTGGTTTGATTTTAAAACGCCGCGCGCCACGGTGCCGCGCCAACTTATTCAGCAAGCCTTGCAGGAGCCCAACAAGCCCGACTTTGCGCAGCCCAATCGCCGCCTCTTCTGGCTCGGCAACGCCCCCGAGCTAAGCGTGAAAACCACCGGCGGCAACGGGCCGAAAGACAAAAAAACGACCCGCGCCATTCTCACCTTCTACGAGCAGGCCGAGGACTTTGAAGTGAAAACCACCGAGGCCATTGGCCCCTGGCTGCACGCCCTACTGGTAAAGCTCACCCACGATTACGACACCAAAGTGCTGCTCAAGGAAACCGGCGCTACCTTCCCGCCCGGGGCCGGCTCCTGGGAAAATTTCCTGCAAAGCCCTGCCTGGCAGCTCGTGCGCGAAAAGGGCCTGCTGCTGGTGTAGCCCAGCGTAGCGGCGGCGTGCTACTGGCGCTCGCGCAGCCAGTCGAGTACCTGGCTTTGCAGCGCGCCCGCCGCCGTCTGGCGCACCTGCTGCCGGCCCAGCAAAGCGCGGGCTTGCGCAACGTCGGTTTTGGGCTGGGTGGCATCGTATAGCGCCAGTACCTGGCCCTGCCGGGCCAGCGCCTGCCAGTCGCGCCGCACGGCCAAGGGTGGCGCGGGCATAGCCTGCACCACCACAAACGTGGGCCGAGAGGCCGTATTCTCGGCCAAGATTAGCGGGAGCAGGCCGGCGGCCGGGCCGCTCACCCAGGCCCCTACGCGCGCCGTATCAACACCCGCCGTGCGGCGCAGCAGAGCTAGCGCATTGGCCAGGGCGGGCGCGGCTAGGCTATCGGCCGGGGGCAGCAGCAGCACGGTATGGCCCTGGCGGGCCAGCGCGTCGGCCCAGGCGGGGCCGGCCTGGGCATCCGTTGTGCTCGGAAAAAAAGCTAGTGCCAGCCCAAGCAGGCTCTCATCGGCGGGGCTGAAAAGCAGGGCCGGGGCGGTGGTGCCGGCTACTTCATCGCGCCGCACGCGGTACACGGCCGGCTCGGGGTCGCCGCGCCGCACCAGCAGCAGCGGGTAGCTAGCCGAGTCGAGGCGCAGCGTACCGCGCCAAAAATTACCTTGCCGCACCAAGGCCAGCTGCTCGCCGGGCCGGCCGGGCCGGGCTAGCCGCAAGGTGTCGCGCACGAAGGTGAGTGAGTCGGCCACGAAGCTGAGGGCGGGCTGCTCGGGCAGTACCAGTTCTGCGTCGTAGTGGCCGGGGCTGGGGTGGCGCACCTCCAGCACGGCCCGGAGCGCAGGCTGCCCAGGGCTTTCCAGTGTGCCCGCAAAGTGCCCGGTGGGCGGTGGCTCGGGGGCGCGGGTTTCGGGGGCGCTGGGCTGGGGCTGGCAGGCCGCCAGGCTAGCCAGTAGCCCTAGCAGCAGCCAAGGCCGCGAAAGTATCCAGCAGGTGACGAGGCGTAGCGGCATAGCCCAAAAGTACTTAGCCCGCCCGGCCCGCCAGCCCTTTGCGCAGGAGCAGGTCGCGCTGCACGTCTTTGCCCAGCTTAAATGCTACTTCGCCGATTTCGCGAAAGCCAAAGCGCTGGTAGAAAGCCTTGGCCCGCTCGTTGTGCTCCCACACGCCCAGCACGATGGCCGTGCAGTTCTCGGCCTGCGCTAGGTCTAAAATCCGGCGCATGAGCGCCGCGCCCAGGCCAGTGCCAATCCAGTCCTCCACTACATATAACTGCTTGACTTCTAGTCGGTCATCCGGTATCTCGCCGGGTGCCAGGCCTAGGTCGGAGGCGCGCCACAGCTTGGCGTAGCCTACTAGCTGGCCCTGCATCTCGGCCAGCAAAAAGGTGTAGCGGGCCTGCTGCAACTCTTCTAACTGAATGTCGGGCCCGTACGTCTGCGCCAAAAACGCGGTCATATCCGCTGGGCTGTTACTAGCGGCAAAGGTTTCGGTGAAAGTTTGGCGGCCTAAGGCGGCCAGCTTGGTAGCGGTGGCCAGGTTGGCCTTGGCAATGGAAATGCGGAGTGGAGAAGACATACTATCCGCAAAGGTGCAGCCGGCGGGCCAGTTGTGGGGCTAGCCCGCCAGCCCCACGCGCCAGCCTACGTAGGTGGTAGCTGCCCCCACTACCAGGCCTAGGCTCACCATTGCCAGCGCCCCATTATCCACGGTGCCCAGCTGCTGCCAGTATACATAGAGTACGTATACGCGCAGCAACTCGCCGATTATCAGTAGAATGCCGGCTGCAATGAGTAGCCCGGCTACCAGGTGGCGCGAAGTGGGGGAGAGAAACGTGCGGGAAGGCGGTCGGCGGTTCATAAGCACTAGTCAAACCCGTAGCGGTGGCTTCATGTTCCGTCGCTTGCTATTTGGTTGGCTAGCGCTACCTTTGCCCCACCAAATATCCTGCGAGAGTAGCTCAGTTGGTAGAGCATCAGCTTCCCAAGCTGAGGGTCGCGAGTTCGAGCCTCGTTTCTCGCTCATTGATTAACAGCCACTTAGATGAAAGTCTGGGTGGCTGTTTCGTTTTCAGTGCTTATTAACGGTGTCGATGCTTTCGTATAGCTACAGCACTTCTTTTTGCTGGCAGCAAGCTGGAATTGCTCCCAAATCCTGATTGAGCAGAGGCTTATGTGTGAATAAATAGAGTTGAGCTTCAAGAGCACATAAGCGTCTACGGCGTGTGGCCGGGCTCTAATAGCCAATTAGCTAAAGTAAGTAAGCTTACAAATAGCAAGTCAGGGCGTTTCTTCTTGGCAATTTTACTACTGCATTTGTACTGTAAACCGTGAATTACCATTCTTACTACCTGGGCCGCCTGACCAAGCTTAAGGTAGATGCGCGCACGGTGGGTGGGGCACGGCTACAGTCGCCCTATAAGCCAGCGCTGATGCTGGCCGTGCTAGAGGGAGTAGAGGAGGGGCTAATTGTAGGCAATCGTATTGCAATTACCCCGGAGTTGATTGCGGCATTTAAGGCCTACTGCCAACTACTGAGTCCAGGGCCGGAATATGCAGCCAGGCCGTTTCAGCTACCATTTTTTCACTTGCAAAGCAGCGGGTTTTGGCACTTGCACGCCCGGCCTGGGTGCGAGTTGATAGTAACCTCCTCGAAGTCGGTGCGCAGCTTCGGGCACCTGCGCGACGTGATTGCCTATGCCGCGGTAGATGCGGCGCTATGGGACCTGTGGGCGCAGCCCGTGACGCGTGAGGAAATCAGGCAGGCGCTGCTGATGTGCTACTTCCCGCTGACGCGGCACTACTTCCGGCCGCGGGCGGGGCAAGAGAAGCTAAACGACCTGGGCCAGCAGATGCTGAAGGAACCGGCGGCCGTGTATCAGCGCAGCGTGGACGTGGCGGATGAGGCCGAGGTATTGGTACGCAGCGCCGTGTTCGGGCGCGAGGTGCTGCGCGCTTACCAGTCGACTTGCGCCGTGTCGGGCTTGCAGTTGCTGAGCACCACTGGAGCCGCGCCGCTGCTTGATGCCTGCCATATTGTGCCGTGGTCGGTGAGCCACGATGATACTATCGGCAATGGGCTAGCGCTGTGCCCGAACCTGCACCGGGCGTTTGACCGGCATCTTTTTTGGATAGATGCGGACTACCGGGTGCGGGTGGCGGAAGGTTTTGGCGAACTAGGCGGGCACGACTACGGGGTGCAGCGCTTTAATGGGCAGCAACTGCGGCTGCCGAAGGTGCGGGCTTGGTGGCCACGCGTGGAGAATTTGGCGGCACAGCGGCGGTAGGTGAATGTTATTACGGCACTATTCTGTACGCTTTCCCAAACCGGAAGTCAGTGGTGAGTAGAGGAAAGCGTATTTTCAATACCTGACAACTGCGAAATGAAAAAGGGACGATTCAGCGAAGGCCAAATGGTGGCTATGCTGCAACAGCAAGCCAGCGGGCAGACCGTACCCAGATTGTGTGCGAGCACGGCCTGAGCGAGGCGACATTCTATACCCCTGCGCCTAAAAAAGCGCATGACTGACCGTGTCAAGCAGCCTTTAGCCGTGCCGGTGGCGGCCACTGTGGGCTATTCGCTTGACTTTACCAGCGACGTGCGGACGGATGGCCGGCGTTTTGAGCGCTGAACGTGCTCGACGATACAACCGGGAACTGCTGGGCGTCGAAATAGACTTTTCCTTATCTGCTAGTCGCGTGATACAGACCCTAACCCGCCTAGTCGACTAGCATGGCTAGCTCGCGCAACCACGGACTGATAATGGACCAGAGTTTAGCAGCGCCTGGTTGAGTGAGTGATGTGAGCAGCAAAACATTGCTCTGTACTGAATCCAACCCAGCAAGCCGACCCAAAATGCCTACCTCGGACGCTTTAACGGCTCGTTTCGCCGGGAGCTGCTCGGTGCCTACCTGTTCCGCTCGCTGGCCAATGTGCGGCAACTCATGGAGGAGTGGCTGCACGACTACAATACCCAACAGTCCCATTCGGCCTTAAATTTCATGACCCCCATCGGATTCAAATAAGCTGATTTCCCTTTGATAACTAATGGCTTCCTTAATGGGAAGCCGTGCATCCTGTTCCTGTGCGCCTAAAGTAGACTACTTTAATGTAAAGTGCCTTCACCTGCTCTAGCCGTAGGCCACCACTGGTCAGAAAGTCGTCCAGCAGTAAATTGTGCTTCGTAGTACTTCCCCTACGGGGCACTTATTTCTTTGCGGAGCAGCCAGTTGATAATAAGGCAGTGTAAGTCACAGCGGTATCAGTGAGTAAAAAAACACCTTTCTAGTCTCAATTGGGTGGGCAGTAGCCTACAGCGTACTGCAAGGGCGGGTAGGAGGGGCTATAAACCGCTTAGTTGCCTACCCAACTGTAGTCTAAACCGGTTGAACAAAGGACTTGCCTAAGGATAGCGGGGGAGAGCAGCCCAGCGTGAGCAAGGGATGCCAAGCAGCAACTAGGCAGTTCAAGTAAGCGCCGTAGTACTTAGCGCTTAAGGAACTTGGTTTGAAGCCAGGCAATAGTATCACGGGATATAGTGGGTGTAGGCAGCACCTGGCTAATAGCGCCAAGCCTTAGGCAATGAATAAATTACGTGTTTTTCCCTGCGTACTTATAACGCCAAAATCCGCAATAATCCCGCTATTGTCCTTTCGCAAGGCGCGTATACCCAGCACAAGCATCCCTCCTCACTTTCAACACACCATGTTTAACTCAAAACCTCAATTCGCATTGGCCGCGCTGGCTCTCAGTGCGGCACTGCTCGGCGGCTGCGGCAGCAACCAGGGTGCCGATTCCGGCTCCGGCACCTCCAGCAATAGTGGTACGGGCACCGGCAGTGGCGCCGATACTAGCATGGGCACCGACTCGTCAGCCGCCGGTGGCGGAATGAGCGGCGGTTCAAGCACCGGGGCTATGTCGGGCAGCGACAGCGGCTCTACGGCTGGCGGTTCTACAGCCGGCGGTTCTACAGCCGGCGGTTCTACAACTGGCGGTTCTACGGCCGGTGGCTCTACGGCCGGTGGCTCTACGGCTGGCGGTTCTACGGCCGGTGGCTCTACGGCTGGCGGCTCCACGGCCGGCGGTTCTACGGCTGGCGGTTCTACTGGTCAGTAAATATTATCTCTCACCTTTCTCCTTTTCCCTATGAAAAAGCAAATTTTGCTTCCGCTCCAGGCTGCTACTGGCACCTTCGCTCTCGCCACAATGCTAATGCTGAGCACTGGTACGGCTTACGGCCAAACCACTACTGGCACTACCACTGGCACCACGATGGGCTCAACAAGCGGTAGCACAACGGGCTCTACTACAATGGGTACCACGAGTGGTACCACGGGCACCACATCGGGCACTATGGGCACCACATCAGGCACCATGGGTAGCACATCAGGCTCTACCACTGGTAGCATGGGCTCTACCTCAGGCACCATGGGTAGCACATCAGGCTCCACCAGCGGTAGCTCTACCTCAGGCGGCCGCCGTGGTAAAAGTGGCAAGATGAGGGGCTCTAAAAATAGCAGCAGCACCTCTGGTAGCAGCGGTTCCAGCACTTCGGGTAGCCAGCGCTAAGCGCTTCATGTTCTAAATCATCGCCATGAGGCGAAGAAGCAGGCTGGTTCAGGCTGTTTCTTCGCCTCGTTGGCGTACTGTTTCTTGGCCTTTTTTCCACACTATGCACCAATTTTGGGCCACTGTTCGCCGGCCGTTCGTGCTCGACCTGCGTGCGCTCGCGCTGCTGCGCATGGGCACTGCCGCCGTCATTCTTCTCGACCTAGCCATCCGCAGTACCGACCTCGAAGCCCATTATTCCAATCTTGGCGTGTTGCCCATTGCGGCCGTCATAGAACGAACCTGGACGCCCTATCAATTTTCGCTGCACGCCAGCAGCGGCCTCTGGCAGATTCAGGCCCTTTGGTTCATCATAGCGGCTCTGGTAGCAGCTGCCCTGCTACTAGGCTACCACACGCGCCTAGCCACCCTAGCTTCGTGGATATTGCTGACATCCCTCCAAAACCGCAACCCAATGATAGGGCAGGGGGGCGACGACTTGCTGCGGATGCTGTTATTTTGGGGCTTTTTCTTGCCCTGGGGCCGCATGTGGTCGCGCGATGCGCGTAACCAGCCCTTGCCCGCTAGCTACAATTATTGTAGCGCGGCCACCGTAGCGTACATCATGCAGTTGGCCCTGCTCTATTGGTGCACTGCCATCCTCAAAAGCGGCCGCGAATGGACTCATGACGGTACGGCCCTTTATTATGCCTTGAGTCTCGACCAATTATTACTGCCAGGTGGCCGCCTGATTTATCCTTATCCCGACCTCTTACGATTTCTCACTTTCGCCACCTGGTATACCGAGTTGCTGCTACCATTTGCGCTTTTCATCCCCTTCAAGGTGGTCTGGTGGCGTTTTCTAGTGATAGGAGTGCTCGCCGCCTTTCACATCGGTATTAGCCTAACTCTGTTCGTCGGCATCTTTTTTATCATCAACTTCGTGTCCCTGCTTGGGCTACTCCCGCCCGTTGCTCTAGCTTGGTTAGAACGCCACCTCACTCGCCCAGCTACCTGGGCTCGGCAATGGCCGGCACGTTTGCCTGCTTGGCAGCTACCGTGGCAAATCAAGATTGAGCGCACGCAAACTACTCTTCCCGTTGGCCAGCGGCTAGCCCGCACAGTGCGAGAAACCTTAGTTTTTACTGCCCTGGCTTATGTCTGCTGGTGGAATATTGATGATGTAACCAAGCCAGGGCGTTGGATGTCGGAGCCCACTCGGTGGTTCGGTTACCTTTTCCGCATCGACCAACATTGGAGCATGTTTGCACCCAGCGTATTCAAAGATGATGGCTGGTTTATCCTCGAAGGCACCACTAAAACTGGTCAGATACTCGACCTCAACCGCAAAGGCAAACTCAGAACTTACGCCAAGCCTAAAGCTGTCGTAAAGCTTTTCAAAAATGACCGGTGGCGTAAGTACTCCGAAAACTACCTCTTCATCAGCAACGCCTGGATGCGCCTCTATTACTGCAACTACTTGCTAAGAGTCTGGCACCAAAATCCCGCGCATCCCCCGCTAACTCACCTCACCGTTATATACATGAAGGAGGTCTCACTTCCCGACTATAAAGTCCCGGCTGCTACGCGTGAGGTCCTCTGCGACTGCTTGCCTTAGCTTCTTTAATTGATAAGTTGCAAAGAATAGGGTAGGGGATAAATGAGTACTATACAAATAAAAACTAGAATACTTTGTTAAAAATAGCCTTATTACTTAGAAAGGGCATTGCATGGGGTAGCTAGGCTAAACGCAAAAGAGCCCACCCCAGGCGCTGGCGAAAGCGGGACTGGGATGGGCTCAGACGATAAAGTTGGCGGCGACCGACTCTCCCACCGGTGAAGG
>Ga0265798_10007707_pt1 | contig 13878 bp, 13 predicted proteins | sample P3T30metagenome_FD_192430 | JGI IMG/M metagenome (GOLD analysis project Ga0265798, IMG submission 192430) | Plant litter microbial communities from East Loma Ridge, Irvine, California - P3 T30 | ecosystem: Environmental > Terrestrial > Plant litter > Unclassified | place: USA: California...
TGTTTCCACGCTCAGGAACCACGTCATTTGTTTTCATGCTTTCATGACCTTCATTCACGTGCCTTGATTAGCGTCGCGGCAACATTTAAGTGACACCCGCGCCTTGGCTGAGTTCTCCCTGCATCTCGCAATCTACTTTCAGCGACAAGCTATGGCCACGATTTTCTCGACGCCGCTCACGATCTGGCCGCCAGAAATTCGGAACCAAATTTACGAGACACTCTTCGAGCTCGACAGCCCTATCACACTGGCCTGGACTGGAGACGACTATGGACGACGGTACGTAATAACTGCTTCGGGTCATCGTGGTCGTATCAGCAAAGCCAATCTTCTTGCAACATGTCGTCAAGTTAATAGGGAGGCTAGCGGGGTCCTTTACAGCCGCAATGTGTTCCACTTCAGACACGATAACATGACCCCGAACATCTGGCTAACCGAAGGCGAACATGCTGGGGAGGTCAATATTTACCGCTTCCTCCTACGAAAAATAGTCGTCGACTTCCCTCGCTACTATTCGCCCAATCTACATGTTTGGCCGTTCTTAAACCAGATATGGCTGTGCCCAGAGACCGCAACAGAAGCTGTTTTATCCCAGGGCCACATCCGACGGAGAAGTACCTATCAGATATGAGGAAGGCAAACAAAACTCTTGCCGCGCTAGCGCCGTTCAAAAATCCCCATGTAGAAGCGTTAGCCAGGAATCGCAACACTTACTGCGGTGTAACATTCACGGGAGAGGTCAGTCATGTCCGCTTTGAATACATGCCCGAGGACGGCATCTGGGATAACGACTTTCTGACGTCCTTCGACTACGATCTGTCGGAGACTGGGAAACTGGATCGCGTACCGTCGCTCGTATACTCGCCCAACCTCGCGGAAATCTGGGAATGCGGTCACATTCGCGACAACATCCTATCACGACTTCCTTACCCAGAGCGCTCAATCACATTTGATCTCGACAAACATACCGCTTCTCAGGCTCCGCCGGTCATCCTGAATATCAATCACGCGTTTCGAGAATAAATGCTTCGTCTCGTGCCGCCGCTTGATAGCTTGACTTTCAAAGGCGTGTTGGGCTTCCGCGAAGTCCAGTGCAACGTCCACATGCAATCTCATTCGGCACGAACTTCATTTGGGCTGATCAAGGCTTTGAAACACTAGATCGCGACCGGTCGACCTCTCTATTTCCGTCAGACGGGTTGACCTTCTCACATCCGCGAGGGATGGGCTCAGGATCTACACAGTCCCTACGGACAAGCGCCACACATCACGCTGAACTTCAAAATAGGTGAAGACCTCTGGTACATGGACCTCGAGCATCAGCGTATCGAGGTTACAGATCTCATCTTCACGACCTTCCCGCTCGCGCTCGAAACGACCATCCAAGTCCAGCGTTTCTCCAACGAGCACGACATGCCGCCAACTCGTGGAGTCACTACATTGCACCGCCTGCGCTGCATGGTCTTCATCTTTCTTGCAGACTTGTGCGCGTTGTATCCACATCTAGAAATCCATCCGTGTCCAAAGATATTGGTCGACGGCCATCTCCGACCGCGCGAAGCACACACCGACAGCGTCAAATTCGTTGTCAAACCAGGATACACATACGCCTTGAGAAAGCTTGATCGAGCTGTCAGGGCGCGCACGCAGTGGCTCGGGTTACCTGCCGAAGCTCATTATAAACGCGAAACATGCGAGTGCGCTTCTCGTGGTGAAGAAGAGGGACACAAGACGTTGTTGAGTAGCGCGATGTTTTTGGGCAGATTTGTGAAGCAGAGTGTTTTTCCGGCGGGGGCGGAGCAGCATCCTTTTCGGTATTGGCCGGGGGTTTGTGGGGCGGTGCATTGGGGGTGATTGAGAGGGTTGAGACCTTGCTAGTCACGGGGCGAGATGGTGATACTTGATCATTTGGGCATCAAGAGGTTTTGGAATGTAGTAATGCGGGATGCCTGTGAAAGGTGTGATGGATATAGGGTGCTGAGACGGACAATTGTAGCGCTAGGATACCGGAGCAGCAATGGATTGTTTCTGGAGCCCTGATATGTGCAGCCCTGTGACTGGTACTTGGAAAGCGAGAGTTAACAATCTAGTTTCCGATCTATTCAAAGCTCGTGCGGGACTGATGCATTGTTCCAACCTGCTATATTTGAAGAAGTTCGATTCAGAGTCACGGATCCGGTGTTCAAGATCTTTGCTCTGTTGCTCGAGGCCTCCGTCTCCGCAAAAGTCAGCGAGACAAAGGGCCCGACTGCGCAGCAAGTGACGTCGACTCTCTACTGACTCGGAGGAGACTTGTCGTCTATCTTGTTGGTTGGAACTTTGAAGCTTGTGTCGTAGTGACGATATTCAGAAAGAAAAAACATGCACTCCATTTTGGGCAAGTTATAGACTTGCCCTTACTCAATGCACGAGCCAATACCGATTATGCTCAAAATGTATATCTAAGCTACAATAAAGTATCACTAACATTCCGTGTTTGTAGGGTTCTCTCTCATTTCGGGCCGTTTGCTTTACTTCACCCAAAGCACGTGCGGCGGGCCGAAGACTGCCTAGCGGCACTGTCAGACTAGCGCAGTCGACCTCTAGACATAAGTACTCGACACGCCCTCTTCCTCACTTGCCCATTCAACCATCACCTCACTACCTGCCCGCGGGATTCGATCATCATGGCTCGAGTAACGCCATTCACCGAGTGGCCGCCAGAGATTCGGAATGCGATATACGAGGAACTCTTCCAATTCTCCAGCCCAATAATCCTCGACTGTCCAAGTGGTACCGACAAGCTGATCCAGTATCCTATTGCTGGTATCTCGCTTCTAGCAGTATGTCGTCAAGTGTATTCAGAGGCATCTGGGATTCTTTACACTCGCAACAGGTTCTGTACTTCGATCTATTGCACGGCGTCCCTTTACAAGTGGATCGAATGTCACGGGCACGGTCGCAAATTCTCAATGACAATTCTCGTCGATCTAGGAACGATGACGGCCTACGAAAGGAATGCGAACGACGTTGGTGTCTACTACATCCTCCAGTCGATGTGGCAGAAGCGGTCTCCCAACATACGGTTCCTCTTGGTCCACGGTGACAACGAGATAATGCAACACTCGAAAGTGTTTGCGATCGCTCCCCAGCAGACCCGAATGCTGGAAGCTCTGGCGCCCGCTGTAGCTCCACAGCTGAAAGCCATCATGTCATCGGAGCGAACGCTACGGACGGCTACAATGAAGCGCGATGGCAGTCAGGTCTCCTTCTACTTGTGGACATCATCACACCACTCGATAGTGGATAGCCCTGCTCTGGAATACAGCATATCCGAAAATGGCCAGCTCCTTAGGTCCGACACGATGCGATCCCGGGGCCATTTAAATAGTCTCATGGGCCTCCAAGAACTGGGCCCCATGATGAACAGGATAAGCGAGCTTCTGATGTATCCAACAAAGAGGATAGTGTACGATCTGACCAAAATGACGGTCTCGCGCGCCCCACCACCACTGTCGTACGTAAACCGCTACTTCCGGGTCTTGTTCTGGAATAACTCCCGATTGAGCGATAAAGGCATGCAACCCGAGGTACACATGACAACGCAAAACCGTCGGGAAGATTTCGCCTGCTTCCGACAGCTAGGACATTGGATCAACACGGTCGGACCCCAGCGCGGGCACGGAAAGCTTAAATCCATCTCTCTCAAGTTTCAGCTCGATGGAATCATCGCCCTCGAGAACATACGCATCGAAGTGACCGACCTCGTCTTCCAGACCCTCGCCCTCTCCCCCGAAACGCCCATTCACATCCTTCTGTCCGATAACAGTGGGGCGCCAATCCCAAGTGCAAGAGCAACATCGACCATGTACCGTCTCCGTCGCTCGCTGCTTGTCTTCCTAGCGGAATTACTAAACTCACAGCCCCGCCTGCAACACGAGGTATGTCCCAAGATCTGGGCAAACGGCGAGCTGCGCCCTCGCGAGGCTGAATTCACTTTCATCGAAGGTAGCAAGGAAGTGTTTACGAACAAGACGTACAAGTGGGGCAGCACCAAGTTGAATCAGCAGAAGGACGTCTGCTTGCAGCGGTACGATGGTGTAGAGCACTATGTGCCACTTCACGACTCGCGCGAGACGCTGTTTACCTGTATGATATATCTCGCTCACGATGTGAAGCATCGCCCTCATCCGAGGGATGTTCAACGATTGAGCGCGAGTGCTGGGGTGCCGAAGCGTTGGGGAAGGGGATTTGCGTTGTGGCAAATGTGGGATTTGAGGCCGGAGTAAGACGTGGGCAAGAGTGACGAGAGGGTTTGGATGGAGACGTGAATGAGGTAGATAGATTTAGACATGTTGTAGTAGGGGGTGTTTCGGAATGCGGGAGGCTGAGGCTCGAGACGGGATCATGAATCCAACACATGGGTGCTAAGACGCTATCTCACACCTCTCACACCCACACTCGAAACCCCAGTTCGCCCTCAGTCTCTCCATCCTCTTCACCCGACTCAACTTCCTCTCCTCGCCACTCAGATACGTGATATTCAGTTCCTCTCCAGCCTCGATGTCCTTTCCAGCCCTAAACTCCCACACTCTACCCTTCCTACCCTTCTCCACATTGGGCGCGCATGAGTGGTTGAAGTAGCTCGCAGCAGGCCAACACCCATACCCAAAGAACTCGGACCCCTCATCTTCGAGACTGCGAATGCCGAACGAGTTGTGGCTGTCGCGTGAGGACAGGACAAACAAGGATTCGGCGGTGACGTATGGCAGAAGTGAGGGCGGCAGAATCGTAAGGAGATGTAGGTATGTGCGTGTAAAGGCTGCGAGATCGTCGGTGCTGTGGTATGGTGTCGGGTCTGCGGCGAGGGCGAGGATATTGGGCCACTCTTTCGGGTGCGTGTAGTGCCAGAGGATACCTGAGAGACAAAAAGATAGTTTGTCTGGCGAGATTGGAGCTTGTGTGGCTTTGGTTAGCGCTTTGCGGTGCTGCTTGGTGGCCTCGCTTCCACGTGCGACGCGTATGAGACCTGCCTGCACGGCTACGCTGTCCCATGCTTTTGTGATCTCGTTGCTGGTGGGACGAAGAAGATTTGTTTCCACCAGCTCGTTGTCCTCCTTGCTTCTCTTCTTCACCAGTGTCTCGACGGCCGTCCATGCTTGTATGCCGATATCGCCGGTCTCTTCGCGCCATTGCGTCTGGCATGTAGCTGAACAGAACACGAAGCCGACATTTTTATCGCGTATGTCCAAATCTCGTCCGCGGTCATAACCAAAGCACTGCCCGCACACCTCGCGCCGGTACTCTCGCAAGAGGACTGATAGGCTAAGGTCGTTCGAGCGCCATATCAACGAGCCTTCGGGGATGTCTCGGGTGGCGAAGACGGCGCGGCCGGCGGTGGGCGTTTGGCGGACGTCGAACAGCGGAGAGACAGGCGGGCTGGTTGGGAGACGCTTGGACGGCTCCTCTGGCAGAGAAGAGGATATGGACGACGACCTTGAGAGGCTGGTGGGGGATGGAATAGAGGGGTTATCATCTATGATTGACTCCATATTGGTGTTTGAAGACAAGAACGATCGTGGTACTTCAGCTTATGGCACTGTGCAGTGCTACTGATTGTGACTTCACAAACAACATGCAAGGGTAAACGTCGCCGGCGGTCACAGTCGTATGTCTCGTTGACAGGAGCCGGACGTAAATGATCGAATGGAGGCCATAATGTTTTCTGATTCCTCGTGGAGTGTATGATTGACTGAGAGGCACGAAGGGACTCGTTGAAAAGTGGTGGTGGCATGGAGTCGTCTAGACCCTGATCCTGATCTACGCCAAAGAAGACAAGCTTTCTTAGTCAGCCGCTAACACCAAGACACCAAACTCGCGACCAAACCCAAACCAAATCCCAATCTTGACGTCGCTTCCACAAGGTTTCGTCCCTGAATAAGTTTGACATCATCGCCCGCGATTGCGCTACGATCCTATCGAGAGGTTTCGCGAAAGATCGCATCTTCCGTGATCAATGAGAGGCGCCCTCCATGTGGGTCGTAGATGGCTGTCTCTCCACGCGAATGACGAACAGCCAGGAAAGAGAATGCTGGGAAGCGTGCATACTGTAATTGGTGAATTCGCACTGACATCAAGCGAAATGCTCGCCTCGAGGGCACGACTTCTGTCGGACCGATCTCGCTGACCCACATCGGATGCCATGCTCGATGAAGAAGTTGGCGATGCTCATCTCCACGAAGCATCGGCAAAACTACCTCACCACCCCGCAGATGGCAAGGACACTTCTGGCATCGGAGCATCACCGCCCGCAAGTACCGAAGGAACTTCAATCTATCACGCCCCGTCTTTCTCAACGATTGCTGGGGTTGGACCTGCATGCTGAGGGGTAAATGACGTTGTGCAAGGTACCACCAACCTCATTCGGCCAGACCAATTGATCATCATCGGTCTAGGAAAATAAATTATAAGTAAGAGCATGGACACGCAGGTACCCGTCGTGTGGAAGCTCATCATCCTGACCACCATCGCCGTCGCCATTATGTCGTCCATCATACCAGTCGACCTCACCGCCTTTGCGACCGACCAATCCTACTTCAGCAGCCTCGTTACAACGAACAATGCATCCGGTCAAAACACCATCAACCTCTACGCTTATAACTCTGAGTTCAATGATATATTCAAATCGAATGCATCCGCACGCCTCGTCCACGAAGCTCCATGGCAAGCCTTCCACGAGGCCGGCATTTACAACAAAGACAACAACAAACTCTACGTAACCTCCAACTACGACTCCTACTCCAACCCCATCAATATCACAATCATCGACCTCGATCCTGCAGCAAACTACTCCTACACCTCAACGCGCTACACTGAAGTCGCAGTCCCCAACGGCGGCACATCCTGGTTCCCACCGGGCGCATCGAATGGATCAGCACCGCACCACATCTACGCCGACGAGGGGAACTTCACCGCTCCGTCCGCCCTCGTATCTGTGGACCCGAACACCAGTGAATCTACCAAGATCTTAACATCTTTCCTCGGCCGCAATTTCTCGTCCCTAAACGACGTACGCCAACACCCCGAGACAGGCGATCTATGGTTCACAGACGCAGACTACGGCTTCTACCAGTACTTCCGCCCAGCGCCCACGATACCTAAACAGGTGTATCGTTTCGTGCCCAGCACGGGCGAGATCTTCGTTGTCGCAGATGGCTTTGTGCAGTCCAATGGTCTCGAGTTCAGCGCAGATTTAAAGACGCTGTATATTTCTGACACTGGGGCTGCAGGCGGACCGTACTTGGGTACTAATCTCACGCGCCCGTCAACGATCTACGCGTACGATGTCGTGCACTCCAAGCGCCTGGAGAATCGTCGCGTGTTCGCGTACAGCGACAACGGCTTTCCGGATGGCTTGCACGCCGACACAGCGGGGAATTTGTGGGCGGGGTGCGGAGATGGAATACATATCTGGAACAGCGAGGGAAACCTGCTAGGTAAGATCTGGAATGGGCGGGAGACGAATAACTTTGCGTTTGTGCCGGGAAAGGTGTTGGTATTCAGTAATGCGCAGTTGTGGGTGGTCGAGGGTGTGAAGGTACAGGGACGAGAGGTGTGTAAGGATTTTGGAGTTTGTGATGGGGGTTATTGAGAGGATGGTTGGAGAAGGAGATACGAGTGAAAAGGAACTCAACGTTGATTTATGAATACATTGGCGAGGTATTCACACTACTCGCAAGGCAGAAACTCCATCTAGACCCATGTGACAACCACGTACATCGGCATTCTCAATTCCATTTCCCGTTAGTCCTCCACTTCGACCGACAATGCGCCGCATAACGAACGATCGTCTCGGTCCCCGTACACCAGTACGGCGACCAGTCTCCCTTATCTTCCTGCTGCTCCGTACCCGCATTGCACCACGCGGAGCGCTCCCGGAACGCCCTATTGCTAATGACTTCTACGGTACCATCGGCACGCCGCGCTTTAGCCTCACGTACCGCAAATTTCCCATCAACCCACAACCGCGGGCACGGGGTGTCTAGATACGCGCGGTTTGTATCTAGAAATGTGTTGGATGTGGGAGCACAGGGCAGATATGGATGAGGCAGAAGGTTGTTGTATTGAGAGAGCTACAGCGAGCAATTATATACACAACCAGATGAGTAAGCAGGTGACTAACAGAGCCACGTGAGATGCAGTTCACAGTGTACCGTATGAACCGAGGTGCTAGGCTGACAAAATTGTTTCACGGTGTAGTACAGCGCCGCCCTCAGATCTCGCAGCGTACCGATCCTAGAACTAGGCGCGATGAACTGCACGCCGTCCACAGAGCGAATCACATAGATCTGTGTTGTCCCTGGGAGGGCGCCAGTTGCCCAGAGGAAACTCGTAGCTTCGAAGCGTACGTGGTCGAGGCGAGTGTGTTCCGTGGTTTGAAAGTTGAGTGTGATGCTCGCTGGTTGGAGGGCGCGCCAGTGGCGGCGGATCATGTGATTTAATTATACGTTCCTCGTGGACTGCCAGCGGGAATGGTCGCCATTGAACATCATAGAATTGCTGGAGATCATTTGCCACGACCCGCTCAGCCGATGTGATGTCGAAAAAGCCGTTCATCCAGACTGCGTGGCAGGCGATAGAGCCGGACTGAAAGCAGGTCTCGTCCACTTGATCAAGAAATTAAAGAAGTTGACACTGGATTACGTTCATGTCTACGTGTGTTCGTCTTCACATTCACAAACCTGAAGAAAAGGGTGACGTAGTCGTCGTCTCATTCAGCCGACCATTCCGGTAGGTACTGTGGGCAGAGGGCGAACGCGACCTCGCCATTATTGTCCATCTGCCGTTTGAGCTTGAGGGCATGCGCTAAAACATTGGCTTGATTGATACCCAGCTCCTGGCTTATTCTCGTCAAGCACTGGAAAACAAAATCCTGGCTAGCTGATGAAGCTGTGGGCATGGCACCAGCAATGTACAGCGACCATATCGTAGAGTAGCCGCCGGAGACGCGAACGATGGGCAGACGGTCCTGAACGGTGGCCGTCACGCCGGAACGAATTTTGTCTGGGAATTCGACGTTCTCGGCTTCGAAATTGTCGAAGAATGTCTTGCTAGCTTTTGGAGCATAGAACGATGTTGGTGTTTCTGGATTGGGAGCCGGCTTTACGGGAGGCGTTTTCCACGTAGCCTTCACTTCAAGCGACATTGTCGCATCGCTCAGTGTATCGGTGGTTGCCTGAGGGCCATGGGGACGTTCATGGCCGATTCCCGGAAGCTCGGTAGAGACCACTCTCGGGGTGTCGTTCAGAAACTGAGGCATGCTAGCCAGGATGTCTGACTGTAGCTGTAGCAGCATCCTCGTGCTCCTGCCAAGGATATCAACATACTCTGAACCAACGAGAGCTGGTGGCGACGTCGCAAGACCTATCAGTATGCAATTTCGAATGATGTCGTGATAGTAAATGCGATTATGGCGCACCCAATTCCATGTTTGCGCGGTGGCATGCGCGGGATAAACGTGGTAGCTGTCACCGAACACTCCTGCAACTTGGCCGAAAGAGGGGACAGTCTCATACTGCCATGCAGCATCGGCCTCTTCGAATATGGACCTAGCAACGCCGTCTAACTCCAACGCGCGAGCGATGGTTTGCGGTAGATTCAACTCTGACTGATTGATGACATGGGCTCGGAAATCGGACGTCTCGATGTGGAGAAAGAAGTAAGCATGCCGGGGATCGCTCAAGTCCAAGTACTTCATGGCTTCTCTGTTCAGCTCCTGGACGAAGACGGGAAGTGCAATGCCCTGGCCAATGCAATTCTGAGTGAGGAGCCCAATAGTCTGAATGTACATTCGCCTCCCGGCAAGGGTCGAAAATTGCTCTTTGCCGCGCATCTTGACAAGTGACGCTGCGCCTTCCACGTGGTTGCTCCACCCAGCAAGCGACTTGTCGTTAGATGTAGCCTCGAACATACTGGATAGGTGGACGCCGACAAGTGTTGTGTCGTTGCGTGCCTTTTCCGGATCGGCTATCGCAGCATTGACCATCTTGATCGACTTGAGATACCACTGCGTGGCCTGCCGCTTTAGGGCCGGATCCATGCGTAAGTTCGCCAGCCCAGCCATACCGAGGGCTGTCATGGTTGTGGCAACTAGAGGGTGGACGCCATTTGTCGACAAATGCTGATGATATGCTTGTGATGAGAAGGGCGGCTGCTCGAGTCCGGTCGCGCAGGAGTCCATGAAGTACTTGAACGCTTGATCTTCATATGGCACGGAGAGGTGTTGAAACGAAGTTTCTGAGATTTTCAATGCATCAAGTCTGTGATTTTCGGCTTTTGGCGACTTTCGCACAACGAACGCTCTTGACTTCGAAGTGCGTGCCTTCTTTTCCACACTCGCGGTCTCATCATGGAACCAAGCGTCCACGGAACGGTCGTAGCCGGGGCATTTCAGCCCACGGGATTGGCATCTGAGGCATCCATCAAGACCTTCATCGCACTACCATCTCGTCAGCGATGTCTGCCTGGTTCGCAAAGTTGAGGATGGCTATGATAGGTTCATAGATGCAAACTAAATGACTTTGTAGAAAGCGCGGCACGGAAAATGCAAACGGACGCAGGGGACGTTACATACCTTGACTTTCCTTTCGCGACAAGTTCTACAGCCGGTCGATGGTCGGCCCCGATACACCATATCGATGTTGCCCAAGCCGCCGATGAAGTAGAATAACAAGGGACGACCTGGACGTGACCATCGACTTGTTTTGTGGGAGGAGTCGCTACAAGGAGGATTGTATCTGTATAGGAGCGTCCATCACAGGATCTTGACTATCGTTCTACAGCGGCCGAATGCGCTGCATGTTTGGTGCCCATTGGGAGGCATGAGGCATGTTTGCTCGTGGGGCGTGAGACGCGTGTCGGTGTGGCTGCCGTCAAGCGAGGCGCGTGACGCTAGCTGGGATCTCTGGAAGTTAGCGGTGGATGGTCAGCAAGGGTGACCCAATCCCCCAATGTCTCAAAGTTCATCTCCATTCATTCCCATTACATTTGCTTCTTATCGACACTCATCACCGTCTCCGATGTCAGCGACAACTGAAAAGCCCGAAGACTGCATTACAATTCTGTAGCATCGTGCAGATCGGTATGAGCGTAAACTTGAGCCGCAAGCCTCACCTTCGCCCAACTCATTCAGGGTTCCTCTCCCACTAGCGTTCCTTCACGTTCCATCCACCTTTTTGACCTATCCATATCTCACGTGAATCATCCGAAGCTGCTCGATAAGCTCATCGTCGTAGTAAGTCCATTCCTCTGGCACTGGTGTGTTCGTGTTCGACCACTTGAAGAGACGTGCAATTGCGTATCTACCTCAAGCACCTATAGTGGTGAGTCGATCGTAGTCTTCGGGGCGCTTGTCTGGTGGTAGGCTAGACAGGTTCAGTCTGGTTGTATCGTCCAACTTCTCGATCAGCTCCTGTATTTTTTGCGCGTACACCGAGTCGCCGGGAGCCGTAAAGTATGAGTGCTTGAGTATGGCGTGATCAATGCTGAACTTGCACATCATGACATAACAAGAGAAAAGTACGTTGCTTGTCCTCTTCTCCAAATGTAGCTGAAACGTTATGCGTTCGATGACCGCCCGATACGTCGGCTCGCAATGGTCGATGTGAAGTTCAGAGACATCAAATTTGAACACGCAGGTCATCTTGTCTCCAATGCGGCGTACATGTTTCTGTGGGGCATCTTCTTCATCCGTATTCCAGTTCGCACCCAGTGTTTTGATACCGTCGTTAGATAGTTCGTTTAAATGTTTGCGTCGATAGTCGTCAAACGGGTTAGTGCGGGTATCACACAAAAGATACCCAATGCGGTTCAAAATCGTAGCTCGTGGGAAAAGGCAATAGACCTCATTCCAGGTTATAAAAGGCAACATCGCCGTGCTGGATGCTGTGATGAGTTGAGCGTGGACGGCGGATGGTTCAGTCTCCAGGAGCTTTCGTACGAATCCATCTCCCGCGGCATCGACGATAATCGCATCGCATTCTACCTGCACTTTGCGAAATGCTTTCGGATCCGAGAAGAACTTCTTGAGCTTGATATCGATATTGTAGACTGTAGCGCGCAGTCCTTCTTTCAATGCGAAGTTGACGGGCTTGGATACTTCTGAGAGTGCGAGGAACTCCTTCGGGCCCAGGTTGACCAGTATCTGGGCTTGTACCGGGGCGAGAGAGCTGGACAGAACTTGTGCGAGGTCCATACTGCGAAGCGCCGCCGGAGCTTGTGCCATGGCAATGGTGGTGCAACTATTGACGGATGGAGTTGCGGTGGTCAATGCAAAAAGTGAGGGTGGGCGCGTTTGCGAGGCGCACGTACCGCGTCACGTGTGAGTGCGTCCCTGCAGGTGCACAATGAAGCACGTTCACTTAGCATCGTCTCGCATCTTATTTTGATCGTTGCAATTGTATTTAGTGTCCGTTCTCAGCAACCTGGTGGGACAGCGATGCGTCTATGTAGCTTGCGTTGACTCCTGGCATCTTTCTTTTCATTTATGGACCTCACCGGTTTCATTACCGCTCCAGCTCATCGTGCTTCAGCTCTCACATAACCACACTCTCCCCTGGAGTACCATATCGCTCTTCAAGCATCTTCTTGTCAAGGTTATTCACGACGCCGGCACCTAAAAATCTTTCCACACCAACTCCATTGAATTTGCTCGAGGTCATGGTAATTGCCAGACATTTCAGTATCGCAGCTCATCCAATCCCTCGTCTGAGTCGTCTCCCATGGACATGATCGACCAAAAGGTGGATACTATCAGCAGTTCGAGTGCATTTCACGAAGAAGTTTGAAGTGAGACCACCGTGAACGAGCGTGTTTGTTTCCGCTTGAGAATGCGGAATTTCATTAGATCAATGAGGGATCTGTCAAGGAGACGGCTGATATTGTACTTCACGTAAGGCAGACCGTCTCCAGTCATTTTGAAGGATCCGCGACCAGTCACTTCCCATCACAGAATAAATCTCAACGCAATGGCATCATTCAGTTCAACATACGTTTCTCTACTATCATGGCTATATCTTTCCTAGTACGCGATACTGCCCATCCCGTCAAGCTTGCGCTTTCAGCGCCTCAGATGTCGCTAGCATCTTCAGACTCCTCATCCCATCCGTTGCTCCGATCTTCCACACGAGCATTCTTGATAGCCTTCTTGGAGTTTTTCTGCTTCTTGTTGATCTGCTCGCCCTCATGCTCAATCCACAGCTTGTTCAGCTGCTTTATCAACAGCTCATCAAAGAAGGTCCACGTCTCAGGTTCCTCGCCGTCTTTCCACACGAGGCTCTCAGGATGCTTAGCGCCACCATACGCATCGCGCAGCAAGTATGCGTCATATCCATCCGGGCGCTGGTCCCTCGGCACCTTCGTGAGCTCGAGACGAGTGATGTTGTTGAATTTATGTGCGACGGCTGCGATTTTGTTGGCCAGCTGAGTCTCCTAGCGCGGCACAAAGGACTTGCCCGTAGTATCTGTTATCGTGACGTAGATATTCTTGAGAGCGGAGTGACAGAACATTAGGTAGGCGTTCATGGTGTATCGGTCTATCGGGCCACGTTCTGCGTTCGTGCCTTTGAACTTGCGGATTTTGAATGTGGCGATTTCGAGGGCTTCTTTGGTTGGATTATCGCTTGGCGCGACATTCGTGGTGTCGAGGTCGACCTTCCAAGTGTGATCGTCGTTGACCTGGCGGATTCTAGTAGCCAGAAGGTCAGAGCTGTCATCAAACTGGTCGTTCAAATCTAGCGAGAGCGGCTTTATGCCGACAGGCTTCAAGGTGCTCAATTGGTTGTGATACCACGCGCCATTGCCGGCGTGTTCCAAGTTCTGCAGCAAGTTTGCTGTCCGCTG
>Ga0265798_10007708_pt1 | contig 13876 bp, 12 predicted proteins | sample P3T30metagenome_FD_192430 | JGI IMG/M metagenome (GOLD analysis project Ga0265798, IMG submission 192430) | Plant litter microbial communities from East Loma Ridge, Irvine, California - P3 T30 | ecosystem: Environmental > Terrestrial > Plant litter > Unclassified | place: USA: California...
GAACCCGACGAAATGTCGGTGGCTTACCTTTTCAGATCGTACGCCCAAATGCCCAAGATCGAAAAACGGGCGCTTGATCTGTCAAAAGGGAAAGTGCTTGACGTGGGATGCGGGGCCGGCAGCCATAGTCTTTTCCTTCAAAACGAACGCAATCTGGATGTGATGGCCATCGACATATCGGCAAACGCAATCGAAACCTGTATGTTGAGAGGCGTGCGTAATGCGCGGGTTTGCGATCTTCTCGCTTTCGCGGATGATACTTTCGACACGATCTTGCTTCTCATGAACGGCACCGGTATTTTCGGCACGTTGGACAAAACCTCCGGATTCCTGAAAAAACTTTCGTCTCTCCTCAATCCCGGCGGGCAAATCCTGATCGACTCGTCCGATATCATTTATATGTTCGATGAAGACGATGACGGAGCTTTTCTCGTTCCCGCCGATTCGTATTACGGCGAGCTTACGTTCAATCTGACATATAAGGGAGAACAGGAAAATCCGTTTCCGTGGCTTTACCTCGATTACAATACGCTGCAAAATGCCGCTTTGGCAAATGGGCTGGCATGTGAACTTCTTGTCGAAGGCGATCATTTCGATTTCCTCGCACGCCTTTCCCGTCAGGAATAAGTTATGGGATGTTCAGATATTTGTGCGTCTGAAGCGAAATCCTCCATTTCGGATGGCTCATGACGTATTCGACGATCTGAGGCGTCATTTCGTCCCGCTTGCTCCATTCCGGCTGAAGAAATAAAAGGGCGTCGGGATTCACTTTCGACGCTTGTTCTTCGGCAAAAATAAAATCGTGCTTATTGAAGATAATGCATTTCAATTCATGGGCCGCATCGTAAACGGACTGAGTCGGAAGCTTCGTCTTTTTTGGCGACAGCGTGATCCAGTCCCATTGGCCCGAAAGCTCATAAGCGCCCGATGTTTCCATGTGGGTCCGAATGCCTTTGCTTTTCAGTTCGGATGTCAAAGGCGACATGTCCCAGGTCAGCGGCTCTCCACCGGTGATTACTACGGTGTCCGAATATTGCCGGGCGTTCAGTACGATGTTTTCGATATGCGTCGGCGGATGGAGAAGCGCGTTCCAGCTCTCCTTCACGTCACACCAGTGGCATCCGACATCGCATCCTCCTACCCTGATAAAATAAGCGGCCGTTCCTGTGTGGTAACCCTCGCCCTGAATGGTATAAAATTCCTCCATCAACGGCAGCATCACTCCTTTATTCACCAAATCCTGTACTTCCTGTGTCAACATCTCCAAAAATAAAGTGCAAAGATAAGCAATTCCTCAGGTTGGTACGGAAACAAAAAAACCGATGGTTTCCCATCGGTTTCATATTGAATAAACAAAATATTAAAGTTGTTTCAACGATTGCGTCGCGAACGTCTCGCCTGGCTGGATTGCCAGTGACTTGTTGAAATATTCCTTTGCTTTTGCTTTGTCGTTGATTGCGGCATAAAACGCTCCGATGTTGTTGTTGGCTTCAACCAACTTCTTTTTCGTCGCGTCTTTCGCCAATTCCTCGGCGCCTTTTTCAGTTACTACGCGAATGTAGTCCTCGTAGCTTTTTGCCATCGCCTCGTTGGCTTCCATCAAGCTGTTGGCACGAGCGCGGAAAAGGTAGGCATCCTGAGTTGTCGGTGAATTCTCGGCCACTTTTGCAAATGCAGCCTCCGCTTTCTTGATCTGCTCTACATCAGGCTTCGAATCTTTACGGTTGTTCGCGTAATAAATGGCGTATCCGTAGTAGAACAAATCCTGGGTGTAGTTTTTGGATTCCGTGTTGGTAACGGCGATCTCATAGATGGCAGCTGCCTCTTTGTACAATTTCTGATCGAAGAATTTCTTCCCGAGCTCACTCAAATCATACGTCATGTTGTTGTCCATCTCTACAGATTTGCGGATATCGGCAACTCCTGCGTCGAACTGAGCGGCGTCAACCGGAGCGCCTTCCGTAGTTCCTGATGCTTTTTTCAACTTCGCAAGACCAAGATACATATAATCGCGGGCAATGATTTTGTTGGTTCCGCCGGAAATGTACTTGTTGAGCGATTCGATGGCGACATCGGTATTTCCGTTTTCGTAAGCCGAATATCCCAGGTAACGCAAAATACGCGGATTGACTTTGTCAAGCTGTTGCATCTTTTGGGCTTCCGCTTCCAACGCTTTGTAATCTTTGGCAAGGATAAGGAAGTCGGCATGACGCATACGTGAAACCAGTGAATAATCTGTTAGGCTCATGTATTTTTCATAATAACCCAACGCTTTCTGGATGTACTCCGAATATTTTTTTGTGTCGTAATTCCCCCACAAATAGTACGTTTCGGCAAGCTCGCGATAAACCGGTCCGTAATTCGCATTTGAAGCAACGATACTTTCAAATTCCTTGACGGCTTCGGTAAAAGCGCGCGCTCCTTTGAGAAGAACACCTCGTTGCATCTTGGCGCGTGTCAACTGCGGATCGGCGGCAAGCGCTGCACGATAAGCCGCATACGCGTCATTCTGATTGCGGTCGCCATAGTAAGCGTCACCGAAAGCCAGTTGAAGCTGGGCGTCCTGAGCATTCGCAGCTTTTCCTTTTTCAAGGGCGGCCAGCGCGGCTTTGTAATCCGGTTTGTTCGCGTCCATATAGGCGCGGGCAATGAAGATATGTTCTTCGGTCTCTTTTCTCTTAACATCCTTAAGCGCTGTTGCAAAGTTGGCCATTGCAGCGCTTCTGTTATTCGCATTGAGATCCAATTCTCCCAAACCGATGTAGTTCAGGTTACCGTCGTCTTTTGCCGTAATTCCTTTTTGGAAAACGACCTTGGCAGAATCTTCTATATCTTGTTTTAGGTAAACTTTACCTAGAAGGAAAGCGGCGCGGCCATCGTTTGGCTTGGCTTGCACGGCAGCTTTCAACATATTTTTGGCTTTTTCGTATTGCTCGGCGTCGATAGCCTTTCGGGCCTGCTCAACATCCTGGGCCTGAACGGCAGCTGCGGAAAGAGCGACAAGAGCAATACTCAGAATTTTGGTCTTAGTCATTTTGTAAGTTTTAATTTACTATTGTTGTTTCTCGATTTATTTTTTGATCACGATCTTGCGACCTGGAATCCGGATTGGCAACAGACCTGATTTAAGAATGATCCGTTGTCCGCGTTCGCCTGCCATAAAGGAGGCTAATCCGATCCCCAATCCTTCGTATCCCTGGGCGTTCACGACATACAAATCGCGTGCCAGCGGATAGGTCTTCTCGGCCAGGTTATTCTGGCTCGGATACACAAAGCTACTACCTGTAAGGCTTTTAACACTAAGGATATTGATTTTTTTAAGATAACTTTCTATTTCTGGCGTCGGTTGCCAAAGCCAATTGATGCCGACGACGCCCACGGTTCCGGGATTTTCGGACACGAATTTGATGACTTGGGCATTTGTTTTAAAAGAATACACATTTTGTTGGGGAAATTCCTTTAATCCCGCAAGTTGCAGTAAATGCGAGGCAGTCCCGGAATTTGGATTGTCAAAAACCAAACCCTTTATTGCCGGGATCGATTTGCCTTTCAGGACGTCGAGAACATCTTTAAGGGCAACAACAGTATCGTTTGTTTGAACGTTCCCGATCAAGGCGATGCCGTCGATGCCGAACTGGGTCTGCTTCGGGTACCGCTTTCGCGAAGTGAAGTAGGAAAGTTCTTCCGCGGATAATTTCCGGCCCATGACCAGGATTCGGGCGGAATCTTTGATCAAAGCCTGGATCGCCTCTCCTTCCGACCTCGGCATCAGCTTAAAGCGGCCGCGGTAATCGCTTTCGAATACGGAAACCTGGTCTTCCACGATCGGCAACAGCGTCTCATCTACCAGGACCGAAGCATTGCCCGTCAGAACGGATTCCCCTTCAGGTTTCCCTGATTCTTTTTTGGCACACATCGCCAACAGGAACAATCCGCAAAAAACCAGAATAGATAGTGCTCGTCTTTTCATTCTTGTGCTGATTCAGATTTATAGTATCGGTAAAAACGGAACAGGGCGTAAACGATAAGCAACACACCGAACGCTACCCTGTATTTATATTCCATCGCGAAAGGCAAGCCCTTCCAGAAGATTACGGCAAGTCCCAAAAACAGATAAACAAGAAAAAAGAATATTCCTATAACAAGAAGAAATCGCTGTTTTGGCGATTTCTTCTGTCTCAATTTATTTCTTTCCATATTATTCAGGAGCCGAGATCACGATCGGCAACTGGTACGAGCATCGCACCTTCTTACCGTTCTGTTCCGCAGGAGCCCATCTTGGAGAACGCTTCAGAACCCTGATCGCTTCCTCTTTAGTTCCAGGACCCGAATCGCGCAATACCTTGATATCGGTAAGCGTTCCATCTTTCTCTACAACGAATGATACGATCATCCTGCCGCTCACAGCGTCGTCCGGTGTACGGAAGTTGTTCTGGATCATCTTGTAGAAGTTGTTGATACCTCCCGGAAATTCCGGCTTGACCTCGATACCGGCCGAGTTGTAGATCGTGTTATCCTCTGCGATGACTTCTTTCGGGCCTGTTCCAACCGGATCAACCGTAAGCTGTGCATCCGGATCACCTTTGATCGTTTCGGCACCGACTTTTTTGTCGACGATCTCTTTGATCTTAGGAGGTTCTTCGACAACCTCTTCGGCCTTAGCCACAACAGGCTTGACAAATTTTACCTGGTCGATTTTCGGAGGTGGCGGTGGAGGCGGCGGAAGGTTTTTAGGAATCTCCTTCTTAGGCGGCAATTTTACCGTGGTAATTTTCTTGTCGAGTTTTACATCATCCTCGATCGTATCATCCGGAAGGAGACGCGCCAGCATGGGTATACTCACCAAAAACGCGAATATGACAGCACCCATCATAAGGGCGGCCATTGTCGTCTTCGGATTTTCTTTCCGCAGCTGGTACGCGCCGTAGAGCTTGTTGCGCCCTTCGAACACGATGTCGAGCCACTGATGTTTTAATAAATCCAGTTTCATGGTTGTTCGGTTTTATTGTGGAGTTGCCGGAGCGGCTCCCTCAAGTAATTTTACTTCTTCAGGCAGGATGTCGGTGATCGCGTAGGTTCCTACGTCGTCAATAGCCATTTCATCCAAAACATCCACAAGGTTTTTGTAGTTGGACTTTTTGCTAGGCTTGATGATGACGATCAATCCTTTTTTCGCGTCACCCGTATATTCCTGAACCGTCTTCTTGCGCTTAAGGATTTCCGCCCTTAGCCCTGCTTTTCCGTAAGCGATGTCTTTTGGAGCCACAAGCGGGTTGTTAAGCATCCCCATGTACATCTTGAGCTGGTTGTTATCGCCAAGCAAAAGCGTCATGGTCCGGTTTTCGTCTACTTTGACGTCCTTGTTTTTTGTCGGATCTTCATCTTTATCCGGCAAGCTCAAGTCCATAGACTGCGGCTTGGACAGGGAAGTCGTCAGCATGAAGAACGTAATCAAGAGGAACGCCAAGTCTACCATAGCCGTAAGGTCTACCTTAGAATTGAGCTTCTTACTACGGACTTTCTTCGAGCCTTTCTTGCCACCGCCGTCGCCAGTATTTAATTCAGCCATTTTGTTTTCTTTAAATTAAAAATCCTCACCACGTAGACCGGTCACCAGATTGAAGCTGTTGACCTTTTGATTCTGCAGGATATCCATAACCTTTTTGATCTCAGGATATTCTTCCTTAGCATCGCCTTTGATTGCGATTGTCAGTTCCACATTGTGGTTGTCGATAGCGGCACGACGCGAGTACTGAACCCAGTCTGCCAATTGATTGTTCAACGAATCTTTAGGGATACCAGGCTGAACGTTCTCTTTGTTGCGGTCGGCAGCTTTCATGTCGATAATTTGCTTGAGGTTTTCGATCGGTACGCCGAAATTCTCGATCAGTGCAAATTTTTCCTTGTCTTCCTGCGAAAACGTGACATTGTATTTCTGAGCCATCATTTCCAATGTACTCATCCTTAAATCACGACCTGTAACGCCAAAAAACACTTTGCCTTTCTGCCCGATCGTAATCGTAGCCAAATCGCTGTCAGGCAACTTGGTTTGATTGGTCGAGTTCGGCGTGTCTACCGGAAGCGGTTCCGGCTGTTTGGCAGTCGCTGTAAGGATAAAGAACGTCAGAAGAAGAAACGCTACGTCACACATTGCCGTCATGTCAATGCTGGTAGCTTTCTTCGCCATTTTTACTTTAGCCATATCAGATTTTTTAGAGGTTGCTTCCGCCTATAAATATAAACGGAAACAACCCTTGAATTATTATTAGTTTCTTGCAGCTCCTCTGTACTTTCTGTACGTGTTCACGATAGTTGCACCGGCCTCGTCGATAGAGTACGTCAACGTGTCGATCTTAGAAGTAAAGAGGTTGTACGTTACGATTGCGACTGCAGAAGTTGCAATACCCGTAGCCGTGTTGATAAGCGCCTCGGAGATACCGTTCGCAAGCATTGCCTGGTCAGGAGTTCCTGAAGTTGCCAATGCACCGAACGCCTTGATCATACCCGTTACCGTTCCCAATAGACCCGCAAGCGTACCAAGCGAAACCAAAGTGGAAAGAATTGTAAGGTTTTTCTCCAACATTGGCATTTCAAGAGACGTCGCCTCTTCGATTTCCTTGTGGATAGTTTCAGAAGCTTCCTCGCTGTTCAAACCTTCTTTTTTAACTTCCTGATATTTAACCAAAGCGGCTTTGATCGCGTTAGCCACAGATCCTTGTTGTTTGTCACAAGCGGCGATAGCAGCATCGATATCACCATTTTTGATGCTAGATTGAACATTGTTCATAAAAGTGTCCAGGTTTCCTTTTCCTGCAGCTTTGGAAATAACCATAAACCGCTCGATTGAGAATACGAACACCATAAGAAGCAGCCCCATAAGTACTGGTACGATCGGACCTCCTTTGTATACCATCGCAAGGTAGTTACCTGGTAGTGGGTGACCTTCGTTAGTTCCACCTTCAAAGTTAGAACCATTACCCATAACGAAATTCCAGATTAACCAACCAACAAAAATACATAGGACGATTACGATACCGGAGAATGCACTCCCACCGTTTGAACTGCTCTGTTTCTTAGCGTTTGCCATTTTTACAATTTTTAGTTTTTAATAAATTATCTTATAGTTTTTTTCAATTTCGGTAAAAACCATGAACGGCAAATTTATATGTTACTTCCAAATAAAAAAACTTTTTTTAATATTATTAGCATTAATTTAATCTGCCGCAAACCGTTGTCATCACTAACGTACAAACGATTGCGTTAGTATTGTCAGAGATGAATTTTTACCCTGTTCGGTTGCCTTTACAGACCTGTTTTTTTCTAATTATCTATTTCCTAAATCCATAACTTTCGGCAACCCATTGTCTAACACGAAAAAAGATCAAAATATGCCTACAAAAGAGGAGTTAAAGGCAGTTATCGACGCCGGATACGCGTCCAAAGGCGACAGCATCGTCCTGGGTTCCGCCATTTTTGAAGGCGAGCCGGTTGCGGATGCGCATGTCCGGATCCCGCTCAAAACCCTGAACCGCCACGGTCTCATCGCCGGCGCAACGGGAACCGGCAAGACCAAAACGATCCAGGTGCTGTCCGAACAATTGTCTTCATGCGGAATCCCTGTCCTGATGATGGACGTCAAAGGCGATTTCAGCGGCATTGCGAAACCCGGTACCGAAGCGTCGTCCATAACGGAACGACATGCCAAAATAGGATTGCCGTTCGCTCCGCAGGGATTTCCGGTCGAGCTTATAACGTTGTCCGGACAGAACGGTGTCAGGATGCGCGCCACGGTCTCGGAGTTCGGGCCCGTGTTGTTTTCAAGGATCCTCGGGCTCAACGACGTACAGTCAGGCGTCGTTTCCGTCATCTTCAAGTATTGCGACGACAACAGCTATCCGATCCTCGATCTGAAGGACATCCGGAAAGTCCTTAATTATATTACGGATGAAGGAAAATCCGAAATTGAAGAAAATTACGGCAAGATTTCAACCGCGACGACAGGCACGATCCTGCGAAAGATCATCGAACTCGAGCAACAGGGAGGCGATATGTTTTTCGGCGAGCTTTCGTTCGATATTTCCGATCTGATGCGCCTCGACGAAAACGGCCGCGGTTACGTGAATATCATCCGCCTCAACGATATCCAGGATAAGCCAAAATTGTTCTCTACGTTCATGCTCAGCCTTCTGGCGGAAATTTATAATCAGATGCCGGAACAGGGCGATGCCGGTCAACCCGAGCTCGTGATTTTCATCGATGAGGCGCATCTGATATTCAACGAGGCTAGCAAGGCGCTTCTGGATCAGATCGAGACGATCGTGAAGCTTATCAGGTCGAAGGGAATCGGGATTTATTTTGTAACACAGAATCCGATGGACATCCCGAACGGCGTCCTGGCCCAGCTCGGCCTGAAAATCCAGCACGCGCTCCGGGCCTTCACCGCGAACGACCGCCAGGCCATCAGGCAAACCGCCGACAATTATCCGACATCGGAATTCTATAAAACCGACGAAGTCCTGACAAGCCTCGGCATAGGAGAAGCGCTCGTCACTGCCCTTAACGAAAAGGGAATCCCGACTCCGCTTGCCGCCACGATGATGCGCGCGCCTCAAAGCCGGATGGATGTCCTGACGGATGATGAGATCCACTCGATTAACGCCAATTCAAAACTGTACAAAAAATACAGTGAAGCCATCGACCGGGAAAGTGCTTATGAACTGTTGAATAAAAAGATTGAGGATGCGGAGGGGTTGGAAAGGGAGAGGCAGTTGCAGAGGCAGGAGCAGGAGCAGTTGCAGAGGCAGGAGCAGGAGCAGGAGCAGTTGCAGAGGCAGGAGCAGAGGCAGTTGCAGGAGAAGAAACGCGGAGATGACGAGATGGGGCAAGTGACGAAATCGGTGGTGAAAGTCCTGACGAGCGCCACGTTCATAAGAGGCGCGTTTGGCATTCTCAACAAAATGTTCCGGAAATGAAAGCGCTGCTGAAATTAAAACGAAAATCCGATAGGAAAATCGTACTTATAAAACGTTAACGTCTTTTTCGATGTAAGGGTTAATCGGTAACTTTAAGCTACCAATACTACTAACATGGGAAGAAAACGAATTGCCATCGTGGGAGCCGGTTTCGCCGGATTGACGCTGGCCCAGCGCCTGAAGCATTCCGATTACGATATCTGGATTTTTGACAAACACAACTATCACCAATTCCAGCCGTTGATGTACCAGGTCGCTACGGCGCGCCTAGAGCCGTCGAGCATTTCGTTCCCGCTGCGCAAGGTTTTCCAGCACTGCAAAAATGTCCATGTGCGCAAGGCCGCGGTCGAGTTCGTCGATGTTGCGAACAAAAAGCTGCAAACTGCGATCGGCGATTACGACTATGATTTTCTCGTGATCGCGACCGGTTGCGAGACGAATTATTTCGGGAACAAAGAATTGGCGAAGTACGCGTATCCGATGAAATCCGTTCCGGAAGCCATACAACTACGCAACCGGATCTTACAGACGTTCGAAGACGCGATTATAGCAAAACCCGACGAACTCGAAGCGTTGCTGACGTTTGTGGTCGTCGGCGGAGGCCCAACCGGTGTCGAACTTGCGGGCGCTTTAGCCGAAATGAAAAAGAACGTATTGCCGCGCGATTATCCGGACAAGGATTTTTCGAAACTCAAGGTCTACCTGCTTGAAGGACTGCCCAACGTGCTCAACGCGATGAGCGACGAGTCCAAAAAATATTCGAAGAAATACCTCCAAGACCTGGGCGTCATAGTCAAGACCGAAACGCTGCTTGAAACGTACGACGGCGAAAACGTCAAGCTCAAAAGCGGCGAAACGATCCGGAGCGAAAACGTGATCTGGGCCGCGGGAATTTCCGGCGTGAAATTAAACGGGATTCCGGAAGAAGCCTACACCCGTGGAAACAGGCTCGTCGTCAACCGGCACAACGAACTGCAGCATTTAAAGGATGTTTATGCCATAGGCGACATCGCGTTTATGGAAACGAACAAGTATCCGAAAGGACATCCGCAACTGGCCGCCGTCGCAAACGAGCAAGCCGAGGTTTTGGCCAAGAATTTCATCAGGATCTCAAAAGGCACGCAGCCCAAGCCTTATGAGTACCACGATAAGGGTTCGATGGCGACGATCGGCAAACGCAAGGCCGTGGTCGATCTGCCTCAATTCAGTTTTCAGGGAAGATTGGCGTGGTTCACCTGGATGTTTGTTCACCTGATGCTGATCCTGAGCATAAAAAACAGGCTGCTGATCTTCATCAACTGGACGTTCAGTTATTTTACAAACGACTCGACGTTGAGGGTTTTGATGGATACGCCGGACAGGAAGCCTGATAATTAATGATGAATAATTAATAATTGTTGGAGTCAGGTTTCAGGATAGGTATTCGAATATCCTTTTTTCCACTTCTTCGCTGTCCCACTTGGACTCGATATCGGGCATTTGCATGACCTGGTCCATTATGGCTTTCTGCCGGTCGCCTTCTGCCAAAGCTTCCGAATACGGTCGGTCGCTGAACGTCACGCGGCTGTATAGCGGCAACCATTTTTCAGGATATTTCTCGGAAAAGCGCTTTTCGATCTTTTTCTGGAGCAGGAATTTCTCATCGGCAACGCTTGACGACATTTCCATGAAATTCCGGTAGGAAAGCTCTGCAATAGCATCGGCATTCGGCTTTCTCAGATCCTGATATTCCTGGAGGATCGCATGCCAGTTGTCGCCATACTTGCGCATCATTTCGTTGAGTACCGTGATGTCTTCAAAACCGGCATTCATGCCCTGTCCGTAAAAAGGAACGATGGCGTGGCAGGCGTCTCCGATGAGTGCGACCTTGTTCTCGAACGTCCACGGGAAGCACTTCATCGTAACAAGCGTACTGGTCGGATTCTTGAAAAAGTCCTCCGCCAGCATCGGGATCACGTCGATCGAATCAGGAAAATTTTTCGCAAAAAAGTCTTCCACGAGTTGGCGGTCGGTCAGCGATGCAAACGAATTTTCGCCTTCAAACGGCATAAACAGCGTACACGTAAAGCTTCCGTCAAGGTTGGGCAACGCAATCAGCATATATTCGCCCCGCGGCCAGATGTGGAACGAGTTTTTGTCGAGTTTGTGCGTTCCGTCCTCATTCGCCGGGATGTTGAGCTCCTTGTAACCCGTGTTCAGGAATTCCTGGGAATAGTTGAACATGTTTTGGCGTTGCATGCGATGTCGGATGCGGGAAAATGCACCATCCGCCCCAAAAACCATATCGTATTGAAGATCGGTCCACTCCCCTCTTTCGGTTTCCCCGATGTGCAATGTGGCGGTAGCAAGCGAAACGTCCCAGATGCGCTGCTCAAAAAAGAATTCGGCTCCGGCAGCTTCAGCAAGATCGATCATTTTACGGTTTAAGGTTCCGCGCGAAATGGAGTAAATGCTTTCCCCGTCTTTTCCGTAAGGCTGGAACTTGAGCTCGCCGGAAACGTGAATCGCGCGCTTGTCCATCGGAATGGCGATATCCCGGATTTCCTGTCCGATTCCTACGGCGTCCACAGCGTTCCAGCCACGTGTCGACATAGCCAAGTTGATGGAGCGCCCTGAAAATTGAATGGTGCGAATGTCAGGGCTCCGATCGAAAACATGTACGGTGTGGCCTGCTTTCCTGAGGTAAATTGCGAGTAGCGATCCTACCAGGCCAGAGCCGACCACCGCAATTTTTAGAGGTGATTGCATGGTTTTAATCTAAACGGCGTAAAAGTACGGATTATATACAGGCAGCGGTTATTTTGACCGACGCGATTTTCGGATGCATGCGATCCATTTCATAAACTGCCAACACTTAACAAGTTACGGTTTGCGTAGCTTTAGATAAAATTCCGTATCGGATATCGACCGTAAAATGAAATTCTGTATCAAACAATCCCCAACAAAATCACAATCCGGCAAAAAATCCGGTCACATTTCCTAACTTTCATAGTGGCGTATCAAAAACCTAATTTCCTACCAGATTTACAGCTTGATTTATGAAGAAATTGCGTCTGATTTTAGGCGATCAGCTCAACATCAACCATTCCTGGTTCGCATCGGATAACGGAAACACGGTTTATCTGATGGCGGAAATGCGTCAGGAAACCGATTACGTGAGGCACCATATCCAGAAAGTCGTCGCGTTTTTCGTGTCGATGCGCCATTTCGCAGATGTGCTCGAATCCAGAAACTTTGCCGTGGACTATCTCAAGATCAGCAATAAGCACAATGCGCAGGACCTTGAAGCCATAATAAAGGACGCCATCCGCAGGCACAACACCGGTAAATTCGAATATCAGCTTCCCGATGAATATCGGCTGGACGAGCAACTGAAAACCATCTGCAAAAAGCTTGAAATCGAGTCGGAAGCGTTCGATACCGGGCATTTTTATACGACGCGAAACGAATTCAAGGATTTTTTTGCAGGCAAGAAGTCGTTGCTCATGGAAAGCTTTTACCGGCACATGCGCAAAAAGCACGATATTTTGATGGCCGGCGATAATCCGAGAGGCGGAAAATGGAATTACGACCATTCCAACCGCAATAAATTCTCGGGCCAGGTCGCACTTCCGAAAGCGAAACTGTTGCCAAAGAACGTGGCTTCGGTCGTAATGGAAATCCAAAAATCAGGGATCGAAACTTTCGGGAATATCGATGCCGAACATTTTGCGTGGCCGACAACGCGGAACGAATGCCTGGAAACCCTGGATCATTTTTGCAATCATTTACTCGGCCATTTTGGAGACTACCAGGACGCGATGCACACGGCGGACAAATTTTTGTTTCATTCGAGATTGTCGTTCGCCATGAATTCCAAGATGATCTCGCCAAAAGAAGTCGTCAATGCCGTACTAGACCGGTTTTACGCGAGCAATGAGGAGATCAGGATCAACGAAGTCGAAGGCTACATCCGGCAGATCATCGGATGGCGCGAATATGTACGCGGCTATTACTGGATGCAGATGCCTGAATTTGCCGATAAAAACCTGTTGGGCAATCACCGGAAACTTCCCTGGTTTTACTGGAGCGGACAAACGAAGATGAATTGTCTGAAACACGCCATAGGGCAAAGCCTGGACGATGCTTACGCTCATCATATACAGCGGTTGATGGTGATCGGGAATTTTGCATTACTCGTAGGATCAGACCCGAAAGAGGTCGATGAATGGTATCTCGGTGTTTACGTCGACGCGATCGAATGGGTTGAAATGCCCAACACGCGGGCGATGTCCCAATGGGCGGACGGCGGCCTCATCGCGACTAAACCATACGTTTCAACGGGAAGCTACATTAACAAAATGTCGAATTATTGCCTTAAATGCCATTATAACGTCAAGGACCGGTTGGGAGAAAGAGCGTGCCCGTTCAATGCGCTGTACTGGAATTTCCTCGATTCGAACAGAAGTCACTTTGAACACAATCCGCGCATGACGATGATGCTGAGCCAACTCGACAAGATGAAGCCGGGTGAATTGGAATCCATCAGGAAAAAGGCCAACGAACTTATTGACGGCGCCGATAATTTGTAGCATCGCAGTTTTAAAGTCGATTTAACATAATATCGTTTCGAAAGCGCTAACTTAAAATTATAAACACAATTGCATCAAATATGGAATTCGATTTCAATACCGCGATTAACCTGATCTTTCAAAAACTATCAATCTGGGGACGCGAGTTCGTCAAAATGCTGCCGAATATCGCAATGGCCGTCCTTATTTTCATCATCGGATTTTTTATCGCGAAACTCATCCGCCGGATAGCGCTGAAACTCATCGGCAAAGTTTCGCATAACGTCACATTAAACCGGCTTTTTGCGACCGTGATTTATGCGTTTGTCATCGGAATCGTATTGTTTACATGAC
>Ga0265798_10007709_pt1 | contig 13874 bp, 18 predicted proteins | sample P3T30metagenome_FD_192430 | JGI IMG/M metagenome (GOLD analysis project Ga0265798, IMG submission 192430) | Plant litter microbial communities from East Loma Ridge, Irvine, California - P3 T30 | ecosystem: Environmental > Terrestrial > Plant litter > Unclassified | place: USA: California...
CCGACCAGCGGGCTGGCCAGCCGGAGCAGCGCGTAGAATTCGGCGCGGGCGTCGGCCGGCGCCGGACCGGTGGCGATGGGAACGGGTTCGATCACCCGCTCGCCCCTAGCGGGATTCGGGCGGCGAGGCACCCGCGATATGCCCTGCGCGCGACGCCGGGTGGACGACCCGTGGTGCTTGGTCAGGCCCGGGGGGCCGGGGTCGGCCTGCCGGGCTCTGGATCCTGACCTTCGTCAGGATGACGGGGGGTGGGGGTCAGGGATGTTGCGGTGACGACACGGTGGCGGGTTGTGAGGGTAATGTCGGCCGGTGCGAGCGGTGTGCGGCGCGCGCGGAGGAGTGCTTCCGTCCCGCCCCCCGTCATCCTGACGAAAGTCAGGATCCAGGGTTACACAGTGCCGCCCTGCTTGGCTCTGGGTCCTGACGTTCGTCAGGATGACGGTGGAGGGTGTCGGGGTGACGGTGGTACTTCCGGACGGCTGCGGTGGATCAGGTGCAGGACCCGCGGATCGGCTGGGCCCGGAATTGGATAAGCGTATTGCTCCCGCATGACACACACGGCTATCGTCGCGGCAAAACCGGCATCGCCGGCATCGGATCAACCGGCATGGCCGGTACGAGGAGACGCAGGTGAAGCTGGTACGCGGCGCATGGAAGCTGTTGGTCGGGATCAAGGACGCACTCGTCCTGATCGCGATGCTGCTGTTCTTCGGTCTGGTCTTCGCGGCGCTCAACGCGCGGCCGGGGACCAAGGCGATCAAGGACGGCGCGCTGGTGCTCGACCTCGATGGCTCGATCGTCGAGCAGCCCGCGGAGCCCGCCGCGTTCGCGTCGCTGTCGGGACAGAACACGCCCAAGCAGTTCCGCCTGCGCGACGTCGTCCGCGCGATCGATACCGCGCGGACCGACAGCCGGGTCAAGGCGGTCGTGCTCGACCTCGACGGGTTCACCGGCGCCTATCCCGCCGCGCTGGGCGAGATCGGCGATGCGCTCGCGCGCGTCCGCGCCGCCAAAAAGCCCGTGCTCGCCTATGCCACCGCCTATACCGATGGCGGATACCGGCTGGCGGCGAATGCCAGCGAGATCTGGGTCAACCCGCTCGGCGGGACGCTCTTCATGGGGCCGGGCGGCAACCAGATCTTCTACAAGGGGCTGATCGACAAGCTCGGCGTCAACACGCACGTCTACCGCGTCGGGCGCTACAAGTCGTTCGTCGAGCCCTATACGCGCACCAGCCAGAGCGACGACGCGCGCGCCGCGAGCCAGGCGCTGTACGGCACGCTGTTCGACCAGTGGCGCGAGGCGGTCGCCAAGTCGCGGCCCAAGGCGCAGATCGCGCAATTCGTCGCGCGTCCCGACGCGGCGGTGCTGGCAACCAACGGCGATATCGCGACCGCCAACCTGCGCGCGGGGATCGTCGACAAGCTCGGCGACCGGACCGCGTTCGGCAAGCGCGTGGCCGAGATCGCCGGCGTCGAGACCGGCAAGCCGGTCGGCGCCTATGCGAAGATCACGTACGACGCCTGGGTCCGCGCGAACCCGCTGCCGACGGGGGGCGATGCGATCGGCGTGCTGACCGTCGCGGGCAACATCGTCGACGGCGAGGGCGGCGCGGGCACCGCCGCGGGCAAGACGATCGAGAAGGCGATGCTCGACGGGCTGGCCAAGAAGAACCTCAAGGCGCTGGTCGTGCGCGTCGATTCGCCGGGCGGGTCGGTGCTGGCGTCGGAGCAGATCCGGCTCGCGATCCTCGAGGCGAAGAAGAAGGGCCTGCCGGTCGTCGTCTCGATGGGCGGAATGGCGGCATCGGGTGGCTATTGGGTGTCGACCCCCGCGGACGCGATCTTCGCCGAGCCGGGCACGATCACCGGGTCGATCGGCATCTTCGGGATCATCCCGACGTTCGAGAATGCGCTCGCCAAGATCGGCATCACCACCGACGGCGTGAAGACGACGCCGCTGTCGGGGCAGCCCGATATCGTCGGCGGCACCACGCCGATGTTCGACACGCTGATCCAGGCGGGGATCGAGAATGGCTATCGCCAGTTCATCGCGCGCGTCGCGGCATCGCGCCATCTCAGCCCGGCGCGCGTCGATGCGATCGCGCAGGGCCGCGTCTGGGATGGCGGCACCGCGCGCCAGATCGGTCTGGTCGACCGGTTCGGCACTCTGAAGGACGCGATCGACGAGGCGGCGAAGCGCGCCAGGCTCGACCCAGCCAAGGTGCATGCCGAATATCTCGAAAAGCCGCCGGGCTTCCTCGCGCGGCTCGCCAGCGACTTCGATGCCGGCGATGACGACACGACCACCGGCAGCGACGCCTTTGGCCGGATCGCGGTCGAGCGTCGCCAGATGGTCGCGCGCGCGCTCGGCGACATGAAGCGGCTGGCGAGCGCGGGGTCGATCCAGGCGACCTGCCTCGAATGCGGCGGGATCGGCCCGAGCGCGGGCGATGTAAGCGACGCGCGGCTGCTCGACCTGCTGCTCGCGCGGATCGGGTTCTGACGCGTCGCTTACGGGTCGGCGCGCTCCGCATAGGCGGGTAGCGCGAGGTGATAGCGGATCGCGAGCGCGCGCAAGGTGAACCCTGCGCTCGCCGCGATCACCGCGGACCAGCCGACGGGGAGCCCCAGCAGGACGAGGATGACATAGGTCGCCGACGCCAGCGCGGCGGCGGTAACGTAGAGTTCGGGGCGCATCAGGATCGACGGCTCGCCCGCCAGCACGTCGCGGATGATCCCGCCGACACAGGCGGACATCACCCCCATCAGTGCCGCGGGCACCGGCGGAACGCCGTAGCCCAGCGCCTTGGCGGCGCCAAAGACCGCATAGGCGGCAAGCCCGACCGCGTCGAACCAGCCCAGCGCCTCGTCGCGCCACCACCGCGCCGGCGTCGTCCAGATCAGCGTCGCGACGAACAGGCACATGGTCGCTGCCCGCGCGTCGTGGATCCAGAACACCGGCGCGTCGATCAGCAGATCGCGAACGGTCCCGCCGCCGACGCCGGTGATCAGCCCGAAGAAGATCAGCGTGACGAAGGTCTGCCCGCGCTTGGCCGCGGCGAGGGCGCCCGACGCGGCGAACACGGCGAGCCCGGCCAGATCGAGCCAGCGCGCGGCGGCGGGGAGGATTTCGGGCGGGAGGATGGCGACGGGCAGCATGGCCAGCGGCGTACCCGCTCCCGCGTCGCGCACAAGCCGGGATCGCGACTGGACGCCGATGACACCTGCGCGTTTTTGGATCCGCGCCGGCGTGCGCTGTGGAAAACTGTCTGTGGATAGCGGGGATAAGTTGTCGGGCGGCCCGTACTGCGCTGGATGAACGCGACGTTGTTTTGGGTTCATGCAACCGCCGGTAAAGTCCGACCGTTACGCAAACAGATCATTCAAATGGGAGTAAAAACGATGCGTAAGTTGATCATGGCACTGAGCGCGACCGCCCTTGTCCTGCCGACGATGGCAGTGCCGATTTCGGCGGCGGATGCACAGCGCGGCAAGCGTGAGTGGCGCGGGCGCGATGGCCGCGTCTATTGCAAGAAGAACAACGGTACCACGGGTACGATCATCGGCGGCGTCGGTGGTGCCCTGCTCGGCCGGACGATCGATACGCGCGGCGACCGTACGCTCGGCACGCTGGGTGGTGCCGCCGCGGGTGCGCTCGCCGGTCGCGCGATCGACAAGGGCAGCAGCAACAACAACCGTCGTTGCCGCTAATTAAAATCGCGCGCCGCCATTTGGCGAGTTGCGCGTTGAGGAGGGGCGTCGCGGGAAACCGCGGCGCCCCTTTTTCATGTCCTGGAAGGAAGAACGATGACCACACGCAGCGGTTCGGCCAAATATGACGGCCTCGGCAAGAGCGGCAAGGGCCATGTCTCGACACAGTCGGGCGTGCTCTCGGACAGCCCCTATGGCTTCAACACGCGGTTCGAGAACGAGCCCGGTACCAACCCGGAGGAGCTGATCGCCGCCGCGCATGCGAGCTGCTTCACGATGGCGCTGAGCTTCGCGCTCGCGGGCAAGGGCTATGAGGCGGGCACGCTCGAGACCAGCGCGAAGGTGACGCTCGACAAGGACGGCGACGGGTTCAAGATCACTAAGTCGGCGCTGACGCTGAACGCCAAGGTCGAGGGTATCTCGCCCGAGGAATTCGAGGCGATCGCCGCGGATGCCAAGGCAAACTGCCCGGTGTCGAAGGTCCTGAACGCCGAGATCACACTCGAGCACACGCTCGCCTGATCGGACGACGTGTCCCTGACGGCCGGCTGAACGAATGGTAGTTTGCGGTTCACGCAACTCCGGACGGCAGCCGGCCGTTCATCGCGCAAGACAGTCAGGAGACATTTGATGCGTATCGCGCTTCTTTCGGCAGCACTCGCGGCGACGGCATTCGGCGCGCTTCCCGCCACCGCGCAGTCCACGGTTCGCGGCGCCAATCAGGAGTATAACGACCAGGTCCGTGATGCGCGTCGCGACTATCGCCGCGACGTTCGCGGCGCCGATTCGCGCGGCGACGTGCGCGACGCACGTCGTGAGTATCGCGACGAGGTGCGCGACGCGCGCCAGGATCGCCGCGGCGACATTCGCGACATCCGCCAGGATCGCCGCAACGACGGGCGCAACTGGCAAAACTATCGCGGCTATGACCATAACCGCTTCGAGCGCGGCCAGCGCGGCTATTTCGCCGACCGCTATTACCGTGATGGCCGTTATTATCAGGAGCGTCGGCTCGGACGTAACGACCGCATTTATCGCGGCGGCAACGGCCGTTATTACTGCCGCCGCAACGATGGCACGACCGGGCTGATCATCGGCGGTCTCGCCGGCGGCGCGCTCGGCAACGTGATTGCGGGCGGCGGGTCGCAGTTGCTCGGCACGCTGATCGGTGCGGGCGGTGGCGCCGTGCTCGGCCAGTCGATCGATCGCGGCAACGTGCGCTGCCGCTGATCCGCGCGATACACGACGTGATGGGGCCCGGTGGCGACACCGGGCCCTTTTTCATGGGATCAGATGATGCCGCCGCCGAGCATCAGCCGCAGCGCGAAGATGATGATCAGCACGATGTTCAGGTTGCGCCCGGCATTGCCCGACGAGAGCGCACCGACCGACGCGCCGACGATACCGATCGGAATGACGAGCCAGTTCATCCATCCGAGCAGCGGGATGAACGCGACGAGGCCCAGTGCGAGGGTGACGAGGCCGATGAGGATCGAGACGATATTGAGCATGCTCCGAACATGGCGAGTCGCGCAGCCCGCGACAAGACAAGCGCGGCGAACCCTCTCTGCCGCTCTCGCGACCAAAAACGCTTTCTTCACGCCCGCCGGTGCATAAGGTCCGCGTGATGATACGCTCCCTCCCCTTCGTGGCGACGATCCTCCCGCTCGCGCTGGTCGCGTGCAACAAGCCCGCGGTCGATCCGCAGGACCTTGCCAGCCTCGATGCCGAGCTGACCAACGGCAATGCGGACGACCCGGCACTCCGCGCCGCGCTTGCCGATCAGATCATGGTCGACCCCGCGCTGACGCAGTCGTCGAACGACGACGTGATTCGCCCGCCGACCCGCCCCGCATCGGGTGCGATCCCGCCCGACATGACCATCCGCCGCGGCGATCCGGTCGATCCGAGGACGCTGAAGCGTGCGCCTGCGCCCTCGACCGACTGTCCCGACTGCAAGGCCGCGGATGGCGCGCTGACGCTTGGCGCGCTCGCCGAACGGCAACGGACGCCGAACGCCGCAACCTGCGCGCGCGCCATCGGCTATGGCGCGGGCTGGGCGAACCGGCTGCCGGCCGATCTTCCGCTCTATCCCGATGCGCGGCTGTCCGAAGCGGCGGGTGCGGACCAGCAGGGCTGCCGCCTGCGCGTCGTCAGCTTTTCGAGCGGCGCGGCGACCCAGCGCCTGCTCGATTACTACTACACCAAGGCCAGCACCGCGGGCTATTCCGCCGGGCATAGCACCGATGGTCGCCAGCACGTGCTGGGCGGCATTCGCGGCGAGGATGCGTATGTGGTGTACGTGACCCCGCGCGCAGACGGCGGGAGCGACGTCGACCTGGTATCGAACGCGGGACGCTGACGAGCCGAAGCCGGAGCGCGCGCAGGATCGACCGGGCAGCCACGCCGACACGTCGCCAAGCCGTGCCCCGCGCGCGCCCCGCCAACGCTGCTTTCCGTTTTGTGCGATTCGCGCTAGGGCGCGGGCATGTCTCCCCTTCTTTACGTCATGGTCGGTGGTGCGGTCGGATCCGGCGCGCGCTATCTGACGGGTCGCGCGATGACCGCGCTGCTCGGTACGGGCTATCCGTTCGGCACGCTGGCGGTGAACCTCGTCGGCGGGCTGCTGATGGGCGTGCTAGTCGGCGTGCTCGCGCGCAATGCGGCGCCCGAGGGCTGGCGGCTGCTGCTGGGCGTCGGCGTGCTCGGCGGGTTCACGACCTTTTCCTCCTTCTCGCTCGACGTCGTCACGATGGCCGAGCGTGGCGCGCCGGGCCTCGCGCTCGGCTATATCCTGGTGTCGGTGATCGGTTCGATCGCCGCGTTGTTCGCGGGTCTCTCCGCAGTAAGGGCCGTCGCATGACCGCGGGCAAAAACGATAGCGATACGAATTTCCGCGAGTTCAACGTCGGGTTCGACGATGACGGCATCCGGCTCGACCGGTGGTTCAAGCGGCATCTGCCCGAGACGAGCTTCACGACGGTGGCAATGTGGGCGCGCACCGGCCAGCTACGCGTCGATGGCGCGCGCGCAACGCCGGGCGACCGGATCGCGGCGGGGCAGATGCTCCGCGTGCCCCCGCCCGAGGCCGACAAGGCCACCGCCGACGTAGACGCACCGCGGCGCGTCCGCGAGCGCGTGATCCTGTCGGACGAAGAGACCGAGCTTGCGCAGTCGATGGTCATCCACAAGGATTTCCAGGCGTTCGTGCTCAACAAGCCGCCGGGTCTCGCGACCCAGGGCGGCACCAAGACCACGCAGCATGTCGACGGACTGCTCGACGGGCTCCAGTATGACAATGAGGGCCGGCCCAAGCTGGTCCACCGGCTCGACAAGGATACGTCGGGCGCGCTGCTGGTCGCGCGGACGTCGCGCGCGGCGGCGTTCTTCGCCAAGGCGTTTTCGGGGCGGACCGCGCGGAAGGTCTATTGGGCGCTGGTCGTCGACGTTCCCTCGATCGAGGACGGCATGATCGAGTTGCCAATCGGCAAGCAGCCCGGCACCGGCGGCGAAAAGATGCATGTCGACGAGGCCGAGGGCGCGCCCGCGCGGACGCGCTACCGCGTGATCGAGCGCGCGGGCAACCGCGCGGCGTGGGTCGAGCTGCAGCCGTTCACGGGGCGCACGCACCAGCTGCGCGTGCATATGGCGGCGATCGGGCATCCGATCGTCGGCGACGGGAAATATGGCGGCGCGGCGGCGTTCCTGACCGGTGGGATCTCGCGCAAGATGCATCTGCATGCGCGGCGCATCAGGGTCGATCACCCCGATGGCGGGTCGATCGACGTGACCGCGGACCTGCCGACGCATTTCGCGGAAAGCCTGAAGCAGTTGGGCTTCGACGAGAAGCTCGGCGACGCGCTCGTGCTCGACGAGAAGACGCCGCCGTCGCGCGAGGAGATCAAGTCGCGCGCGCGGGCGCATGCCAAGTCGGTGCGCAAGGAGCGGCGCGGCGAGCGGCGCGGGCGCGGCGTGGTCGAGGACGTCAAGGCACCAGGTGGGAAGCCCGCGGGGCCGAAGACGGGTGGCGCGCGGACGGGCGCAGGCTCGAAGTTCGGCGCGCCGCGGAGCGGGCCTCGGGTCGAAGGCGCCAAACCTGGCGGGCGGGGTCGTCCGGGGGGGAAGCCGAGTGGGCCTCGTACCGGGCCGGGTTCGCGGTGATCTAGCGGAGCGAACGGCCCCTGCCTCCACTAATACTACCCCGGCGGAGGCCGGGGCCCAGTTGGAGAGGTGGACGTAACGGAGGACCGTCCTTTGTCACCGACGTCCCCCAATTGGGCCCCGGCCTTCGCCGGGGTGGAGTGGGAGTTGGGGGTGCCCCTTACTACTTGTTCCCCCGCGAAGGCGGGGGTCCAGGGGCCACGATCGTAGCGTTGCTTGATTCCTGGGCCCCCGCCTTCGCGGGGGAACAGTGGTGGGAGCAAGTCCCGGCTTACCGCATCCACCCGCGCAGCAGCCGCCGCACGCCTTCGGTCACCGTGCCGAACACCATATGCGACGCGACGCTGTACAGGTGCGTCGACGGCGCGGTCTTCCACGGAGCCTCGCCCAGCCCCACCGCCGGCACCGCCGCCTCGTCGAGCAGCGCGGTGTTCGCCAGCGCGAACGCGGTACCGTAGCCCGCCGTCACCGCCGGGCGGTATTCCGCCGCGACCGCGTAGACTACCCCCAACCCCGCCCCGAGCGCGTAATGCACCGCCTGCCCGGCGAGCGGCTTGCGATCGTCGGGGACATCGTGCCCCACCACCGCCTGCGAGACCCTGTCCGCCGCCTTTTCGGTGGCGGGTTCCGTATCGCTGTCCGACGACGACAGCGCGGCGACGCCCGCCTGGAAACGATCCATCACGAACGACGCGGCAAGCCCCGCGACCAGCCCTGCCGCAGCGGCGGCCCAGATGTTCGGGGTGTCGGTCGGTGCGTGCGCCATCGTGGATCTCCTGAAGTCTGCGACACGAACCGTCGAGGACGAGGCGCGTTCCGGTTTGGCGTTCCCTCGTTCGCCCGGCTGATCTACGAGGCGGGAATGCGTTGGAAACTTTCATGATCCGCCTTGCCGTGTTCGATTGCGACGGCACGCTCGTCGACAGCCAGGCGAATATCTGCGTCGCGTGCGAGCGCGCGTTTCAGCAGTCCGGGCTCGTCCCGCCGCCACGTGACCAAATCCGCCGGATCGTCGGGCTCAGTCTCGTCGAGGCGATGCAGGTGCTGCTGCCACAGGCCGACGACTCGCTGCATCGTTCGCTCGCCGCCGACTACAAGGGAGCGTTCCAGGCGATGCGCGCGAGCGGCGAACTCGCCGACGAGCCGTTGTTCGACGGCATCGCCGACGTGCTCCAGACGCTCGCCGACGATGGCTGGGTGCTCGGCGTCGCGACGGGCAAGTCGGACCGCGGGCTCGCGCATATCCTTGCCGCGCATGGGATCACCGATCGGTTCGTGACGTTGCAGACCGCCGATCGCCATCCGTCGAAACCCGATCCGGCGATGCTGTTCGCGGCGATCGCCGAAGCTGGCGCGACCGCGGCGACCACGGCGATGATCGGCGATACGAGCTTCGACATGGCGATGGCGCGCGCGGCGCGGGTGCGCGCGGTCGGCGTCGCCTGGGGCTATCACGCGGTCCACGAACTGTCGGATGCGGGGGCGCACGTCGTCGCGACCGCGGTACCGCAGCTGCTGCACATGGTTGCGCGGCCATGACCGACCCGGAGAAACTGGCGCAGCGCCGCTGGTTCGTGCTGGTCGTCGTGCGGCTGGCGGGGGTCGCGGGGGCGTTGCTCGGCCTGATCCTGATCGCGCGCGCGCATGACATGGGACCGAAGATCCTCGGGACGGCGATCGTGCTGTCGGCGATGGCGATGATCGCGACCGTGCCGCGCAGCCTGGCGCATCGCTGGCGGAGTCCACCCCAATGAAGCGGTTCTGGAAAGACGTTGCGATCGATGCCGATCGCGTGGTGACGCTCGACGGCAAGCCGGTGCGGACGCCCGGGCGGCGGCCGCTGGCGTTGCCGACCGCGGCGCTGGCCGAGGCGGTGGCGGAGGAATGGCGTGCCGTCGGCGAGACGATCGATCCGCGGACGATGCCGCTGACGGGGCTCGCCAATGCGGCGACCGATCCGATCGCGAACGATCCGACGCAGTTCGCCGCGCGGCTGGCGGCCTATGGCGAGAGCGACCTGCTCTGCTACCGCGCCGAGGGTCCGCCATTGCTCGTCGAGCGGCAGGCGGCGGCGTGGGATCCGCTGCTCGACTGGGCGCGCGGCCGGTATGACGTGACGTTCGCGGTAACTGCGGGGGTGATGCACGTCGCGCAACCCGACGCGACGATCGCGCGGCTGCACGAGGCGGTCGCGGCGTATGACGATTTCCGGCTGGCGGGACTATCGCCGGTGGTGACTCTGACGGGATCGCTGGTGATCGGGCTGGCGCTGATCGAGGGCGAGATCGACGCGGACGCGGCGTGGGCGGCGGCGGGTCTCGACGAGGACTGGTCGATCGAGATGTGGGGCGAGGACTGGCAGGCGGCCGAGTTGCGCGAACTCAAGCGCCAGGAATTCGCACGCGGCGTGGCGTTCCTGGGGATGCTCTAGCCGTTCTCCTGCGAACGCAGGAGCCCAGAGTTACTAGGGATAGCGCCTGGTATCCTGGGCTCCTGCGTTCGCAGGAGCACCGGGGAGCTTAGCGCGTCAACCGGCGGATGAAGCCGATCAGGCCGGTCTGGCGCGAACGCTTGAGGCGTTCGGCTGCGAGGATCGTCTTCACGCCGCGAATGCAGCTGTCGACGTCGTCGTTGACCAGCACGTAATCATAGCCGTCCCAGTGGCTGACCTCGTTCGCGGCGCGCGACATGCGCGCGTCGATCACTTCGGTCGAGTCGGTGCCGCGGCTGGTGAGGCGGCGGTGGAGTTCTTCCATCGAGGGCGGGAAGATGAAGACGCGGACGACGTCGCCGCCGGCGATCTGGAACAGCTGCTGCGCGCCCTGCCAGTCGATGTCGAACAGCACGTCCTTGCCGGCCGCCAGCATCTCCTCGACCTGCGCGCGCGGGGTGCCGTAGCGGTGGTTGAAGACATGCGCCCATTCGAGGAACTCGTCCTTCGCGACCATGTCGCGAAAGCCCTCGAGATCGGTGAAATGATAGTCCTTGCCGTCGACTTCGCCCGGGCGCATCGCGCGGGTCGTCACCGAGACCGACATCTCCAGCTCATGCTCGTCGGCGAGCAATCGGCGCGCGATCGTCGACTTGCCGGCGCCCGATGGCGAGGACAGGACGAACAGGACGCCGCGGCGACGGAAACCATGCGGGTCGGACGGAAGTGTGTGGGGCATGCGCGCCCTTGCCGCGGACTGCGCATGGGCGTCAACCCATGCACAGCCCGCGCGTGTCATTCTGGCGGCGGATCAGTAGCCCGACTTGCGCGCCCGGTTGCGGTCATAGGCCTTCTTGGCCGCATAGCCGCCGCCGAGGATCATGCCGAGCGGGCCCATGCGACGCAGCACGCTCATCGCGACCACGCCCTTGACCGCGCCAGATGCGCCGCCCGAACCGTCGCGACGGCCCATTTCGCGGCCAACCAATGCACTGATGATACGTCCGATCATGACTTAACCTCTCCGAAAACCTGGTCCTTGAGTTCCGCTGCACCGCGCAGCACCGCCCAGCCGATCGCGTAGGTCACGGCCAGCGGCACGACGATCTTGAGCACGTTGGCGGTGACCGCACCGATGATCGCGCCGTCCGCATTGCCGTCATCGCCGCTCAGCGAGTCGATGCCTGCGCCGATCAGCGCGCCTATGGTCGTTGCGCCCACGTAATTTCTCCTTCGCGTGTGGCGGGTTAGCGCGCGAAGTGCGTTTGGGTTCCCCGCCTCACCACCATCCGTCATCCTGACGAAATTCAGGACCCAGAGCCACGATCGTCTCGCTGAGTAATCCTGGATCCTGACTTTCGTCAGGATGACGGGGTGGGTCGGTTAGCGGCCAAGCATCGATTCGGGCCGCACGACCCGGTCGAACGTCTCCGCGTCGACCAGCCCGAGTGCGAGGCCTGCCTCTTTCAGCGTCAGCCCCTCGACATGCGCGTGCTTGGCGATCTTCGCGGCCGCGTCATAGCCGATCTCGGGGGCGAGCGCGGTGACGAGCATCAGCGAGCGGTCGAGCAGGTCGGCGATGCGGTCGCGATTGGGCTCGATGCCGTCGACGCAGCGTTCCGCGAAACCCTCCATCGCGGTCGCGAGCAGGTCGATCGAGCGGAGCACGTTCGCGCCGATCAGCGGCTTGAACACGTTCAGCTCGAGATGCCCCTGCATCCCGCCGACCGTCGCCGCGACATGGTTGCCCATCACCTGGCCGGCGACCATCGTCAGCATCTCGCACTGCGTGGGATTGACCTTGCCGGGCATGATCGAGCTGCCGGGCTCGTTCGCGGGCAGGTCGATCTCGCCGAAGCCGCAGCGCGGGCCACTGCCCAACAGGCGGATGTCGTTGGCGATCTTGGTCAGCGCGACCGCGAGCGTGTTGAGCGTGCCCGACAGATGGACGAGCGGATCGTTCGACGCGAGCGCCTCGAAGCTGTTCTCGGCGGGGATGAACGGATGGCCGGTCAGGTCGGAGACCGCCTTGCAGAAATCCTCCGCGAACCCCCTGGGCGCGTTGAGGCCAGTGCCGACCGCGGTGCCGCCCTGCGCGAGCCGGTTGGTCCCGTTGGTGATGCCCGGCTCGATCCGGCGGCCGCAGCGATAGACCTGGTTCGCATAGGCACCGAATTCCTGGCCGAGCGTCAGCGGGGTCGCGTCCTGCAGGTGCGTGCGGCCGATCTTGACGATGTCGGTCCACGCATCCGCCTTGGCCTGCAGCGCGGTCTTTAGTCGGTCGAGCGCGGGGAAGAGCCGGCGCGTCGCGGCGAGCGAGGCGGCGATGTGGAGCGCGGTCGGGAAGCTGTCGTTCGACGACTGGCTCATGTTGACATGGTCGTTGGGGTGGACGGGCGACTTGCCGCCGCGCGTGCCCGTGAGCAGCTCGTTGGCGCGGCCGGCGATCACCTCGTTGACGTTCATGTTCGACTGCGTGCCGCTGCCGGTCTGCCAGATGACGAGCGGGAACTGGTCGTCGAGCGTGCCGTCGATCACCTCCTGCGCGGCGGAGTCGATCGCGTCGGCGATTGTGGCGTCGAGGCCGTGCGACCGGTTCACGCGCGCCGCCGCCTGTTTGACGAGCGCCAATGCGTGGACGATCTCGATCGGCATGCGTTCGCGGGTGCCGAAGGGGAAATTCTCGACCGATCGCTCGGTCTGCGCGCCCCAATAGGCGTCGGCGGGGACTTCGATCGGGCCGATCGAGTCGGTTTCTGTGCGGGTGGTCATGGGGAGAGAACCTTCCGGGGCTTGCGTGGGTGCCTCGCCCCTTCGGGGAGAGGGAGGGAGGAGCCGCAGGCGACGGAAGGGTGAGGGGATTTGTTGAAGGGGCACGGAGCCTCACGCCCCCTCACCCTTCCCACCGCAAGCGCGGCGGGCCCCTTCCCTCTCCCCCGGGGGGAGAGGGAGAAACGATTACTTCTTCCGTTTGAAATCCACGGCGACGACGTTCGAGCCGTCTTCGATCGGCACCGCGGTGGGGCCGTCATTCTCGGGTTCGTCATGCTCGCCGAGCGCCTCGTCGGCGCCCTCCTGTGCCTGGAAGCGCAGTTCGAAGCTCACGGCAGGATCCTGGAACGCGGTGATCGCCGAATAGGGGATCACCAACTTCGACGGGACCTGGTTGAAGCTCAGCCCGATCGAGAAGCGCGTATCGTCGACCACGAGGTCCCAATAGCGGTTCTGCATCACGATCGTCATCTCATCCGGGAAACGCTCGATCAGCCGCTTGGGGATGTCGACTCCGGGTGCCTGCGTCTTGAAGGTGATGTAGAAATGATGCTCGCCGGGAAGCCCGCCGGCCTCCGACACGGAGCCGAGCACGCGGCCGACCACGGCACGCAGGGCTTCTTGCACGATCTCGTCGTACGGAATCAGGCTATCGGGCAGTCCATCGCTCATTCCCTCTGGGTAGCGGTATTCGGATGCCGGTCAAGATTGCATGCGCCGTACGGTCCGTTATGGGAGTCGGAATGCGCACCGCCACGATTTCCCGCTCCACCGCCGAGACGGCGATCGACGTCACC
>Ga0265798_10007711_pt1 | contig 13873 bp, 10 predicted proteins | sample P3T30metagenome_FD_192430 | JGI IMG/M metagenome (GOLD analysis project Ga0265798, IMG submission 192430) | Plant litter microbial communities from East Loma Ridge, Irvine, California - P3 T30 | ecosystem: Environmental > Terrestrial > Plant litter > Unclassified | place: USA: California...
AACTTAGGCGTTCGGGACGAGAAAGCCAGTGGTCACAATGTCCGAGGGCACCTGTCCGCTGCGCAGCGTCCGCGCGAGCGCAATGCCGTCTTCGCCCGCCAGCCGAAGCCGTTCGAGCGTGGGCGCATGGGTGCGCTTCGCCAGCCGCAGGCCGTCCGCATCGTGGAGCAGCGCGTGATGATGATAGACCGGCGTCGGCAGGTCGAGCAGCGCCTGGAGCAACCGGTGGACGTCGGTTGCGCCGAACAGGTCGAGTCCGCGCACGACATGCGTGACGCCCTGCGCCGCATCGTCGACCGTCACCGCGAGATGATAGCTCGCGGGCGCATCCTTGCGCGCAAGGACGACGTCGCCGTGCGTTTCCGGCCGCGTGACGACGCGGCCCGCGCGCTCGTCGTGCCAGTCGAGCGGCCCGGTCCGTGTGACTGCTTCGGCCATGTCGATCCGCCACGCGTGCTGCGCGCCGTCCGCGATCCGCGCCGTGCGCGCCGCATCGTCCATGTGGCGACACGTTCCGGGATAGACCGTGCCCGGCCCGTGCGGTGCGGACAGGCTCGCGGCGATCTCGGCGCGCGTGCAGAAACAGGGGTAGAGCAGGTCTTCGCCCCGCAACCGATCGAGCGCGAGCGCATAAGCGTCGAGCCGCGTCGACTGGAACAGCACCGCGCCGTCCCAGTGCAGCCCGAGCCAGCGCAGATCCGCCTCGATTGCCGCGACATGTTCGGGGCGGCTGCGTGTCCCGTCGATATCCTCAATCCGCAGCAGGAATGTGCCACCGTCCGACCGGGCGCGATCATGCGCCTGGATCGCGGAAAAAGCGTGGCCGAGGTGGAGCTTACCGGTCGGGCTCGGCGCGAACCGGCTGACGGTCTGCGCGGTCATCGCGCCGTCGCGATCGGGGCGCGGTGCGCCGCTCCGGGGGTGCACTGTACGATCGTTCCCCTTGACCCCGAGTCGCGCCCTGTGCTGTGTTCGTTCAAGATTGGCGCGGCTGTCATCACAGCGTCATCCTAACCGGCAAGAAGCCGCGCAGGAAGCGTCACGCGACCGAGGAAAAGGGGGGCTTGAATGTACCATCCCGATCTCATCCGCCACCCCGATGGCTGCCCTGCGCTTGTGCTCAACGCAGACTACACCCCGCTGAGCTATTATCCCTTGTCGGTCTGGCCGTGGCAGACCGCGATCAAGGCGGTGTTCCTCGACCGAGTCGATATCGTCGCGGAATATGAACGCGAAGTGCGCAGCCCGACGCAGCGGATCAAATTGCCATCGGTGATCGCGCTCAAGCAATATGTGCGCCCCAGCGCGTTTCCGGCGTTCACGCGGTTCAACCTGTTCCTGCGCGACAAGTTCACCTGCCAATATTGCGGTTCGGGCAACGACCTCACCTTCGACCATATCGTCCCGCGCGCGCAGGGCGGGCGGACGACGTGGGAGAATGTCGCGACCGCCTGTTCGCCGTGCAACCTCAAGAAGGGCGGGCGGACGCCGAAACAGGCGGGGATGCCGCTTCATATCGACGCAATCCGGCCTACAAGTTGGCACTTACAGGAGCATGGCCGACGCTATCCGCCCAATTTCCTGCACGAAACGTGGCACGACTGGCTGTATTGGGACGTTGAGCTGGAAGCTTGACGCCGATACACGCGCGTCGACCTGTTCGGTCCGGGAGACGAAGATGCTGCGTATGGGGATTGTGGGTCTGGCGGCCCTGGTATTGGTAACGTCCGGCTGCGGCCGCTCTGCACCCAGCGACGACGCCCTGAACGACTTCGTGCCGCCGACGCTCGCCAAGCGCGATGAGGTCCGGCAACTGCTTGAAAAGCGGTTCGACGAACGCGATGCCGACGGTGACGGTCGACTGAGCAGGCTCGAACTCGGCAACACGCGCGCGGATCGTATTGCGCGCGCGGACACCGACCAGGATGGCGCGATCAGCAAGAGCGAATTCGTCGCGCGCGGGCTTGAGCGGTTCGACGAGGCCGACGCCAACAAGGACGGCATGGTGACCAACAAGGAGCAGGCCGCTGCCCGCGCCGCGCAAGGCGCCAAGGCAACCCCCGCCACCCCGGCGGCGACTCCAGCAACACAGTGATGGTTGACCCCGGGGGTGTTGCGATGCAGCATCCCCGGATGGCTGACCTCCCCTCGATCACCAACAATCCCGACATCCGTTTCCTGGGCAAGCTGCTCGGCGACGTGATCCGCGCCTATGGCGGCGAAGCGCTCTATGAACGCACCGAATCGATCCGTGCGGCCTCGGTCGAGCGGCACCGCGGAGCGACCGACGACAAGAGCGTCGACCTTGCGCTCGACAAGCTCGACCTCGACGAGACGGTCGATTTCGTTCGGGGATTCATGCTCTTCTCGATGCTCGCCAACCTCGCTGAGGACCGGCAGGGCGTGACCGCGGAACAGGGCGCGGACCTTGCCTCCGCGCTCGACCGCTTGGCGGAAGAAGGGATCGACAAGGCCAAGGCGATCGCGCTGCTGCAGCACGCCTTGCTTGCCCCGGTGCTGACCGCGCACCCGACCGAGGTGCGGCGCAAGTCGATGATCGACCATCGCAACCGGATCGCCGCGCTGATGCTGCTGCGCGACACCGGCGCGACCGACACGCCCGAGGGCGACGACGTGGAGCAGGCGATCCTTCGCCAGATCGCGCTGCTGTGGCAGACGCGCGTGCTGCGACGCGAACGCCTGTACGTTACCGACGAGGTCGAGACCGCGCTTAGCTATCTCCGCGACGTGTTCCTCCCCGCGCTCCCCGCACTGTACCAGCGCTGGGACCGCGCGCTTGGCGAACGCACGCCAGGGTTCTTGAAGCCCGGCAGCTGGATCGGCGGCGATCGTGACGGCAATCCGTTCGTCACCGCGGACAGTCTGCGCGCCGCCCTCGCCAAGGCGAGCGAGGCGGTGCTCGTCTATTATCTCGATGCGGTCCACGCGCTCGGCGCCGAACTGTCGATCTCGACCAATCTCGCGCCTGCCGACACGGCGGTCACCGCGCTGGCCGACGCCAGCGGCGACAACGCCGAAAGCCGCAGCGACGAACCGTACCGGCGCGCTCTGTCGGGCGTTTACGCCAGGCTCGCCGCGACGCATCTCGCGCTGACCGGCAAGGCCGCCCCGCGGCCGGGACCGCTCACCGGCGAGCGCTATGCCGATCCGCAGGCGTTCCGCGCCGATCTCGTCATCATCGCCCGCGCGCTCGCGGCGGGCGGCGGGGGGACCTTGTCGTCGGGCGGCGCGCTCGGGCGGCTGATCCGCGCGGTCGAGACGTTCGGCTTCCATCTTGCGACGCTCGATCTGCGTCAGAACAGCGCGGTGCTCGAACGCGTCGTCGCCGAGCTGCTCAAGGTCGCCGGGGTCGAGGACGATTATCTGGCGCTGAATGAATCGCAGCGCGTGTCGCTGCTGCGCCACGAACTGTCCAACGCACGGCCATTGGGCAGCGCATTCGCGGACTATTCGGACGAGACCAAATCCGAACTCGCGATCCTGCGCGCCGCCGCGACCGCGCACGCCACTTATGGCACCGCCTGCATCGTCCAGCATATCGTGTCGATGGCACAGTCGGTGTCGGACCTGCTCGAACTCAACGTATTGTTGAAGGAAGTCGGTCTGTACCGGCCGCAGGGAACCGACGGGCAAACCCCGCTCGCCGCGATCATGGCGGTGCCGCTGTTCGAGACGATCGGCGATCTGGAAGCCGCACCCGAGATCATGACCGAATGGTTCGCACTGCCCGAGGTTCGCGCAGTCACCGCCGCGCGCGGTTATCAGGAAGTGATGATCGGCTATTCCGATTCGAACAAGGACGGGGGGTATCTCACCTCGACCTGGAGCCTGTCGAAAGGGTCGACCGCACTGCGCGGTGTGTTCGCCGACGCAGGCGTCGGCATGCAGCTGTTCCACGGCCGCGGCGGCGCGGTCGGGCGTGGGGGTGGCTCGGCCTTCGCGGCGATTCGAGCGCAGCCGTTCGGCACGGTGCAGGGCCGGATCCGCATCACCGAACAGGGCGAAGTGATTGCGGGCAAATATGGCACGCGCGACAGTGCGATGACCAATCTGGAGGCGATGGCGTCTGCGACGTTGCTTGCCAGCCTCGAGCCCGAGCAATTGTCCGCCGCCGACACGCACCGTTTCTCCGAAGCGATGGACCGGCTCTCGGCGAGCGCGTTCAAGGCGTATCGCGACCTCGTCTATGGCACCGAGGGGTTCCGCACCTTCTTCCGCGAGATGACACCGATCGCCGAGATTTCGGGGCTCAAGATCGGCTCGCGCCCCGCCAGCCGGACCAAGAGCGACCGGATCGAGGATCTGCGCGCAATTCCCTGGGTGTTTAGCTGGGCGCAGGCGCGCGTGATGCTGCCGGGCTGGTACGGTGTGGGCCAGGCGATCGACGCGTTCGAGGACAAGGCACTGTTGCGCGACATGGCGCAGGGCTGGCCGTTCTTTGCGGCAACGCTTGCCAACATGGAACAGGTCATCGCCAAGTCCGACATGGGGATCGCCGCCCGCTATGCCGCGCTGGTCGAGGATCGCGGGCTTGCCGACGCGATCTTCCCGCGGATCGAAGCGGGGTGGCGGCAAGCGCATGACGGGCTGCTGGACGTGACCGGCCAGTCGCGCCTGCTCGAAGCGCATCCCGCGCTCGAAACGTCGATCCGGTTGCGCCTGCCGTACATCGAGCCGCTCAACCTGCTCCAGATCGAGCTGATCAAGCGGCGCCGTGCCGGCGACGAGGACGAGCGGATCGGCGAAGGCATCCTGCTGTCGATCAACGCGATCGCGACTGCGTTGCGCAACAGCGGGTAAGGTTACGAGGGTTGCCCCGCTACTCATCAGCGTAGCAAAGGTGTGGCGCCGCCGCGCGGCCTACCGATGCTTCCCCGGCGAAGGCCGGGGCCCAGTTGAGGGCGTTAGGTAACGACGCGCATCGCTCTCCTCCGCCGTCTCCCGACTGGGCCCTGGCCTTCGCCGGGGAAGCAAGGAGGGGTAAAACCCGATCTAGCGCCCCGCAGGATGTCAGGCGACCACAGGCGCGCCACCACCCGGGACTACATCCGCCGGTTCGCCACGCGAATACAGCCCGACCAGCAACCCAGCACCGATCACATGGCCCGCCATCGCGTTGAGCACCGCGCCGCGTCCCGGTGCTTCACCGATGTCCTCTGCCGCGCAATCCAGCGCGAAGATTTGAAACGCATAGCGATGATCGCCATGACCGGTCGGCGGATCCGGCGCGAGCCACCCCTCGGACAGATACGAGTTGCGACCGACGTCGCCACCATCGGGCTGCGCGTTTGCCCTGATCGCACCCTCTTCGATCCGCCCGGCATCCGCAGGCAAGCCCCAGAGGATCGCGTGCACCAGCGGTGCCGGTGTCGGTGAATCGGCATCCTCGACGACCAGCGCAACGCTGCGCGTCCCCGGCGGAACCGCACCCCAGGTCAGCGGCGGCGAAACGCCCTCGCCGTCTGCGGTGAAGCGTGGCGGGATGCGGCCTTCCTGCGCGAAGGCAGGGCTCGTCACCTCGATCGTCGTGTAGTTGTTGCCGAGCACCGGCTGGGTGATCGTCAATTTGTCGGCACCGGCACGCACGCTGCGCAACGCGGCACCCAACCAATGGGGGAGATGTTCCAGCATCGCGGGCCTTTCCTTGGCGGGATTCCTCCATTCAAGCCCCCGAGGCGCCAAGCGGTTCCGTCAGCTGGACAAAAACGGCGCGGCAATCTCGTCCCGCACGCGCAGCAGCCGCCCGCTCGCGCGGTCGATCAGCGCCCAGGTCGTGACCGCCTGTACCTTTACCTTCCCGTCCGGCCCAAGGAACCGGACATGCCGGTCGAACCGCGACCCCGTGGGTGGTTCGGGAACCCAGGTCTCGCCGGTCACCGTCTCGCCCGCCGCGACGTTGCCGCGATAGTCGATCTCGTGCCGAGTCACGACCCAGACATAGGCCGCCTGCTGTTCGGGCGGGGCAAGCGCCTCCCAATGCGCGACCGCGATCTGCTGGATCCAGCGCACCCACACCGCATTGTTGACGTGGCCGAGTTCGTCGATGTCGTCGGGGGTCGCGGTGATCGAAAGCGTGAAGCGGGTCATATCGTCTCCGTGCGTCGCTCGCGCCACCAGCGCCATGTGCCGACCAGTACCGCGACTGCGACGATGGCGATGCCGGTGATCAGGATCGTATGCTTACCAGGTACAAACCGCTCGATCAGCTTTTCGAAGCTGTGCCCGAACAGATAGCCGATCGTGGCGAAGACGACTCCCCAGACGATTGCTGCAACCAGATTGATCGCGACGAACAGCTTTGCCGAGACCTTGGTCGTTCCGATCGCGACCGGGCTGATCGTCCGGAAGCCGTAGATGAAGCGGAATGCGAAGATGAAGCCGATCGGATGGCGTTCGAGCATCCCCAGCGCACGTTCGAACACCGGTTTCTCGCGCGCGCGCCGGACCCACGGTTTCTCGCGAAAATAGCGGCCGAGCGAGAAGAAGATCTGGTCCGCGACGAACGACCCCGCCGCCGCAGCTGCCATCGCGCCGGGCAGCGAGAACAGCCCCTTGTGCGCAAGCGCGCCACCGACGACGACGACCGTTTCTCCCTCGATCCCCGCTCCTGCGAACAGCGCCAAGAGGCCGTAATGCTGGATAATCGTTTCGATCGTCACGCGTGCGGCATGTCCCTGGCATGACTGCTCTCCCGCGAAAGCGGGAGCCCAGAGCAACGAGGACGGCACCCTTCACCCTGGATCCCCGCCTTCGCGGGGACACCGACGCCGCCGGCTTGGCTCACCCCTCTACGCCGAGCTGCCACAAGACGAACGCATGTTCCTCCGCGCCTTCGCGCAAGGATTCGAACCGCCCGGACTTGCCGCCATGCCCTGCGCCCATATTGGTCTTGAGCAACAGCACGTTGTCGTCGGTCTTGGTCGCGCGCAGCTTGGCGCCCCATTTGGCGGGCTCCCAATAGGTTACGCGCGGATCGTTGAGCCCGCCGCTGATGAACATCGGCGGATAAGCCTGCGCCTTGACCTGATCGTAGGGCGAATAGCCGCGGATCAGCTCGAACGCCGCCTTGTCCTCGATCGGATTGCCCCATTCGGGCCATTCGCCCGGCGTCAGCGGGAGTTCGGCGTCGAGCATCGTGTTGAGGACGTCGACGAACGGCACGTCGGCGATCACCGCGCCCCACAGCTCGGGATCGGAATTAACCACCGCGCCCATCAGTTCGCCGCCCGCCGAACGCCCCGCGATCGCGATCTTGCCCGCCGCGGTCCAGCCGTCTGCGATAAGCCCCTTTGCGACATCGACAAAATCGTTGAACGTGTTCGCGCGCTTGTCGAGCTTGCCGTCGAGATACCATTGCTGGCCGAGATCGTCGCCGCCGCGGATATGCGCGATGGCATAGGCAAAACCGCGATCGAGCAGCGACAGCCGCCCGGTCGAGAAGCCCGGCGGGATCGCGTAACCATATGCGCCGTAAGCATAAAGGAACAACGGGCGCGACCCGTCCTTGGGGAAGTCGGCGGGATAGACGATCGATACCGGCACTTCGGTCCCGTCGCGTGCGGTGATCTTGAGGCGTTCGGTGCGATATTTGGCGGCCTGATAGCCCGAGGGAATTTCCTGTACCTTCAGCGTCGTAAGCTCGCCGGTCGCGACGTCGTAATCATATTCGGTCCCCGGCGTGACCATCGATTCATAGCCGACGCGCAGCACGTCCATCGCATATTCGGGGTTGTTGCCGAGCCCCGCGTCATAGCTTGCCTCGGGAAACCGTATCCGTTGTGGCACGATCGTGTCGTCGTAGCGGTGGATTTCGATCTGATCGAGCCCGTCTTCGCGCCCATCTACGATGAAAAAGTCCCGGAAACAGTCGATTCCGGTCATGTAAAAATGCCGCGACGGCGCGATCTTCTCGACCCATTCGCCAGGGGCCGAAATATGCGCGGTGCACAGCCGGAAATTGGGGTCGGTGTCGTTGGTGTGGATGAACAAAGTGTCGCCATGCATGTCGACGTCATATTCACGCCCCACCTTGCGTGCCGAAACGAGCAGCGGCGTCGCGAGCGGATCGGTCGCGGGGAGCAGGTAGATTTCGCTCGTCACATGGTCGCCGCTCGACAGCACGATCCACTTGCGGTCGCTCGTCTCGCTGACGCCGACGCGGAAGCCCTCGTCGGCTTCCTTGAACAGTTCCACATCGTCCGCGATCGGCGTGCCGAGCCAATGCAGCCGCGCGTTGTCGGTGCGCCACTGGTCGTTCGCCAGACCGTAGAGGAAGCCCTTGTCGTCCGCGGTCCAGACGATTTCGGACAGCATGCCGGGAATGACATCGGGGAGATGCTCGCCGGTGGTCAGGTCCTTGACGCGGATCTCGAACCGCTCCGAGCCATTGTCGTCGATCGCATAGGCGAGCAGCCGCCCGTCATTGCTGATCGAGAAGGCGCCGAGCCGGAAATATTCCTTGCCCTCCGCCAGCACCGGCTCGTCGAGGATCAGTTCGTCCTTGCTCGTGTCGGTGCCCGCGGCGACCGGGCGACGCCACCATTTGCGATATTGCCCGCCGGTCTCGAACGCGGTCCAGTACAGCCAGTCGCCGTCCTTCTGCGGGACCGAGGAATCGTCTTCCTTGATCCGGCCCTTCATCTCTTCGTACAATCGGTCGACCAGCGGCCGGTGCGGCGCCATTACGCTTTCGAAATAGGCATTTTCCGCCGCCAGATAGGCGAGCACGTCGGGATCGGTCACCTCGGGATAGCCGGGGTCCTTGATCCAGGCATAGGGATCCTCGATCGTGATCCCGTGCGCGGTGAAGCTGTGCGGGCGCTGCTCGGCGACGGGGGGAGCCGGGATTGCGGGAAGATCGGAAACGGGGGGCGTGGATTCGGTCATCCGCGATCCCTACCCCGCCATCACCGTGCAAGTCGAGCCGCCCGGGCCGGGCGGCGCGTCACGCCGGGAGCAATTCCCCGACCCCAACGGGCTGTGCCGGAGCGCGCCGGTCGGCACGGCTGCCCGCGGACGATCCGGCGCGAGACTTGCGCCGTTCGTGGGCGACGGGAACGTCGCTGGTCCGCAGATCATATTGGAAGGCCGCGGCATGACGGGCCAGCGTCCGCACGTCGCGCGCAAGCCCCGCCGCGGCGGCGGATGTCTGCTCGACCATCGATGCATTCTGCTGGACGATCTGGTCCAGCTGCGAAACCGCGCTGTTGATCTCGCCGATCGCCGTCGCCTGCGCGACATTGTCGTCGGCGATTCCCTGCGTCAGTTCGGCGGCCTCTGTGCAGCGCGTCAGGATCGTCTGGAGCGCTCCATCGACCAGCCCGACCGCCTCGACCGCGACGGTCACCTCCTGTTGCGTAGCGCTCAATTGCGTTCGCGCACGCTTGGCCTCTTCCTCGGCGCGCATCGCCAGCGTGGAAACCAGATCCGCGACCACCGCGAATCCACGACCGGCATCCCCGGCACGTCCCGCCTCGACCGCCGCGTTCATCGCGAGGACGCGCGTCTGGAAGGCGATCTTGTCCAGCCCCTCGATCACGTCGTCGATCCCGCTGGTGCTCCTGGCCACGCGGTGCATCGCCTCCATCGCGCCATCGGTGCGGATGCGGACTTCGCTCGCCGCGTGCAGCGTCTGGCGCGATCCCTCGGACGTCTTGCGCGCGGCATCGGCGATGCTGCGCAGGCGCTGGTCCATGCGATTGACCGCAGCCGAAGTCTCCTCGATCGCGGCGGCACTGCTCTCGGTGCGGCGGGCGAGTTCTTCGGTCGCCCCCGCAATCGATCCCGACGCGCCGTTGATCTCGTTGGTCGTCTCCACCACCGTACAGACCATCTTGCGCAACGTCTCGACCGCATCGTTCAGATCCCGGTTGACGCCGGTGTAGCTCGCGGGAAATTCGATCGCATTGCTGTGACGCAAATCGCCCGCAGCCATTCGGCGCAGGACTTCCCCCATGCCGTCCGCGATCATTGCGGTCTCGGCCGCCATGCGCGCGTCCTGCGCCGCACGCGCCTGCGCGCTGCGCCGGAAGACATCGACGGCCTGCGCCATCGCACCGAGTTCGTCGGGGCGCCCGAGATGCGGCACCGCACAGTCCTGCCCGCCCGCGAGCGCGGTGGTCGTCTGGATCAGTTCCTCGAGCGGAGCCATCACCTTGCGCGTCAGGTAAATGCCCGCACCGATCGCAAGCGCCAGGATCGTCAAGGCGAGCGCGAGCAGCGCGCCCGACGCCATGGTCACGCTGCGGTGGGCGTCCCGCTTGAGATTGGCCTGATAGTCGGTCGCCAGCGTGACCGCACGGTCGATCTGGGTACGGTGTTCGGCATAGGCGCTGGCGAGCGCGGCGTAGCTGTCCCGCATCGCGGCAGCATCGCCGCCGCGCGCCGCGGTTTCGAGCCGCGCGACCTGCTGCCAGAAGCGCTGCGCGGGAACGTCCGCATCATGGGTGAGGGCTGCGCCGAGTTCGGGGCTGATGTTGCCGGTTTTCCAATAGGCCTGACGCTCGTCATACACTTTGCGCAAGGTCGCCAGGCGCGCGGCGCGCTGTTCCACCTGTTCGGGATGATCGAGCAGCAACGTCGCTTCGAGGAAGGGTTCCAGCACATAAGCGGGCGGCGGCAGGATGTCGGCGACGTAGTCCGATGCGGACTGGATCCGCTCCGCGACCGGGCCGCCGATCCTGACGAAGTTGATGCTGTAGGCCGCGATTGCGATCGACAACAGGACGATCGCGGCGATCAGCCCCGAACCAAGCTGTAGACGCTTTGCAATCGACATAATGATCCGGCCATCCTGCGGTTGTACCGCTTCCCATTGTAGAGCCGACGACCGCCGCCGGACGGCCGGATGGTCGGGATTTTCGGCCCGGCCGCGCGGATGCTCCGCGTCATCGATGTCGGTCATGGGCGTAACAACTATTGTTGCAGTGTGTGGCTGGCGTATGCGATAGGAACGCTTGCGCACCGATGTTCGATGTGTGCCGGAAGGGATTCGGACGATCGCTCTCTTTCTCAGCCACCGAAGTGTTCGCAAGCCGTAATGCCGTAATGCCGAGCAACCCGGTCACCTTCCTCGAGAGGCTGCCGTTGCTGTCCGGCCGGCCGGTGCTGCGCCATGCGCTCGCTGCGGGCCTGTCGGTCGGGGCGTGCCTGTTGCGTAGCGGACTGGACCCGTGGTTTCCGCCGGGCTTCCCGTTCCTGACCTTCTTCCCCGCGGTGATCCTGTCGGTGTTCCTGCTCGGGCGTGGCCCGGGCACGCTCTCCGCCGTGCTGTGCGGATTGATGGCGTGGTATTACTTTATTCCCCCGCATCGCAGTTTCGCGGTGGTACCCGGCACGGCACTTGCCATGGGTTTCTACGTGGCGGTGGTGGTGGTCGACATCACGCTCGTCGAATGGATGCAGCAGGCCAACCACCGCCTGCGCCGCGAACGCGAACGCAGCCACGACCTCGCCGAGAAGAGCACGCGGCTGGCCGAACGCAACGAATTGCTGTTCCGGGAGCTTCAGCACCGCGTCTCCAACAATATCCAGATGGTCGGCGCGATGCTCTCGCTACACCGGCGTGGGGTCGATCATGCGCTTGCCAAGAAGGCGCTCGACGATGCCGCCACGCGCGTCGGGCTCATCGGTCGGATCCAGCGACAACTTTACGATATCGACGGCAAGAATACCGATATCGCGGCGTTCCTGCAGGGTCTCGTCAACGATCTGGCGGAATCGGACGGGCGCGTCGGCATCCGTTACGATATTTCGGTCGAACCGGGCATCACGCTGGATGGTGATTCACTCATTCCGTTCGCACTGATCCTCGCGGAGGCGGTCGCGAACGCCAACGAACACGGTTTCGCCGATCGTACGACGGGCGTGATCCATATCGCCCTCAGCCGCGCGCACGATGGCATCACGTTGCGCGTGACCGACGATGGTGTGGGGCTTCCCGATGGTTTCGTCGTCGCCGGGGCAACCAGCCTCGGCCTCAAGATCGCGCTGGCGCTGGCACGGCAGCTCAATGCGCAGTTCGGGGTCCATCCCGACGCCGGCGGCGGCACCGTGAGCGTCCTGACGATCCCGGATCGTCCGATGGTCCACCCCGCCTGACATCGAAAATGGCGCGCGACGGATCGTCGCGCGTCGCTTGATGCTCGCAACGCGGGCGCGGCTGGCCTAATCCGGCGTTCAGATCCCCGCTGTAACCCTCCGGAAAGACCCTTGCCGATGTCTACCCATTCCGCCCGCCTCGCTGCCCTGCGCAACCAGCTCCAGCGCGACCGGCTCGACGGTTTCGTCGTGCCGTTGACCGATGAGCACATGTCCGAATATGTCGGTGGCTATGCGCAACGCCTTGCCTGGCTGACCGGGTTCCAGGGATCCGCGGGGAGCGCGGTCGTCCTCCCGCAAGCAGCCGCGATCTTCACGGACGGGCGCTACACGCTTCAGGTGCGCGAGCAGGTTTCGGCCGACGACTGGCAGTTCGTCGCGGTGCCGCAGACGAGCGTCGCCGCATGGCTGGGCGACAATGCCGCCAACGGCGCGCGGATCGGTTATGACCCGTGGCTCCACACCCGTGCCTGGGTCGAGGAAGCGCGCGCGGCGCTGGCCGCACGGGGTGCCGAGCTGGTCGCGGTCGACACCAACCCGGTCGATGCGGTGTGGCCGGACCGACCCGCTCCGTCCGCCGCGCCGCTGGGTGTACAGGACGACGATCGCGCCGGAGCGACCTCCGCCGCCAAGCGTGCGCAGATCGCCGACTGGCTCGCCGCCGAAAGCGCCGACGCGGTTGTGCTGACCGCGCTCGATTCGATCGCATGGTTGCTCAATGTGCGCGGTCGTGACGTCGCGCACACGCCGGTTGCACTGGCCTATGCGATCGTCGCTGCAGACGGCACCGCCGACCTGTTCATTGCGCCCGACAAGCTTACCGATGCGGTGCGCCAGCATCTGGGCAATGCGATTCGCCTGCATCCGCGCGATGCATTCGCCGAAGCGCTTGCGCGTTATGCCGACAAGACGATCGCCGCCGACCCAAGTGGCGCGGTCGCGGCGATCTTCGATGCGCTGGAAAGTGGCGGCGCGACCGTGCTCGCGCGCCGCGATCCGGTCCTGCTCGCCAAGGCGACCAAGAACCCGGTCGAGATCGCCGGGCACCGCGCGGCATCGGTTCGCGACGGGGCCGCGCTTGCGCGCTTCCTGCGCTGGGTCGAGGCGGAGGCACCCAAGGGCGGGTTGACCGAGCTCGATTGCGTCGCGCGGCTGCAACAGTTCCGCGAGGCGACCGGCGTGCTGCTCGACACGTCGTTCGACACGATTTCGGCAACCGGGGCGCATGGCGCGAGCCCGCATTACCACGCGACTCCCGAATCGAACGCGCGGCTGGAGCTGGGGCAGCTCTATCTGGTCGATTCGGGTGGGCAATATGCCGACGGCACGACCGACGTGACACGTGTGCTGCCGATCGGCACGCCGACCGCGGAGATGCGCGATCGCTTCACGCGCGTGCTGCAGGGCCATATCGCGCTTGCGACGGCGGTGTTCCCGGCGGGGACGACCGGCGGGCAGCTCGATGGCTTCGCGCGCCGGCCATTATGGCAGGTCGGGTTGGATTACGCGCACGGGACCGGCCACGGGGTCGGTGCCTATCTGTCGGTGCATGAGGGACCGCAGCGAATCGCGCAGCCCTTCTACCCCGGCGGCGGCCCGGCCGAGCCGCTCCGCGCGGGGATGATCCTCTCGAACGAGCCCGGTTATTACAAGGCGGGCGAATACGGCATCCGAATCGAGAATCTGCTGCTGGTCGAGGACCGCAATTTTTCGGATGGTGCGCCGTTCCTCGGGTTCGAGACTCTGACGTTCT